>JACCDN010531676.1_pt1 | contig 86684 bp, 85 predicted proteins | sample 7441691 | NCBI WGS metagenome assembly JACCDN01 (sample SAMN15323439, study PRJNA562643) | freshwater metagenome | isolation source: river surface water | place: USA:Blue River Watershed | collected 2017-08-16
ATGATAAAGTCGTCGATTGACATGCCGTGCGCTCCCGTTTCGTTTGCTTACAAAACAGTTTGCAGCAGGGCATGTCATTTTTTCCATTAGTTTATACGCAACTTTTTTGACTTAAAAACTTGCACACAGCGTATATACGTAAACCATTGCTTATTATGAACTTATCGCGAAAATGGTTAACTCACACTAGTAGCTCAAACCCAAAACAAAGACGCAACTAGTCGTCAAAAAATATATTGTCACTTAACAAGCCTTCTTAAGGGAGTCGTAGCAGAAAACGTGGTAGAAAATTAGGGGAATGCCCTAATATTTAGATCAGAATTTTAAACAGCTGTGACTTTCTATGGACTTTCAAAACATCGTTATGCAACTCAACGCCTTTTGGAGCAAACAAGGGGCGTGCATCGTTGCAGCTGATGACACCGAAAAAGGGGCGGGAACTTTTTCCCATCACACTTTTTTACGCTCTTTAGGGCCTGAGCCATGTCAGATCGCGCACATCGACCCGTCCAGACGACCCAAAGATGGTCGCTATGGAGAAAACCCAAATCGGCTCCAACTTTTTCATCAATATCAAGTTCTTCTAAAACCAGCGCCCGAAAATATCATCCAATTATACTTGGAATCGCTCGAAGCGATTGGGTTGAGTCAAAAAGATCATGATATCCGTTTCGTTCAAGATGATTGGGAGTCGCCCACCCTTGGTGCTTGGGGACTTGGCTGGGAAGTTTGGTGTGACGGGATGGAAATCACCCAATTCACCTATTTTCAATCGGTCGCAGGGATCGAAATGGAGCTCATTCCGGTGGAGATTGCCTATGGTTTAGAACGGCTCAGCATGTTCATCAACCACAAATCGTCCATCTATCAGGTCCCTTTCGGCGGGAAGTATCTCTATGGGGATCTTTACCATTTAAGAGAGGTGCAGTGCAGCCGCTACAATCTGGAAGAGGCTTCAGGAGAACTCTGGTTTAACCTATTTGACATGTATTCGAAAGAGGTCAAGCGTTTAGTTTCTTTACATTTACCGATCCCTGCTTATGATTTTGTCAACAAAGCCTCTCACGCTTTCAATATGCTCGACGCACGCGGTCTGATTTCGGTCACCGAGCGACAATCTTACATTTTAAGAGTGCGTGAACTTGCAGCCCTTACAGCTCACAGCTATTTAAAGTTGCGCAAAGAGATGGGCTTCCCTTTATTGAAATATAGCGAAGCCAGCTCTGAAAAGAAATTAATGGATCAGGTAGTTCATCATGGAAATAATACTCACGAAGACTTTTTGCTCGAAATTTTCACTGAAGATTTGCCTGCCCATTACGTACCCCAACTTTCGAGAGATTTAGAGAAGTATATAAAAGAATTTCTTCAAGAGATTCGGGTCAGCTATGCCGAAATCGAATCATTCAGCACACATCGCCGCTTAGCCGTAATCATCGATGAACTAGCAGCAAGAACCGAACCGCTTGAACAGGTGAAAAAAGGACCTAGCGTAGCTGCACTTTTCCAAGCCAATGGAGAACCTACACCCGTTGCAAAAGCGTTTTTTCAATCGATGCAAAAAGGCATTTTAACCGCTGAAGAGATCAAAAAAGGGGTTGACCCCTCTCTTTGGATCGAAGAGGGCTATTTATTTCATAAAAAAAGGACTGAATCACAAGACACCCCGATCCTTTTGCAAGAACATATCCCAAAGATTATCGCTAAACTAAAAACCCCTAAATCGATGCGTTGGAATAGCTCGAATGTGGCATTTGCCCGCCCTATTCGATCATTGATTTGCCTTTATGGCGACAAAAATATTCCGATTGCCTTCGCAAATATCGAAAGTGGCAAAACAACGTTTGGCCATCGACAACGAGCCGATAAAAAAATAACGATTTCTCATGTACACAACTATATTCAAGCGTTAAAAGACCATTTTGTCATTATCGATCCGACGAAACGAGAAGAGATGATTCTAGGAGCATTGCCTGAAGGAACTACAGGAATTGATCGATTAAAAAATGAACTTGTTTACTTAAGCGAATATCCGGAAGTCGGCAAGGTCCACTTTGACCCTGCCTTTTTACGACTACCGCCCGAACTAATCGAGCTTGAAATGATCGTCCATCAACGCTATTTACCTCTCTATCGACACGGCAAGATCACAAATGAGGCGTTAGCTGTCCTTGATGTAAGCCCACAAGAACATATCTTAGAAAATAATGGGCGTGTGTTGCGAGCGCGCCTTTCTGATGGTGCTTTCTTCTTCGATGAGGACAAGAAAATGGGGCTTGAAGCGATGAATCAAAAACTCGACAAGGTGATTTTTCAAAAAGAGCTCGGTTCTTATCATGAAAAAACTGAGCGAATGAAAAAAATCGCCCACCATTTTAGCTGTTTTATCGGAAAAGAGGTGAACGATGTAGAGACGGCAATCCACCTTTGCAAAGGAGACCTCAACTCCAATGTTGTGGGAGAATTCCCTGAGCTGCAAGGCTTGATGGGCTCTTTGTATGCAGCCTGGACAAAGAACTCTGATGCCGTTTCCAAAGCGATCGAAGAACATTATCAACCCCAAATGGAAAACGACCCACTTCCTTCCACTAAGGTTGGAAAAATCGTCTCATTGATCGACAAACTCGACAATATCATCGCCTTTTCAACGGTCAATTTGCTCGCCACCTCATCCAAGGATCCTTACGCGCAAAGACGGCAGGCACTTGCGATCGTGAAATTATTGAAAGAGCTTGGGTGGTCGATCGACATCGAAAAAGAATTAGAAGCACTATTGCATTTTTACAAAGAGACCCCTTTTAAAGAGAAAAACAAAAAAGAAGCGGTGCAATTGATCAAAAGTCGCGTAAAAACAGTTCTTTTAGATCATGGATTTTTAAAAGAAGAGGTCGAAGCTTTGCTTGGGGCCAACACGTTCAATATTTTAGAAATATTTCAAACAGCTGAAGAACTTTGCGCATTGCGACAAGATGCAGAAGCCTTTAAAGAGTGGCTTGAGATGTATCGACGGGTAAAAGGTCAGGCCGTTGATCATAAAAAATCGGTCGACCCAAGCCAGTTCGTAACCACACAAGAGATCGAATTATTCGATACAATGAAAAATTTGCCTAAAACAGCGCTACTAACTGATCTTTTACAATTAAAACCAAAGGTCGATGCACTGTTTGAACATGTGCATATCAATGATTCAGATCATGCATTAAAAGCCAACCGTCAACAGATGTTATGGCAAACGACACGATTGTTTGAAAAGCGATTCAATCCGATTTCTTTGTTGGGACTAATTTAAGATTGAGTAAAAATAGAGACTTGAGTTAAAATTGTTTTATGCAAACAAACGATGTCCATGCCACTCAAGCTTCTCCGCAAAGAATCTACTCAAAAGACACTGTAGACCCTCTTAGAGAGTTTGTGAAACAGTGTCTTAATAAAACAAATCAAGAATCGAAAATTATTCCGACATCGAAACTGGTCTCAGAATTTCGGCAACTTTTTGATCGTGTGCAAGAAAATCGCCACAATCTCAGTAATAACGAAATTCGAGAAATACAGCAGTGGATTAAGTTGATTCAAGATGCACTTCCTGAGGAAACCACAGTCCAGACACATAGCTTGAAAGAGATTATCAAAAATCTCCTCGGGAAATAACTGCTGTGTCAACCAACGCTGTTTTATCTCCCATGATGTTACAATGGCAAGAGATCAAGGCCGAGTGCCCTGATGCTCTTTTACTTTTTCGACTCGGAGATTTTTACGAAGCCTTTTTCGAAGATGCTCAAATATTGGCGAATGCTTGTTCATTGACTCTTACCAAGCGGCAAGAGACCCCGATGAGTGGAATCCCCCAACATATGCTCGAAACCTATTTGGATCGCTTGATTCAGAAAGGTTTTATGGTGGCAATTGCTGAACAAGTCGCCGAACCAGCGGAAACGCTGAACGAGGAAAAAAAGTCTGGGAAATTTTTAGTCAAACGAAAGTTGGCTCGCATCGAATCGCCTGCAACGTATGCTGGATTATTGGACCAGAAAGTCGCGAGAAAAAACTTTTTCGGAAGCATCTTTCTGCTAAAAAATACATTCGGAGTTGCGCTCGTTGATCTCTCCACACAGTATGCAACAATCTATGAAGTCGATAACCGAACCCTTTTACTCGATATTTTGATTCAAAAACAGCCGAAAGAGCTTCTGATCGATCCAAAATTTGAGGAAAAAGAGCCCCTTCTGATCGAAGAGTTAAAGCGTCATTACAGCCCAAGAATCACGATAGCAAAAGAACACTACTTTCACCACGATAAGGCGGTCCGTTTCTTACTCTCCCACTTTGAAGTCCAACAACTCGATGGGCTTGGGCTGAATGGGAAAATTGCAGCGATCAATGCAACGGCCGGTTTACTCAGTTACCTGAAAGACCATCATCAAAACATCTCTTCCATTCGAACTTTAGAAATAGAGACTTTGGCAGATTATCTATTAATCGACCATAGAACCGATCGCCATCTGCATATCAGTTCAAGCCTGCTCGATTTTTTAGATACGACGATTACCGCAATGGGGGGCCGTAAGCTCAAAGAGATGGTGGAAAAACCTCTCTTAGATTCGACCAAGATTCGAATGCGACAAGAGGCTTTAAAAGCGTTATTAACCAAACCTATAACGATTCTGGAAATCAACCGACTGCTTAAGCAAGTACACGATCTAGAAAGACTTCTTTATCGGTTGATTTGCCGCTCAAGCTCTATAGAAAACTCTGTAAAAGAACTTCTCTATCTTCACAGCTCATTTAAAGCATTACTTGATCTAAAACCGATTTTTCAAGCGTATCAAGGGACAAGCGCGTACACTTTGATAGAAGCGTTTTTAGATCCTAAACCGTTCTTTGATCTATTAGATCTTCAGCTCGACACGACAGGAGGAGCCCTTTTTAAACGAGGAGTTTATCCACAAATCGATTCCTTACGTGACTTTGCTGAAAAAGGGGATCGCTGGTTACTCGAATATCAAGAAAAATTGCGGCAAGAGCTCGATATCAAAACATTAAAAGTGAGTTTTACACGAGCTTTTGGTTATTATATCGAGGTAAGTCGTGTGCAAAGCGGAAAAATTCCTGAAACTTTCGTTCGACGACAAACTTTGGTACAACAAGAACGTTTTATCTCAAAAGAATTACAAGAATTTGAAGAGAAATGTCTTTATGCTGAAGAGACACTGAAAAAACTTGAAGAGACAGCTCTTGGCAAATTAATCGAAAATGTCCTTAAAGAGGCCGAGCTCATCAAAAAGATAGCAGTGGATGTCGCTTATATCGATGCCTTCTTAGCTCTCGCTCGTGTCGCACAAAAAGAGGGATACGTATGTCCAAAAGTGGCTGAAGGGCTCACCTTAAAGATCGAAGAGGGGCGTCACCCACTTGTCGAAACGTTACTTCCTTACAAAAGTTTTATCCCGAACTCTTTGTTGCTAGATAACACGCGACGTCTTGCACTCATCACAGGGCCGAATATGGGGGGAAAATCGACCTTCATGCGGCAAACTGCGCTTATCATTTTACTTGCACAAATCGGGAGCTTCGTTCCAGCTTACGCAGTAGAGATGGCTCCATTCGATCGACTTTTTTCAAGAATCGGAGCGCACGATGATCTTTATCGAGGCCAATCGACCTTTATGGTGGAGATGTCAGAAACAGCGCAAATCTTAAACCATCTGACGAATCGTTCCTTTGTTCTTCTGGACGAAATTGGGAGAGGAACCGGAACTTATGATGGAATCTCGATCGCTTGGGCTGTCTTGGAACATCTAGCCAATTCACCGAAGCGACCAATGACTCTCTTTGCCACACACTATTCAGAGCTGACAGAAGCGGCCGACACGATCGATGGAGTCTTTAATCTGAAGGTACTTGTCAAAGAGAGTCCTCAGGGGATCCACTTCACCTATAAGCTGATCGAAGGGGCCTCGGATAAAAGTTATGGAATCCATGTAGCTAAACTTGCGGGACTCCCCCCTGCTGTCGTATCACGCTCAATCGAGATTTTGCGAGGACTTGAAAAACAACGACTCCCTCGCTCCACACAAAAAGAATTGTCGACAAACGAACAGATTGTTATTTTCTAATCGTGAATCTATTTCTTGAAGACCTTCCGACAAAACCTGGCGTCTACCTAATGCGCAAAGCGGATAAAACTGTTTTATATATCGGAAAGGCGAAAAATCTAAAAGTACGTGTAAAACAATACTACAGTGGACACGACACTCGGGAGATGATTCCGATCCTTTTAGAACAGGTGGTGAAAGTAGAGACGATCATTACCCTATCGGAAAAAGAGGCACTGATTCTCGAATCGAGCCTGATCAAGCAACACAAACCGAAATATAACGTCTTATTGAAAGACGATAAGTCATTCATTGGGATATTGGTACGCGATCATGAAGAGTGGCCCATGGTCGAGTTGGTGCGACAAAAAGGGGTCCTTAAAGAGAAGGGGCACTTTTTTGGCCCCTTCACAAGTGCGAAACGGACACGTGAATTGTTTGAGCTTTTGACACGTAATTTTCCGTTAAGGCAATGCAGTGATAAAGAGTTCATCTCTAGAAAACGTCCCTGCCTTCTTCATGCGATCAAACGTTGTTTGGCCCCTTGTGTCGGTCTTTGCACTCAACAAGAGTACACTATCCAAGTAAAAGGGATCACCCGATTTTTGAAAGGTGATACCGCAAATCTAATCAAACAATATCAAAAAGAGATGGAAAAAGCCTCTGCTGAACTCCGTTTTGAACAGGCTCTACAACTTCTCAATAAAATCCGCCAAATTGAATATTATGCAGAGCATCAAAGCAGCGCGATCGCAAAATGTCAAGATGCAATCGATGTGGTCGGTTATGCATATCTTGGCAGAGTGATCACCGTGGTGATTCTAGTTTTTCGCAATGGAGAGCTGAAAGATCGAATCTGTATCGAAAAGGAAGATGCACTCTCAGATCAAAATGATCTCTTAGAATCGATTTTAAGCCAATATCTCACCGAATCAACCCATCGTCCCGATGAAATTTTGGTTCCCATCGCCCTGGAATCAGCGGAAATACTCAACGAACTTTTTTCGATCAAAAATAAAATCCACGTCCCTCAAAAAGGGGTGAAAAAACAGCTCTTGGATATGGCACAAGAAAATGCGCTTTCTCTTCTCCCCTCCTTAGAGGAAAGCGATGAGTTTGATCTTCTCCATCATCTACAAAAAACCTTAAATTTAACCCGCCTGCCAGAAAGAATCGAATGTTTCGACACCTCAAATCTGGCTGGATCGAACCCAGTCGCCTCGTTAGTCACTTTCGTCGACGGGAAAAAAGAAGTAAAAGGGTACCGTCATTATAAGATTGTATCTGAAGGGGGCGATGATTATACAGCCATGAAAGAGGTTCTTTTACGCCGTTATAGCAAAGGGGACCTTCCTGACCTGATTATCGTTGATGGAGGAAAAGGGCAACTTGGACTTGTGACCGCACTCTTCGATAGCCTACAAATTGCCACAGTCGACCTGATCGCCTTAGCTAAAGAAGGTGGCCGTCATGATAAGGGGCTCACCCAAGAACAGATTTTTCAACCAAATAGCAAAACTCCGATCCTATTGCCTCAAGGGCCTTTACTGTTTTTTTTACAACGGGTGCGCGATGAAGCACACCGCTTTGCGATCGGATTCCATAAAAATCTACGAAAAAAACGGATTATCGCTTCAATTTTGGATGAAATTGAAGGAATCGGTCCAGTAAAAAAGAATAGGCTCTTAAAACACTTCAAAAGTCTATCAGCGATTCAAGAAGCCTCCTTAGAAGAGCTGCAAAAAGTGGAAGGAATCCACCTAAAAGATGCTCAAAACATCCACCTAAAACTTCGCAAAAACTCAAAATAACAAAAAGCGTATGTTTATGTTATTAGCTATGGCCCTCTAAATCCCGTTGATTTAATAAATAAAAATATTGTATAATAATTTTACAATACGCCTATTTGAGGAAGCATTTATGAGTATCGATGGAGTACAAACCACTGAATTAAAAGTAGCTGCACAGGCTACGCCTACAACTAAAGAGCGGCTCCTTGCCCTCACGAACTTCCTCGGGCAAGGCCATTTTGAACAAGCTCCTCGAACAAAGCCTGTTGCAGATGGACACCTCTACAGCATACTTGGCAAAAGCCCAGCTCCTCTGCTCCCCACCCCCTTGCTTCCGACCGTAGAGGCTATACGGCAACTCGACGAGCGCCTTGTGGAGGCTGCAGCGAGAAATTCCGATCCTAGTCGACTCGATAAATGGAACTCTTTCAAGCAAGAGGCTCTCGAAAATAGGAACCATCTCCTTTACAACCATGTCGAGAGTACGAGAGCACTTGAGTTTCAAGAAGATGTGAACCTTTTCTTAGTGGCCGTAAATACCTCTCTCGAAAAAAATCCAGCCGAACTTGACACCGTCCTATTCCTCCTTACCTCCGAGCTCGATGTGTGCCGCCCTGGAATTTTGGGACGCTTCCATAATTCAGTGTGGCCGATGGCAAATAACTCCCCTCTTTCCAGCGAGCTCCCTTATCTTACCTTAAGGATGATCGACAATAGTAAAACAAAGGTGATCGAAGAAATCGTCTCCACCCTTTTTGGTTCTGAAGTACATTGGAGAAACGCCCTTTATCAGGCAGAAAATAACCGCTTTGGCCTCGGATTCAGAAAAGATCAACTAGGTCCAGACGAGTGGGCCACTCCTCACTTTATTCAAGACCAGATGGCTGCAGGGATTCAACCTTACGGAAATTATCTCAAAGAGCGCTTTGAGGAGCTTCTTTCCATAAAGAGTATCGCTCAAGCCGCCGCCCCCTTTTACGCACATAAAGCCTCGCAAGAAAAAGCACCCTTTCATCCTAAAAACTTGATTCAGGAGCTGCTCTATTTCTACGACATGCATGAAGATGCGCGCGATAGCCTCGTAATCAAAGCGAGCTTTATTTTACAAAACACCCCCCTCTTTCAACAAATATGTAAAGATCTCACCGAAGGGGTGCTCCACCCAGAGCTTACAATCGATAAAGATCTCAATACTGCTTTTCAAAATGCACTAGGCATCCCCAATATGGAGAAAACTCTAGAGCGACTCCAATCTGATACCCCCTTGCTCAATGATGTAATCTCAAAAACAGGGGCGGCATCGTTGATTAGCGAGCTATTTTACGAAGAAGAGACAGGCTCTTTTAACGAGTTTGCCCTCCTTTTCATCCTCAAATATTCAGGGATGATCGAAGAGGTCCAGACCGAAATCAACCTCTCCACTCTAAAGGGGGCATTTTTAGCTCAGGTTAATGGAAAACAAGTGATGATAGATGAGCTTGCTACTGCCCTTACATCGGGTCGACTCGTTAGAACACAAATTCCTGAATCCATTTTACCTCTAGATCTCGATTATTACCGGGAAAATCCAACCAAAATCCTCAACTTAAGTGCAGCAGCGCTGGCTCGACTATCCCCGGAAGCACTCAAGGAATTTACCGAACTAGCCTACACACAAATAACCGAACAGTGGCTGAATGCTACAACTCCACCCATTCTTAAGATGTGCCCTAAATTCGTACTAGCTGCCGTCACACGAGACGGATGGACCCTTGCATTTGCTGATGCAGAATTAAAAAAAGATCCTACTATTGTTTTAGCTGCCGTCACACAAAATGGATTCGCTCTTCGATCTACTGATGCAGAACTCAAAAAAGATCGCGCTATCGTATTAGCTGCCGTCAGACAAAATGGACTAGCTCTTGAATATGCTGATGATGCCCTTAAAACTGACCCCGAAATCCTTGCTGCCGTATCTAGACGTTGAAATGGTGGATGGTTAAAGATCGATAATGTGCAAAGGCTTCTTTTCCACCAATCATGATCGGCATCTCTTCCATTTCTTCTAAAGATGCCCATCTGTAATTTTGATGCTCAGAGGATAGGCAAACTTTTGGTTTTGCGATTATTTTAACGCGAAATAAATGATAAGTGTAGTCAATTTCTGGTTTTCGAATATACAAAGATCCGAGAGATTGCATTTGTGATGGGTCAATCCAAATCGAAGTTTCTTCGAAAAGCTCGCGAATCGCTCCTTCTAGTGGGGCCTCATCCGACTCTAATTTTCCTGCAGGAACTCCCCATGATTCAGGCTCTGCATCCTCAAGGGCATTCTGCAACAGCAATAATTTTCCATCGCATTCAAGATAGCAGGCAGCTACTTCAACTTGGGGATAAAAATTGTCTGGTTTAGTCTCGTAGACCTCTACTGATTGCACTCAAGTTTCCATTATTTAACGATTTCTGAAGAAGGGATCTGAATAGTGACAATAAACTCTTCCTGATACCCAAGTTTACGAGCTAGTAAGACGCCAAGTTCATTTTCAATTCTTTGCAAAAGAAGCTCAACATCATGCATACCAGGAAACCGAGTCACAATTTCCAATCGTTGCTTCGGATGAAACACCACTTTCAAACTTGGAGTCTCTTTCGGAAACAAGGTTTTAAAGTACCCTTTGATATACTCTTCAATAATCGAATGATCGATCATCACTTTTGACCCCTTTAACGCGACGTGCCAGTAGGAATGACGAAACCCGACCAGTAAAATCGCAAGCAACACAACCCCGTATAAAAGAAATACACTACCGAAAATCAGTAAAACTTTTGGCTCCACTCTCGTTTGTGCATACATAAAAAAGCCTTCGATTTGACCTCTTAAGTAAGGATTTACAGCGGCCAATAGGGCTCCACACCCGATCAAAAGATAAAAAATCAACGAAATCAGATGCATTAAGCTCAAAAGAATTTTGTTAGAACTCATCTTGGTACACGCTCATGTTTTCTGCAGGTGTTTCAAGCAAGGGCTCTGTAATCATCGATTTAAAAATCACATGAACCATTGAAACAGTATACCCTGTATAACGAACAATCTGATCAATTAATCTACTTTGAATCTCTTCTGCTTTTTCTGGAATAGCAACCCCATAAGCAATATTCAACTCAACACGAATACTCACTGCTTGGTTTTTTGCCTCCTGTTCAACGACGATTCCCTTTGCGCCCAATCCTTCACGACCTAAAAGATGATCGATGAAATTCCCTTCGATCAAAGAGATCCCTTCAATTCCAGAAAGACACTTGATGGTGATTGCTTGAAAAACACAACTGTCGATATCTTTAATGAATATCGTTTCTGAAACAGTAGATTCACAACCTTGAAGAAGCTGAGACATATAAACCTCTAATAATTCTATCTTCAAGATTATGCTACAACCAGGGTGAATTTTAGAAGAAAAATTAGAACAAACGAATAAATAATCGGCGAAATGCCACTTTATTTGATGTGTTTTAGACCTCAATCAGCGTGGCTCAAATCGTAGCACTCAAGAGCCCCACAGGGAGACGAGGGGCAGTACAATAGTACACCCCTTCTACGAGCACACGATTTTCAGCTAAGCTTTGTGAGGTCTAAAGCAATATAAGGTCAATGAATAACCAATTACCAGCTGGCTTTTGTGATGCCTGGTATCTCACCTTTAGAAGCGAGCTCACGGAAAGTGATACGAGAAAGTTTAAATTTACGGTAAACCCCTCGCGCACGACCGGTGAACATGCAACGGTTCTTGTAACGGCAAAGAGAAGAGTCTCTTGGCATTTTAGCAAGGTTGTCTACAGCTAAAGCTTTCTCTTCGTCAGAAGCAGAAACACTCTTTACGATTTTACGTAAAGCGTCTCTTTTTTCTTTTAAACGGAAAGCAAGTGCTAAACGACGGTCATTTTTTACGACACTAGATAATTTTGCCATAGGTTACTTTCTTCTCCTAGATGGGCCCTTTTGACGTTGTTTGCGATTTGGGTCGAGCTTGTTGATTACATAGAGCCGACCTCTTCTTCGGACGAGTTTATCTCCCGCCTGAGGATTCGCAACAACTGAAGCGGATACTTTCATGGTTGTCCTGAATAGGTTTTATTGACGACCAGCATACCCACTTTTAGAATTAAGGGCAAGGTCGTTTTTTTGGCTTGTGGAAAAACTCCCCTACCCTGTAAACTGAACAGCATCTTTATTTATAACTCCTAAAGGAAGCCTCTTTTATGAAAAGAACGTTTCAACCCAGCAAACTCGTCCGCAAAAAACGCCACGGGTTCAGAGCCAGAATGAAAACTCCTGGTGGTCGTCGTATCCTCGCAAATCGTAGAGCGCAAGGACGTTACAGATTAGCCGCCTAAAGACAGCGCGGGAATACAAGCTCTTGCGAGCCCATTCCCAATCTCATTATGGCCACTGGATCGCCTTAGATTTTGCTTTTCTCTCCTCCGATGCAGCAAAATACGGGATCACAGTGTCAAAAAAATTTGGAAAAGCTCACGAAAGAAATCGTTTTAAACGGATTGTTCGTGAGGCAATGCGCGCATTCCCCTTGCCAAATGGCATCTGGGTCAATGTACGCCCATTAAAAAAACCATTATCAACCACCGACATCAAAAGCGATCTGGATGGCTTCCACCCTACTCAATCGAGAGCAAAAGTTAGCCGTTGAGACAACAGACGGTAAAGTTTTAGTTTTAGCTGGTGCCGGTAGTGGTAAGACCTCCGTATTGATTCAAAGAATTGCCTACCTCATAGAACAAAAAGGGATGCTCCCCTCCCAGATTCTCGGGCTCACCTTCACAAACAAGGCAGCTCTGGAAATGCGCCACAGACTATCTTCCCTCCTTCCTGTAAAGATCGCCAAACAAGTCCACCTTTCCACCTTCCACAGCTTTTGTTATCAGCTCTTGCGCAAAGAAATCCACCGCTTAGGATATACTAAAAATTTTACACTGGTCGATGAGTCGGAATCGAAACGAATTGTTGAACACATCGTACGAGAGCAACTCGAGTTTGAAGGACGCCTCCCCTCGATCAGCTCCACTTTTGAAACGTTGAAAATGGCCCGCATTCAGCTAGAAGCGCCGACTAAAAACGACCCTCAAGAGAGCGATGACCCCCAAAAAACCAAATGGCACGAAAAATTTATTCGCGATTTACCTGACCTATTTCAACGATCGATGAAAGCGTGCAATACGGTCGACTTTGATGGTTTGATCGAGCTTGCTTTGACCCTTTTTAAAGAAAATCCCGATCTTTTAAAAGAGTATCAAGAAAAATTTTCTCACATCATGATCGATGAGTACCAAGACACAAGTCCCCTACAAGATGAGCTGGCCAAGCTCCTCTCTCAAGGGAAAAACAATCTTTGTGTTGTGGGAGACGATGACCAGTCGATCTACGGATTTCGAGGGGCGAAAGTGGATCAGATCTTACAATTTTCTTATGATCAGATCGTTAAACTCGAACAAAATTACCGCTCCACCCCAATTATTTTGGAAGCGGCCAATAGCGTGATCCAAAACAATAAGACCCGCCACAATAAAGCCCTTTGGAGCGAAAAAGAGCGCGGGGAAGAGCTTCATGTTTTTGTTAGCGACGACGAAAACAATGAAGGAGACGGGGTCGCCTTGCGCATTCTTCAACTCAAAGAGGAAAAAGGGCTCCAGTGGGGCGACTTTGCCATTCTTTACCGCTCGAATATTCTCTCTCGCCCGATCGAGCTCGCTCTTTTACGCGCCCACTATAAAGATGGGAACGGAAAACCTCAAACTGGAATTCCTTACCATATCGTTCAAGGAACCGAGTTTTACGAGCGACGCGAAGTAAAAGACCTTCTTGCTTACATGCGCACAATCACAAATCCACGAGACGAAACCGCCATTTTGCGCATTATCAACACACCAAGACGGGGCATATCCCACGAATCGTTAGAAAAAATCACCGTTTTTCAACGTAAAAGAAATTTTTCCCTCATGCACGTCTTAGAAAAAATCGCCGAGGACGAAACTTTTATCCCAAATCTCACAAAAAAGGCCGTCGAGGGGATCGATCTCTTTATCGACCTCATTCACGACTCGCAAAAACAGCTTGCCACAGGAAAAAGCCCTTTTAAAATGATGAATGACCTCATAGAGAAAGTCGAATATAAAAAGATGATCACGAACGAGGTAAAAACCGAAAAGGCTGAAAATTTCAAAGTTGAAAACGTCGTTGAAACCTTAAAAATGATTGAACGATATGAAGAAGGTTTTGAGGCGACCCCTGACAATCCTTCCCCAACTCTTGCCGATTTTCTCGCCAATTCCCACCTCAATCAAGACCCTCTCATCCGAGGCGAAGACAAATTTGCTGAACATAAAGTGCAGCTACTCACCTTTCATAGCGCGAAAGGATTGGAATTTCCAGCCTGCTTTTTGATTGGTCTAGAGGATCATATTCTTCCTCACGAAAAAAGTATCGAAGAGGGAGGCCTTGAAGAGGAGCGGCGCTTATTTTACGTCGCGATTACTCGTGCCAAGCGCTATCTCACCCTCTCCATGGCAAAAGTGCGCAAAAAAATGGGACAAACAATCACTACGACCCCGTCCCGCTTTCTTCACGAAATTGACCCGGCCATTCTCAAACCTTCGATATGGAAGCATCCACTCCCCTATACAAAATAGACTTCTTTTAAAACTCGTCTTTCCACCAGCTGCCGCCAAATCCTACCCGAACGCGAGGCTTGGTTCCAAATATTGGAGAAGAGTCATTCCTTGGAATCCAGACAAATAACCCATCTTCACTCTCCTGTTCGATAGCATCAGAGAGCATCTTCTGACTAGCAGGCTCATTTTGCAACGAATTTTTGCGAACAGCATGCAGTGGGTTTTTGGACAGATCCAAAAATATCTCTTTCAGTCGAAAAGCATATTCTTTCGCACTCATCTCTCGGTAGCCAGACTCTTGAAACACCTTTTCAGTCTTAGGATCATAAATCACCAAGGTTGGATAGCGACCGACATTAAATCGTTTTTTATAAGTATTTTCATTTTTTTGCTTTCCCACACTCCGCGGAAAGTTCACCTGGATTAAAATGAAATCTTTTTCGACATTCTTTAAAAAATCGTGCTTCACCAAAATCTGTTTTTCCAGCTCATCACACCAATGGCACCAACCATTGCCCAGAAAAAAGATCATCAACGGCTTCCCCTCTGCTAATGCCCGCTCCTCGGCTACCTCAAAAGGTTCTACCCCAGAAAACAAGAACTTCAACGGGCAAAAGATTCCTAAAAGCATGTATCGCAAAAACATTGTTTACTCAAGTTGTTAAGATTCCATTGCCATAATTCAAATAAACAATCAACATCAGACTCAACGAAAAAAATTTATCAAAAGAAAGTGACCCTCTTTGATACATCAACTTTACTAAATTCTTCATTCTAGCTATCCTGAATGGTAAAGTGAAACAAATCTACACAAAAGAAAACCACCAAATCCCGATCGAAGGCGTCGACAAAGACGCTCTATATGTGATCAAAAAGCTCCAGGCTGCAGGCCATGCCGCCTATCTTGTAGGGGGGTCGGTCCGCGATCTATTAATGGGCGTCAAACCAAAAGATTTTGATGTCTCTACCTCTGCACGCCCCGAAGAGGTCCGTGGCATTTTCAGAAATTGCTACATCATCGGCCGCCGCTTTCGGCTGGCCCATGTCCGCTTTCAAGACAACATTATCGAAGTGGCCACCTTCCGTAGCGGTGACCCAGAAACCGAGGACTTAATTGTCCGAGACAACCAATTTGGGACACCTGAAGAAGATGCCCTACGCCGCGATTTTACGATCAACGGCCTCTATTATGACCCTTCAGATGAGTCGGTAATCGACTATGTCCATGGATTTGAGGATGCCAAGAAAAAAATTTTGCGCTCCATCGGCCAAGCCCACATCCGTTTCAAACAAGACCCCGTCCGGATGATCCGTCTCGTGAAATTTCAAGCACGCTTTAATCTAGAGATTTGTCCACAAGCGCACACAGCCCTCCTCGATTGTCGCGCTGAAATTTTAAAAAGTTCCCCCGCTCGCGTCCTAGAAGAACTATTGCGCATGCTTGAGTCAGGATCGGCCAAACCCTTCTTCAAAGAGCTTGCCGATGTAGGAATCTTGCAACACTTAATCCCCACCCTTTCTGCCTATTGTGAATTTGCAGAAGAAAATGTTGTGTTTGATTTCCTCGAGATTATCGATAAAATCCACAAAAAAACGGATAAAAAAATCGACCGTAGCGTCCTTTTGGCCGCGATTGTTTCTCCTATTTTCGAGCGACACATCGAAATCATCCAAAAAGCCGGCTCACCACTCCACTTAGGTCGTATCGAAGAAGAAGCCTACTTCATTATCGAAGAAGTCTTCTCCCCCTTCCTGGAAATTCCTAAGAGAATTGTGGGGACCCTCGCGATGATTTTAACTTGCCAATACAGAATGCGACCTTACGCAAATAAGCCGGTTCGAGTAAAAATCCCAAAAATCGCCGACTTTGACCTCGCTATCGATTTCTTATACCTACAAAGCGTACGTCAACCTGAGCTCAAGTCGATTTATGAACCATGGAAAAAGGCACTGAGAGCATGACACTCAAAGTTCAAATCTTAGAACCATCGTCCCCTCCAACCGGACAGGTGATTTTTTTTACAACGACTGCTTTTGAAGCGCTCGAAGTCGATCCGCTGAATCGCCCCGCTAAACTTCTCCATAATCTAGGGATTCGCGTTATTAGCTTCGACCTCCCTTTTCACGACGATGAAAACCCCACTTTAGAAGGGGTTTATCGTTGGGTAAAGTCGATGGAAGAAAACAACCACGATCCACTCCCTCTTTTTTTCGAACAACTCGAACATTGGGTCCAAACATCGCTCGATCCTACCCTTCCTGTCGGCTTTATGGGGATCTCGCGCGGTGCATTTATTGCAGCCCACCTTGCCCACAAACTCCATCTCCATGTCCCACTCGTCCTCTTCTCCCCTCTGATGCACTTGGAATATGAGCGTCTTTGGCAAAAACAAACGCCTAATGCGGTCCACCACTATCGACTTGAAAACCTTGCCTCCTTCCTCAAAGATTCGCCTGTTTATTTGGCGATCAGCAACAACGACGAGAAGGTGCACACAAACGTCGCAATCAGCCTCTACCAAACAATGATCCAAGAAAAACAAGGACCTCGCATCCGCAACACTCCCCTCGAACTTCATATTTTCCCCTCGATTGGAATGCATGGACACGGCACTTCTGACCCTATTTTCGCCGAAGGGGTCGATTGGATGATGCAACAACTTAAAATAGCGAAACAGTGATGCGACCTTTACGGATCTTTGCCATCACCACCGAGCAAAGTGCCGAAGCGATCTTGAAAGACCTTCTCACACCGATCCGCGAATTTTACCCTGATAGCTATATCGAAGGAGTTGCCTCCAAAGAATTCAGCTTCGACCGTTTTATCCCTTTTATGAATTCTGAAGAGCTCAAAATTATGGGGCTCATCGATGTTCTTTTATCTCTTTATCGGATAGTAAAAATCCAATCGAAAATCAAAAAAAGGATCCTGGAAGGCGATTTCGATCTTGTTCTTACTGTCGATTCAAGCTCTTTTCACATCCCGCTCGTCCAGTCGCTGAAAAAATCAGGATGTAAAGCCCGCTTCGTCCATGCCGTCTGCCCCCCTATTTGGGCCTACCGTCCAGGACGTAAACCAAAAATCGCCACCACATTCGATCTCCTTCTTCCCCTTTTCGCTTTTGAGCAGCCCCTTTTTCAAGACACTCCCCTAGAATCATTCTGGATCGGCCACCCATTTAAAAATCACGAACCACTTACGAAAAATTTGGATGCCGAACAAGTTTTGTGCCTTTTCCCAGGCTCACGCAAGCGGGTGATCGAACGAAATCTCCCGCTTCAGCTCGCAGCAGCCAAAAAATTTCCCTACAAAATTCACATCAGCGTCTCCTCACCCCACCTGCGTCCCCTCATCGAAAAACTCGCTCCGAACCTCCCCCTTTTCGAAAAAATCCCCGAAAAAGAGCTCCTCTCCAAAACGGTTGCCGCACTGGCCACCTCAGGAACGATCACACTTGAACTCGCTCTACTTGGCATACCAACAGTCGTCACCTATAAACTTCCATTGATCGACGCCATCGCAGCAAAACTTGCCAAAATGAACGTCACCCACTTTGCCCTCCCCAACCTTCTTGCGAAAACGACCATTTTTCCAGAATTTATCCATCCATTCACGACCCCAGCGGTAGTTGCCAAAGCTCTCCAAGAGATCCTCGCCACCCCGCCAACCATCCCCTTCGACAAACTTTATGCCCAAATCCGCCCTACGCACACTTCAGCCACCCTCGTCACCAAAATCCTCCAAAAAATAAATCTTTAATAGATTATCTACCAGCCTACACTAAGCTGAGTGAGGTCGGCAGATAATCTACTTTTATTTTATCTGGGGAATCGGTATACTTTCGGTAGGTTATTTATGTCTAATGAATTGGTCCAAGTCGACCTAAGAAGTCTCGAAGAAGGAGAGCTCTTTATATTAAAGGGGTCGCTCTCCCCTGAAAGTCTCGATTTAGACCAAAATGAGACAAAACAGTTTAGTGCTGTCGCGTACAACCTAGAGGGCCAGCTTTTTAGCGAGTCGCTCGTCATGAAAGTAGATCTGAAAGGAGAAAAAACAATCTCCTGCAAGATATGCAATAAAGAATTCACTACTGAGATTCTCATTGAGAAGGCTCACGAAATAATCTCTTTAGACGATGTTGCTGGTTATAAAGTGGATCTCATTCCAACCCTTAGGAATCTTTTTTTATTAGAGGATCCTGGAGTGTTGGAGTGCAATAATGGCTCCTGTACCGACCGCCCAGAAGTAGAAAATTTTTTAAAGCGAAACCGACTATCCGTTAACCCCTTCGGTAGTCTCTCTTAAGTTTTGGAGTTATATTATGGCAGTACCACGCAATCGCATGTCGAAATCTAGAACACTCAAGCGCCGCACGGAGCACGCATTCTCCCCTATCCAACTTGTTGAGTGTCCTAATTGTAAAGCCCACAAAAGAAGTCACAGAATGTGTCTTTCTTGCGGCCATTACAACGGAAAAAGTGTCCTCAAACAAGGATCTACAACTTAAAGTCTTTCATTAAAAGCCTTCAGTACGAAAGGTGGAAGTGAAAAAGGACCGGCTACTACTGGTAGTTACAGCTTTTTCACGCCATCTTTTTAAAAAAATTCTTTTCAGGCAGAACCATGAAAGATTCCAAAGAGATCCTGGTGAGCGTCGACTCAAAAGAAACGCGCGTAGCGCGTATGAGTCAAAAACGTCTCATTGAGCTCAATATTGAGCGGAAAAAAAATAGACTCATCTCGGGGAATATCTATAAAGGAAAAGTGACGAATATTCTCAAAAATATTCAGTCAGCCTTCGTAGACATTAACGAGAAAGAGAACGGCTTCATTCACGTATCGGATGCAGTCCAAAATTCCCAAAAGCTTCAAGAAATGTTTGAAATCGATTTCGATTTTAAAGGGGAAAAGTCGATCGATGACGAAGACATCTCCTCCCATTTCAAAATAGATCAACACATCCTTGTCCAGGTGGTGAAAGATCCTATTGGCTCTAAGGGTGCGCGTCTTACTTCAAATGTTTCCATCGCAGGCCGCTACTTAGTCCTTCTCCCTAATTCCCCTTTGCGTGGCGTCTCTCGTAAAATCAAAGAGCAACCGATTCGCAATCGTTTAAAAGAGATCATCGAAAAATTCGAACTTCCTTCGAAAATGGGGTTGATTTGTCGTACCGCCAGTATCAAGGCGACGACTGATCAACTGATTGATGAAGTACGTGAATTGATCCACACATTTGATGAAATCATTGAAAATTACCACAAAGCAAAAGGGCCCACCTGCCTTTATAGAGAATCTGACATTACAAAAAAGGTTCTTTTGACGGCAATCGACAAAGGATACGAAAGAATCCTAGTCGACCATTTGCCAACTTTCACTGAGCTGAAGAAATTGCAAGCCAAACACGCCGAAAATTCTCCCCTAAAAATCGAACATTATCGTGACAGAACGCCGATGTTTGAACGTTGTGGCGTTGAAAAAGAGATTGAAAAGGCATTGAAACGGAAACTTTGGCTTCAAAGCGGTGCCTACCTCTATTTTGATCGTACCGAAGCGATGCAAACAGTCGACGTCAACTCAGGACGAAGCACAAGCGAACTTGGAAACAAAGATGTCGAAGAAGCAATCGTCCAAATCAACAAAGATGCGGCCGTTGAAATCGCTAGACAATTGCGTATTCGCAATGTTGGTGGATTGATCGTCATCGACTTTATCGATATGCGTTCAAGAAAAAATCAGAAACGGGTTTTGGAAACGTTGAAAGATGCGCTATTGGATGATTCAGCCAAATGTACCGTCTTAGGAATGAGTGAATTTGGCCTTGTCGAGATGACGCGTCAACGTAACAAAGAGTCATTGATCCAAACTCTCATGTGTCCGTGCCCTTATTGTGGAGGTCAAGGAACGATCCAAAGCCACGAAACCGCTTCCATCGAACTTGAAAGAGCGATTAAACGGCTTGTTATGGAAGGAGTAAAGGGAAGCGTGGATGTGATTGTCCATCCTGAATTTGATCGATATCTTGACGGAGAAGACAAAGATTTCTTGAACAAGTTTACGAAAAAAGAGGCGATCCAGCTGAGCTTTAGAACCAGCTCAGAACTTCATCTCAACGATTTTCACCTTGTAACGCCGAAAGGGACTTTAAGTGGAACCAAACGGTAGTTTAGATCTGTTTTCTATAGAACTCAATGAACCGCTCAAGAGGACGTTCACTGAATTTCTTGAGTGTTATGTGCAGAGAGCGATCCAGAAAGGGCTCTCTGAAAAAGAGGCCCTAACAGTGATGGAAAAAATTTATCAACGGATCTTTGAACAGATTCAAGATCCCTACCCATTTCCATCAACCCACAAACCTACAAAAGAAGACTCTTCATTCTACGACCTCGGCATCAAACTCACAGCGCCTCTCATTCTAGGGGATCCTGAAATCAAAAACCCTGACCATCTTCGAGAAATCGAAGCCCGCTTGAAAAACGGGGAGAACGTGATTCTTGCAGCCAACCATCAAACAGAACTTGAACCACAAATCTTAAGCCTCGTCTGCGATCCAGTCGCTAAAGACCTTTTTCGTAATACGTACTTCGTTGCTGGAGAGCGGGTCACAACCGATCCGTTAGCCGCTCCTCTTTCTCGAGGTCGTCACCTCTTTTGTATTTATGCAAAACGGTACGTTGCAGAAGATAAACAGATTGAAATCGATCGACGGATGCACAATTTAAAAACGATCAAGCAGATGAAAGAGCTTCTCAATCAGGGAGGATGCTGTATCTACGTCGCCTTAAGTGGTGGCCGTGATCGCCCTGATGCCTCTCAACAAATCCAACTGTCTCCTTTTGATCCAAGTAGCGTCGGCCTCTTCGCCCTCTTGGCCCACACAGCAAAAAAGCCCACCCACATCTATCCGCTCGTCGTCTCCACATTCAACGTCCTTCCGCCGCCGCTTAAAGTGAACAAAGAGCTCGGCGAGCGTCGTTGGACCCAAGGAGGGGAAGTCTCTGTCGCCTTTGGCGCCGCCTTTCCTTACCAGGACTTTCTTGCCATCGAAGATAAGGAGCTCATGCACAGCCAGCTCACAGCCGCCCTCTTCAAGAACCTCCAGGCGCTCTACACCCCTTACACCGGCGACGTCGCCCCTTCACCTTAATTTTTTGTAAAAATTAAGAGCCCAGAGAGGGAACAGCTGTTGGTAACCGTGATATTTTAGGTAAAAAACTCGCGGGAAGCCGGGCGCATTAAAATCGATATCTTGCGCTTCAGGGCCGCGGGAAAGTAAATACTCAATTCCTCGCTCCACTGAGTCGCTTAACCCAAAATCCGCAGAAAGAAGGGCAATGAGCGCTATGGATGTGTGAAAAAGAGTGCTTGGAACGGTGGTTTTCAGCGCAGCTTGGTAAGAATCGCAAGATTCGCCCCAACCACCGTCTAGATTTTGTTGAGCAAGCAAATAACGAATCGCTTTTTGAACAACTGGATCGTGCAGATCTACCTTCGCTTGGATCAGCCCCACAAGCGCAGAAAATGTCCCATAAAGATAGTTGCTCCCCCAGCGTCCCCACCAAGAACCATCCGGCTGTTGCATTTTTTTCAGGTACTCAACCCCCTTTTGGATAATGGAATCGAGCGTCGGGTCATTTAAAACTCCAAGAAAGGAGAGGACTCGCCCCGTCACATCTTCTGTGGAAGGATCAACCAAAGCTCCGTGATCAGCAAACGGGATCAAATTGAGGTAGTCGAAGTTTTGATCGGCATTGAAGGCTGCGAAGCCCCCATTTTTCGACTGCATTCCGACGATCCAATTTTTGGCCGCTTCAATATTCCGATCAGTTTTTTTCCGATCAATCAACGCCATTGCCCAACCACACATCGCAGTGTCGTCAAGATCTGGATAAAATGAGTTATTGAACTGAAAAGCCCAGCCGCCCCCTTTTAAGCCAGGACGATTAACGCCCCAATCACCTAAAATTCCAATCAGCTGCTTCGAAACCAACCACTCAATTCCTTTGCGAATCGCTGTTTTTTCCTCTGTATAACGTAAAGCATGCATCGCAATCGCCGTGTCCCAGACAGGTGAGACGCAAGGTTGCATATAAGTACTCTCTTGATCATCAATTTCTAGCCGACGAATCGCCTCGAGCGCCTTTTGAATATAGGGGTCGCTCAAAGGACGCCCTAGAGCAATGAGCGCCTTAATCTCGTACTCCATCGCCGTGTAAATTCCCCCAAGACCATCCTCTTGATTATTGTGCTGTAGAATCCATTCGAGGGATTTTTCTTCTGCAAGTTTTCGAACCTTTGCTGGAATTAACCACTCCAATTTTCGCCCTAACTGGTCCACAAGATAAAAAAGTCCCTTTTTCCATTTAAATCCCCAAATAGAAGGGCTTGCTACAGATTGAACCGAAAAAAGTTCTTTCAGATCCACTTGAGAAGGATTGTTAGCGCGAAATTTACGACACATCACAATCGATAACGGGACGACCACAGCGCGGGCCCAACATGAAAACTTATAGATGCTAAATGGGGACCAATTTGGTTGTAAAATCAACTCCACCGGCATCCAAGGGGTCTCTTGAAAAGAAAGTTGGCCAAACTGCGCCAAGATACAGCGGGTAAACACATTTGCACATCGCAAGCCCCCCTTTTGCCGAATCTTCTCCGCAATTACTTGCATTAAAGGGTCATCAGCCGATTCACCGGCACATTTAAGGGCAAAGTAGGCCTTGATTGAGGCACTTAAGTCATAAGGGCCACCCGGATACTGCACCCAGCCAGCCCCCACAACCTGTTTTTTCAAATAAGAAGCTAACCGTTTTTGTAATGCTGTATCAATCAAATCGATCGCATGCATCAACAAAATCCGCTCTGCCGTGATTGTCGTATCACATTCCAGCGGGTAAACAAAAAATCCAGCCTCATCCTGCCGCGCCAAAACTTTCGCCAGCAGTTGTTTTATATGTGCATCGATAAGAGTTTGTTGGATCATCTCTTACCGATTACCTCAAAAAACATCTCTTGTCAAAGATTTATCCCATGTTTGTGAAAACTGCGTCGACATCATCGAGGTTTTCAATCCATTCGACTAAATCGTCGTTCTTCTTTCGATTCTCTTCATCCACATCGACAAAAGTTTTCGGAATTTGCTCAAACTCGGCCTCTGTTACTTGAAGCCCTTTGTCTATAAGAGCTTTTTTCACCTCAAGAAGGTCATCAACTGCAGTGAATAAAATCCACTCGTCATCTCCTTGCTCAATCTCATCAACACCACAATCTAAGGCGCTTGTAAACAGAGCCTCCTCACCGATCGATGAAAGAGGGATCCGTATCACCCCTTTCCGCTCAAATTGAAAAAGGACGCTACCGGGCGTCGCAACGTTACCACCACGCTTGTTTGTCGCAATGCGCATGTCGGACGACGTTCGATTTTTATTGTCGGTCAAAATTTCCACCACAATCCCCACACCCCCATGACCGTAAATTTCATAGGTAAGATCAAAATATTCCCCTTGATCGGTAGAACTGGCTTTCTTAATGTTGCGATCGATGTTTTCTTGAGGAAAATTCACCTCTTTAGCCTTTTCGATGGCAACTTTTAGCCTTGGATTACTTTTCGGATCGCCGCTTCCCCCTTGCTTGACTGCAGTGATGATCTCTTTTGCCACTCGAGAAAAGATTTTTCCCCGTTTTGCATCCACTTTTTCTTTGCGACGTTTGATGTTCGCCCACTTACTATGGCCTGCCATATTATAACCACTGCTGCATTAAAATTTTATCCCTGTAGGTGCCATCTTTTTCTTTTAAAAAATTGCGATGGACCCCGTATTCAACAAATCCCGTTGATTCATAAAGCCGAATCGCCGGATTTTCTCGATAGACCTCTAAATGAAGATTTTCAATTTGAAAATCTTTTTTCGCACGCACTTTCATCTCCTCAATGATTGCGCGCCCCAATCCCTTGCCCCTTTTTTCCGGATGAATAATGATCGAAAAAAGGGTCTGATGCTTCAGTTTCGCAATAGGGGAGATATAAAAATTGAAAAACCCCACAATTTCCTCCCCTTGAAAAATCGTGAATGCCGACTGAAACTGTTTTCCGTAATGGTCGATCCATACTTTCGAGGCATCTTCGATCTCCACATCGCGGATCATCGGAAACCAACGCAAAATGAGCGGATCTTTCAGCCACTCAATCAAAAGAGGAATCTCTGATTCTTCTGAGATTTCATACCTCAATACGATTGGATCTTTCAAACACTAACCTCGCTTTATAATGAGGAGTCGGTGTCAAATACTTCACAAACCGCTCCTGGACAAACATTTTTTCAAAAGAAAGCTTTTCTAAAACAGACTGAATCGGACACCCCTCATAACATTCAATCTGTATTTTTTCAACGATCTGAAATTTTCGACTCAAATGAATCAAATTGCGCAACAGACTCGTCCCGACCCCCATCCGTTGAAAATCAGGATTGACAACCAAATAGCTCAATGCATGGATCGCAACTTTTTGATACGGAAGCAAAAATAGACACCCAAAACCGATTGGTTTCCCCTTATAAATCGCAGTCAAGGCACATTTATGGCGCGAAAATCCAAGCCAATTGCGTAAAAATAGATCCACATCAGTTTCCGTAGATACAGGAAACCAGTGACCGATCTCTTCTTTTAGCAACAATGATTTCAAAAAAATCATGTCGACCTCTTCGAAATAGCGGATGTCATAATCTGCATCTTTTGTTAGGTCCATTTGACTCATACGGAAGACCCTTTTGCTTTCAAGTAAGCCTCCACAAACGAATCCAATTCCCCATCAAGCACTCTTTCCACATCAGAGGTCTCATAATCGGTTCTTAAATCCTTACAAAGTTGATAGGGCTGCAATACATAGCTTCGAATCTGCGACCCCCATCCATTCATCAGCTGTTCACCACTAATATTTTGCAGCTCTGCTTCTTTCTTTGCGATCTCCAACTCGTACAATCGATCCTTCAACATCTTCATGCACCGTTCCCGGTTTTGGATTTGACTTCGCTCTTGTTGCGATGAGACGACGATGTTCGTTTTTAAGTGAGTGATTCGGACTGCAGAATCGGTCTTGTTCACATGTTGCCCCCCAGCACCAGAAGCGCGGTAGGTGTCAATCCGAATCTCTTCAGGGCGCACTTCGATTAAAATGTCTTCATCTATAATCGGAGCAACCTCAACTGACGCAAAGCTCGTATGACGCCGCTGCGAAGAGTCGAATGGCGAAATCCTCACCAACCTGTGAACCCCTTTTTCTGCTTTGCAATAACCATATGCATAAGGAGCGTCGATTTGATACTGAATATGTTTGATTCCAGCGATCTCCCCCTCAAGCCGATCCAGGACCTGAAATTTCCATCCCCGCTTCGAAAACCATCTCTCATACATCCGAGCCAACATCGCCACCCAATCGCACGATTCGGTCCCCCCGGCCCCCGCATTGATCTCTAAAGTACAGGCTTTCGGATCCAATGTAGAAGAGAGCATCCGCTTCAATTCTAAAGCACGCAATTTGATTTCAGCCGATTCGAGCTCCTGGTTGAGCTCTTGAATCAACCCTTCATCTCTCACTCCATTGACCCCTTTGGCCTCCGGGTAAAAAGTTTCCAGGTACTCAGCTACCGTTAACAACTCTTCGATCGGAGAAACCCAATCTTTCAAAGCATTGGATTCGGCGATTTTTTTTCTGGCATAGTCTTGCTTATCCCAAAACTCAGCCCCCTTCATCTCCTCATCGAGTTCTAGCAACCGCTCTTTTTTCTGAGCGAAGTCAAAGTAACCTCGAAAGTTTTAAAAGTCTATCCTTCAAGTCTGCTATACGGGGCGTTAAATCTATGATCATAATCGACCATTCTAGCAGAAGACTCCCCTTTTTTAAAAGGGCAAGATCCGTGGATTGATCAAAAATAAAGAATGGAAAAATATTTTTTTAATACCACCCCGAAGATTATTTTAAAACTTTTCAAGAAAAGCTTTATCGCCCCTTTACATTAATCTGCTCAAAGTGATACTATGATTTGAAAGAAAAAACATACAACCTAATTTTTTGGAGGAACTATGACCGCTATTAATACAACTATCGCGAGCAGAACATCTGTTAAGACAGAGATCTCAACACTTGCATATGCAAAAAACAATTGCGTAGGAAGATTTATTGGAAAAGTTTTTAACGCTGCGTGCGACAAAACCCCTGCATGCGTTAAAAACTTTTTAAGCTATCCTGTAAACAAATTCAATGGCGCTCCACTTTACTTAAAAGCTATCGCTGTTGTTGGAACACTTGGATTTGCTTGCTATAACCATAAAAAAGTTCGCAAAGCGGCTACAAGTTGTTGGTCATACATGCCAGCGATGCCAACTTCCGTATCAAGTATCTTTACAAGAACATCTACAGCCACCCAACAATTAAAAAGAAGTCCAGAAAAAAATAACTCAGACTCTTTAGATGAGCATTCAGTGTCTTAAGCTCTGAGAGCCGGTGATTATTTTGTTCTCGAGGACGTAGGTTTCTGCGTCTTCGACAACAATCTCGACACATTCATGGAAAACGAAGTTGCCCTTTGCTGGGCAACTTTTTTTGTGGTCAAGACCTCGATTCCGAATATGGACGTTTTTCATCCGCAAACCCCCTTTTTTCGTCCGACTTTTCACCACTAAAGCCCCCTCTATTATGCAATTTTCCGCACTAACATGGATGATATCCAGCTGCAAAAAGCTATTCGGCAAAAGCTTTGAGTCGATCCACCAATCGGCAGAGCACGAAAGATAGGGATTGAGAAACATCAAAGACCCCGCTCCCGCCTGAAATTTCATCAAAAAATGTGCTTGCAAATGGGTGAAAGCCTGATTCCTGGTCTCTAGCCCGACCCCCTCTTTCTTGATCGCCTCGATAGCCAGCGCCCTTTTTAAGTAACACACGGAAACATCCTCCATTCCGTCGATCAAATTTTGCATCGACATCTCTGCCCGAGCCTTCTCTTTCCCCTTAAAATTTAAAATCAATCTCGGGTAACGATTTTTTTCGATTTCACTTTCGATCCGCTCCAAATCAACAACGAACACATTCACATTAGAAAAACTCTCGATAGAGGAGTGCTCTTCATCAATATATTCAATATTGGTGAACTGGCCAGAGGCAATCTGCACAATCTTCCCCTCTTTAGCTCCTGCCAAAGAATCGGTTACAAGAATCGAAAAGGGGGCTTTTGTCTTTAGAATACTGGCCACAAAGCGGGGCATGGAGCCAAAAAATGCGGTCATCGGATTGTTGATTTGCCGAATGAGTCCATATTTTTTCACTCCACGCATCGCCTCTAAAAAATCTGTTTCTAACAACAAGTTCCAAAGCGCTCCATGACCACATGGATTTTTCTCCACATTCCCCGACGGATCCAAAACCCATCGACCCGTTTGATCTACATAAGGAACCGAAGGTTGATTTAAAAAGAAAAAACTCTCTTCCGGCCGATGAAACCAGTGATGTTGCTCTAAAAAATTGCGTAAATGGCTTTTGTTATTCTTACTCTGCGACGTCATAAAGACAATCGGTGTCACCAATGCCTTTCCTGTTAAAGCAAAGTAGTGAGCCTCTTTTGCTTGAATCTCCTCGATCAACCACTCTAAAAGGGTTTTTCCCATAAAGGGGTACAAAAATGCAGGAAGCGGATTTTGGGTAAGGGAATCGACAAAATTCAACCTCTCAGCCGCCCCCCCCAGCACAATGATCTCCACAAGATCTTTTTGCAAAAGAATCCCCTGCTCAAAGCTTTCTTGATCCTCGATGAGGGTAAATGGCTCATACGGAATCGACGCAACATTTTGCGCTTTTTTCTCTTTGATCGGCCCCAACAAAGCCAAAAGCTCTTTCTGAAATCCTAAAATCCCCCCAATCCCTTCAAAAAAAGTGTCCACTTCAAACAACCACAAAAACAAATTCTGTAGCCTGAGTTCGTCTAAAACCTCTTTTCCAGATAGAAGAATATGCTCTTGCCCGATAGCAATCACCGCCTCTTTCAGCTTGACTTTCTTCGTTTTCAGTACGTCTTGGCTCATTTACCCTCTACTAAAGAAATCAAATACTACCGATTCATCAGATATATTTCTACACCCACACCCTCTTCAAGAGCCCCTTTTCAGACTAATTTACGTCGTAACCATCTAAAAAATTGACCTTTTGCAACTTATTTTGCTATCTTCAGCAGGATAAGAGAATAAAACTAAGGTAAGCTCTATGTCAGCAGCAGCAGCAGTAAAAAAGAAAACAACAGCGAAGAAAGCAAACTCCGCTTTCATGAAACCACTTAAACCTTCACCTGAATTGGCAAAAGTTGTCGGATCAGCTCCCCTCCCAAGAACAGAAACTGTGAAAAAAATGTGGGATTACATCAAAAAACATAAACTTCAAGACGCAAAAAATAGACGTAACATCAATGCTGATGAGACTCTAAAAGCGATCTTCAAGAAAAGCCAAGTGACTATGTTCGAATTGGCAAAAATTCTTTCTAAACATCTTTCCTAGATTTTAAAAGATTGAAAATTTTGACTCGTGTGGCCATGAAACAGTGGCCACTCTTGTCTAAAATTCTTTTTCCCCCTATAATTTAAGCGCCTATGCAGCGCTACAAAATCACTATAGCTTACGACGGTGCCCCCTATTCTGGATTTCAACGCCAAATCAACGGCGTGACGGTCCAAGGACTGATAGAGGAAGCTTTAACCCCTCTCAATCCCTCTTTTGTCCCGATTGTTGCGGCCTCACGCACCGACGCTGGCGTTCACGCTTTGGGCCAAGTCGCCCACTTTGACCTAGAAATTTCACGAAACTCCGAAATTGTCCAAAAAGCTCTGAATGCACGACTGCCGCGCGATATCAGAATTATCAAAACAGAGCTCGCTTCTCCAAATTTTCACGCCCGATTTGACGCCAAAAAAAAGCTTTACACTTACACGATTTCGACCGCTCCCTTCCAGTCCCCTTTTGAGCGGTTCCACGCACTTCACTTCCCGTACCCTCTCAATCTTCACGCTATCGATGAATCGATCAAGAAACTCAAAGGAACGCACGATTTTACCCCTTTTGCCAACACCAATCCTAAACCTTATCCAACGAACCCGGTCCGCACACTCTTTGATATCTCTTATACTATATCGCCCACCACTGGTGGCGACACCCTTGTTTTTACCTTTTTTGGCGATGGTTTTCTCTACAACATGATCCGCAACTTAATAGGCATACTCTTAGATGCGGGGCAAAAGAGAATCTCTCCCGATGAAATCGAGGCCTATTTACACAAAAAAACAACCAAACGCTCCTTCACAACGATGCCAGCTCACGCCCTTTGCCTTAAAGAGGTCTTTTATGAATAAGCTTATCTGCTTTTTTTTCACAATTTTCTGCCCATTTTTAGCAGCAGAAACATCTTACGTACAAGGAAACTTGAAGGGGCAACTAGGAAATCAACTTTTCATCGTTGCAACGACCTATACCCACGCAAAAGATCACGATGCGATTTCTGTATTTCCAGAATTCGCAACGCTTGATCTATGGAATATTCCGCTAAATAGAGAAAAAGTTTTCTCGCAACTCAACACCTACAACCCCCACCTCTCCTCTACGCAAACATTTCATGAGGTCAATCACGACTATCAGCCGATCCCCTACTCTCCAAATCAGATCCTTTCAGGTTTTTTTCAATCGGAAAAATATTTCAAACATCGGAAAGAAGAGATTCTAGAGCTGTTTGCCCCCTCGGCAGAAATTTTGCAGTATATTTCTGAAAAATATAGCGAAATCCTTGATCATCCAAAAACGGTCGCCGTTCATGTGCGTGCCTACAAAGATGTTGAACCAAAGTATCTCCCCTTTTTAGGGAGAAAGCATATCGAAAAAGCGGTTGAGTTTTTTGACAAAGATAGCCTGTTTGTTGTTTTTTCAGATGATATCCATTGGTGCAAACAGATATTTCCTCTTTTAGGGATCAACAATGTCGTGTTCGTGGAAAATAATCCTCATTACATCGACCTTTATTTAATGAGCCTTTGCAAACATAACATTATCTCCAACTCCACTTTTTCATGGTGGGGCGCCTACTTGAATCAAAATCCTGACAAAAAAGTGATCGCACCGAATCATAAAAATTGGTTTGGAACAGCCTGGGCCGATTGGAAAACAGAAGACCTCATCCCTGAAGAGTGGATACAACTTCCGTTTGTTCCACAAAACCAATATGTAGAAGGTTTTTTACAAGGACAGCTGGGCAATCAACTCTTTATTATCGCGGCAACATATAGCCAAGCCAGAGATTATCATGCGATTCCTGTCTTCCCTATTTTTAAAAAAAGCAAAAAATTCAATCTCCCCACGAATCGGAAAAAACTTTTCTCTAAGCTCGATACATTTGACCCTCATCTAGACACTACCCAGACGTTTCAAGAAGCCAATCACAACTACCAGCCTATTCCATTCCACGGAAGCCAAAAGCTTTGCGGCTTTTTTCAATCAGAAAAGTACTTCTACCATCATAAAGAAGCGATTCTCGATCTATTTGCCCCCTCCAAAGAAATTCTCGACTTTATCGCTGAAAAGCACCCAATCCTCCTCAAACATCCAAAAACCGTCTCGATTCATGTCCGTGCCTACAAAGATACGCAACCGAAATATCACCCATTTTTAGGGGAAAGCTATCTGGAAAAAGCAATCCAACTTTTCGACGAAGACAGCCTTTTTGTGGTCTTTTCCGACGATATTCCTTGGTGCAAACAGGCTCTTCAAAATCTTAACATCCACAATGCCCTCTACATGGAGCGCAATCCTCACTACATCGATCTCTACTTAATGAGCCTTTGCAAACACAATATTATCGCCAACTCAAGTTTTTCTTGGTGGGGCGCCTATCTGAATAAAAATCGGAATAAAAAAGTGATCGCCCCTCATCACACTAAGTGGTTTGGAGAGGCAAATCGGCATCTGAATACAGAAGACCTCCTTCCTGAAGAGTGGATCCAAGTGCCTCTCTAAAGAGGCGCGTACGGCGATAATCCCCTGATGTACCTATCCATCTTTAGTTGCATTTCAGGGGCTTTTTTGTGATCGTTGAGCTCATTTTCATCGTTATAGAGATAAAGATTGTCACGAATGAACGTAAAATGGCGATTTGAAGCCATTTCTAACATCGGGTACATCAAGGCTAAATCGTAAGTGATTTTGAAAAATTCTCCCTCATAGAGCAAATCTTCTTTCCGAATTTTTTTAAACAACCACCCTTTAAATGTACGTAAATGGGAGGCGACAAATGAGATATTTCGATAGCAAGGCGAACACTCCCTTAAAAACGGAAGCGGCTTACAATGTCTTGCAGAAGGTCCCGAATCCCTCACATAAGAGCCGTAAGTCAGCCAAATCGAGCCTGAAGCATATGCCTGATCCAAAATCGAAAGCACCCCATCATGAGCCAACCGATCATCTCCATCCAAACTCACGACCACCTCTTCATCCTCCACGTAGGCATGAATATAATGATAAAAATTGTACACCGCACCACGATTGATCGGATTGCTGTAGATCGTTAAACGATTGAAGAGATCATATTCCTCTTTCACTCGATTCACGACCATTAAAGTAGCATCCGTTGAAGCATCATTGATATAAATCACCCGAAAATCGGAATACTTTTGATTTAGTGCACTTTGAATATTTCTTTCCGCCCATTTTTCGTTGTTATAAGAAGGGATTACAATCACGAATTTCGTCTTATCGCAAAAACCAACTGTCCCACACAAACAGAGCCACGCCATGTAAATTAAATTTTTCATATACACCGTTCAAATAAAAAGAGTTTTCAGTTGCAATAGAATGTCCTTTTCTTGTAAACTCTGCAACGAAATTTGTTGCGCCGATGTGGTGGAATGGTAGACGCGGTAGACTCAAAATCTACTCTAGGTAACTAGGTGCTGGTTCGAGTCCGGTCATCGGCAGCTAAGGGAAGCTAAACTTACAAGCTTCCCTTTTTTATTGTTTTATCGGCGACTCTTTAGTCCGGAAAAGATGTTGATCTTTTCTGACACAGCCGCATTTCTTTTCAAACAGAGTACCGGTTGATGTGCATAGAAACCCAAAGATCTGTAGAAATCTTTCTTCACAAACCCTTCCGTATCGATCACATCCCAGCCGGTTAGCAACAAAGAGAGTCGTTTTGGGCCATAAATACGATGCGCATTCCACACAAGACAATCGCGCCCCGTAGGAACTGCAAGAAAAAAGAGCCCCCCGTCCTTTAAGTACCCTTTCGCTTTTTCCATAAATGCAAGATCGCCGTTTGGATTTACAGGATCTCCATAGCGTCCTAAGCCATCATGTTCGATGGAAGAGATACTGAGAATTGCATCAAACTTCTCCTCTACATCCTCAAACTCTTCGACGGTATAGGTGGTCAATCGATCATCATCTGTCTTGATTCTTCGATATTCAACCGTTACAGGATGCCCTTTAAAGGCCAGCACAACAGCCTCATAAGCAGGAGTTTCAGAGCCAATGATCAACACTTTTTTGCCCTCAACGGACCTTCTCTCTAACATTTTATAAAGAAAAGGATCTGTAGCCGGATAATTCAGTGTAGATCGCTCTAACACTTTTTGAATGCACTCATCAACATGCTCTTTATCCCAAACAAGCGCTTCGTTGGACGTTTGGCTTTGATCTAAATACCAATCAATGACTGGAATTTGATTATTTAAAGTAAATGTATCGCGTAATGCAGGATCAATCTCTCGTGGTGGAGTTGCAACTAAATTTCCCAAAAAACAAAAAGAGGATGTAATAAACATCCCCCTAATAAGCTGAATCATGATTTTATTTTCTCCATTTTTTATAAAATCGCAAATATATCTATGGAGTAGATTAATCGCAATTAGAAGAAGACAAAAGAAAAGGACAACTATTTAAAGTTGCCCTTTTGGTAAAGAAATAGAATGTTCTCTAAACTTGCTCTACTGCGTCAAATGCATCCACGATCATGTGCGCCTCTTGGGAGAGAACTTCCTTATCGTTTGACTTCATTTCGTTCAACAAGTCTGTTGTTTTAGGTCCGTAAAGATGCGCAATCACCGTTTGATCAATCGAGGTGTCTTTTAAAAGAGCTGCCATAAAAACATGTGGATCTCTCATTCCTGCATCCCAAAGAATCAACATCGCATCGATGTTTTTTTTCATCGGAGTTAGCGATCCAAGCTCGATTAGACGCATTTTTATCAATTCATTCACCTGCGATGGATCAAATAAAGTATCTGATCCAAAGCGAGCTTCTAATCCGCTTAAATCATTTTCGGCATGGATCTCTTCAAGCTCTTGCGGCGGCAATGCTTCTGCTGGTTTATCCGAACCTTCGGCAGAAAGCCCTATAGGCCCTAGACTTAAAACACATATCAATTTTTTTACCCAGACAAGACTCATGAAAAACCCTCATTGTTAGAGTAAATTATAAATTAAGTGATGATTATTGCCAATTTTAGTTTGTTCTGGTAGCCTATAGCCATGAACAAGAAGCTCTTAAACTTTCAAACCTACCTTTTCGATCTTGACGGGACCCTCATTAATACAGAACCATTGCACCACCTAGCCTACCAAGTCACTCTAAAAGAGCACGGATTCACCCTTCCATGGGACTTTAATGAGTACCTCTCCCACGCCCTCGTCTCCCGCCCGCACCTTTACGAGGCCCTTTATCAGGCCTGCCCCGGACTAAAAGAGCTTGTCCCTCAAGGAGAAGTGTTGCGCCAACGCAAAATCCTCACCTACGATCGACTCGCAGCGATCACGCCGCCCCAGTGGATGCCGGGGGCACCCGAGCTGCTTGAGCTGCTTTTATCTCATAAAAAAGAGCTGGCGATCGTCACCAATTCCCCGAAAAGGCTGGTTGACCCCCTCACACACCTTCCATTCAGCCGTTTTTTCAAGAAGATCATTACTATAGACGACTTTTCGCATCCTAAGCCCCATCCAGCTGGCTACAACCTTGCTCTCTCCCACTTCAACCGGGCCCCAGAAGAGGTACTCGTCTTCGAAGACTCGTTAAAAGGGGTCCAGTCAGCAAAGGCGGCCGGCACCTCGGTCATCCTCATCGCGTCAGACCACTACTGCAAAATCGCCGCCATCCCCTCTGATGTTAAGACTATAACCTCTCTTAAAGATCTCCTCACTTAAGTAAGATTTGGACAGTTTGACTTTCCCCCCAAAGATCTTGATCTTCTAAAGAAAAATCAACATCTTTGATAACGATCGACCATTTTGATGGGGCAAGTTTTTCCAAAAGCTCTTTCAACTCTTGCCGAGTAACCCCTTCAAGTCTCACGATCACCTTATTTCCATTTTGATACGACTCTTTGGCCTGAATGAAGCGCTCATGCTCCTCACAGCGCCAGCCGATCAGCACCTTCAACCTTTTGTGGTATGTAGCTTGAAAATGGTTGAGAAACATCTGAATTTTTGCGTGGACCCCCGTTACCGATTCATGCAGTCCAGAGCAATCCTCAAGGGGGATGTTGGCGAAAAATCGGGAGCTATTCATCTTTGACCCGCGACAATTATAAGCAGTTTTCGGAATATCCCAATAGCCGACCTCTAAGGGATCTCTAAACAACTCTTCGCTGTCGCCCCCGATATAACGAGGTTCTTCTAAAAGGGGTACCACTCCCACTTTTTTTAAGTCAAAACTCTCCCCTTGGACCGAAGATTTGGGAGAATCGAGCGAAGAACCGGGACTTGAACAGCCGATTAACAGACTGAATAAGAGCAATTTAAATTTCATTGTTTGCAAAATAATTTATAATATATTATATAAAAAATCAGAGAGGTTAACGGAAATTAAGCAGGCAATTCTACTCCAATAAAGGAATAGTACATTTGGCCAGCGACTTACGCTATCCTTTAATCTCTCTATTTTTTCTGTTTTTGACTAGATTTTTCAATGCATCTAATGCGATGCTCTCTTTTCCTGTAAAAATTTTCAAAGGACGAATATACCCATCGACCACTCCCCATCGGGCTAAATCCCACTCATCTTCTGCATCGAAAATATTTTCACAAAGATCGGCTACTTTTTCATGAGAAATTTGAACCATTCCTTCTGTAAAAGTCCGTTCGCACCTCTTTTTTTCAGCAAGTTCTAATCGGCTGAGGATATCATTCAACGTTCCACGCCCTTCAGAAACACCTGCGTACTCAATGGATAAGGCTCCTAAATAAGAGGCAATCGCGACTGCAAGATTGAGCGTATCGTACCCGCCATCCAAAAGAATGTAGGGAAGACAAGCCGCTTCGATAAAATCGAGCTCTAAAGGATACAGATTATTAAATCCCGCCCAGATCAACGGCCCATTTTTCTCTTGAAGAATTTTTGTGTGGGCACGCAGCTGGAAAAAGGTGGGAACATCGTGACGCACATACTGATCAGGATCGGGATTCGGATCGACAAAGGTCGCAAAATCGGGCCGAATATTTTTTTCCAATAACATTTTCGTAGCAGAACCGGCAGAACAAATAAGATGAGTATCTTTTGCTGCATGAATCAAGGCCTCCTCATCTTGAGTCAAAGGCGCTGCCCCCACAATCAACCAGGAACGGGCGAAGTCCCCTCTTAATGCAGAGATCGGCGTACATTCTTTCAATGTCAAGAGGGTATCAATCACATTCTTAAAATGGCCCACCCCTAAATCTTGCCCCTCTAGATAAAGAGACTCGAATCGGATGACATCTTGAACAATTTTCACAAAAAGAGGCCGCAACTCTAGTGAAAAGACCTCGATGCTTTTTCCACCGGTAAAACAAGGAAAAACATCCTGATAGCACAGATAAACATTTTCTCTCTGAAGAAGCTCTTGAAACTCAGGCAATTCTTTGGCTGCATGGATTTTACTCAAATCGCTTTCCACAAAGATCAAAGTTTGTCTATTTTTTATAGACAAAAGCCACTCAATGCCATCAAAAACCAAAAGCTCTCGCTCGCTTTGAACAGCCTCTTGAAGCTCTAAACTAGTTTTTGCGGGATTCAATCGAAGATGCAAATCTAAGAATGGATCAAGTGTTGGCATAACTCCTCGTATGATTGTAAAACTCCAAGCGACTGTACCCCCTGTTTTGTCACCTGAAAAAGTCCTTCATGATGTTCACTCACCCAAACTAAGAAAGGGGCTTGAATCCAATGATTGTATCCCATTAGCTGTTGAAAACCACTTGCTGTTGGGCGATGATGCTTACATTCGAATAAGACAAGTGGCTTTAAAAGTTCGCCCTCCCAGTAGTAAGCAATCAAATCGATCCGACGATTATTCGGCAAATTTTCTCGATGAGAAAAGTGAGGCAGCTGGCTAATAGCCCGCTCTTTGACCAAAATATTGGAAGGGAAACCAAGTTCTTGACAAAGACGGGCGATCAACGCGTTGCGGATATTTTCTTCAGGCCGAGTTTCTATCATTTAAAAATCATTCAGGATCGACAACTTCAGAGACGCCGTAGGACCCATTATTACGTTTATAAAGAGCCATCAAGTGCAAACTTCTTTCATCTTTAAATAACATACAAGGTTCATCAGAAAGCTCCATTTTCATAATTGCCTCTTCAAGCAACAATGTTTTCAATAATTGCTTCGATTGATGAGTCACAGGCGGCAAAAGAGCTTCTTTCACCTCTTTGTAATTTTCAGACTCAATTTCTCGATTGATAATCTCCAAATCATCTTCCCAAAGAAGATGTTTTTCGATTTTCCCCGACTTTATATGATGATCTTTCATTAGATCATGATACTTTTTGAATTTTGCTTCTAAAATGGAGAACGCCGCATCGATGGACGCATACAGATCTTTTGTCGATGCCTCAGCACGAATCTTCAAATGCATCGATGCATACACCAAAATGGTGAACTTATGCATATAGCGTTCGATTCCGTAAGTAAAAAAAATTCGCTGCATCGAAATACCAAATGAATGGTGCGCTAAAAGTCTTTCAAATCGCTCCTCTGCATATTGACGAATCGCGTCAGTCAAAACGAGACTTCCTCTCGCCGTGTGATGAATGTCCATGTATAGCCTTTTTTATCGCTCACTAAAGCATAGAACTTAATTTGATACTTCTCAATCCTAAATTACCAAGCTGACCACAAGCCGCCATCTCCTTCTCCCCTTTTGTCCCTCGCAAATAAACTTTAAGGCCGAATTGGCGCAACCGATCCATAAAGTTAGCCGTTGCCTCAGCTGAAGGGGTTTTAAAGGTTGCCCGGCTTTGCGGGTTATACGGGATGACATTGATCCTCAAATCGAGAAATCCTTCTGCAAATTGAGCCAATTCATCGGCCATTTCGGGCAAATCGGTGATCCCAGCCAAAAGAACGTATTCAAAAAGAAGTGTTCTTTTTGGACTGCTTGATTGATATTCTAAAAGCGCCTGTTTTAATGTGGGCATGGCAAATTGTCGATTCACCGGCATGACTTTTGAGCGAACTCGATCATTTGGCCCATTCACCGAAATAGCCAATTTGATGCATGGATTGATCTCTGCTGTAAAGCGACGGAGCACGTCAACTAAGCCACTTGTGGACACAGTGATACGGCTCGGGCCCAAAGCAAATCCAAATGGATCGGTAAAAATACGCAGCGCCTGTTTGACCGCCTCATAGTTATCGAAAGGTTCGCCCATCCCCATGAAAACCAAATTACGCACATGCAATTTACGCATCACCTTAGAGAAAAATAGCTGCAGCACGATCTCTTTTACCGAAAGGCTCCGAATCAGGCCCAACCGACCAGTTTCACAAAAAGCGCACCCCATCCGACACCCAACCTGTGATGAAAGGCATAAGGTGATCCCAAATGTCATCTCAATCTCGACGCTCTCACTCTGTAGTTGATCCGAAAATGTCTGAATCCATTTAGAACTTCTGAGCGACCCACGCTGCTCAAAAGTGGAGGAGATGGAAAAATCGGTAAGAGAAAGAATTTTTTCCAAAAGAGACTCTTCTTGACGAGTCACCTCGCAAAGAGAGGGATTTCGCCCCTCTTTAAACCAAAGCGCGTAAACTAAAGCTGCAAGCTGCCGCCCTTTACCCAAGGAAGCAAACACCGCTTCTACATATTCGGGTTGTGTGAGGGAGAAAATATCTATCATGACTAGCAAGTGAATGCACCGGGAGGGATTCGAACCCCCGACCACCTGGTTCGAAGCCAGGTACTCTATCCGGCTGAGCTACCGGTGCAAAGTTTTTGAAAAGATGTTACCTGAGAACACACCTAAAGTCAATTGCTCTTTTCAAGAAGAGCGGATACACTCGCTTTTGATGCTCATACATACCCAAGCGATCGTGCTGCGGACCATCCGCTACTCTGACACTCAAGAGATTCACACCCTCTTTACCGAAGAGCTCGGACTCATTTCGATGCTGACGAAAATCGGGAAGAAAGAGCGCACCCCTCCTCTGTTCGAAGGGGCCTTCACCCTTCGCAAAGGGAAAAGCTTTTTCCAGCTCGTCGACGCCAAACAGACGATCTGCCATGGACCAATCCGCGATACCCTCGCCTCAATCCAGTCAGCCTTCAAGCTTTTCCATTACATCTTGAAAAGTCAAATGCAGCTCAAAGCAGCACCTGCCCTCTACCATCTTTTCTCGGCTTTTTTGCGTCAAATCCCCCTCGTCAAAAATCCGCTGGCGCTTCAATCGGTCTTTTTAGCCAAGCTTCTCTTCCACGAAGGGCACCTCGATGACACCCACCCGCTCTTGCCCCTCCTAGCGACGCTGAAATCGTTCAAAGAGCTCGACCTACTCCCCGTAACCCCTGCCCACCTCGACGCCATCGAAGAGATCTTCACCCTAGTCTACGACCACGCCTAACCCACCTCTTATTATTTAATGCTTCTATCTGACGCTTATGTTGTTAAAAAAAATACTTTAAATTAAAATATAATGTATTGTATAATAATCTCTATTATAAATTGGATTATATATGCGCATTACAGATTTACCCCGATGTTTTCAACCAGCTCTTCAATTTCTCAAAAACACATTCTCCAAATTTTTAGGAAAAATTAAGTTCAACACAACGGCCACCACCTCCCTTACAACCCGTTCTATCCACGTGCAAAATTCTAATGCCTTTATTCAAAAAAAGACATTTTTTATCCCCGGGAAAACGGATTCTTTTTACTTAGCACCTATAGCAGGAGATGGATCTTGTCTTTTCGGCTCCATTCAAAAAGCTCTCGCAGAAAAATACCCCTCAAAAAAAATTCACAACAGTCATTTAACATTACGCAACGAGGTTGCCCGCCATTTCTCTGAACGAATGCAAGACAAAGATGCAAGCCTACTTTTTGCCCTTCGACACGAGCTAGCTAATATAGCCTCGGATCATTGCTATGAGTTTGCCAACGATGCTCCACCAAATGCAGTTTTAGCAAAACTTGAAGAGATTGGAAATTTTAATCCAGATAATAAGATGAGCAGACAAGAGTTTTATACAATAATGAGCACCACATTATTGAACGAAGAGGTCATTACTGATGATATTTTGTCAGATCTTGCCAACTCTTTTTTAGGGTATCTTCAAGATTCAAAGCAATTCGCCGGAGGAGTCTCTCTATTCCTCCTCTCTGATCTTTTGAATATTAAAATAAATGTTTTTACGCCAAGCAAAAATCCGACCATTTTTACTGTGCGCAGCCAGGGCAGTTACGGAGACGCTTATTCAGATCAAATCAACCTACTTCTTATCGAAGGAGCTCACTATGAGCCCTTGATTGAAAACAGCGCAGAAAGACACTTTTCTTCGACCGAACAACAGCAAATAAAAGAAGATGCTCTTTTAGCTAAAGCGCTAGATCAAGAATTAAACGGATACCCTGAATTGAAAATCTCTAATATTTTTTATCAAGAACTAGGGAGTATACTCAGAGAAATAACACGAGAAAACAATCCTTAAATTTGTTCTTCTTGCGTAAAAATGAGCCTTGTAATATCCTTATGGCTACAATTTTACGTTCCTTCGCGCAAATGGTGGAATGGCAGACACACAACCTTGAGGTGGTTGCGGGAGTAATCCTGTGGAGGTTCGAGTCCTCTTTTGCGCAATTTTTTCAATATGAAACATCTATTATTACTGCTCATTTTGTTTTACAAAAAGTGCATTGACCCGTTCAAGCCCAAAACTTGTCGCTTTTATCCAACATGCTCTGATTACATGGCCGAAGCGATTCGTCAATATGGGGCGTGGCGCGGGTTTTACCTTGGGATCAAACGGCTATTGAAGTGCCACCCTTTTCATCCAGGCGGCGTTGACTTCGTCGACAAGGACTCTGACAATCAGCCATAAAAGCTAGATTTCTATCTTGAGGAGGAGGGAATTTCAAGCTCTTTACCCACCGACAAGACTTGGCTTGGGGTGATCTGATTGAGCTGAGCGAGCTCTTCGACACTCACCCGATACTGCCGAGCGATTTGCCATAGAGTTTCCTTCGGGGCCACCCGATGTAGCAACTTGACGCTCTTCAAAGGGGAGCTTTTTTCTGTCGGAGCACTCATTTGAGCCTCTTGAGGAACTGCCGACTCGGCAGAAAAGGCAAGACAATGTTTCACCTTTAAAAGCACTTCATCGCTGCGGCTGCTTTCACTGATCTTCAAAAGCGCTTCGACCATCCAGGGTGGTTTAGCCAACTGCGTTTGCAAAAGATCCAGAAGTTCGAGAGCCTGCGGATCAGTGAGCGAGCTTAGGTCGGGCTCCATCCAGAGGTAGAGGGAGGCGACGCTTTTAGAGCGACGCTCAAGAAGCGGCCTGAGAAGCGCTTTTAATGAGCGGATTGAGGTAAGGTCCACCTCATCAGAGAGCAGGAGAATCGAGAGAATATTTTCAGGTTCCATAACAACTCCAGAGGCCTCAAAGACCCGCTGCACTCGCTGAAATTCTGCTGTAGCAAAAAGAGCTCGCTTTAAAGTTTCAGCCGCCTTCACCCCTTGACGCCTTAGCTCAAAGAGCAGCCCTTCCGTAGAAAGGGGCCACGCTTCTGTCGAAAAAAAGTGTTTAACTGCCTGGAAATGGTGCTCTTTTAATCCAGCAAACAAGTTGAGAGAAATTTTTTCACCACCCTCATTTTGAAAGAAAATTTCGCGCCGCTGCAGATCCTGTTTCACCAAAACCCGATCGATCGGAAAATAGTGAAACTGTACCAGAAGAGCTAGAGCAAAATCTTGCCGCCGAAATCCACTTTCTACATGTTCGCCATTGAACAATTCTTGCTGCAATTGTTCAGATGAACAAGAAAAAAAACGTTTGAGCACTTCTCCTGCTACCCCTTTTTCTTTTCTCGCATCAATGATCGGATCGACCCATTGAATCGAGGTCATCAACTCTTTTTTCTCCCACGCCTTCAATAGTTGCGTCGCAATGAACACCACGTTAAAAGTGAGCGACAAGATTAAAATTGAGAGCAATTTTGTCGGAAAGCGGTTCTCTTCCATATGGACTGAAGTTTATCATTTGAGCGAAAAAACAGAAAGGTTTACAATCTACGACTATGAAAGTAGCTCTCGATTGGTTAAAAGAATTCATCAACATAGATGGTATCGGAATAAAAGACATGGCTGACCTCATGACCATTTCAGGTCTCGAAGTCGACGCCTTTAACGATGCAGTGCTCGAAGTGAGTCAGACGCCCGATTTGGGATACACCCGCTCGATTCTCGGGACGGCCCGTTTTTTACACCAATTGCTCGATCGCCCTGTCAAAAAGGTGAAGATTGATCCTTTCGACGAAAACTCACCTGCCCCAAAGGTGATCATCGACGCGAGCGCACGTACAATTGTTCCCAAATATGCGATGCGAGCGGTCCGCAATATCCAAAATGGCCCCTCCCCCGACTGGATGCAAAAACGACTCTTATTGGTCGGAATGACGCCGAAAAATCTCATCGTCGATGTCACCAATTACGTCCAGATGGCCCTTGGGCAACCGATGCACGCCTTTGATGCAGATAAAATCGATGGCCCGATTCACGTAGAACTTTCGACTAAAGAAGTCGCTTTCACGACACTAAAAGAAGCTGAAGCAACTATAAAGCCCCACATGATTTTGATCACAGCAGACGGCCGAGTTGAGGCTGTTGCCGGTGTGATTGGAGCTCTTTCAAGTGCCGTCAGCGATACAACAACAAATATTCTTTTAGAATCTGCTCTTTTTTCCAGTCAAAGTATTCGACGCACCGCAAGAAGTTTGAAAATTTCGACTCCCTCTTCTCAACGATTCGAAAACATGATCGATCCTGAGATGGTAGAGATCGCCCTCGATTATGCCACGGCACTTTTAGTGACTTATGGAAACGGTAGTGCCTCGAAGGCAACTTATGAACAAGGATCTTCCATTACGCCTCGCAAAGCGATGCTGCATCTCAAACGGGTCGAAACATTGCTTGGAATCAAAACCTCGATCGATGAACTCAAACTTGTGATGGAGAAAATCGACGCGACACTCCTTCACGAAACTCCAGCTTCTCTTGAGGTTGAGCTCCCTTTATATCGAACCGACCTCTCTGAAGAGATTGACCTGATTGAAGAGGTGATCAAAATCGTAGGATTTGACCGCTTAATTGAAAGAGAAACCTTTATCCCTCTTTCAGCTATCGCTGTTGACCCTTCTGTTGAATTTAAGCGACATGTACGCAAAAAACTCCTCGAACAAGGGTTCACTGAAATGATGACCCCTTCTTTAATCAATAAAAATTATCTTCTCAGCTCTGGATCAAGTATCGAAGTGAAAAATGCCCTTTCAGACCGCTCGCTTTTACGGACAACCCATCTTTATGGAAGCATTGAATCGGTGTTGCACAATCAAAATCACAACTGTTTCCATCTAGAAGGATTTGAAATAGGGACAGTCTACTACAAAGAAGGGACCCATTTTAAAGAAACACAAATGCTCAGCATGACCATGGAGAGCGAAAAAAAGGATTTCTTAGATCTTAAAGGGGCTTTTGAAACCTTATTCCATCAATTGCACATAGGAAAATCCGCCTGGATCCCCTCCCATCTACCGCACCTGCATCCCTATCGACAAGCAACCGTTGAGGTCCGAGGACATGTTCTTGGAGCGATTGGGGAATTGCATCCGGCGCTATTAAAAAAATTCGGGATCAAAAAGCGGGTCTACTTTGGAGAAATTTCGATGGATACGTTGCTGCACAACACACCGAAAACATTTCATATCGAACCGATTTCAAATTTTCCATCCGTTGAAAGAGACACTACATTCACTTTAAACAAGTCTATTTCTTACGGATTTTTAGAAGCATTGATCGAACAATATCGACCAAAAATCTTGCAAACATACCATTTTAAAGGAATCTATGATGCAGACAAAAATGGGCCGACACATAATCTAACAATGCATTGGGTCTATCGTTCGCATGAACGATCATTAACGCAAGAAGAAGTGGAAAAAACTATGCAAGAATTCCTTTCTAAACTGCAAAATGAAATCAACTCTTGAAGAAAATAAAGACTTTCAAGCATTCTTCAGACTAACAATTATGATGAGGGTTTTCATGAGCCGCCGTTTTACCTTGACCGCGCTTGCCTTAGCTCTGCTTACAGCTTGCGGGTCCGATAGAGAAGCCGAGGTTATCGCACAGCGTTACATTCACAAATATGGCTACGACGTCTCTTCCGAGGACTGGAATAGTCACGATTATCCAGGACAAGTCGTTACGACGCTCAAAAATGGTGTGACCATTTCTGAAACATTTGAAGAAAGTCGTCTGCACGGCCCAAGAACCGTCACCTATCCGCATAGCCAAACGCTCAACACGCTTGAAATCTACACGAAAGGAGATCTCAAACGTCGAGTTACTTATTCTGTGCGTGGTGTACCAAGCATGGAAGAGAAGTTCAACTCCCCTTCTGAAACAAAAATCACGACCTGGTATCATTCAGGAAGCCCTAGATCTCAAGAAGAGTTCTTAGGATCTGTTCTTATATCTGCTGAATATTACAATCAGCAAAATGAGGTCGAGTCTCGGATCGACGATAGCTCAGGCCAAAGAACGGTGCGCAACTTTTATGGGGAGCTTCTTGCCAAAGAAGTGATCCGTAACGCTGAAGTCGTCTACAAAGAAGAGTTCCACTCAAACGGAACACCGCGCCTAATCGCCTCTTACGAAAATGGGCAGCTGGAAGGAAAACTCCAAGAGTTTGCCTATACAGGAGAGCCACTTTTGGTCGAATATTGGCATGAAGGGGTCCGTGATGGGCTTGTCACTCGATTCCAAAACGGATGTAAATACGAAGAAGTTCCTTACAAACAAGGGATTAAACATGGGATCGCCAAACGTTTTGTCGATGGAGAGGTCGTTATTGAAGAGACTCACTGGGCTTACAACAAGCGTCATGGCTCTAGCGTGATCTTCGTGGACGGCGTCGCCAAAACCTCTTGGTTCTTCCAAGGGTCTAAGGTCTCCAAGTCTCGCTTTGATGACCTCAATGGCCGACTCGAGATTCTTGCGTCTAACGACAACCTCTAGCCTCCTTCCCTCTACACCTCTTCCTTAGAAGCCCCTGAATTTCAGGGGTTTCTCTTTTTGCTAGTTCATCTTTATAAAAAATGATATAGAAAAACTCAAAGGGGGTACTCTATGGAACATGAGGCCGAAAAGAAAATAGCCATTCTCGAATCAATGAACGAGCAACTTGTGGCGGAGTTCAATCATCTCAATGATCTCTTAAGAGAGCTTGGCTTTGACGAGGGGATTGAATCGCTAAAGTTAGCCGCAGTTGAGCTTATCAAGAAGCGTAAGGGCATCGAGTAGAATTTTTTAAAGAATTTCCTTGAGAAGAGTCTCGAGTATCTCGTGGGAAACAGCGGAATCTTCGATGATTTGTTCAGCAAGAAAGCTTTTTTCTTTCTTGATCTTTTCGATATGCTCTTCAATCGTATTCACTGCAATATAGCGACGGGCGATCAGTGGCTTATCCCGGCCAACACGATGGGCACGGTCGATTGCCTGGTGTTCCACATAAGGATTCCACCACGGCTCAAAGATAAAGACCGTATCTGCCTCAACAAGATTTAACCCCACACCCCCTGCTTTCAGTGTCATTAAGAATGGAGCACCGCCTGAATATTGCTTGAATGCATCGACAACGCGGTCACGATGCCGTGTTTGACCATCTAAGTAAAAATAAGGCATTTTAAGCGCCTCTAATTGTTTCGCAAGAAGTTGCAAAAGAGTGGCGAAGTGGGAAAAAACGAGAACTTTTTGACCATTTGCGATCAACTCGATCAAATCTTCTATTACACGATCCAGTTTTGCTGATGGGAGTGTTTGATTCACCAAAGACGGACATAAAACCTGTTGACGTAGCTTTGTAAGGATGGCGAATACATGCTCTTTCCCCTCTTTCAGATCACGCACAAGCTCTTGTCGAAGAATGTCGTAACCCTCTTTTTGCTCTTCGTAAAGGTCAACATAGACAATCTCTTCCATTTTTTCTGGCATATCCGCCACCACCTCTTTTTTCATGCGGCGCAAGATAAATGGCTTGGTGAGCGCCTTAATCCGCTCGATATCGGTATGATCGATATTTTCCATTAACTCTGGAAGAAGAATCGTAAAAAGATTGGTGAGATCGGAGAGCTGGTTTTCTATCGGCGTCCCTGAGAGAGCGATTTTAAAGTCTGCTTCGATTTTTGCGACCGCTTCAAACCCTTTCGTTTTCCGATTACGCAATAATTGCGCTTCATCAAGAATGATAAAATGAAAATTCTTCAATGTTTCAGCAAAGCTGCGCAATTTTTGATACGAGATCAAGGTAACGTTCTGCAAGATCGAGGGGGCAAACTTCTTAATTTGCTCTCTCCATTGAGTCAACAACGTTAAAGGAGCGACAATAAGAGCTGTTTTATCGTGCAGGTAGCGACTTAAGAACGCGATCGCTTGAACCGTTTTTCCAAGACCCATCTCGTCCGCTAAAAGGGCTGAGAATCGATTCTCGTAATGAAAATGGAGCCAATTCAACCCCTCTTGCTGAAACGGAAACAACTTTCCCACAAAAGCAGGCGACACTGCTTGTTGCTGATAAGGGATGAGCCCCTCAATCTCTTTCCCTTGAAACCGATTGTAAATTTCAGGCGCAAAAAACCGTTGGATCGTGATCTTTTCACTTTCTATTTTATACGGAATTTGACGATAGAGATCTAAATCTTGATGATCTAAAAAAAGGGCTTGCCCTGATTTGCGCAAAATCATTTTCCCTTTCGTTGTAGCATCCAGCGCATCGATCAACGAAAAATGCATTTTTGCCGTCTTAAATTGTCCCGAAATAGTCAAAGCTCGCGGCTGTAAAATCGGTTGTTGTTCAAGAGCAACGAAGAATAAGATCGGCTCATAATCTGGCCCTGTAATCTCGACCCCCATGCCATGCAGCAATATCAACGCCTCTTTCACAAGGTGAGTCGGACAGTAGTAGCTCGAACGTCCCATCGGTTTATAAACATAGCCAACATCGGCTAAGTCTTGAAAAAACCGTTTCTCCTCCTCCTTATTTCCGTTAACGATTTTCGGCTCAACAAAAGCCCCCGTATCGTCAACCAACTGTAAGATGCATCGCGCTTTCACTGATTCTTTTTTTTCAGAAGACGATTCAGATTGCGATAAAAATGGCTCGATCACCTCTACACGAGGCCCCCAATCAGGTGGATCTATTAGGTAAGAGGCGACAAATTCCTCCATCTCTTCTTCCGTGAACGAAATAATGGGGCCAAAAAGACGTTCAATTCCTGCAAATTCTCCCTCAAATGGGCGCGCAATTCCCCCATACACAAAGATCGAGTCAGGCTTGATTGTGATCGAAGTGCATGCCTGGAACGGAATTTTTTGTGTTTTATACACAAAATAAGGGTGCAATTCTGCACCCAAAAGTTCTATATAGACGTGAAATGTGACAAATGGATCAAAAAGTGGTTTTTTCACTTTCTGCTCAATTCCATTTTTGCCTCGTGCGATAATCTTCTAAAAGGGGTTTTGACTGTCGCTAAAGAAAATGGTCGGACTCTCCCCTCTTCTTGACACTTCTCTGAACAGCAACATTTTCTCTCTTCAATACAATCAGGGCAAGAAAGGATCAAGTCATTGCAATCCATATTGGCACAATTGAAGTAACTATCGGCTGGTTTTTGACAAAATTGACAGTGGGCAATCGGCTCAACAGGATCTTGGCTAATCGGAATCACCATCCGATCGTCAAAAACAAAGAGTTTCCCCTTCCACATCTTATTACCGTTTTCTAGGCCGTAACGGATGATGCCGCCGTTGAGTTGGTATACATTTTTGAAGCCCATCTGGATCATTAAAGAGGAGTAGAGTTCACAGCGGATCCCCCCGGTGCAGCACATCATCACTTTCGTCTTTTCAGGATCGTATTCTTTTTTTAAATCGGCCGCATATTGAGGAAAATCACGGAATTTATCTAATTTAGGCAGCAACGACCCTTCAAAATGGCCCACCTCCCACTCGTAATCATTACGCGTATCGATCACGATCGTATTGTCATCCTTTTCCCTAAGCATCTGTTCCCATTCTTGAGGCGCCACATGGACCCCTTGGACGTTCATGTCAACTTTTTGATCCATCGCCACGAGCTGGACCCGGTACTTTACGATAAGTTTAGCAAATGGGTGGGTCGGGTGGTCGTGAATTTTGATGTCAGCCATCGGAAAATGAGTTAAAACATATTCTTTGTATGTCTCTAAACAGGATTCTGGGACCGAACACTGGGCATTGATCCCCTCCTCAGAGATATAGATACGCCCTTTTCCCCCTAAAGACTCAAGAAAATTTTTGTGCTCTTTAATAATTTTTTGAGGTTCCTGCACATTTGTGAAGGAATAATAAGCCAATACTTTGATGATTTCTGCTGTAGACATAGAATAAAACCCTTAAAACCAAGGGAGAATCTACCACATCTGGATTTTTTCTTGTTAAAAAAGTTGAACCTCAGTAAGATTGGTGCCACGTCAGACAGTTAGGAGAACTATGGCTCGTTATCGTGGCCCATTAAATCGAATTGCTCGCAAATTTGGCGCGAATATTTTCGGAAGACGAAAAAATCCGCTTGCTAAACGAAGCAATCCACCTGGACAGCACGGGGCAAAGAGAAAAAAACGCTCCGACTTCGGCAACCAGTTACATGAAAAGCAAAAGCTTGCTTGCTTTTACGGAGTAGTCCCTTTGAAAATCCTTAGCCGCTACTATAAAGAAGCTCTAAGAAAAGAAGGGAATACTTCCGATCTATTTATTCAACTTCTTGAATCCCGTTTGGATGTCGTTGTGTACAGAATGAAATTTGCCCCTACCATCTTCTCTAGCCAACAACTCGTTTCCCACGGGCATGTTCTAGTGAATGGAAGAAAGGTAAATATCCGTTCTTACCAAGTGAAGCCAAACGACGTGATCAGCCTTAGAGCAAAAGCTCTAGAGCTCACGGTCGTCAAAGAATCTATTACCAGCGCAAGAGAATTGCCTGCTTATATGACTTTTGATTCACAAGAGAATAAAGGGTCCATCTTGGTACTACCGGCGTTGGATCAAGTATCCTTCTCCCTTCATATCAATGTCCCCCTTGTTTGCGAGTACCTAGCGTACACGTCATAAAGGATGACAAAGGATGCATCTGGGGGTCCACTTGTGGGCGCCCACAACTCCGCCGCTGGCGGAGTCTACAATGCTCTAAAAGAGGCTGAAAGCTTAAATGCGACAGCCTCTCAACTTTTTACTACAAACCAAAAGCAGTGGCGCGGCCATCACATTTCTAAAGAAGATCTGAAGAAATGGGAAGAAACGCGAGCTCGATCTGGGGTCAAAGCGATCATCAGCCACGACGGCTATCTCATCAATTTAGGCTCTCACAACTCTGAACTCCTCGAAAAAAGTCGTAAAGCTTTCGAAGAAGAGATTGAACGTTGCCAACTTTTGGATATCGATTTTCTCAATTTTCACCCTGGAACTGCAACCGACAAAAATCCCGAGCGGTGCCTCGACACAATCATCGAATCACTCCTCTCCTTCGCCCCCCTTCTCGACAAAAAAGCACGCTTAAAAATTGTTCTTGAAACAACTGCCGGTCAAGGCAATACAGTTGGCTATAAGTTCGAAGAACTTTCTTACATTATCAAAGGGTGCCACCATAAAATTCCTCTCGGTGTCTGCATCGACACCTGCCACATTTTCGCCGCAGGCTACGACATCCGCACCAAAAGCGGCTTTGACAAAACATTGAAAGAATTCGACCAGATCATTGGCCTTGAACATCTTCATTGCCTCCATATCAATGACTCAAAAAAAGGGCTCGGATCTCGCGTAGATCGACACGCCGATCTTGGAGCCGGTGAAATTGGACTAGAAGCTTTTGCTTTTATCATGCAAGATAAACGACTAAGACATCTTCCTATGTGCCTAGAAACTCCACAAGAAACAGCCACATGGGAAGATGAACTTCAAATGCTGAAAGATTTTTACTACAAATAGGAACCCTCATTTATGGTACATTCCCTACTTCATAGCAAACTTAAACGGACTAAAGTCTTCGAAATCAACGCCTCTATGATTGATCAATCGCTCAATCTAATGGGTTGGGTTCGCACTTGTCGTGCGCAAAAAGGGATGACATTTATTGAGCTCAATGACGGATCCTCAATCAAAAACATCCAGCTCATCTCTGATCAAGAACACCCCCTTCTTACAGGAACTTCGATTCACGTAACAGGAACGTTGGTGAAAAGCCCTTCTCCAAAACAACCCTTTGAGGTTCGCGTTGAACATCTGCATGTGATCGGTGAGGCTGACAGCACCTTCCCCTTACAAAAAAAAGGGCATACGCTCGATTTTTTACGTGAAATCGCCCACCTACGTCCCCGAACAAACACCTTTGGCGCAGTCTCTCGCGTACGGAGCCGTATTGCATTTGCAGCCCATGAATTTTTCCAAAAGCGCCACTTTTTCTACGTCCAAACACCGGTGATCACCTCATCTGATTGTGAAGGTGCGGGAGAACTTTTCGAACTTGTGAGCGAAACCAAAAACTTCTTCGGGAAAAAAGCGTTTCTTACCTGCTCTGGACAGCTCAATGGTGAATGTTACGCGACAGCGCTCGGAGATATCTACACCTTCGGCCCTACATTCCGCGCCGAAAACTCCCACACCTCTCGCCATCTAGCTGAATTTTGGATGATTGAACCAGAGATGGCTTTTGCTGATCTCGAACAAAATATGGAATTGGCCGAAAGCTTCATCAAGCACCTCGTGAAAACCGCCCTTGAAGAGTGTTCTGACGATCTGAATTTTTTTGAAGAACGTTACGAAAAAGGATTGAAAGAGCGGCTAAACGTTGTGTTAACTCAACCATTCGCTCGCATTTCTTATACCGACGCGGTCGACATCCTCTTAAAATCAGGCATCTCCTTCCAATACCCTGTTGAGTGGGGAAAAGATTTACAGTCTGAGCATGAACGTTACATCGCTGAAACTGTTGTGGGGGGTCCTGTCATCCTCTACAATTATCCAAAAACGCTCAAGCCGTTCTATATGAAAGCCAACCCAGATGGGACAACAGTGGCTTGCATGGATGTTTTGGTCCCTAAAATCGGTGAAATCATCGGTGGATCTCAAAGAGAAGACAATTTTGTTCTTTTAGAGAAGGGTATCCGCTCGCATGGGCTTAATCCTGAAGACTATAGCTGGTATCTTGACCTTCGTCGCTATGGAACAGTTCCTCATTCTGGTTTTGGGCTCGGATTTGAGCGGGCAGTCCAATTTATTACCGGAATGGAAAATATTAGAGACATTATTGCTTTTCCTCGAGCGGCCGGACTCTGTTCATTCTAAGTCAGTTAAATTATGCCCAACCGATCCAAAGAGTTGACCTTGGGCATAAATTAAGATAATCTGTTACAATCAAGTTAGCTAAACCAATCATATAAGGGGCAATCCGTGTCAGACAATTCGGCTCAAGGACCTCACAATTATAGAGTCAGTCAACCCCACACACAGGGTAGAACTGCACCCAATTCTCATCCAGGGAAAAAAGAATTCGACCACAAAGAGGTTGAGTCTGGATCAACCGATGGATCCTCTACCCATGAGGCCTCCTCTGGTCAAAAATATGCTTTTATCAAGAAGATGTGCCCAGGAATGAGCGACAAAGATGCCGAAAGATTCATGCAAACGATGGAAAAATCGTTAACGCGCGAATTTCAAAAAGCGGCCGAACGGTCGAAAAAAGCGAAAGAAGTTTGGAACGAAAATGACCAGTGATGAGCTCATTTATGAAGGGGAAAAAGCAGTACGTTTAGACAATTTTCTCACAGAAAGTTATCCGAGCTTTTCGCGCACCTACTTTGAAAAAGTGATCACTCAAGGCCATGTGCAAGTCAATCAAAAGACCTCGAAAAAAAGCTTGAAATTACAACCTCTCGATGAGATCCAAATTACATTCCCTCCGCTTGAACCCCTTGACCTAACTCCGATCAAAATGGATATCCCGATTCTTTACGAAGATGACCATTTAGCGATCATTTACAAACACTCTGGAATCGTATGCCACCCAGCGGCGGGAACAAAAGAGCCTACTCTCATCCATGGCCTTCTCTATCACTTTCAATCGTTGGCGAACATAGATCCAATCCGTCCAGGCCTCGTCCATCGCCTCGATAAGGGGACTTCTGGCCTTATGATCATCGCCAAAAATCTAGCGGCTCATGAACATCTTTCCAATCAATTCAAGGCCCGAACAATCAAAAAAACCTACCTAGCGCTCGTTCACTACAATCTTGAAGCGACCACCGTCGATGCCCCGATCGGGCGTAGCCTCAAAGATCGGAAGAAAATGGCTATCGCCCCGACTTATGGCAGACAAGCATTCACTGAATTTGTGCCTCTACAACACAATAGAAATCTCACCCTCGTCCAAGCTTTTCCCCGTACCGGTCGCACTCATCAAATCCGCGTTCACCTGCAGCACCTGAACCGCCCAATCGTGGGTGATCCGCTCTACGGACTCGTTGCCTGTGACGTAGCCCTAGCCCCACCCCGCCTTCTCCTTCACGCAGCATCCATCTCCTTCATCCATCCCCTACATGGAACCCCCCTGCAGTTCTCAGCCCCCCTCCCCGTCGATTTCCAGTCTTTTTTAGACAAGAATGATTTTTCTTTTAATTAGATCTTTTTCGAAAAAAATCGGTAGGAAAGATTTTTCGGGTGATTAATTCGGAGTTTAGGTAAGCTTTAACAATGAATTGCCCCCTATAGGAACTAGCACATGGAAGAATTCATTGCATATATCATAAAAAATCTTGTCACGAAGCCCGAGCAAGTTACCGTAAAGCGTACATCCAGTGAAAATACTGACGTGTATGAAGTACGTGTATCACCCGAAGATATGGGTAAATTAATCGGCAAACAAGGTCGCACAATCAACTCCGTTCGTACTCTCGTCGCTGCTACAAGTGCACGCCTTGATGCGAAAAAACGGACCCTCGTTGAAGTATACGACGAAGGGAAACAAAGACAAGAGTAGCTAAATAATTTCCCTTCCTGTAAGTTTAGTTTTTAACGAAAACTTCGAGAGGAATTATCGCTATGAAAGAGTTCATCACTTACATTGTGAAGAACATTGTTGATCAACCTGATTTGGTAAAAGTCGAAGCGATTCAAGGTCACAATACAATGATTGTTGAGGTAAAAGTCGCCAAGAGTGATACCGGTAAGGTAATCGGCAGACAGGGAAAAACTATCCAAGCTATACGCGCTTTAGTAGTTGCGGTAGCTAGCAGAGCAGGAGTTCGAGTTACACTCGAAGTTCTGGAAGCAGATGCCCCCTCTCACGCAGAAACAACGACCGTTTAATGCATGAAAAAACCCCGGCAAAACCGGGGTTTTTCATTAGACTCCCTTCGAAAGAGGTCTGTTTATTGCTTTAAGCACGGAGCTATGTCTTTTTTCCGAGACGTAATCGCCCCAGCCTCAAATTTTAATGTAATCCAAGGCTCTGCATGCTCCTTAAAAGGAGTTTGGCCCGCTAACACATCTTGACAAAGATGGCTGAAATGAGCCGGGACTGTTGGGATGATCGCTTTATTGGCATGCATGGCAAAAAAAGCACTCAAGAAATAGGCCAGTTGCGACATCCCCTCATCAGTCTGATCCGCTCCAATCCAAAGTTCGTCGAAGTGTTGATGCTTTGGCTTGACCCCTTTAAACAGATCCTCGGCCCCCTCAACAGTCGTCACCATCATAAGCTTTAACGAAAGATCACTTTTATTTTCAAACCAAGTTTGGGCAATCTCATGATAATGTTCCTGGAACGTTTTTACATTGTTCGGATAAATTTTAATTTGACTGACCAGGGCCCCCGCTTGTTTTTTGGTGTCGGCAAAAATCTTCTTAAGGGTTAGACGGGATTTGACATCCTCCTCTTTGAGGCCATAAACTGTTTTGTAATAGCGATACAGCTCTGGGTTTTGGATGAGGGCCGTTTGTGACACAGGGTCAACCACCTCTACAATCTTTTTTTGCTCTAAAGAGACAAGCCGATTGACCAGTTCCACGACAATTTCATGATCGATCGCTGTCTTCTTCGAAAGAAGGTCCGTATCATCCAAGATTGCGTACAAAAACATCCGATAGTCTTCAGCTTCCCGTTTTGCATCACACCAGCCCCATTGCAACGCGCGAGCAATCTTTTCCTCAAGCGCACGACCCATAGTTCTTAAATGTTTCCCATCGTGTAAATGGTCAATACCGGAACGCAACACTCTCTCTAAATCTTGATCAGTAAATGCCGAACTCACAAGATTCTTATTGATGTCGAAGGCGATCTTTGCCCCAATCACGTTAGAAGACTGCACATCCATCACATGAAGTGTCGCTACGCGGTGGGTCTTGATCTCTGACTTATGATGGTCCAAAACGGCCGCAACCTCCATATAACGGGGGATACCAATCTCATTAGGATTGCTGAAATCGCGCAGCACCACAAATCCTTGCGTCGGGCTACGCAATTTAGAAGCCCAAATCACCCCTTCTACTTTCTTATCACGCAAAACAAACAGCGCTGAACGCTCTTGCAATCGCAACTGAATCTCTTCGATTGTTGTGTGTGGATGAGCAAACACCGCATGATCTTGAAATACCTTCTCCTTTACCTGCAAAGCAACTCGAAATGTGTCGATATGATGACGCAGCTGCTTAAACGCGTGAGAAAGCAGATTAAATAACGCCTCAAGATCTTCCACCCCCCCTTTTTTATGATGTTCAAGTGCTCTTAAAAAAGAAGCAAACCCAAACTGATATCGGTTTTCCAATGATTCCATGAATGCATGAATTGTCGACTGAATCCCCTGTTCAACGCCCAAAACTTTGGACAAATAAAGATCCAGGTACTTTCTTTGGCGGGTGCTAAACTCGCTCACGGGTTCTAGTTTATTGAAAGGTGTTTGCAAAAGAGCCTTTGCCTGTGGATCTTTCGAAACCATCGTTTGGAAAAAAGCATTTTGCATCCAGCGGATCGAATGATTCAATCCATCGATTACAAAACGGACTTTTTCCACATCTTCTGCAAGCCAGACCCCGCACACATCCCCTTTTTCATCCACTACACAGACCGCATGCTGCTTCCCATCAAACGAAATATCTAAGGTCCGATCGTCCAAATTTTGGATTTTTACCCCAGCCATTGTCGCTAAATCAAGTGCCGTCAAGGTCAATTGAGTTCGGTTATCGGATAAAATAGAGAAAAAATGGGGACCAAATCGTTCTAAAAAAAGCAGTTTTACTTCGAGAATCTCTTTCGGATCATTGGGCACATTCCATCGATGCAACCCAGTTGACACATCCATCTCGAATGCATCCATCCAGCCATTAAACGAAGTAACTACAGTATCAATATCGGGGCTCATATGAGCTGTCACAACAACCGATCCTGGGAGCTGCCCTGAGGCTGCAACCGGAAAAATCATCTGCGCAAATTCTTGCGGCGCTTTACGCCCCATGATTTTATGGCGCACTTCTCGTTGTTTTTCAATCGAGAGGCCACTTAATTGTTTTAGGTAATATTCGTAATCACTGATCGAAACCTGCCCCCCTTCAGAAAGGTGACCATCGAGTCGCTTGACAACCTCATCCAGTAAAAAACAGGGTGCAGGTTGGGATAAAATATAATCTGTAAGGGATTGAAAAACGGGCAACATACTTTAACTCGTCGACATTACGTCTTAATAGTTTATGGACACATTGTTGTCGACAGGAAATGAACCGAGCAGGACTCGAACCTGCGACCTACTGCTTAGAAGGCAGTTGCTCTATCCAACTGAGCTATCGGTCCAGTAATAGGTGGCTCCCATGATATATAATCGCTTGATTCTATAGCAAGAGTAAAGTTATCCTAGAGAAGATTGAAACTAGAGAGCTTCTCCCTTATGTCCAAAACTTTATATTCTAAACTTTGTAATGACTTTTTCGCTATTTTAGGCCCTTGCGTCATAGAATCGCTAGACCACTCCCTTTTTATGGCCGAAAAAATCCAACAAATCGGGGAAAGATTAGGGATTCAAGTCGTTTTTAAAGCAAGTTTTGACAAGGCAAATCGGACATCTATCCACGGATTTCGAGGTCCCGGAATGGATGAAGGGCTAGAAATTCTCGCAAAAGTAAAAGAAAATTTTGGGATGTGGATCACAACTGACATCCACACACCAGACCAAGCCACTCCTGTTGCTGAAGTCGCCGACATTCTTCAAATCCCTGCTTTCTTATGCCGTCAAACTGATCTTATTGTGAGTGCAGCCGAAACGGGGCGGATCGTTACGATTAAAAAAGGGCAATTTGTCGCTCCTCAAAACATGTCCCAGGCAGTGGAAAAATGTCACGCTTGTGGCAATCATCAAGTTTTTTTATGTGAACGAGGCACAACTTTTGGCTACAACAACCTGGTCGTTGACATGCGGTCTTTTCCGATTATGAACTCCTTTGCCCCTACCATTTTTGATGCCACCCACTCATTACAGCTTCCAGGACAAGGAGGCACCCATACAGGCGGGCAGCGTGAATTCTTACCGAATCTTACTTTTGCAGCCCTTGCTTCGGGAGCACAGGCTCTCTTTTTAGAGACACATGATCGACCAAGCGAAGCAAAAAGCGACTCCTCAACCGTCTACCCTCTTGAGCATCTCGAATCGCTCTTACAGCAAGCGATCCAAATCTACAACCTTTCTAAAGAATTCTCTCCAGCATGAAGCTCCTTTTACCCTGGATCTTTTTTCTCTGCCTTGGAATCTACAAAAGTTTAGACACCAACCCTTTCTCCACGCAAGATCCAGTCTCAAAAACTCCTGCCGCCTTCATCGCTACCTCGCAAAAAGTGGAAGGGACCCTAGGAACATTGAATTTTTTTTGCCAAAAGCTCATGATCGATCCGAAATTGGGCTTTTTTCTTGAAGGAAAGGTCCTTTTCATTGATTCGATTGAAGACAAGTCTTTTTACACAGAAAAAGCATGGATTTCCCCAGAATTTTCCAAAATCGAGCTACTCGACTCCCCCCTCATCGTGGAAAAATCGACCCAACTCAAAGCAAGCAAGATTCTTTACACAAAAACTGCCGCTGGATATGAAACCTTCATTGAAGGGCCGATCGAGTGCATCGTAGACCAATTAAACCTGAAAGATTATGTCCCTTTTGAACGTGAAAAACCTCTCTAAAGAGTATAGTGGGCGCCTCGTCGTTCAAAATATCACTTTGACGATCGAGCCCAATGAAATTGTTGGCCTTCTAGGCCCTAATGGCGCTGGAAAAACGACCGCTTTTTACATGATCATGGGGCTGGAAAAACCCGATCAAGGGGAAATATTTTTTGATTCTAACCCCATCACAAACCTCTCGATCGACAAACGAGCCCGTCTTGGGATGGGCTATCTAGCCCAAGAGCCCTCTATTTTTCGTCAAATGAGCGTCGAAGAAAACCTTCTCACGATTCTCGAGACAATGCCACTGAAAAAAGCAGCTCAAATGGAGCGGCTCGATGAATTGCTCGAAGAATTCAAGCTCACCCATCTACGAAAAAAAGCTTCTCCAACCCTATCTGGCGGCGAACGACGCCGCCTTGAAATTGCTCGGACCCTCATCCAGAGCCCCAAGCTTTTGCTCCTTGACGAACCCTTTGCAGCAATCGATCCTGTCACAATCGAAGAGCTTAAGGAGCTCATCCTTAACCTTTCGAAAAAAGGGATTAGCTTCCTCATCACCGACCACAATGTGCGCGAGATTTTCAACATTGCGACCCGCTGCTACCTCGTTCAGCACGGAATTGTCACTCACGAAGGCTCCCCCTCCTATCTTTGCTCCCACCCTGAGGTCCTCTCTTCCTACTTAGGCCAACAATTTACTCTATAATTGACTTTTCCCATTGCCTAAACTATAATTTCTAACCTAACCAGGAGACTTTATGCAAACTGAAATCACTTTAGCTATTATTAAACCAGACGCTGTGCGCGCGCACCACGCAGGGGAAATCCTCTCCATGTACGAAAAACATGCAGGATTTAAAATTCGTGGCCTTAAATTGGTCCACATGGATCGTAAAACAGCCGAAGGCTTCTACGCTGTCCACAAAGAGCGTCCTTTCTTCAACGAACTCGTTGAGTTCATGATCTCTGGCCCGTCTATCGTTATGGCGATTGAAGGAGTCCACGCGGTTGCAGCACACCGCGATTTCATCGGCGCAACAAACCCAGCTCACGCAGCAGAAGGGACTGTAAGAAAAAAATTCGGCACAAGCATCAGCGATAATGCTGTTCATGGCTCTGATAGCGCTGAAAACGGGATGAAGGAAGTGAATTATTTCTTCGATTTGTCCGATTTAGTCGATATTAACTGGGCACATAACTGCCAGTTATAGTAGTATTTTGAGCGTCTTATTAAAAACTTGGAGGGCGCTTGATAAAACAAACTGTAAATCCTTACATAGAAGACCTCTCGAAATCATTTCGAGAGGCCTTTTTAGATGATTTTCCTACTCATCCAGATCTTACAGAAAAAGCCTGCGTATTCATTGAAGACTGCCCTGAATGCCCTAATTTTTTTTGGTCAAGAGACGAACGAGATCTTTATCTCAGAAAAGTTTTGTATGGATTTTTACACAAAGTTGAAGAAGGACATTTTAAAAATCGAGTCTATCAATTTTTGAAACCTGATATTTGGGCCTATGGCAGCAAAGGTGAACATCTTGTTCCCCACATACGCCACTTCAATAACATCTACTTTTCTACTCCAAAAACTTTTGAATTGGTACACATCGCTTCTCTCCATTGCAACATTGTTTTAATCGACGATGACGGAGAAGAAGTCCTTCCTTATCGTTCATTTTTATTTAAAATTGTGATCGATTTAAGTCATCGATACATTCGTGGATTGATTGCCAAACAATTTCGACACGAAGTATTACTCAATCCAAGCGATGTATCTCTTCTTCTCCAAGAAGGAATGGGAAAAGATGTCACTCAATGCTTATTTCCCCGACTAAGTTCCGAATTAACCAATGTGAACTTACATCTAGCCCTTGCCCAGGCATTGAGCCGGGAAACTACCCCCCTTGCTATGCCTATCGAGGATAGTCAAATTCCTGCTGAAATTTTAAACTGTTCCGCTGGATTTCGAAAAAAAATAGAGTCCGCACCTCCCCTTCCTTCTTTAGAAGTGCTAAACAAGAACTTTTTTGAAGATGTTAGAAGGCTTCGCTATGTCTTTAAAAATGATCTTTTCCCTGAACCAACAGAGCATAAGGAGGAATGGCTCTATCTTTCGTTGATAGAGCGTTGCAAAAATTCAAATCCTGATCATTGTAAACGACTCCTTTCTTGGCTGTTGCAAGGAACGGATCATGATATCTTAGGTCTTTATCAAGATCCTGAGGGTAAACGGTGCCTCACTAGCAGTTGGAAAACAGGATTTTCAGCTTTATTTCTTCTTCTTGAAGAAACAGGAGTTTTTACTTGCACGATTGTCAAAACGAATTATTCTCTGACAAATATAAATGAAAACACCAAACAAAAAGGGTTTGTTACAATGGTGCGAACGGCTACTTTTTCTCAAACTGCAGAAGAGGTGAATTACGAAGTCAATTTGATCACACATGCAAAAGTTCTTACGCGAGAAGAACTCCCCTTCCTATTCGTGGATAGGCGAGAACTAGATGCGCGCGAAGTTCTTTTCAAAAACACTCAAGAGTTTCCTTTTGAAGATGCTCTACGACTCGATTATGATGTGATCGAAGACAAAGATCTCGCTTGCGATGAATCTCAAGAGCTCGACCCCGATTCATTGCTCGGCAGGCTTTCCTCTATCAAAGAAGCCACCACTCTTGAAGAAGCTCCTTCGCTCGCAGAGGCAGTTTCCCCTGATCCCGAGATCATTCAGGGTGTGGACGAAAGCCCTCCAGAACTCAATGACGAGTCTATCTTCTACAGGGTTTGGCGTATGTTTTGGAGATCCATCTACGGAGAATAGACTTCTTTCAAATCTAAAAGCCCATGCGCTTGAATGCGTCTAAATGCTCAAGCGCCTTTCCAGTACCGAGACAAACAGCCAATAAAGGATTGGGTGCAACGATAACGGGAAGACCACATTCTTTGATGATGTGTTTGTCGATACCCTTGATAAGCGCTCCACCTCCAGCGAGAACGATTCCCCGCTCAACAAGGTCAGCGGAAAGCTCTGGGGGACATTTTTCTAAGATTGTGCGGATGCTCTCTGTAATTTGTTGAATAGCTTCAGCCAGACACTCCCGGATTTCAACCGAGTTAATTTTACGGGTGATTGGCAACCCTGCCACCTGATCACGTCCACGCACTTCCATCTCAAGCTCATTGTCTCCGAGCGGATAAGCAGAACCGATCGCAATTTTAATATCTTCGGCAGTTCTCGGCCCAATCATCAAATTGTAGGTGCGACGCATATAGTTAATAATGCATTCGTCAAACTCATCTCCACCAATACGCAAAGATTTTGACTCTACAATACCCCCTAAAGAGATAATTGCAATTTCAGTGGTACCACCACCGATATCAACAATCATACTTGCATAAGGCTCGTGAACAGGAAGATCGACTCCAATGGCAGCTGCCATCGGCTCCTCAATTAACATCACTTCTTGCGCACCGGCTCGAATCGCAGAATCTTCTACAGCACGCTTTTCCACTCCTGTAATTCCTGACGGAACCGCAATCAAAATTCTTGGGCGAAAAAACATCTTCGACGTATTCACACGACGAATCAACTCTTTCAACATCCCTTCAGCAATCTCAAAGTCTGCAATCACACCATCTTTCATCGGACGAACCGCATGAATTTTACGGGGAGTTTTTCCTAACATCGCCTTCGCTTTTGTCCCAACAGCCAACACTTCGTTCGTCGTAGAGTCTACAGCGACAACCGATGGTTCTTGCAATACAATTCCCTTTCCACGTACATACACAAGAGTGTTAGCAGTCCCTAAGTCGATTCCAATATCGCTCGTGAATAATCCTTGAAAACGTTGCCATCTAGATTTAAAAGCTCCTGCAATCTGTAAGAGCAGATCCGATTTTTTCATCAATTGGCTCATGATAGACCTTAACGTGGTTGAGTTAAAAATCTCAATCTATCAAATAGACCTAATTTTGTCTTCTAATTTCATTGTGTCAAAAAATAAATCCCTTTCATTAAATGAAAAACATAGGCAACATCTGGTTGAATTCCAACAAAATCTTTAAATATGGCACATATGACTCCTGCAGTAAGCTCTAAAATTCAAATCGAAATACCACCCCCTAAAGAAGCAACAAAACAAAAACGAGAGAATCCAGACGTCGAATTGACACCAGATGCACTTACTCAATCACAAATTGAAAAAATAAAAAAATCAATACATCTTCATCCAAGTGCCCAATTTGAATGGTATCGCCATCGTATAGACGCAGCAGACCAAGAAGAACATTATTACATAGATGTAACCGGGTTTCCCTTATACGGACCTGCGCATATGCGTAATTGTATACAAGTTTTTAAGGGCGTCACCACTCTTTTACTTTCACGTGAATTGAAACCCCTGGAATATGAAGCATCTGCACTAAACTGCCTTTCTATAGCAGTAGAAGAAAGAATAGCCCCTCCCACTTTTTTGCTCAAATCGAAAACTGGAGAAGTGATTTTATTTCAAAATTATTTACAAGGGCACTCCTTACCACAGATGATTGGATGGATAGATTATAAAATTAAAGTTAACGAAATTATGCAAAAGAATATTATGGATCAGCTTCTAAGAATTTTTGCTTTTCTACACGAAAATGAAATATCTCTCCGCGCTTTAACTCCTAATGATATTTTTTTTCAAAAAAAAGAATTTCAAGAATTCCGAATGTATCTATTAAATTTTAGCTACGCGACAGACTCGACCGATCAGTCAACAGGGATTTTTGGCTCCCCTCTCTACGCTCCCCCGGAAGCACAAACAAAAAGCTCCTACTGTCCTCAAAAAGCAGATCTATTTATCTTGGGTCTTAATTTTTATTATTTAATATCTGGCGACAACTTAAACATCCAAATTTCTGAGGAATTTGGCGGGGAAGAACTTCAGAAGGCTATCTACTGTATCATTAATCGCATTCCACAAAAAAAATTTCAATGTATATTAAAGGGCCTCCTTCAAGTTAATCCAGACGAAAGACTCAGCGCCTCTGCCACTCTAGAACTTCTACCTGATTAATTTTTTAAAGAACCCTTATGATTGATTACTCTGCCTTAAATTCTACTCCTGGACTTCAATTAATAATCCCCGTGCCAAAAAGCCCTTTACAAAAAAGTCCTACGCAAAAAGTTTTTGATGTTTGGGCTGAACTTCTTTATTATCATAAAACTACTCAGGGACAGTTCTGTCAAGTCACAACCTCTAAAGGAAAAATTAAAAATTTTGTCATTTTTAAAGGAATTCCGACCATGGGAAATGTCCACATGGAAAATTCCATAAAAATAAAATGTTGTTCAGGGGTTCCGGAAGGAGCCACACCTTTTTTCTCATCCGTAATAGGAACCAACGAATATAATCTTACCGCTAAACAATGCTTAGATATTGCAGTGTTTAAAAAAATTGCACCAAAATCTTATTTTTTTAACTCCCCCGAAAAGCCCATACGATTATTTCAGCGCTACTCTTCTGAACATTGTTTAGAACAAGTGCTCGGATGGGAATCAGATCGAGCCTCTACAGCTTTTCGCTTATTTATCGGGCAACAATTGATCAATGTTTTCTATGAATTACATGAATCAGGAATCAGTTTGCGCGCTTTAACGCCCAATGATATTGTTCTCATCGATGACCTGTTCACGCGACAAAGCGCATATATTCGAGATAAATCTTATATTCGGATTATAAATTTTAGCTACGCAACAGATGTTCTCACACGTTCTAGAGGAGTTTTTGGCTGTTCCACATATAATCCCCCAGAAGCTGAAAGTAATATTTCATACGCTTCTGATAAAGCTGATCTTTTTATTTTAGGATTGATTCTCTACTATATCGCTACAAGTGATGTCTTAAAATTGCAAATTGCAGATGAGTGTACCAGCCCTGATGCACTTCAAAAAGCGATTAACACTCTTCTTGACAGCACAACAAAAGAGCCTTTTAAACAACTCTTAAAAGAACTTCTTCAAGTCGACCCCAATGAAAGGATCTCTTTAAAATGGGCAAAAATACTTTTGTAATATCGTAAATTAAAGGAGTTTTCATGATACATAACACCCTTAGAATCGAAATTCCACGATTGGTTCTGTCAGAAGAAAAAAGCCTACATCAATTAGCTTTCTCGGATGATATAAATTGGGATAAATATTCTTCAAACATTGCCTTAAAACTCATAGAATTCTTCATGGAATCTCACGAAAAACAGACTCCCCTACACCCCTTAAGCCCACAATCTATTTTCATTAAAAATGAGGGCGCCCTTACTCTTTACATTCCAAGCAAAACCCCTCGTGTAGACCCTGAATATTGTCTTTTAGAATCCCCAAGAGATACACCTCAAGACCCTTATCGCGACGATCTGTTTATTTTAGGGCTTCTTTTGTACTTCGTTTTCACAAAGCAGAGTCTTTTACGCGACATACTACGCATTCGCTGCACAGATCTTTCGCAACAAAAATGCATTAAAATATATCTAGAGCGCTGTTCCCTTAGACACTCGACAATAAAAATGCTCGAAGGGCTTTTGCAAATCGATCCTGCCAACCGAATTTCACTGCTTGATGCTCAAGCACTGTTCTTAGCACCTCCAACACCCATTTACAAGCCTGCCTCCTTCCTTGATTCACCCCGTTCATCACCTAATTCTCTCAACTCACCTCACCCTTTCGTTGGCTCACCCAAACTTCCAATTCAAAAGTCTGCCCCCTTCCTTGATTCACCCCGTTCATCAGCTAGCGCTGCTTTCAACTCACTTCGCCTCCTCTTTGGCTCACCTCGAAATTCACTTCAAAAGTCTGCCTCCTTCGTCGATTCACCTCCTTCGTTCGACATATTGGACGATTCAGCCCGTTCGACAGCTACCGCTGTCGACTCTTCTTTCACCAAGATGTTTTAAGTCTCGAGGAGCTGTAGAACATCTTCCCATGTGAGTTTGGAAAGAGCTTCCTCGTCACAAGCAACGACTTTTTTGACAAGACCTTTCTTCCGATTTTGCATCTCGACAATCTTCTCTTCGATTGTATTTTTCGAGATGAGCTTGTAAACCGAAACGTTGCGCTCTTGACCCAAGCGATGGACACGATCCGTTGCTTGACTTTGCACCGCTGGATTCCACCACATGTCGTAATGGATGACGGTATCAGCACCCGTAAGGTTGAGTCCTGTTCCTCCCGCTTTGAGCGATACGAGGAACACCGGAATATGAGCATCGGCATTGAATTCATTGACGAGCTCAAGCCGGTTTTTACTTCCTCCATCGAGATAACAGAACCGGATTCCCCCTTTCTCAAGATCGGCCCGGATAATTTGAAGCATTTTGGTGTATTGAGAGAAGATCACTGTTTTGTGTCCCCCCTCGATCAAAGTATTAAGCAACTCCATCAACATCTCATACTTTGCTGAATCGCCTGGCTCCGGATGCTCTTTGGCAAAAATTCCTGGATGGCAACAGATCTGCTTGAGCCTTGTAAGGGTCGCCAGAACATGAATTTGCACTTTATCAAATCCATCTCTTTCAACGAGTCGGGTGAGTTCATCTCTAGCCGATGCAGCGTAAGAGCGATAAAGATCTTGCTGCACAGGTGTGAGCTGTGTGTGGTAAACAATTTCAGAAACAGGTGGCAGATCGTCTAGAACATCCGCTTTCATACGGCGCAAGATAAAAGGTGCCACTTTTTTGCGTAGATAGTGAAGATTTTTCGAAAGCTCTTCCCCCGTAGGACGCACATAACGTTCAATAAAGCGATCGTACGAACCTAAGAATCGCGGCATCAAAAAGTCAAACAAGCTCCAAAGCTCGTCTAGAGAGTTTTCAATCGGTGTTCCAGAGAGAATCAGACGATGATCTGCCTTAATGAGTTTTACCGATTTGGCATTACGAGTTGCCCGGTTTTTAATGTGTTGGGCTTCATCCAAAATCACATACTTGAAAACAAAATCGCCATAGAGATCGATATCTTTTTGAATAAGACTGTAGGTCGTGATGACCGCATCGTACTCGCTGACCATTTTGATCAATCGCTTTCTTTGTCCTGGAATTCCATCGATCACCGCCACTTTAAAGAGCGGATTGAACTTTTTGAACTCTTCGTACCAGTTATAAAGCAATGAAGTCGGACAAACAATGATCGTGGTAGATCCTGGAAAAACAGCGTGCATTTGCGTGATCGATGTGATCGCTTGCAGAGTCTTTCCCAATCCCATATCATCGGCCAAAATCCCTGAAAGATACATTCCACGAAGCCTTTCGAGCCATTGAACTCCCTCTTTCTGGTAACCGCGAAGCTCTGCTTGAATCTCTTTCGGCACTGGAGTGAAATTCAATGTTTTTTCACCCAACATTTGTCGACGAATATCGAGCAATTTTTCCGAAATTTTCACGTCGACCGGCAATCCATCAAAATTTGAAGCATCGATGTTGGCCAATGACCAAATCGGACACTCAAATTTGTGATTTTCTAATTTTTGAATCCCAAGCTCATCAAAAAGCTGCGCAATGCTTTGCATCTCTTCGAGATTCAAGACGAGAATTTTAGGGATTTGACGTACTTTGTCAGAGGCTTTTTTGTGACTGCTTTTCGGTGAATCAAGCTCCAAAAAGGCTCTTTTCGATAATATGCACTCCCATAGATGGTCCATCGAAACGCCACGCAAATCACCATCGACTTTAAGCTCGATCATATAGGCATCCATCCGATCGAGATGAATCAAATTCAGAGCAAATCGAGACTTATCATAGATAAATTGGTCTAGGAGATTTTGTGGGCAATTAAATGTGATCAATGTGTTGAATTTTGGAACGACTTCAGTCATGAATTCAATAATTTTTTTATCGCTACGAGCGATATAGTGACCGGTATCTTCTAACAACTGAAAATCTTGGAACAAATCGCGCAAGATTTTTGCCTCTTGAACAAGATCTCTTGCCAAAACAGCGCCATCTTGAATAAAGCGACACGCTTCGTCATAACTTAATTTCGTATGAGCCGAAGGGACTTTAAAGTTGCCGTAACTAAACGACAAGTTTGCCTCTAATTCCCCATCTAAATAAGAAAGGTCACAAACCGCTTTGAGAGAGCCCACAAAAGGAAGGGTCGGGTAAAACTGTTTCCCTTTTTCGTGAGTGATTTCTGAAAATTTAGAAAGTTCTGCCAACCCATTTTCGATGAATGTTCCCAAAAGAGGGTGAGGAACGGTCATGGAACGCAAAGTGAATAGATGTTGTAGATGAGCACGTTTTACTTCAGGCCTAAATCGATAATAAACATTGTTGTGGATGATCCCTGGATAGGCACATTCGAAAAAGCGCGCTTCTTCAAGAACAACTTGTTGCTGATCGATGACGATGGTCGGATTGATCAATACTTTTGATGCTGGTGGATCGATATATTCAATGTTCATATTGAAAGTGACCGGTGCCAAAGAAAAATTCAAAGGCTCTTCGATCGTTTCAAAATAGATGCAGGGTAGATTCAAATATTCGTCTTGGGCTAAGCCCGAACGCTTTCCTTCAAGTTCTTGCATAGCAACTTGGTGTGATTCAGCTAACACAAGACCAAACATTTTGGTCTCGATATAGGCACAACGTTGCCCTTTTTCAGTGACAGCTTTGTCATGAAAGCGAGAATAATCAACAATCATTCTCACGATGCCACGATGTTCTTTTGGAAACGATTCGATAGAGAACAAGTATCTTTTTCCGGATAAAATCAGATATTCTTCGTGCCGAATTCCTTCGATAAAGTCTTTTACATTTGCAATAAAGAGTGGTTTTGATCTGGACGGCAACCTTAGAGAAAAATGCATTTCTACAATAGGTTTGACTCCTTCTTGCTCAGGCGGAAGTTGGAAAATAATTTGCAATTCAGCCCGATCAAACGTCCGCTCTTCAATAGGCAAGAAGAATGGAGATTCAGCTAAAATACGAGCGCTCAACTGATACTCTTCCAAAACTTCTTTTTGGAATTGAACCCCTTGACGCATCTCTTCTTTTTCAGCTGCTTCTTTGACGATTTCTAATAGTTCGACAGAAACTTCTTCGTTTTTGCCGAGATCGGTTTCCTTGGAATAATGAACAAGAATTTCATCGAGGTGAGTTTCGAGATGATACAGTACAGCGGCGATATGTTGACAGTCATAGCGATAAGGACAATCACAATCAGAGTCGACCATTTCACATTCGACTCGATCGATTTCAATGACACTTTCGTAGGTGTTATTGTATTGACCCAAAACTTTTGCACTGATGCGAATATTCGTATCATCAAGTTCGAGTATCTTCACCGACAATACTTTCTTCTCGTCAAAAAAGGCTTTCCCCTCTTTCAACACATTCTGAGAAAAATCCTGTTTCAACTTTCGGACATTTAACATATTGAGTACATCCCGCCCTAAGTAAACCCTTTCTCACGAGCTTTTACCCTTTCTCGACATATGTATGCAACGAAAAAATAACTCTTCCAACGAAAAAAATCGATCTTCCCAATCAATTTTAATTGTCTGTTGCTTCGATTATCTGCCGACCTCACCCTTGCGGGTGCGTTCAGTCAAAATCCAGTAAAATCTGGATTTTAAGATCTCGATAAGCGTGGCTATAAATCCTAGCACAATCGAACGGGGTTGTACAAAGGTACACCCCTTCGACGAGCACACGATTTTAGCCCGCTTTGCGAGGTCAACAACTTGCCCCATTTAAAAAATCTTGCGGATAAATAGCCCCATGCGCTAAGCTTGCGGTCATTAACTTCGCGGGCGTAGCTCAGTGGTAGAGTGCAACCTTGCCAAGGTTGATGTCGAGGGTTCGAATCCCTTCGCCCGCTTTTAATAACAGACCCCACAAGGCCTTCGTCATGGAAAACAGCTTTTCAAACGAAAACATTCAACTTCTCGTTCAAAAACAAACCGGCTGCACGCTAGAATACACCGTGACCTGCCTCACCCCCTTGCTCCAAAAAGCCGAAAAACAGGCGATCAAGAAAGTTTCTAAAGAAATTTCTTTACCTGGTTTCAGAAAAGGAAAAGTGCCTGAAGATGTCGTTCTCAAGAACTACAAAAAAGCAGTCGACTCTGAGATGAAAGAAGAGCTTGTTCAAATCGCTTTTCAAGAAGCTCGCAAGTTGGAAACAACGAAGACTATGCACATTGAGGGCTCCGTTCAAATAAAGAATGTCTCTTTTGACGATAGTGGAGCGGTCCTTACTTATGCAGTGACGACAAATCCCGAAGTGCCGAACTTAGATGCTTTAAAAGACATTCAAATTGAAGCGAAACCACTGAAAGCTGTGACCGAAGCAGATGTAAAAAGAGAAATCAAAAATCTATTACGCCTTTTTGCTTCTTGGGATGACATTACCGACCGAGAAGTGCGAGAGGGAGACTTCGTCCGCATCAACGGTTTTGACCTTTCTACACCAGAAGAGTCAAAGGTTTTCGATCGAGCACGCTTAGATGTCTCAAAAGATGGGATGGCCACAACTTGGCTATACGAAGCTTTGCTTGGGATGCAAATTGGCGAAAGCCGCGAAGTGGAAAGCTTTCCAAACGAAGACGAGACCGAAGAAGTTAAAGCTGCTTTCGAGAAGAAAAAACTCCGTTTAGAGCTCATGAAAATTGAGCAGCCTAACCTGCCTGAACTCGACGACGCTTTTGCACAAAAACTCGGACTTGCTTCTGTAGAAGATCTTGAAACCAAAATGAGAGAAAAAATCGAGAATGAGACAATGTCTAACCACATGGACAAACTCAAAGATTCTTTGATGGCTCAAATTTTAAAAAATATCTCCATTGAAGTCCCCACTCTTTTAGTTGATCGTGAACTGGCAAGCCGTATGCGTCGCTACCTTTCTAGCGCTGCTGGAAAAAAAGAGTACGAAGCACTCTCTAAAGCAGAGCAAGAGGCTAAACGAGAAGAGATTCGAGAAAAATCTTTAGATGCTATTCGCCTGTACTTCATCGTACAAGGAATCATCAATGAATTCAATCTCACTCCGCCAGCACACATGAACCAAGCGCTTGCTGAAATTGCACAAAAACACATGAAAGAAGGGGGAACAAAACGATCCTCTCAAGACATGATGCAACAAGCGCAAAATGAGCAAAACCAGTACATCGCTGAAATCATGATGGATGTTGCTCTAGTACATGTGTTGGATAAAATTTTGCACGTTGCACCGCAAAGTATTTAAGATCTAGCAATCAAAAGCCTGCTGCAACTTTCGTTAGCGTTTTCTCTTTAAGCTATTTTTAGCTTGACCGGGTACAGCAGGTTTTTTATACTCACTAGAGCCAAATCTATTAGGAGCACAATGGGTAGTATTTTAATTCCTACAGTGATCGAAAAGACCGCGACACATGAACGAGCTTATGACATCTGGTCACGCCTTTTGAAAGACCGCATCATCTATCTGGGAACTCCGATCGATGACACCGTAGCCAACTTAATCATCGCGCAACTTCTCTTTTTAAAAGCAGAAGATGGGCATAAGCCAGTCAGCCTTTACATCAATTCTCCAGGTGGATCTGTCACAGCGGCACTTGCTATTTATGATACCATCCGTTTTATCGGCCTTGATGTATGCACGTACGGCTTGGGGCTTGTCGCTTCTGCTGCAACTGTACTCTTAGCTGCCGGCGCAAAAGGGAAACGTTTTGCTCTTCCAAGCAGCCGTATTATGATGCATCAGCCTTGGGGCGGTGTTTCTGGAACAGCCATCGATATCGAATTGCAAGCTAAAGAGATCATTTTCCTGAAAGAGCGGCTGAACATGATTCTAAGCGAATTAACTGGTCAACCACTCGAAATTATCCTTAGAGACTCTGATAGAGACTTCTTTATGTCTCCATTAGAGGCGGAAAAATATGGAATTATCGACAAAGTACTCCACCCCGAAATCAAGAAATAGGCTTAATCTAAAGAGGTCCCATGAGTGACAAAACCCACACCTGCTCTTTCTGCTCGAGAACTGAAGACAATGTCGAAAAATTGATCTCTGGTCCAGGTGTATTTATTTGTGATAAGTGTGTACGACTTTGTACCGATATCATCGAAAAAAAACCTTCGAATCACGATTTCAAGCTTTTAACTCCGAAAGAAATTTTCGACAAACTTTCTGAATACATCATCGGTCAAGACAAAGCAAAAAGAACGATCAGTGTAGCGGTTTACAATCACTACAAGCGGATCAGATCCAAGCCGAGTCATGAAAAAGTCGAATACACGAAATCAAACGTCCTCCTTTTAGGTCCTACCGGATCAGGAAAAACATTGATTGCCCGTACATTGGCTGCGATCCTTGACGTCCCGTTTGCCATCGCCGACGCGACCACATTGACCGAAGCAGGATACGTAGGAGAAGATGTAGAAAACATCATCTTGAGACTCTTGCAAAATGCTGATTATGACCTTGAAAGAGCCGAAATGGGGATTATCTACATCGATGAGATCGACAAGATTCGGAAAACAACCGGAAATGTCTCGATCACACGCGATGTCTCTGGAGAAGGGGTGCAACAATCGCTTTTAAAAATCGTTGAAGGAACTGTTGCAAACGTTCCACCGAAAGGAGGACGTAAGCATCCGAACCAAGAGTATATCAAGGTCAATACCGAAAATATTCTCTTCATCGTAGGGGGAGCTTTCGTTCATCTTGATCAGATCATTGCCCGTCGCCTCGGCAAAGGGATGATTGGATTTGATGCCAAAGGGGGCGATGTCATTGCATCGCATGAGATGTCAAAGTTACTGCAAAATGTTCAGACCGAAGACTTGATTGAATTTGGACTGATCCCTGAGTTTGTAGGCCGCTTCAATATCATTGCCAACTGCAACGAGTTGACAACACAAGATCTAATTCAAATCCTTTCTGAGCCAAAAAATGCGATTGTAAAACAATACAAGAGTCTTTTTGCAGATGATGGGGTCGAACTGGACTTCTCGCTAGATGCGCTGGACGCGATTGCAGCAAAAGCAAAAGAAGCCGGCACAGGGGCGAGAGCTCTACGGATGATCGTCGAAAATATCTTGATGGACCTCATGTTTGATGTCCCCTCTGAAAAAGATATCATCGGCGTCGTCATCGAAAAAGAGTGTGTCACTCATAAAGCTCAACCGACGATCATCCGATCGAAGGAGAGCCATCGGTTTCTTGGAGCCTAAAGCTCGTGGCCTTCCTCTTGAACCGTGCCAGCATGGCGCGGTTTATCCAATTGGTTCTTTGCGTATTTCAAATTCTGTAAAATCTCGTGAACACGGCTCTCAGCCAAAGCTTCTTCGTTTGTCTCCACTGGCAGAGCTTCAAAAACACCTATATGTCCCCGCCCATAATGTTTTAAGATATTTTGAAGTCTAGCTTTATAGGGCTCTTTATGAACGATCTGCTCTAAATTTAACTCCCTCACCACCCTTGCAAAAGCATTTTGCAACGGACTCAAAGCTTCTACCTCATTTTCCACTGCCGGGCTCACTCGAGCCACAGCCGCTTGATAAGATCCAAGCTTTGCAAGCACCTCGAAATTCAATCGCTCGTACGCTGCGGGATAATTTCTAGAGAAATTTACCTTATCTGCTAAGTAAAATTCTTGCATAATCGTATTGAATTCTGCGTCAGAAATGTTCGTATCAGCCAAATGGATATTGACAAATGTTGCTGCCTGATTCCATTCACTAAATTTAGCTTTTGTGAAATCGTCAAATGAAATTTCTTTCAAACGTGTCTGTTTTTTAAACTCTTGAATCCACTTCTCTTCAATATCAAACGAAACGTCTTGGACAATATCTTGATACTTAGTGACTGTGGACCTAAACAAATCTTTAGCCAAATTATCTAGATGGCCCAAAATTTGCCTGATCTCCTCTTCGGTAGAATTTCGATCTACTACAGGAAAATCATCCACTTCCTCTAACTCTTCTGCTTCTTCTATCTCTTCTGGTCCAACTTCTACAGTCCCCATAGATAAAGCATCGTCTTCTAAATCACTGTCATCACTAACAGAAGATGCGTCATCTCTTACTTCTTGAATCTCATCGTCTCCTTGTTCAACCTCAACCGCCGTCTTCGCACGTGCCCCCTCTCTTGATATCGGACGTGATACCTCGTGAGTTTTCGGTTGTGAAGAACCAGCTTCTGGGTCTTCGACATTCTCAGCAACTGGCGGCTCAACAGCAACTTTCGGTTCAACGGCCACAGCTTTCTGTTTTTTCGGCGCGATTCTCATCCCCAAACTTTCTGCCAACAGACTGCGAATATCTGCGTAACTTAAGTCTGCTAGAGCACGTTTTTTTCCCAAAATTGTTTTAGCCAAGGCAACCTTTTGCGCTTCACTCATTTTCTCAACTTGATCATCGATCACCGATTCTTGAATTCCACACCATTGAAAAAGGTGTTTTTTATCGTCTTGTTTCATTCCTAAAAGGCTTTTTTCCACGAACTTCAAATTTTCTAACGTTCTCAACTCGTCCTGACATAAAATCGCGTGCAAACCTGTTCGATAAGCTGGCCCTCTCACAGAGCCAAATAACTCAAAAAACTTTTCCAAATCGCGGTCGCCATGATCGAATCCTTTGATGTGCTCTCTCAAAACTTCATCGGGAGTGAATCCACCCACCACATTCTTGCTAAATAAGATCTCTAAATCGACTGTATAAGGGAAAGGTAATCGCTCTTTAGCAAAAAACTCGATAAATTCGGCCCGTAACCCTGCATCCATCGAATATCCTTTACACTCGGCGATAAACCGATGAATCTCTACAATCCCTTTAGCACGCAGCATCTTTTTGGTAGATCCTAATCTAAATGTCGGAACAGATGCTTCAGATGCTTCTTTAAGCTTCGTCTCCATTTTGTCAGGATTGACCCCTAAAAGAGCCAATATAACTCCAGGATTGAATGTGCCCGCCTTCATAAGATTTGTCTTTTGCACTAAATCGAGATCTTCAATGACTGCAGTTCTTTTTTCATCACTTAAATCACCTAGCTCAAAATATTCTACCATCGCATCAACTTGTTCCGCTAAAGGCTTGCCATGCAAACTTTCAAACAATCTTGCTATCAATGGGGAATACCCTTGAAAAGTGTCTGTTGTTTTGACATTAAACTGTGCTTTTGATCCTTTGATCAAGGCTTTCTTTCCAAGGTCTTTACCTGCTTGGAAATGCAAAACCTCTGTTGCTTGATCTCGAATTGCATCCTGCTCTTTCTGTGGAAGGCTCAGCAAAGATTGCGTTAGATCTTCAACATGCCGATTTCCTTCAGGATCTCTATATTCAAAACGACCTGACTCTAAATTTAAATCGATAATCTCTCCTTCGATAGAGAAAGAAAGACCAATCTTCGCAACTAAGTGCTCATACCCAGCTTTCAGCGCTTTTTGCTTTTCTTGAACAGTTTCTATACCACAAATAAAACCACCCGAATGGTTTTTAACCCCAAAGGTGACCTTTTCTGGTATATATAAACAACTTCCCACAATCCCCTTAACAAAGCCTTCGTGCTTGGCTAAAAATTGAGCGCTAGCATCCGACACCCCAACAGATGGGCTAGTTAAGTCTTTTCCTCCTGCTGGAGTGCCTGCATGTGTCATATATTACCCGTTTAATGCTTGAAAGTTCATTGGCAACTGTTGTCGGAGCTGATTGAGGGCATTTTCTTGTTGATCTAGCGAATCGATCGCTTTTCTCATTCCCTCTAAGCTGTTATTGGACAACGAAGCATTCTTCTGATCTTGCGCCTGTTGATTTGTAACAATAGAGTTTCCACCCTCTGTTCCCGCACGTGATGCAGCTTCAGAAGCTTGAACCAATGTACTTGAAACATGGAGTCTCTCATCAATTCTTCGTTGCTCTTGCGCATTCAATGACTTCAACGATTTTTCTACAGACTTCACATAATCTGCTTGTCGCTTCGCATTTACCTCATCATCAGCTGTCATGGCTGTACGGATATCTTTTGCTTTCACACCCTGAGCATCTTCTACAAGTTTGCCATCTTTTACACTATAAGAAGATTCCGGATTAATCGCTTTTCCACCTACATATCCGCCGGATTTTGCATAAACACTTAAATGCTCTTCTGTGATTTCTGCAGAACCGGATCTTGCAGCTGTCATACCCAAACCACCGCTGACTTTCTCAGAGGTTAATTGAGTTTCAAGAGCTGTTTTTGTCTGGTTGTATTCTGTAGATCCCTTAGCAAGTACGCCACGAGCCGCCACACCACCGATCAAGCCTACACCGCTCATCACTGAAAGAGCTGCCGCAATTTTATTTTTGTCTGCATCTTTTTTCGTCGCCTCTGCAGTATAATCCGCTGCATCCACACTGGATTCATAGTTTTGCTTTGCAATTTTATTTTTTGATGCAATGAGGGTTTGATTGCTTTCTTGCTGCTCTTTATTAAACGCCGCCTGATTTTGAATCATGGCCGCTGGTGCTGCATTCGATATTGCGTGTAATGTTTGTGTTGAGTGTGTCATAAATATCCCGTATTCTTAATTTATTAAATCTTTTAAACTTTAAACTTTGCTAAAAACTTCTTTGATAGACTGCATAGCGGTTGCATAGGCTTCATTGAGCGCGTCTACGTTATTTTTCGTCTGTTCTTGTATTTTATCTTGAGTGCTTAACATCGTTTGAGCTGTGAACTGAAGAAGATCTACACCCTTCTGATTCTCTGCCATTTCTCTGATAGTATTGGCATTTTGCACCAAAAAGGCCGACATAACACCTGTCCCGATCAACTTAAGTCCATCCACCGCACCATTTACCCCAGCTAAAACGCGTTGTACAGCAACCCCATTATTAAACAAAGGATTTCCTTGGAAGTAGCTAAGTCCTGAAAGATTCGTAAACTTCAAAGAAGCTACATTAAACATCAACCCTGTGGCTGCTGCAAAATAGGCACCGTGAGCCTCACACTCATCTCTTAAATCTTGCTTCTCTTTGTCACTCATCGTAGATTTTACTTTCAGAGCATACTCAATATCTGCAAATCCGTGACCGAGCGGGCTAAAAGAGTTTAAAGATTCTGTAACACCAAATTTAAACCCAGCAATCACCCCATCTTTAACAAGCTGATCTAATGCTTTTGTCCCTTCTTCTACGACTTTCTTAGACTCTGCCAATGCTTGACGACTCATTGTTTTTTGTGTGCCATCTTTTGCAGCTTGCAAAGAAACCTTCTCAAGAAGCTTCTCTGTCTCTTGATGAGCCCTAGATTCCGCCTCTTTGGCAAATTTTTTAGCGACATTTTCCGCAACATCATCAAGAACAGATCTTACAGTACCGCTTAGACTTTCTGCAGTGGCCCCCGCAACAGTAGTCACTTCGGTAGCAGCTGACTTACTCATAACTGTCATCTCGATTTCTGCTGACTCTTGAGCCGCTCGATTCAAGCCACCTTGGCTGGCTCTTTTAGCAGCTGTCATCAAACCTTCTTCTGCAACTGTTGTGGCTGTTGTTTTTCCTAAAGCCGAAGCTGCTCCTGCCCCCATTGAAAGGGCGATGATCAACGCATCAATCGTAAGAGTTGCCGTTGTTGGATTCATCCCTTTGCACTCAGCAAATAGATCGATGGCACTTTTCCCATCTTTATTTTTTATTTCAGTAACCAGTGCACTCGTAACGGTCGCCCCAACAATCATCACTGCCCCAATTACATTCCCTGTAACAACACTTCCAACAGCCATGATCGCAGCTCCAGTCCATGCAAGTGCTTTCATAAACCACTGCATGCCGGCTGTTTGCTTTTGCTCATCTACAGATTTTTCTTTCAGCTCTTCATTGTGCAAAGCAGCTTTAGATAACACTGCATTGCCATCTTGTGTCCCTTGACTTAAAATAGATCTTAAATGGGAACCATTTTTAGTCGCATCCACGCTTGCATCTGTAAGAGCTTCCATTAGATCGGTAAGTCCCGATAAAAAAGCCTTTTGTTCCACGATCTGTTTCGGCGTCGTCACATTTTGTTTTTTATTCGACTGATCCAATCCAAATAGCGCTAATAACTCCGCTTTATTCGATACGTTGCCTGGCACTAACTGATGAAACTCTTCTGGCTGAATCGCACAAAGTTTGTCGGTCAGATCCGCTTTTTGTATTGCAAAAGCCACATCGCCTTGCACAACAGTCGTCGAAGAAATGTGTTCTATTGGATTCATATTCTTAACCTATCTTTGTAGATACTTGTGACCAAAATGCACTAATGCTTTGCAACAAACTTCCTGCAGAAGAAGTTGACGAAGCACAGCTCGAAGATGTTCCCATCCACATTTGTGTATCACTACTTTGCGCCTGATCCGAACCCGAGTTAATCGCTGACAACTGTTGCACCACTGAAGAATAGTAACTACGCACCGCAGCCTCATCAGCCAAATTAGGTGTTTTCCCTTCTGGAAGTAATAGATTTTTCAAAACTAAATCATCCGTTGAGATCCCTAGATTCGTCAACTTCGCCTCGGTTAAATCTCCAAAGTTATCTTTCCAAGCCAAAAGCTTGTTGAGCTCGGTCATTCTATCAGCAGACGCCTGTCTAGTATTGGTAGCCATTGCCAAGGAAGCCTGTGCACCTTTAGATACATCTGCGATAGCGATGTTCATTTGATTGTACACGTCTAACGACTGATTGAACGCCTTCATTGTCTTGAATTGATACCCTTGCGCCATAACCCTTCACTTCCTCTTTTTATATTTACGAAACCGTTCACATAAACTGTTCCTAACTTAATTTTATCATATTTTTTATTATTTTGAAAGATTTTAATATAATTTTATATAAATTATTTACCGTGAGGCGGTTAGAGGATTTCCAGAAAAAGAAAACCGCAAACTTTTAATAATAAAACGTTTGCGGCAGAATGAAAAGATCTACAGAGGAGACTACTGTCGCATATTCCCTGTGATGGTTCTTCTGGTAGAGAGAAGCATGCCAAGCGAGCTCACAATCCCGTCAAACTCAGACTTATAAGATCCAGACAGCTGATTGAACTTTGTTTGGTCGGTGGTCACCATCCCGTTAAAGGAAGCTTGCGTCACCCCTATTGTGGAGGTAATGGCGTTCTTAAGCTTTTGGCAATCTTGAACGACATCTTGGTTTATCCCTTGATAGGCCCCTGTGCTTGCCCCAATCGTTGCCCCTAAATTGTCAGTGGAGGCCAAGGCATCATCAAGGTCCGATAAAACAGAAAGGGTGCTCGATGCATCGATGCCCAGATCTTTTAGCTGATCCACTATCCCACCAGGCAAGCGGAGGTGGTTTACGTAATCCAACAGCTTTTGTTGCACCTGAGTCGTTTTATTACGATCAGCCTGAATCATCTGGTTGCTAAAATTACTGTTCAGCGCCTTAAAGTCCCCATCGATTGCAGGATTCGGGTCTCCTCCATTTGGGTTCACAAATATTACCGGCGGGTGAATCAAGGGGCTTGCCGGATCGATTGCAGGAATACCTGGGATAAATTGGCCATTCACTACGATAGTGAGGTTGTCATACTGCCTTTGTCCATTCACCATATAATAGCCGTGAACAGAATCCCCAGCCCCTGTGGTGTCGACACCATCCACCGTAAAACCACCCGAATAGAGCTCCTTTCCTGAGGCGTCTGTAGGGTGCAATACTGTCCCCTTTTTTAATGTTACGACACCCGTCGCATCATTCACCTGATCCAATAAGCCGTGCCAATCTTTCATAAATCCGCTTGAGAGGCCCACTGTTTCACTAGCCCCTACCCCCATTGACCACGCGTTGGCCGCACTCAAAAACATGTACATCAGTTTATCAAGAGAGACCTTATCATTTTTGCTAGCTACAGCTATATCTGCAATCAATGTCTTATATTCAGCTAAGTTCTTCTTGATCTCATCGATGACCGGATCCACCTCATAAGAAGGGGCTGCCGCCTCTAAAGAGCCGGTTGTTAAAGCAGATTGAGTCGCTTCGTTTAAAGAATGATAAGACATAAACCGCCTAAAGGTAAATTTTTCCTAACCTTATTTTAGCAGTTTTTGATTAAAAAATAAATAATTTTATTTATCGAGGAGCCGTAAACCCCTAATTTTCAATACCCTACATTTTCAATCATCAAAAGATTCCTTGCAAAAATCCAACATTGAACTTGTGAACCTTTCCAAAAACACGTATACTGTAGCAAAACAAGGAGAGACTTTTATGTTATTCAAAAAACAACTTCCTAGCGGGGCCTGCTTTTGGTATTACGTTTATTGCATATTTTCATTAGGTCTTCCCTATCTAATGAAAATCGTCATCATGAAAGCGATTATTGACGTGCAAGAGAAATCAGAGAAGTAAATTAGGACTCTGATCGTTTTTTTACCCCTAAATAAAAAGACCTCCCTTAAAAGGGAGGTCTTTTTCGTTTTCTGATCAAGCAAATTTATTTATACTTAGTCCAACGGGGTTTCGTTTGAGAAGGATTGCTTGCTATAAAGAAGGCTGTGCTCCTCAAATTTCCGTTAATTTCACGTGTACGCGCAGCACTTTTCACTTTTTTATCTTTCCCAACCAAAGGCTCGTATTCGTTTTGCAAGGCTTTATTTTTAGTCTCTAATGCAATTTCCTCCTGCTTCAAAGCCGCTACTTCGATTTCGGACACTTGTGATTGAAGTTTTCGATTGAATTTGAAGCTCTCTTCGAGTTGAGAATCTTTGACCTTTACTGCTTCTTTTAATTTAGATACAACGGTCTGCAGCTCTGTGTTTTTATTCTGTAATTTGGTTGTTTTTAATTCAATGTTAGATTCAGCCTCTTTAAGTTCAGCTGTAACCTTCTTGTTTTTAAGGTATTGGAATGTGGCACATGCGGAAGCTACGAAGAAAGCGGCAGTCATCGCAACCAGCGGTTTGTTCAAAAAAAACTGGCCTGCAATTTGGCTAACCCTTTTAGCTTGTGCAGGGAAATCTTTGGTTAAAATACCTGATATATAATCAAAATTTTCCGACGAACAGAAATTTCTTAAACTTGCTACCATAACAACACCCTTATAATTTTGAGCATATGATAACGCAGTTGATAAATTTTTAAACAGAAAATTAGTCTAAAAACATACATTTGTCCATTAAATGCACATCTGCAAACTAAGAAAAGAATTAAATCTGATATATTAAATTTTAATATATCAGATTTAGGGAATTATTGCCGGATATTTCCGGTAATGGTTCTTCTGGTAGAGAGCATCATGCCCAATGAGCTCACAATCCCATCAAACTCTGACTTATAAGATCCTGATAACTGATTAAATTTTGTTTGGTCAGTGGTCACCATCCCGTTAAAGGAGGCTTGCGTCACCCCTATTGTAGAGGTAATGGCATTCTTAAGCTTTTGACAATCTTGAACGACATTTTGGTTTATCCCTTGATAGGCCCCTGTGCTTGCCCCTATCGTTGCCCCTAAATTGTCAGTGGAGGCCAAGGCATCATCAAGGTCCGATAAAACAGAAAGGGTGCTCGATGCATCGATGCCCAGATCTTTTAGCTGATCCACTATCCCACCAGGCAGGCGGAGGTGGTTCACATAATCCAACAGCGACTGCTGCACCTGGACCGTTTTATTCCGATCGGCCTGGATCATCTGGTTGCTAAAATTGCTGTTCAGTGCCTTAAAGTCCCCATCGATTGCAGGATTCGGGTCTCCTCCATTTGGGTTCATAAATATTACCGGTGGTTGAATCAGTGGGCTAGCCGGATCGATTGCAGGAATACCTGGGATAAATTGGCCATTTACTACGATCGTTAGGTTGTCGTACTGTTTTTGCCCATTCACCATATAATAGCCATGAACCGAATCGCCAAAACCTGTTGTATCAACCCCGTCTAAAGTAAAACCACCCGAATAAATCTCTTTTCCTGATGCATCTGTAGGATGCAATACTGTCCCTTTTTTTAACGTCACAACACCCGTTGCATCATTCACCTGATTCAGTAGACCGTGCCAATCTTTCATAAACCCGCTTGAAAGCCCCACCGTTTCACTGGCTCCCACCCCCATTGACCAGGCGTTGGCTGCACTCAAAAACATGTACATTAATCGATCGATAGAGACTTTATCATTTTTGCCAGCCGTATCTATATCTGCAATCAACTTCTTATATTCAGTTATGTTTTTTTTGATTTCATCAATGACTGGATCGACCTCATAAGGGGGAGCTGCGCTATCGGAGGAAAGATTCTTTCCATTACTTCCAAAAATATGTCCAGACATCGTCAAATTCTCATCTTTAATTTTTTCTTTTTCGGCTTTGCTTCTAACATTTTTTCTAAACAGTTTAAACGAGTCTGGTATGTTCCAAAAAACTCCCGAAACCCTTCCTCTGTAAAATTTGGAGGAATATGAAGTCGGTCAGGATACTGTTGCATTTTCTCGATGATCTGGTTGCGCAACCGCTCCATTTCTTCAAAAAAGTCTAAAATCACAGTTTTCGCCTCTTTTGATTCGTGCATCTCAACAAAAAAATCGATCGATGCGTCAATCAATCGCACTTGTTGCCCAATAACCACATACAATTCATACCGATCACTTTCCAAAAGAGTGTGTAACCCCTTCATGACCTCCTGAAATGTTTTTCGATACTCATTCACAGCAACTATACCCGTTTCCCTTGAACCGCTTTTCGCCCTTTTTTCCTATTCGAAACCTTTGCTTTTTGATCTTGCTCTTTCTCCAAAGTATCCACCAGCGCATCAATCAGTTTTTCGCCACACATCAGACCTTTCTTTTTGGCAAACACCTCTAAATGAGAAAACAACCCATTTTCTTTCGTCTCATTTAACAAGGCATATAAAACCAGCCCCTTAGGGACTTTCGTTTTTTGGGCCAGCTTCTCTATTTTCTGATCAAACTGTTGAATAAATTTCGAAGAGAGCTCTAGCCCAAGTAGCCGCAATATAAGATCCTTGCTTTCCGCCGCAGTTTTGAGATCGACAAAAAAACTTTCTTTGTGATTGTCAATATAAGCCACCACTTCCTTATGATCGATTCCCTTCTTGAGAGCTACCCACATCATTTCTAGGTTCTTTTTTTGGATCATAATCTAAGGCCTCATCCAGTCACGCATTTTTGTCTTTCCCTGTTTCATTTTAGCTACCGGGTTCCCAGGGGCAACACTTGGCTTATACAACGCTTTACGCAACTCTTGATGGACAAGCTCTAGAAACGCTTTCTCCTCATCATCGAATTCCCCCTCTTTTTGAACGTAAGTATCAATCGCACTCTCGTCCATTTTGAGCTTCTCTTCGATCCGATCCATCCCTTTCAGCAAAAACTCTTTAAAACGAGAGACTTGGCGTGCAAGCTTATTTTTTTCGGCAAGATCCCCGCGCGCCTGAGCCACCCGATAATCTTGTAAAAACTTGGTCGATGTCTTGAAAAACTGGGTAATCTCGGTCAAATCCTTGAAATCCAACAGGTCGAGATCTTCGAGCTTTTCCTCAAAATTTTCGGCCACTTTAAATCCCCTATTTCTCTTCCTCATTACGTTCTTAACAATTTTTATCACAAGACGAAAAATCAAGAGTTGCTAAATCTTCCCCTTTAAGATATGAGGATAAATGACTTATGTTAGAAGAACTGCTCATAGAATTTAACAAGAAATATCAGGCTCCCTACGACTACAAAAAAGACGGAGAAGAGACTGTTTTTTATCTCACGATTGCCCCTGACTTCAATCTCGAGCTGCGCCCTTTTGACAAATATGGAATCTTTTTCCGAGCGAATCTGTTTTTGCTCCTTGATCCTGATAAAGAGACACTCTTTCGTCGCCTTCTCGAGACGAACTTTTTATATCAGGCAACGCTAGGCTTCGTTTTGGGATTAGATCCTCAAGAAAAATATGTCACACTTTCTCACTACATCTACATCGAATTAACCGAAGAGCTCTTCTGCGAAACAGTCGAACATTTTTGTAATGCGATCGATTATCTACGCCACCATTACGCCGCAAATTCGAAAAGAAATCATGATTTTTAATAACGATTCAACTAGTATGGAAACAAACAACTTGGGTAAAAAGGGATGAGCTACTACCTGATCGCCGAAGAAGGACCTCTCACAGGGCTGAAGATTGATCTTACCGATGAAGAACGGGTCATCGTAGGTCGTGATCCTGATTCTTCCACATGCCTGATTGAAGATCCTTCCATCTCACGTCGTCACGCTCTGTTTATTTTTGGACCTCACGGAATCGAGATTGAAAACTTAAGCCTCACCAATCCCATCAAAGTCAATGGTGATCTCGTCGAGGGAAAAGAGTCGATCGTTGATGGAGACTACATCACTTTAGGATCGAACATATTTCGCTTCTTAAAAAGAGAAGCGACTCATACCCATTCTAAAAATGGGGAGTCCACTGCTGAACCGACCTTTGAAAAAGCTGAGCCTCTTTTCCAATTCTCTATGCATGGACAGCACGTTGGGCGCTATTTCTTAAAAGTGGTCAGTGGCCCTAACAGTGGCGCAGAGTTTCCGCTTATAGAGGGTGAACCTTTGGTTTTAGGGAAAGATGAGGATGTTTGCGATATCGCCTTCAACGATCTTTCGGTCTCAAAACGGCACGCCAAACTCTTTTTCAATCCACAAGGGATTCCCGTAATCGAAGATCTTGAAAGCTTGAACAAAATATTCGTCAATCATCGTAAAGTGGACCGACAGTATGAGCTCAAAGGGCAAGATCTCATCTCGCTTGGAACCACACAACTGATCTTGGTCGATAAAGAACTCGTCGAAGAGACCATTTTCAATCCTGTAGAGATCCAAGAAGAGATTGACACCTCCTCAAAAGAAGGGCGCGAGCTTGCTTTTAAAAAGATGGTGATCCCCTACAAACACATCGTCGGTTTTAGTGCATTAGGTCTCGTTCTGACCATCTCAACTCTATTTTTATTATCGCTTTTCTCCTCACATGAGATTCCGGTCTCTTTTACCAAACAAAAAGACGAAGTCGAAAGTGTTTTAAAGCGCTTTTGCAAGGTAGAATATACTTTTAATGCTCCTTCAGGGAAACTCTTCTTGCTCGGCCACGTGTTAAACGAAAATGAGTACGAAGAGATGGTTTTTTTATTGAACCAGCTCCCCTACTTACAAGATATTGAAGATACCGTTGTGATCGATGCACTGGTTTGGCAAAATGCGAATGCGTTGATCCAAACGAATCCGAATTGGAAAGGGATCTTAATCCAAGCAACTTCTCCTGGTGAATTTGTCTTAAGAGGATTTTTGGATTCGATCGATCAACAAGCTGAACTACTCGAATACATCGCCTTAAACTTCACTTACCTCAGCCATTTGCGCAATGAACTTGTGATCAATGGGCTGGTACAGCAGCGGATTCAAGCCATATTGATGAACCACGGCTATTCCACCGTTTCTTTTAACTACTCGATGGGCGATCTCGTATTGTCAGGCCCGGTAGAAAAAAGCCAAGGGAAAGCCTTAACCAAAGTGATCGAAGAGCTGAAAGGGATTAAGGGAGTCGAGAACATCGAAAGCCTTGTCACTTTTACCTCTGAGAGCACCGCAAGAGTCGATTTAAGCGCAAAATACCAGGTGAGCGGAAGCTCTATTAAGGATGGGGTTGAGGCGTTTGTATTGATCAATGGTAAAATTCTCTCCAAGGGCAAATTGCTTGATGGAATGTTGATCACCCAAGTGACAACGAAAGAGATCTTCCTCGAAAAGGATGGAGTAAAATATAAAATTGACTTCAATTCTTAAGTTGTGAGATTAAAGAACTTAAAAGAAGAAATGTTGGTTGGACATGCACGGACAAAAAAAACCAGGTAGAGAGCTTTTTAAGTTCGACCTTGAGTTAGAACTTAAAGACCCGCACAAGCGCACTGAAATCACAAATAAGTGTGAACATAGGATTCGTGAATTGAAAAACACAATCCAAAAAGGGACAAATCCAGAAGAATTTGAGCAGATTGGCACTTTATTGCATGCTTTTGTCGCGCTCGAAAAAATCGTTAAACAATCAGCGCGGTGGTCTTAAATGAGTGGCGATATCCAAGTATCCTGGAACCAAGTTTCCTTTAAAAAAATGCTAACAAACTACACCGACGCTCAATTGCAGGTGCGGAATTTGTTAACAAGCTTATCTAAACACATGACATCCCTTTCTCCTGGGCAATTTATGTTGCTCCAGATGCAAGTGGGAAACCTTTCACAAATCGGGGATTCGATTTCAAACGTAATCTCCTCCATGAATGGTATTTGCAAAAATGCTATCGCTAACATGAGAGGATAATAGGAGAGTTTTATGTCACATTTAGAAAAACACAAAGAGGACTTCGTATTGTTGCTAGAGGCCGGCTTCGTCGCCATCATGCATCAAGATGAAGATGCTGCTACAAAGCTTTTTAAAGCGGCTCACTTATTAGATCCGAAAAACAGCATGCCTAAAATTGGTATTGCTTACATGCATTTTTTAAAACTTGAGCTTAAATCAGCTGTCCATACCCTCAAAGAGGTCTTGACACATGAGCCTCACAATGAATTTGCCAAAGCTCTTTATGGTGTTTGTCTCACCTTTAGCCCAGATGCGGGTAGCGAAGGGGCGAAAATATTGCATGAAACAGAGAAACATTCTCATGATCCTGCAATTCATAAACTGACAAAAGAGGCCTCTGAGTTCTATGAAAAGTTCATCAAAGGGCCACCAAGTCCTGAACAAGCCACTTCACATAAGAGCCATTAAACTATGAGCGACGCCGATTTCCCTTCCAAAATCAATGATCCTTTGAATTCAGGTGTACAAGGGCTGGATCCAATCAATCCGAACACCTCCTCAGAGGGAGGGAAACGTCCCTTTTCTGATTATATGCAAGAGCCACAGGCGCCGCATGCGCCTCAAGCACCGTCCCCCATGCAGGCGCTTGCCCCGACTGCAACCACTACTCCCCCGACAACCGATTCGGTGAATAACCAGCTCCGTTCTACCTCTACGCAGTTGGGCGATTTAAATCAGAAGCTCAACACTCCGAATTTAAAGCTCAAGCCTTCACAAAAATTTTTAATCCGCAGTAAACTCGAAGATGCCCATCAAAACATTCGTGACTCAGCAACAAAACTGGGTGTGGATGTGGGGCCAGCTCCCAACTTGAAAGATCAACCCAATCCGATTGCAAAGTTTTTAGCGATGATTGAAGATGGGCAAAATCAGATCGAGGGGGCTCAACAAATGATAGAGAAAAATTCTCAAGATGGCAAGCTGATGGACCCAGGCCAACTTCTTTTGGTGCAAACAAAATTAAACCGAGCACAACAACAAATCGATTTTTCATCCGTTGTGCTAGCCAAGGCAATCGACTCGTTAAAAACTCTCTTCAACGTACAAATTTAATGGTTCTCTATGGACTTCGACTCGGTCTTTAAGCAGTTAGATGAGATCTCGCTAACGGCGATGAACGGCCGCATCACGGAAATCGTTGGTCTTTTGATCAAGGCAGTTGTCCCCGATGTGAAAATGGGGGAGATGTGTATGATTAAGCGAGCCGGCCCCCCCCTCCTTGCAGAGGTCGTCGGCTTTACCAAAGATGAGGTGTTTTTATCCCCCATGTCAGAAATGGTGGGGATTGGGCCCACCTCTGAAGTTATTCCGATGAAATCTACCCTACGTGTCAAAGTTGGCCCCCAACTTTTGGGACGCGTTTTGGATGGATTAGGCAATCCGCTTGATTTGGAAGAGAAAGGGCCACTGGAACTCACAGAAACCTATCCAGTGATGGCCTCCCCTCCAGATCCACTCAAACGAAAAATCATCGACACCCCTCTTTCGACTGGAATCCGCTGTATCGACGGAGCTCTTACCTGTGGCCAAGGGCAACGGGTCGGGATCTTTGCGGCAGCAGGTGGTGGTAAATCGACCCTTTTAGGGATGATCGCACGCTACGCGCGCGCCGATGTCAATGTGATCGCCCTCATCGGAGAGCGGGGCCGCGAGTTGCGTGAGTTTTTAGAAAATGATCTAGGCCCTGAAGGGATGGCTCGCTCAGTCGTGGTCGTCTCCACCTCAGATCAAGCAGCGCAAATGCGTCTGACCGCCGCCTACATCGGCACCGCGATCGCTGAATATTTCCGTGATCAAGGGAAAAACGTCATTTTAATGATGGATTCAGTCACCCGTTTTGCCCGCGCATTACGAGAAATCGGTCTTGCTGCAGGTGAGCCGCCAGCACGTGCTGGATTCACACCCTCGGTCTTTGCGACCTTACCTCGTCTTCTGGAACGTTCAGGAAACTCTGACAAAGGTTCGATCACCGCTTTTTACACGATTCTTGTGGCAGGTGATGACATGAATGAGCCAGTCTCTGACGAGGTCCGCTCGATTCTGGATG
>JACCDN010208139.1_pt1 | contig 86534 bp, 76 predicted proteins | sample 7441691 | NCBI WGS metagenome assembly JACCDN01 (sample SAMN15323439, study PRJNA562643) | freshwater metagenome | isolation source: river surface water | place: USA:Blue River Watershed | collected 2017-08-16
ACTAGGATTAAAAAGTCCATAAAGATCTTATCTTTCATATAATTTGCACACATTGTGTCAACATTAACATTAATATTTTTGATGCGTTTACCAAAAATATATAAAAGTTAATCAGACATCTATTTTGCTCTGAGATCCAGATCCCATCCGCCTGCGTCACGATTAAGATCAAAAGTGCCCCAAGAGTTTTCAGAAGTTCCAATGCGATTTCTAAATCCAGCATTTGTAGCACTAGCGACTTTATTAGATTTGGCATAATTAACAATTGTGATACTGTTATGTAGATTTGTATAGTCTCCACTGTTTTCTACTCTCTTGGTAATTAATTTTTTAGTGTGAGTTTCGCCTGCAGTATTGTCAATTGAACCACCGACAACTAGCCCCTGATTGACACGTCCTGTTTTTGATTCTATATGATTTTTACAAGTAATACTGTTACCATCATAATCACCAGCGTTTGCTATTTTTCCGACATATAATTTGCCAGGCTTCTGACCACCATATTCAAGAACGTCAAGATTACCTCCGCCATTAAATAGTAAATCCTGAGCTCCCTGAACACCTATTCTATTGTCTCTTATATTAAACTGTGCTATGTTTGCGTTTTTCAAAACGCGTAAACCTTCGGTTACTTCTAGATTTTTAACGACCATTTTGTCACCGTTATATACACTTGCTATGTTTGACAAAGCTTCATCACTTAACTTACCAAAACCTTCGACGTGTTTTTTATACAAGAAAAACATGACAGTTCCAAGAGTTAGAAACAGTATTTCAAGTTGATATCTAGTTTTTTTTGCGGCAATATATCCGATAAGAATAATAGAAATTATCAAAAAATGTAGCATTATGTTCTATATAATTAAACACAGAAAATAATCAGCAATTAAGTATAAAGTCTGAAAATTCAAGCTTTGCTTGAACCTAAACAAAAATCTGAACGAATTGTCTAAATTTTCTTTCACGGTCAACAACTAGAACTCCAGCGATTGCGTTCGACGTCAGACACTTTGACGACACTATTTTCTGTCGGTTTAATAATTCCAGAACATGCGTAATATTCAGTTACAGGAGTTCTTATCTTTATGTGTTCGTTAAGACTAATTTTCCCGTCAAGTTTCACACCAGATTTTGGTTTCATGCAGACAAGCGGTTGTCTAATTATTCCATAAGAGCTTAATTGTGATACACATGCCTCATTATGCGTGTCATTCAAAACAGTTATAGACGCCACTTTCTTGTCATGATTGATTTTGTCTTCTCTTGCACAGTAGCATCTGTATCTATCTTCTAAAAACAAATTCGAATGCATATTATACTTTAATACACTAAAATAATAACAAGTATGGTCAGCCATTTTGTGTGTTCATCATTTATATAATTAGATTGGCACGCAAGTATGATACTCGGTTTTCTCCAACCATAGATTTAAATATAATATAGGTAAATTATATAATGTCATACGTTCCAATTTTTGATAGCGGATTTCACGTTATGAACAGTGAATATTCAACTCAAGGCAAATGCGGCCCTGAAAACAAAGGTGTATGTAATAGAGACAGATATTGCAATAAAGAAGGTGAGTGCGGTCCAGAACAGTCACACAAAGACGGATCAGTCAATAACTCTTACAGATTCTGCAACAACTACAGTGACACTAACTGTATGAGTTTTGTCGACAAACAAGTTGACGGAAAAATTATGGTACATACTACAAAAGATAATTACCATGTTTATGGTCTAAAAAGAATGACATGTCCATCTTCATTCAAGTAGACATATTGATTTCTTTTAGTTTCAAGCCTTGTTGTCTAAATATTTAATTACTGTTTTCTATAATAAATTTATTGGAGAAAACAAGTGTTCCGATTGTTTTAATGAAGAGTTATACGAATGCCTTTGTTATAATACTTCCTACCGCCTTGTTGAGTTACAATATTGTTAGTTGATGGTGCAGCACTAGACTGCTGTACCGAAGCCTCTTCAGCCATATTTACAGGTTCATTTTGTCCAGGCTCTTCTACTGCCTCTTCTGCTATTATTTGAGGCGCGTCTTCTGTTGTTTTAACTGCAAACACTTTTTCAGCGATGTATTTTGTTTTGAACATATTAAGTGAAATAAGATCGCCAATAAGTTTATCTATTTCTGCTTTATTTTGGTTATGTTTATCCATTGACAGACTGGAAAACACACCATCAAGTCCTTGGGTTTTCCCCATACTATTTATAGCCTGATCTTTGAATCTCTCAGTGTTGCCTCTCAGAACGAGTTGCACTGTATATACTTCTGGTTTGCCTTTGTCTTCTGTTTTACCGCTACTAAAAGTGATGTACGTAATAAAATAACTACAGCCTGTCCTGTCAACTTTTCGTACTAAGACATATAGTGTCAAGTCAATACTATGGCCTGGAGTGAATATGCCTTTTTTGCCGACTGGCAAGATACGGAAAGACGGTTTCGGAATATGATATATCGTGTCGCCCCTTGTCACTTCTATAACACATTCTGATCCCATTTTATATAGTGGCATTACATATATCTTTAGACCAGTGTTGTTTTCTTTTCTTCCTAATGCAATTAAGTTTGCAGTCTCTTGCATGCCGGCTCTATAGTCATCGCTTCCATAATAATCATCTATTTTTTGCAGATGTTTTATTTTTGTTATCTTGTTTGCCGCATCTACTTGCGATGCTTCTTTTCTAAGTTCTCCTTCTATATTAGTTTTAATCTTCTCTGTAAAGATTGTTCCTTTTTTGTAAACTAGTTTTGAAAAAACAGACGGTACAGATTCACACGCCGTTTTTTTGCCGTCTTTATTTTTTTTGTCGTCTTTATTGACTTTTTTGTCATATACACTTAATATATTGAGTCTTGTGTCAATAATGTCTGTTATAATTGCACCTTCATCATTTTGATAAAAAAGCGGATTGAATCCTTGTTTAAGTCTATAACTATGTCCATACAGTTGAGGCTTTGAAAAGCCGTATTTATCTGCCACATTATCGAGCATCTCTTGTGTAACATGACTTGTAGACTCTATAAACGCAGCTCCAACATACTTTATTCTTTTGTCATTTAGGTTATGCATAGTGTTATATACAACACCAGACGAGGCTGTTTTTGTACTTCCCTTACCTCCCATATTATATATATATACATAACATATTAATAGACAGACGAAATCAAGCTTATATTAAAGATAACTCAACAAGTTTATGTACAAAATCAAGCTTATATTAAAGATAACTCAACAAGTTTATGTACGAAATCAAGCTTATATTAAAGATAACTCAACAAGTTTATGTAGTTATTATTCGCAACAACAATACCGTCAAGCCTAATTGACAAAGACTTGTTCGATATCTTGCTATTAAAATATATATGTGCTATAACAAGCGTTGCAAATATAAATAGAACAGATATTCCAAACTTTTTGCGCCTACATTTAACAACCAACGACAAAACAGATAATGTAAGCAGCATCATTATGTTTATTACTATAATTCGTGTAATAGTCATATAAAAGTATTATTATATAGTATATTAATATAATAATGGTAAAACTTGACGAAGTTGATAAAGTTCCACTTGAAAAATATAACAAGTTTTATAAGCATATTAGATTAGGTATCTCTTCGGGCAGAGGAGTATTTAGCAAGAAAGAGTTTAAGAAAGGTGAAATTATTGAGATAGCACCATATACGTTAGACAAGGGAGCTGCTTTCAACGACTATATTTTTACGTCACATGTTCCAGACTACGAATCGCTAATTGTTTTTGGATACGGAAGTATGTACAATCATTCAGACACGCCAAATGTTGGATACGTGTTGAAACATTCTACAAGTACAAACGACGTTGACTCTTTCTTTGTCTATTATGCGAAACAAGACATCAAACAAGATGAGGAATGTAAAATAAACTATGGCAAAGACTGGTGGACTACTCGCAGCATAAAACAACAAGGAGGATCTAAATCAAAAAGCAAACGATATTGTTTAAGAGAATAATAACAGCAGATATTGCCGTATGAGTTTTAGCTTTGCGTGGATCTAAAAGAGAATCTGAACAAATTATACCAGTTTTCTTTTCCAGTATCTTGTGTTTACTATATTTCCTATGTGTTAAGAGATAAGAAATATAGTATAAGATATATGTATGAGTTTAATTAAAGCAAGAGACAGTGAACATGTAGTAAGAATTCTTGAAGAGAGTCCAGATGTTGTACTCTATTTTACGGGAAACTATTGTGGTGCATGTAAATCGTTGACACCTAATCTTCCAAAAATAGTTAATCGATATGACGGCATAAAATTTGTTAAAGTTGATGCAGAAGAATGTGAAAAACTTATGGACATCTGTAATATATCGGCGCTGCCGACTTTTGCGATGTTTCGGAACGGCAGCGAAGTTAAAAGAAGCATAGGTGCAAATTTGAAAAATATTGTAAACGACATAGACAGTGCATTTTTGTAGTTGTCTATGACGCACAGTTTTTATTCATATATAATGCTAGTGTATATATGAATAATTATTTGGAATTATGTGTGACATTGGTTTATGCAATATTATCAAATCTAAAATGGTTTCTGAAAATATTAGCAGACATCATACTTGAAGTCGTACCAACGACAAAGAAACAGATATATTTTAGTGGCAGTGGCGCACTTTCGGTATATCAGTTAGGATATGCAAAATATCTACAGCAAAATCTCAATATTGACGAATATAAAGTTTTCGGCTCTTCTGGTGGCACTATACCATGTGTCTTATTATCGGGTGAAGAGGATATAGATAAGTTTTTTAAAGAAGTTGTGTTAAAGTATAATAACAAAAAAGAACACATACCTTTTATTAACACACTTGATGTCTTTGTTGACGCGTTACGTGAGCATATAGGCGATGATTTTTATTTAAAAGTTAACAAGAATTTAGGTGGTATCTCAGCAGTAAGAATGAAATTACCCTTTCCAAAAACAATATGGTTCAATTCTTGGTATTTTACGTGCAACGAAGATCTATTTAAAACAATAAAGGCCTCTGCAACTATTCCACTTCTTTTCACTAACTTCAAATTGTTTGCTACAATAGGCAACAAATATTTCCTTGATTCAGGACTTGGTCTTGATTTTGTACGTGAGATATTTAATATAATCGTGTTCAGGTTCATGGATATTGTAAATGTTGTTAACACAGATTATATATATGTCTCTCCATGGAATCATAGATTATTTAGTGGACTGTTCTTTTTCCCATGGCATACAGAAGACTATGTTAACGCTCTCTATAAATTAGGATATGAAGACGCCGAAAATAAGTACAAGTTTATGAAACATTAGAAACAACACACAAACAATATTGACTTTCATGCAACAAGATAAATTGCAGTACACTTTGATAGCATGACATATAAAACATATGATACAAGCGGCACCATCATTGAACAGTAAAAACAGAACAGAAAATATAGTCTGTTTAAACTGATGTCCAATAATGCAGTTTTGTACTTGCTATTGCCAATCAGATATAGACTTTTTGCAAGAACTATTACATAACTAACACCTGTTCTAGATTGGTCTGTATACCAGAAACCATAAAAGATCAAAGAGATAAACCATGACAACACGGCTTTTTTATATCCAGATGTTGTAGTGAGAAAAGATAGGCGTTCTATCAAATTCGCATCAGTTTTCGGTTTTATTATTGTTGTCATATCAAAACTGTCTGTGTCTGCTGTTTTATGTTCTAATATTGTCATCGGACAAGTGTAGTTGGTAAATCCCCATGACAGAACTACGACAGTCATATGTATTATCCATATCGGCACAAGAGTTATGTCAAACAAGAAATATGTGTTGATGAATATTGTATGTATCAGATGCACATACGAAACTATTTTGTTGTTCATATACTACTATCGCATATATATAATTATTTTGTTGAGAATATATGATACATCTATGTATAATATATTATAAAGTCAAATTGCTACACAATAAGTACTGTTTTTTATGTGGTTTTGTCGTCACACATAAATCTGCCACCCCTGACAGGACTCGAACCTGTAACTTCTCGCTTAGAAGGCGAGTGCTCTATCCAATTGAACTACAGGGGCAGATATCTCTATAGACATCTGCTCCAATCAGAACAGTCCATACACTAGAACTATATAATATTTTTTATAGTTCAACGCATAAGTATAATATATTGTAATCTCTTTATACCATAACGAATTATCTTTACGACCTGCACACATGTTGTTTCCACATTTTTGATAAAGTTTATATAGTTAGTATTAAACGGCTTAAATATTATGTGGTACGTATATATATAGTTAACAATGAGCGTATTTCTGACGCCAACTTTCATAACATCATTCACTTCTGGAATTAAAACGGTTTGGAACCATTTTGACGGAAGCAGAAATATAGATGCCAACAAACTGTCTGTGTCGACAATAATACTATTAGATCCGTTGACAACTATATTGCGTCTCGGCATTTTGAAATATAAGCAAGACAGTACAAAAATTGGTGTAGCCAACAATAAACTCACATTTTATGAACCTACTGTATATCAAGGTATTTACAGATGGTGGTCAGGCGATAGCAGAACTGACATACAGTATCTGTATTTACCTTTACTGTATTTTTCATGTATCCATCATAACTATGTGAAGAGTATTTTCGATGAATGTGAAAATAAAGAAGAGATATTAAACAGAATAAATAGTATGGCAATTGACGGATTAAAAACACTGCGCAACATATACAGTCAACATCATCACAAGATAGATATGGTGACTAATTGCATCGACTCCTATATCCATCTGCTATCTGTAACTGACGATGATAGTGGTTTCATTAAAAGCAAGTATGAAGACGTCCAAAACACAATAAAACTGACATACAAGGAGTTTTCAAAAGAGTGGACAACAAGTTATATTAAGATAATCCTTGATCTTATTAATGAACTACACAATAAAGATTCAACAGAATATAGAGCAAGTATTGTGTCAAACATTGAGGGAATGTTAAACACTATGGATGGTCTTATCGATCGCGCAAGATCTTGAATTTGAATAACATAAAAATTGATGACAGTTCTCTATAAGATATATGTTATAGGTTTATATCATATATCTATGTCAATTACACATACGCTTGCACATTATGACTTATCAAGAATGGTAGGTCAAGAGATTGTATCATACGGAAGAATTTTTCAGATCGGTGATTTCGCTAGATACTGGTTTATCAAACTGCGCACAGCAGATTGTGTAAAAGATACACAGCTAGTAATGAAGAAAACACTCCTTAAAAAGCCATCAGTGTATAGTACTTTGCAGTTTAGAGGAACAGTACAAACATCACCAAAAACAGAAGAGCATGAGATAAGAGTTGACGAAGTACTCTATTACGGCGAATTTAAACAAGAAGATCTTGAAATAGAGTTCACAATGCCATTAGAACTTTTGAGGAAGAAAGAATCACAAAGATTGTTGACTAAGAGATATCAAACAATTATGCATATATATCAACTAACCGAACATTATCTACATCAGGTATCGAGAGATCTAGGATTAATGCGTGTACGTGCTCCTTTTATAACATTTAGCGACTGTGAAGGAGGCGGAGAAGTATTTAGTGTGCATTCGTCTGTCCCTGGATTTTTTAAGAAACCTGCATACTTGACTGTGTCTGGGCAAGTAGACCAAGAGACTATCACGTCTAGATTTATGTGTCCGACATACATTATGGGGCCAAGTTTCCGTTCTGATCCTTCAACAACAAGCTATCATGCGTGTGAATTTTTTCATTACGAGCCAGAAATACCTTTTATAACATTGGAAGGACTTATGGACATAGAGGAAAAGACAATGAAATCTCTTTTCCAGAAACTAATTGCAGATCAGACTATTGTTGAAGAACTCAGACTCCATCTTGAACTTTCACCTACACATTTAGAGACAATAACAAAAGAAGAGTTTGCAAGAGTAAGTTATACTGATGCCGTCAAGATATTGCAGCATTGCTCTGACAAATTTGAAGTAGGTGTAAAATGGGGTGACGATCTTCGCAAAGAACATGAGAAGTATCTATGTGAAGAACATTTTAAACGCCCTACTTTTGTCTACTGTTATCCGTCAGACATCAAATCTTTTTATATGAAACAATGTGAACCGTTTATAGACAGAGAGATTGGTAGCTGTTCTTTACAAACGTGTGAAGGTGTTGATCTTCTTGTTCCAGGTATAGGAGAATTATGTGGTGGGTCAACACGCGAACATAGATATGATGTGCTTCTTGAAAACATGAAAAAGAAGAGTCTTGATGTTGACGACTATAAAGAGTATTTGAGATTGGCAAAAGAAGGACCTTTCCCACATGGCGGATATGGTCTTGGGTTTGATAGACTGCTGATGTATATCACTGGCAGCACCTCTATTAAAGATATATGTCCTTTTCCAAGATATTATGAGAAAGCACATGACGTAGATCTACGATCAAAGAGAACGTTAGTGACAACCGATAAAATTGAATAACGAAATGTTAAGATGATGCATAATATCTATATTATGCACGTAATAGCACCAAGTTTGTTAATATAATAACGCCGTGTTTGTTAATATGACTGTGATGCACACGACTACAGAGTCTGGTGTTGTTGTTGATGTTGTTTCACCTGTTGTTTGTGGTCAGACTACAAACATTCCAGGATACATCACAAACAGAACAAACGTAGCAAATCCATATACAACATTCATTGATCTGTATGAGTCGACTGTCTTTCCAAGAAATGTTAACAGTCTGAATAGGAACAGCAATCTTGATAAACTGATCTCTGAAGCAGAGAAGAAGAAGAAGTGTCATAGGAGAGCTGTTTTTTACTACAATGTTTGGTTTTATCTTGATGCCGCTATTGGTCTTCTGTTAGGCTTTGCTGCAACTGTTATTGGGCTACTAATAGGTATGTACAGTGCTAAAGAGAGTCCAGATACTGAATTAATACAATGGCTTGGTTTTGCTAACGCTGTCATTGCACTTGTTGCTACTCTGATCATCTCAATTTTTGTGGCTTTTGAAATCCCTTCCAAGACAGGGGCATTCAAAAAGTCATATGTCGAGTATCGCGACCTTGTTACAAGACTTGGTCTACATCAATATGACGACACAGACATTGATGACATTGTTAGCTGGTATTTAAAGAAGGTGTTGAAGATTGAAGAGAGAAACAAGCATCCGTTGCCCTGGTTTATGATGGTAGCCGACTAGCTTATAAACTCTTTTATACTATATAAAAGAGTTCATACAAATTGTTATGATAGACTTTTGTTGTGTTTGTGATAACAACTTCTGCATGTAGGAAAATATTTGTCGTAACCTCCAACATCTATGTTGCCTTCTGCTCGTTCTTTGTCGTTATGTTTAGAAGTAAAGACGGCAGGAACAATCTTCTTGTTGTCTCTACAATATTTACAAAAAGGCTTAAGCTTAATAACACTGTCACATAGTGGAACTAATTTGATAATGTCACCAAATGGTTCTCTCTTGAAGTCTGCATCAAGCCCAGATACTATGACTTTCTTTCCTAGATCATCGACAAGATGCTTCACATCGTCATAAAGAGTGTTAAAGAATTGCGCTTCATCTATGCCAATCACATCATAGTCTTTGGCAGTGTCAATGATGCCGTGCAAGGAGTTACATTTCATCGAAACTATTTGATGGTGTTCTTTCAGCGTGTTGTTATGTGTCGAAAAACTAGCATTGCTTCTTGTGTCGATTGACGAATTTATGTAAAGAACGTTCAAATCCATCTCGTTGTATAGATTTAGTCTTCTGACGAGTTCTGTTGTTTTTCCTGCAAACATAGGTCCAAAAATCAGTTCGAGTCCACTATATGGTCCAGTTACTTCCATTATAATTAGTATTGTAGACATGCTTTTAAATTTTCTGTTCTTATAATACTGCTTAAAGTGTTATCAAATACATATCAGTATGACAAAAGTAGTACTATATCTGAGAGCAAGTTCTCCAGAACAGAACACAGATATTCAAAGACATCTTTGCAACAAATATATTGCTGAGAAGGGTTACGAGGTTGTACAGGTAATTGACGAAAAGATCTCTGGCTACAGAAACACAGAACGTAGACAGATATTTAAGTTTATTCAAGACCTTGCAGAGCCATGTTTCGAAAAACTTATCATCTATGCATATGACAGATTTAGTAGAAACATTATAGACGGTTTGGAGATGATACACGCTTTAGAAGAGAAAGGTGTAACAGTTGAAAGTGTTATTGACAATATCGATTACACAACGCCAGACGGTCGCAAAAGGTTGGCAGAAAAATTTGTCGTGGCTCAATACGAGAGTGATCTAATATCACATCGTGTTAACATGTCTATAAACTACAGACGTAATTTCGGATGTTATATTGGTCCTGTTCCGTATGGCAAACGACTTGAACCAATACATAGGAAAGATATGATCAATAATGATGAAGAAGCGAAAGTTATGGAGTTTATCGCGTATGCAAAGAGAGGCGGTGTGACAAGTGATAGACTAACGGAGATGATAAACAAGATTAAACAACAAGAGCCAGACGAGATTATTGGCACGTTCGATGCTGACAATAACTTGATAGAACCGACTCATCCGATGAGTAATAGAGAGATATCGGATATTCTTAATGATTGCAATATTAAGAAACGCAAAAGGTCATGGACTCCTGACATAGTTGCAAAAACAGCCAAACGCGTGAGAGTTATATCATAGATATGAATGCGGCAATTACATATTTAATTTTAAATTAAAATTAAGTATGAAAAACTAAAACTATATTTAGACAAATATTTGATTGCTGTTATAAAGCAAGGCTAATCTTTTTGAGATGTAAATATTTTTGTTTGTATTTGTAATATTTTTCTCTGAAAATTGTGTTATTATCACGATGGCCGCCACGCATGTGACGAGCTACTCCGTCAGTATAGTCCATGTATGCTGATGGATGACCTGAAACATGTAGATCTCCTACTCTATGAGGTCTTTTCTGATCAGGATTCCGTGACAAATCACCTATCACAGGTTTTAGTTCTGCACGAGGTCTTTTTTCAACATGCCCTGATGGTGCATCACTTTCGATCGTTATAAGATCTTGGTCTGATGGCACATCACTTTCGCTCAGATCTCGGGCTGGAACTATTATTCGTCTTCGTCTTCCTTGAAGAGCATACCGCCGACCAACAGGACCCACACGTCTAACAACGGGATCTGGATTGTCAAGAGCAACTGGATCCACAAGTCTAACAACGGGATCCGGACCTTCCTGTCTAACAGGTTCGTTTATTAAGGCAGCATAACTATTTGCTTCTTTTGCTGCGGTCACTGCTATATTTTCTGCTTTGTCTGCAACAGTCTCTTGCATCTCTTTTTTGTTGATTGCATCAAGTGAAACTTTAACATTTTTTAACAATTGTTTGATCGTATCACTTGTTACTAGCGATTTTATCGCACTTGTTGCTGTGTTTCTTATTTCTTTGATAACGTCTTCTGTGTCTTTGTCGAGATTTAACATAGCAAACTCCGTGTTCCGTTTCAAGTTTTCTACTTCAATCGATATCTCTAACTCTGTTTCCGCTTCTATTATTGATCTTGTCTCATCTATTTTTTCTTGTACTTCTTTATCTTCTTTTTCTTTCTCCTCACCAAACATCAAGTAGCCTGACCTATGTGTCTTATTTATTTCGGATATTTTTCCTTCAAACTTATCTTTTGTTCTTGAAGGTTTGCTTTTATTTAATCTGTCTATCTCTTCTGTTTCTTGCCGTTGCAGTCTGTTTCTGTCGCTTTGATATTTCAGAATAGCATTTCTGATTCTATCTTCGGTTTCTGCTGCTGTTCTCTTTGCGTTTGCTTTTGCTGCGTTTGCCGCCCGAACTTGTTCTATTGTTACTGGAGCTTCTTTCCCTGCAGCTTTTGCAACAACAGCTTTTGCTTCAGGCGTTTCTTTTAGTTCGCCATGCATTTCTATGTAAAAGTTTTTAATTGATCTAAGATAATCCAGACTATTTGTTGTTGGCACAGTAGGTGTTCCATTTGATTTTTTTATTTTTGTTGAATACTGTGTTGCCTGTTCTGCATAGCCTGAAGCTGCGTCAGCAGCAAGTTTCGCAGCATATTTTGCTGCGTCTGCCTCTGCTTTTTCGTGTCTTGTTGTGGCATGTATTGCTTCTGCTCCAGCACTGTATACTTTTTGCAATTCAGCAGACGCTTTTGTCGCAAATTCTACTGCAGATTCTACATCTCGAGCATCAGAGTTTCTATAGTTAGGTGGACGTTTTGTGAAATAGCACTTATCTGTATCTTGATCTAGACACCAAAGTAAATTACCAATCTCGGCTTGGCTTCCGAGAAATCTGTTTGAGAATATGTCTTGGACTGTGAAATTATTATAAAAAATATTATGTGTAGGAGCTATTATAAACTGTTTGATTTTCTGTATTCCGTCATATAATATATCTCTGTAATCATTTGGCTGACCGCTGGCAAACACTATGTTTTGTTGCATGTCGTGTACAGACAAATCTGGTCTTAGCCTTAAACTCTCGGCAGACTTATAACTTTTTATACCTTTTGCAGAATGTATAGCGAACGGATGTTCATTACTGTCATCGTCTGCAACAGAACATGCCATAACTATTAATGTGACAAAAGATTTTGCATATGTAGTCGATAACACATTAACTAGTTCAGATAACAGTACACCGTTTTTGCTTATCGCTAAATATGGCGAATTGATATTAAAATATTGTTGACAATTTGTATATTCTGCGTCATCGCAATTGTGCATCGTGAGCCTATTGTTATGCATATCAGAAATTGAAACAGGTAACTGTAACACACCTGTTATATCTTCATAAAAAGGAGTAAACATATGATCATAAATATTGTTTATATCCATAAATAAACCATCGGCTATACATACTTTTCTGTTTGGCTTAGGAATGTCTTTGTCTCGATTCTTTGGATCATTTGGATCAGGTGATAACATTTCATAGTATTTGTTAACCTCATTACTATTTAAAACATTGTTTGCTGTTTCGAAAAAAAGCTTATTGGTTTTAACTTGCATTATTGCTTTAGAACATGGTGTAACTATTCTGACATTTTCTGGAAGTTTTATAATACTGTTTGATATTGTAGTGCCATGTGCACTTATAATAAAATTTTTGTAATATCTGTTTCTAGGATCTGTTAAGAATTGTGCGATCCTGGTCTGGTATTTATATGCATACATATATATACATGTGCATATAAATAATTTTGCAATAAAATTGAAACTGCACATTGTCTAAGCAATCTTCATATATAGTGTTTATGATCGCGACAGATGTCTATCTCGTCTTTCTCTATGATTGTTGCAGAGGTTTCCGAAGCACTGCGGACCTGTGATCGTGCATACAGGATTATGCGGCGTCAGAAGTGTCACTGCACTAGTCATGGGGGGAGTGATGTTCGCAAGCTGTGTCGTATTACCCGTGAAGTTGATGCTGAAAAGCAGAGGCTCCGGCGTCTTTACAAGAAGTTGTGCAAGGTCTATACCCAGATTATTGAGTGCGAGCATGCTGTCAAATTTGAAAGGTGGTATTCACGACAGTCTGTTACAGCACAGTGTGGTTGTGCTTATCCGGTAGGATCTGGTCTTGAGTATTCAGGTCTTGTTATGGGTGCAGATGGTGAACCAACGCCCCCAGTACGCCAAGAGCAAACTGTCACAGAGCCGCTGCTTCCGGCGAATCTGTACAGCTATGAAGGTCAGCATGATCTGCCGCAATGGTTGTACGACAGTCAGACAGTTGACGAAGAAGATACTGATGGTGGAGTTCATCTGCTACCATCTTTTCTGCGTCCGACAGAAGGCGAGCCGATTCGTGAGTGTCCGGTAGAGATTGCTCTTGCTTTTGATCGTGCACGTGAAGAAGAAGAGTTGATCAATCAGTATGGTGACCAAGCATACTATTCTTGGTCTGACGCGGGTGACGAGATTGGTGTGGCGGCTGATGTGATTGGTGCGAGTGATGACGAGCCTGTACCTGAAGATGACGATCCTGTGCCTGAACTAGAAGCGACTACTGCTGATGTTGAGGAAGAGGGCGGCCCCCGTTGACACCAGTGATTTTACTTCTTGTGCTAGTTTTGGCTCGTCGACAATTTAAATAGCATGTAGAGACCGTGCATTCACTGAAAAGTGTATGTATAACTAATAATAATTTGTTATACAATCTGTTTAAAAAATTGAATTAAAGACACTTTAAGAGGTATGAAACTAAGTAGCTATTACCAAACAATGCAGATCTTTGTAAAAACACTGACTGGAAAGACTATTACGCTTGAAGTTGAGGCGAATGACACTATCGAAAACGTTAAGGCGAAGATTCAAGACAAGGAAGGCATCAAGTTCTGAGGGGTGCCGAAAAGTATCCTGCCAACTACATCTAGGCTCTGTAGTTGGGAAAACAGTTGCAATCCTGGTAATGAGCACATGCTCATTAAAATTCAGATGCTAGTCGGATATATTCCGGCGAGACTTTCAAATTGCGGGGACTCCCTTAGAGCCTTTGTTCCTACTCTATTTTGGAAACATTATAGAGGAACCCGGATAATAGCCGGATCCAATAGGAATAACACAAAGGATTGGGTAATCCGCAGCCAAGCTCCTAAGTCCGATGGTTTTCAACCATTGTCAACACACATGGCAAACTATGATGTTGGCAAACTATGATGTTGGCAATCATGCTAGGATATGGAGAAGGTTCAACGACTGGACGGAAGTCGGCCTGAGAGATCTAGCAAATCTCTGTGATGGCATAAGGTACAGTCTAGCCCCTGTAGAAATGCAGGGGACGATCGGCCCTCCCGATCAACAACGTCTGATCTTCGCAGGCAAACAGCTCGAAGATGGAAGGACTCTACAAGACTACAATATTCAGAAAGAAAGTACCTTACACCTAGTTTTGAGATTACGTGGTGGACGCCGTAATTTCTAAACTGACTTAAAGAGTAAAATTGATATTCTATTATATAAATAGTAAAATGTCAAACCAACAACATCAAATGACATTTCCAAGCGAATGGTATGGAGGAAAATACAGAGGCAACATCAAAGACAAAAACAATTATTGGAAAATAGAGCTTCTAGTCAATAACAGACTTGATTTTACGAAAAATATTTATTTCAATAATGAAGAAGAAAAAGAACTTGCTTTTAAAAAAGCAGAGGCCGTCTTGCATGTTGAAAACGAAAATAAAGGATATGTGATAAAAAACAAGATCAGAGATATAAACGAAAACGACATAGAAGTCGAACTCAATCATGGACAAATAATGAAGACAGACAAAAAATATGTGAGCCTAATTAACAAACATCTTATTTATGCCGTAAAATCTGGAGGCAAATTACATAAATATTATGCGATGATGTATTTAGGGAAAAAAGAAAACGGAAAAAAAGAACAAAAAATGTTTCATATGATAGTAACAAAAGGCGCAATGACTGACCATATTAACCGTGACACAATGGACAATAGAGAAATTAATTTACGTGTAACAAATTACAAAGAAAACAACAATAACAAAACATTTTCAACATATGCTGCCGATAATAGTTCTGGTACTAGAGGCGTTACATACGACACAAAAAATGATGCATGGGTAGCTAAAATCATCACAAATAAAGTAAACGAAAACGGTAAAAAGAGAACATATACAAAAATGTTTAAGATAAATAAGTATGGTGATGAAGAAGCAAAACGACTTGCCATAGAACATCGTAAAGAGATGTGTGAAATGTTTAACAACGACCAGTTTCAAGGTTTAAAAGACGAAGATAAGGAAGAGAAAAATAGGAAACGTATCAGAAAATATGATGAAGACGGTGACCTAATAAAATTAGAATGCAAAGGTTGTGACAAAATATTAAAAATAGACAGATTTTCAACAAAAGGCAATAAAAACGGAGAAGCTGTTTACCAAGATAAATGTAGATCATGTAAGAACATACAGAAAAAAGAATGGGTAGAAAATAAACGGCAAGAGAAAATCAAAAATATAGAAAATGACAGACAAGAGATAAAAGATAATTTGTCTGATGGTGAAGAGTACAACGAAGTCAAAGTCTGTAAAATATGTGAAAAAGAGAAAGATATTAACTGTTTTGACAAACACGTAAAAGCACATGACGGATATAAAAACAGCTGCAAAGATTGTAAAACTTATAAAGTTGTTAAAACAAGAGAACGCAAATACAAAGACGGCAACCTCTATAAAATTGCCTGCAATAAATGCAATCAGATGTTAAAATTAGAGAATTTTACTATTCAGAAACGGAAAAACGATCCAAATGAAAACGTATATATGCCGTCATGCAAGCCATGTACACAACTGCATAAGAAACAAAAAAAAGAAGTTAGTACAGATGGTAATTCAGATAGTAGCACTGCCAATAAAAAAATTACAGAGAACATTGTGAACATCAAAGTTTACAAGTTACTTGAGAACAACTATAAAAGACATTGGCTACAACAATTCCAAAAAGAGCATGACGCATTTGCAGGACAGGATGATTGTTGTGAAGACTGTGACGATTGTGAAGACAAAACAACTGCAGAACACAACGATTATGACAATCACTGGTTAAAACAATTTGAAAAGTGTAGAGAGTCAGAAGAAATAAGTGAAGACGATGTGTCGGAAATATGCGACGATGAAGAAGCCAGGAGATGTACAAAATGCTGCAAACTTAAAAAATTATGTAGCACATATTTTTATACAAACAAACATGATCATCAAGGATATGAAGCGCAATGTATAGAATGTCGGAAGAAGGCAAGACATCAACACAATATAGAAGAAGTTATTAACGTAGATAATAATACAGATACTAATGAAAATCTTAGAGAAGCAAAGATTTCAACAACATTAACCGACTACTATAAAACTGACGAAGGGCGTGAAAACAAAACAAAAGCACATGAGAAGAGAAGCAAAACCATGGCTGAGTTACGTGAAAAAGCAAGAGAAAACTTAACTGAAAAAGAATGTAAGAAATGTAATGTAGTAAAAGAAGTAACTTTTTTCAATAAAAAAAGCAACGCTAAAGACGGTTTACAAACGTATTGTAGAGAATGCATAAACGCGATCAAAAAACAGGCGCGACTTAAATAAATGTGGTTCATAAATAAATATTTATGTAATCACAAAAAGATATCATTAACGTTATCGTAACCTTATGGATTTATGTTGTATGGCAGAATAATATACGACCAACATGAATACATGCTGCCTGCAGAAAATATCAATACAAATACAGGCGACAAATATAAGCTTAAGCCTAGGCGTATGGATATACGCAAATACAACATGAAAATAGATTTCACACAGGACTATGCAAACCCGTTCATAAATGACGTATACTATGAGCAACAGTGGCTAGAACTGAATCCTGTGAACGAACAAAACATAGTTGAAAACCCAGAATCTGAGGACGATTAACATATAGTAATGTTGTTATAAAAAATTGATATCCACTTATTTAAACAAAGATGTTATTATAAGAACTTATTATAACATACAATGCAGGTTATTAAACGTGACGGAAGCAAACAAAAGATCAGTTTTGACAAGATAACGCAGCGGATCGGGTTTCTTGTTGAGGGAATAGAGTATGAAACCAGATTCGGTGAAAGACTCAGGATTGATAGTTTAGAGATTGCAAAAGACGTCTGTTCTAAAGTTGCGAACGGAGTAACAACTAGTCAGCTTGACGAATATGCTGCAGAAGTAGCAGCATACAAAGGGTCAGAGCATCCTGACTACGACATTTTGGCAGGACGTATTTTAATTTCAAATAATCATAAAAACAGTAAACATTATAAAAACTTCTCTGACATGATGAACTTGATTCATGAAGAGAACAAAACATTGTCAAGTGAGTTTATGAGAGTTGTAAACGACAATGCTAATCTTATCGATGCTTATGTAAATGATTCGCATAATCTTGATTACAAATATCTGACATATTTCGGATTTAAAACATTAGAGAGAAGCTATCTAATAAAAGCAGGAAAAATGTGTGAGCGCCCACAGCACATGATAATGCGTGTATCGCTTGATCTTAACAGATACAATATTAAGAAGGCGATTGAATGTTATGAATATTTCAGTAACTATATGTTTACACATGCAACACCTACACTTTTTAACTCTGGTAGCAAATATAACCAGTATAGTTCATGTTATCTGTTAGGCATACATGACAGTATACAAGGGATGTATAAAAACCTTCTTAACTGTGCCCATATATCAAAATGGGCTGGCGGCATTGGTATCTGGGTCACGAAGATTCGTGCATCTGGGAGTATCATTAATTCGACACAGGGCAGAAGTTCTGGAATTAATCCACTGCTAAAAGTTTATAACGAGTTTGCTAAACATGTTAATCAAGGAGGAAAACGTAAAGGGAGTATCGCTATCTATATTGAACCATGGCATGCAGATATATGGCATTTTCTTGAACTCAAACGAGTAGTAGGCAAGGATGAAAAACGTGCTAGAGATCTGTTTTATGCTCTATACATTCCTGATCTGTTCATGAAACGATTGAAGCAGGCCCTTGAAAATAAGGCGGCAGGAATCAGAAAACCTGTTTATTGGAGTCTGATGTGTCCATATGAATCACCAGGTCTTGGAGATATTTATGGTGATGAATTTGAACGCCTATATGAAGAGTATGAGGAAGAAGGAAAATATAGAGAGAAACTTGATATACTTAAGTTGTGGGATCATATCATCGACTCACAATTAGAAACAGGCGGGCCATACGTTCTGTATAAAGATCATATCAACAACAAGTCTAATCAGAAAAATATTGGAATAATTAGATCTTCAAATCTCTGTTGTGAGATTGTACAGTACAGTAATCCAGACGAGATTAGTGTGTGCAACTTATCATCAATCTGTCTGCAAAGGTTTGTTGAAAAAGACGAAGATGGAGATAATGTGCACATGAATTGGGACGCGCTTGAAAAGGTGACTGGAATTATTGTACGCAACATCAACAACGTTATCAATCAAAACTTCTATACTTGCATAGAGACGATGCAGTCAAATTTCAGACACAGGCCGATGGCAATCGGTGTACAAGGACTTGCAGAGACTTTTTTTGAGCTGAGATTGCCTTACGAATCTGAAGGTGCACAAGAGATGAACAGACGCGTGTTTGAATGTATCCATTATGCTGCTCTTAAAGAGTCTTGTAAGATTGCAGAAGAACGCAAAGATCTTCTGTTGACTCTGCTAAAAGACAAAACAAACCAAGATATTGCTCAGATACGTGCTAACTCTTCACGCATGCAGTTGCTCTATTTTAAAAACAGAGAATGGAACGAGAACTGTAATGATAACGCATCTGTTGCTATGCACAAAGAACACAGTGATTCTAAAACTGAGTACAACAATCTATATAATGAGATGAACGTGATTTTCAATGGAAACATAACAGACAGTATAGTTGGCGGTCTTATTCATCTGTACGAGTTTCAGTATTTGAATCTTGACATAACAGATAGCAGAGTAGGAGCATATAGCAGTTTTATTGGAAGTCCCTCATCTAAAGGAATTTTGCAGTTCGACATGTGGCCGAATCCTAAACTGTCTGGACTTTGGGACTGGGCAGAACTAAAACAAAAGATAATCAAATACGGATTGGCAAACAGTCAATTGACTAGTCAGATGCCGACAGCGTCGACTGCACAGATTATGGGTAGCACAGAAGCTTTTGAACCTATCACATCAAACATCTATTCAAGAAGCGTATTGTCTGGCAGTTTTATGGTTGTTAACAAATATTTGCAGAACGATCTTATTAAACTAGGTATTTGGAACGAAGATTTGAAAAACGAGATTGTTGAACATCGTGGATCTATTGAAAACATAGAATCAATACCAGACGATCTTAAACAACTTTACAAGACTGCATGGGATATAGTAAACAAGAAATATATTGAGATGTCAGCAGACAGAGGTGCTTTTATTGATCAATCACAAAGCTTTAACTGGTTTATTGCGAAACCAGATCACGATCTTGTAACAAAGTGTCACATGTATGGATGGCAATGTGGACTTAAGACTGGTCTGTATTATCTGCGGAGAAAGACAGAAGCAGACGCTCAACAGTTTACTATTGATCCTGAAAAACAGAAAAACAAACAGTCATCAAATGTGAACAACGTAGCGAACATGAAAAATATAGCAGATGTAAAAAATCAAGCAAAAGAAAATATTGTTGAAAACGAAGACAACATGTATGGTGACGCATGCCCAATCGGCTGCGATTCATGTGGTGCTTAAATATAAAAGCCTGAAATTTTATACTTAATTTTAACATAAAATTAAGTATAAAAGGATGAAAACTAATGAAAATATTTAGACGAATAATTAATTACTGTCAACGTGTTTTCTTGTATAAATAGGAATGTTGCGTTTGTTGTAAAGCACTAGTTCAATATCTTTAACTAACGCCTCTCTTATTTTATCTTCGTCATATCCGGTTCTTATTTCATTATATTTATTAACTATTCTAAATGGTAACTTAGATTTTTCTTTTAGCTCGTCGACTTTGCTTATTATTATATATGCCTTTTCATCATAAAGATCGTCTATCGTATCTTTCTTGTTTTTTAAACACCATGTACCACCATCATGTACCATAATGTATTTGCTTTTAATATTTGATATATAAATGTTATGGTTCTCTGGTTTATTTTCATTGAAATGTGTTTTAATCACAAGATCTTCAATGCTTTTATAGCGTTTACATATTATAGTTTTCCACTCTTTTTCTGTAATAAAACTTGTATCTTCTTTTCCAAATGAAACAATATTGTATGTCCGGTTATCATTGTACGTGTTGTTTATGGTTTTGTTATCGTTGTATGTGTCGCATACAATACTGTTTGTTTTATTATCTATGCACTCTTTTATTTTTCGGTTTGTTTTTTCTAGTTGTTTTATATGTTTTTTGTTTTCATCAAGCTCTCTTATTAGTTTATTGAAAATCTCTTCTTTTTCTTCTTTATCTTTTCTGACTGACATGCAATTCTCTCTTATATGCTTATAAACGCTTTGACTATGTTTAAACGTCCTGTTACAGTAGCTGCATGTGTAACATTTATTATCTATAACAGTAGTTTTGTGTTGTTTGAAGTCGTTTTTGTCGAGGACTACAAAATTACACGTTTTTTTCCTGTTTTTATGAGCCTCAAAATTACCTTTATGGTTGAAAAGTTTATTACATGTATCACATTTATACGTTACCATATAATCGTTTAATATTTTATTTTTAAACGTTTTTCATATCGTTTTTCTCACTGTTTTCTCAAAATTAGGACTACAAAAACGTTTAAGACTACATACAAAATTGGGAACCTCATATACTTTTCGTTTGATTTGTAGTCCTAAAATCAAACGGTGAGGGGGAGCAAACCGGTTTTGAATTACTGTAAATTCCTGAAACTGGATTTCCGAGAAAATTAAAAGAAAAATCAGTTTTTCCTATTTCTAGTTATAAATATTCTTAAACAAAGTTATATACATGGGTAACTTTTTAAACACTCAACATCAAACTAGCTCGACTGACTCGTTCGAAAATATTGTTGTAATAGATAACTACCAAAACAAAGCAAAACAAAAACTAGGCCAGCTCAGGAAAAAGAGAAAAGACAGAGAACAAGAAAAACGTTTAAGAACACAGCAAAAATTAGAGACATTAAAACATACATATTAAATGTAGATGTTAGTATCTAAATCAACAATGTTTTTACAGTTACTGCATATAATTCTGTATGCATTAAGACTTTTAACTAACGGTCTATTAAGACCACTGATCTGTTCATTATGAATATGATCTTGTTTTCTGAAGAAAGTGTAGTTGCGGTTAGATATATGACAATCTTGTCTATGTTCAAACCCATTTAGTCTTATTCTTAGAAACTCTTTATCTGATCTACTTATATTATTTATGTCGACTATGTTATACTGCTCAACTACTATAGGCAAACTGCTTTTTATATTTTGTGGGACATTATTCTTGATACTCTGTTGAGGAACGTAATAGTGGTTGAATATGTTTTTCTTGTATCCAGTTATTCGTTGATCTGGTTCGTAATTTGTGCGTATCCCATAACGTTTTATATTATCTTGCTGTGTCGAATGATACACTAATCTGTTATCTATATTGCCCCCTTCTTGTCTTATATCTTTTCTACTATGACTGTTATATTTTTTATTATGTTTAGTTTTGCGTAACTCTTTTCCATCATCTGTTATCTTAATCATATATGATAACTATAGATATTTAACTAGATAGTTTTTAATAAAACTATCTATCAATCAATTAATACAACTGTTAATTCTGTTTTACGAGTGAACACTGTTTCCAATCAATTTTCTTGAAGCAATATAGACATTGTTTGACGTTGTTATCTTTATAGTACCAGGCTATCATACATGCACTACAGACAACATGTCCACATGCAAGTCTTATCTCACACTCATCACTCAAACAGATCAAACACGAATCGCATTCTGTGTGTTCGCTCACTTCTGTTATCTCTAGTGCTGCCTTTACGTCAATAAGAGTTATGTTCTTCTTTTTCCACCAATTTAGTTTAAAGGCGATCTTTCTGCGTGTGAATGGACAAATAACTGAACTTATCGCGTCGATGTCATTGTTACATACTTCATAACAAAAGTCATATGACTGTAAATGTCTAGGTACAAATCTTAGACTTGTAGTCTCTTTGGAACATGCTATCTTGCAGATCTCTTCATCAATAAATTCAGCAGGCACACAACGTAATGCACTGCCTTTCTGTATAACGGCTTCTCTGCACAGCTGTTTTGTTAGTGGCTTTACAAATTCAATAATATCTCCGTCTGTTCTTATAGCTAACAATAATTGCATGTCAGTTGGGTTTTTGACATATGTAATGTGGTGAGGGTTTGCCTTGATATGCGCCTCTACAACCTTGTTTGATGGGTTATCAATCTCTCTAAAGTAGAGAGGATAATCAATTAGAGCAGCAATAATCAGGTCGTCATCAATGTGTTTCTTGTCGACATATCTTATTAATGATCCATCGTGTAGTACAGCTCTCAATGCCTGTTCGTAACTGTAATTCTTGACATGTACAATCGTTCCAGGATATTCTGTTATCGCATTAGCAATCATCGTCTCTGTCATATATTTTTCAGGCACCCATTGTATTGCTCTCAAGTCATTTAAGACTGCAATATCACACAGTTCTTGAGTTACAAGTTTTTCAGGACAGTGTTCTAGTGCTGTTCCTGTCTTTTTAACAGCATCAATATACGTCTCATCAGCAATATCTCCTTCCAGATATTTGATAGCCCCTCCATAAGTTTCAAGAGCGATCTTGACAACGTCTTGATCAATTAAATCTGGATTATTCTTTTTCTTCTTCTTATCTATATATTGTATCACTGATCCATCAAGCTTAAGTGCAAATATAAGAATCTCTTTTGTTAAGTTATCAATGTATGTCACTGAAAACGGCTCTTTTGTAATAGCAGCGAAACATACTTGTTGTGACGGATTCTTCATATAACGGATTGATGATGGATGGTTATTAACTAATAATAGTTGCAATGCTTCAGTAGGTTCTCTGATAGATTCGTACACATATGGATCATCTAATATAGCGATCTCGCATAGATCAAGGTACTGTATTTTGAGGTAACGAATGGCATAACTACTTGCCATAACTGCAATTTTTGACATCTCATAGTCCTGTTCTTCGACGTACTCTATCGCATTACCTGAATTTTGTATTGCTGCCATACATATTTCACGGTTCTTTTTCACAACATGTTTTAGCAGAAACCCATTTTGGAGTACAGCATGCATACACATCTCAAATGTTTGAAACTCTTCTGGCACATATTCAAGTGCACTTGCATCCTTATCAACAGCCAGTTCGCAAATCTCTTTTGTTTTTATCTTGCAATATTTTAAAGCAGTCCCTTTGATCTGTACAGCAAATGTACACAACTTTATTGTATGATTTTCAATAAATAGTATTGCACATGGGTCATTAATAATTGCAGCTCTCACAACATGTTTTGTCCTGTATTTCGGTTTAATATGTTCGAGCATCATACCGTTATTCATTACTACCATCATTGCCATTTTGTGATATTGCTTCTCAATGTTCTTGATGAGTTCCGGGAATATTTCCAGGACAGCATAAACAATATCTTTGTCAGCCTTGTTAAGATCAATAAACTCAGCAGCATTTTTGTCCTTATAAATTGCGGCTAAACATATCTCTTTTGTTTTTTTATGCACATACTTAAGCGCTACTCCATGACATCTGACTGCTATCAAACAGAGTTCTGCGGTTTGGTGTTTAAGATGTTCAATAAGAGTCCCATTCACAGAAAGAACATATCTCCACATGTCGTCTGTAGGATTGCTGATGAGAGTTATGAGTTCAGGTCTCTTCTTTAATACGCGCATACATATCTCATCTGTTTGATCCCTCACATACTTTATTGCCGTAGCATCTCTGTCTGTAACTGCGACACATATATTATATGTTTGGTTCTTTAGTCTTTTTAACTGTGTTGGACTCTCACAAAGTTTCTGTATACATTCAGTCTCGTTGAGTGAATCAAAGTTAATTGTCTTATACTTCTTCATTAAGCAGCATAGACTATCATGTAATCTTTGCAACAGTCACTACTAGTTTCAATTTTATTCTCTATAAAAAATTGATATTTTCTGATATTAAAATATACTCTTATTACTACTCACAAACAGATGACTTCTACAGCAGACAAAAGTACAATAGAACCAATCTTAGTCGAAAACCCAAACAGGTTTGTACTGTTTCCAATTAAATATAAAAAAACCTGGGAGCTGTATAAGAAAGCAACACACTCTACTTGGTTCACAGAAGAGATTGATTTTACAGACGACAAAGAAGACTTCAAAAAACTTACGCCAGACGAACAACATTTCATAAAGCACGTGCTAGCTTTCTTTGCTGCGTCAGATGGAATTGTAAACGAAAACGTAATGACAAACTTGATGAAACAGGTACAGATTCCAGAGGCGAGAGCATTTTATGCACATCAAATGTTTATAGAAAATGTTCATAGCGAATCGTATTCACTTATGATCGACACACTTGTTGACGGGGAAGAGAAAGAGTTTCTGTTTAAGGCAATAGATAATATTCCTGTAATTAAGAAGATGTCAGATTGGGCTGTTAAATGGATGGAGAGCGATAATAATTTCTCAAGAAAGATGATTGCATTCGCATGTATAGAAGGAATTATGTTTAGTGGTCCGTTTTGTGCTATCTTTTGGATAAAGAAACGGGGTTTAATGCCTGGCCTCTGCTATAGCAACGAACTGATATCTCGTGACGAAGGACAACACACAAATTTTGCTGCACATATCTATAATGACCTTATTGTAAACAAAGAACATCCAGACACAGTACTTGAAATAGTAAAAGAGGTAGTAGAACTAGAAATAGAGTTTATTAACGATAGTCTTCCATGTAGATTGATTGGTATGAACCAGGATATGATGGCAGAATATGTTAAATATGTCGCAGACAGACTGTTAGTACAACTCGGTAGCCAAAAATATTGGAAGGCTAAAAATCCGTTTCCGTGGATGGAACTGATCTCTGTTGATAACAAGACTAATTTCTTTGAAAAACGTGTTGCTGAATATAATATGGCGGCAGCATCTAAAGGTGCTAAGACTGCCACAAAATATAAAAACATAGATCTCAGCTCTGATTTCTAGTAAATAAAATTGAATTATAATCATCTTATACTTTTATTTAACAGTATAGCATTATAATGGCAGACATCAACATTGCTTCTCTGATGCGTCAATCTTTCAACAATAACAGTACAATGCATGACTGTTTTAGTGAAAACAATATGATTGACAGAGCTGTCCAAACCAGACTACAAAGACCAGAATCTATGCAAAGACCAGAATCTATTTTGTTTGAAGACATGCTTGACGAAGATGGTCTTCTACCCTTCAGCTACTGATTTTTATTGTCTTCTTCTACTGATTTTTATTGTTAATACAAAATTAACAATAAATTTTTTTCTATGTCGCATTAGATTTTCTTTTAGAGAGTTAAAGCATATCGATATTATTAAATAGTAATGACGACAGAAATACAGTTAGAAGAAAAACAGAAAGATTTTTTCACAGCATGTAAGAGAGGCGATATACATACGGCAAAAATGTTGTACAACAAAGGCGATATTGACATTTCAAACTCTGCAGCATTCAGACATAGTTGTGGATATGGTCATAAAGAGATAGCAGAATGGTTATGGGAAGAGAATTTAAAACTGCCAAAAGAAAAACAGTTTGACATTAACTATAAAGACAGTAACGTATTTCATTTCACATGTATGCATGGACATTTTGAGATAGCAAAGTGGATATATAGACTAGGTGGTTGGAAGAACATTGACATTAACATAGTTATGGCTGCAGTATGTAAAAAAGGTTATCTTGATATAGCAAAATGGATTTCGTCTATAAAAACGCCTAAAGTTGATTATACTTGGAACAACAGCATATATTTCAGAGAAGCATATCAGTTAAAACGCGCAGAAGTACTTGACTGGCTGCTATCGACATACAGATATTTACATATGCTTCCATGGATAGTTAACCAGAACGACGAACAGTTTGTTAAAAAACTTGTAGAATCCGGAGATATTGATGACAGCGTGATTGACAATGCTATACTAGAAAGTTGCAAAACAGGTAATGTTAATATATACGACTATCTGTCTAAAATAAGAACAAACAGACATTTTAGAATAGCTTGTAGAAATGGACAACTTGTTTTAGCAAAACATCTGTTCGATCCTAATATAATTAGCAGACGTACAAAAGCGTTTGCTACTCTTATGAAATGTGTTGAACGGTCTGGTCATGTTGGAGTGTTTGCATGGTTGCAAGAACTTCTTGACGAGTATAACAGAAGTTTAATAGGTGATATTATCGTTTCATCAGACGATGATTAATCACAACAGTCGTAAATAAAACCATAGATTCAACATTAAAAATGTCTACAGTATACACATTAATAATAATGTGTAGACTATCAATAATTGAATTATAGACATCAAAACTAACGGTTTAAATAGTTTCATCATAATAGACAGTAATGAACAAAACGAAAACATTTCCAGCCAAACAAAAAAAAGCGAACAAAACGAAAGTATCTGAGCTTGAAGTCGAAGAGAATTTGAACGAACTTTTAAAGAAAGAGAATATCACAATCACAAATTCTGCAAAAAAAGATCAACATAATGATCACCAACAGAAATTTGTGACAAGCGTCTTTGAAGATGCCAAACTTATGGGAATACCAGGCGGAGGTAAGACACGTACAATTATCGAACGTATCATATACTTAAATAAAAACAGTATTATAAAATCGTCAGATAATGTGCTTGTTTTAACTTTCAGTAGAAAAGCACGTGATGATTTCTACACAAAAGCGATTGAAAAGAATAGTGATATATTTGACAACAGTAATATAAGAACAATACATTCTATGAGCGGTACTATTGTTACGTCATTACTCGGCAGACAAACAAAATCAATAGAAACAGTTGTATTAGCAGCTGTAAATCTTTTAGAAACGATGACAGATGACGAACTACATAGTATAGACGAGATTGCTAATTTAAAGATTGTGTTTGTTGATGAGTCGCAAGACATATCAGAACTTTACTACAGGTTTTTACAACATCTAAAAAAGAGACTTGATGTTAAAGTAGTCATGGTTGGTGACCCGAACCAGAATATTTATCAGTTCAAAAACGGGTCAGACAAACATCTGCTTGAACATAAGGGAACGTCATACTACTTAGTAGACAATTACAGATCAACTAAAGAGATTGTAAAGTTCATAAACTATTTTAGACCCTGGAAAAAGATGATACCTGAGATGAAAAGTGTTAACGGTTCAGGCAAAAAACCAGAAATATATATAAACAACGTGTTTGCAATTAAACATGACATTGTTCATGAACTGAAAAACTATAAAGGAGATCTCAAAGATGTAGCCATAATCGGACCTGTAAAGTATGCAAAGTTTGACAAGGCGACTAATTCATATAAGAGCATCGGTCTACAACTAGTTGCTAACTGGTTAGAAGTTGCAGGCATAAAGTTTATACGTCATTACGGTTTATCAGACGATTATGATTCTGGTGACAGTATCCAAGAATATAAATCAGGGCATGTAAATCTGCTGACAATTCATGCTTGCAAAGGATTAGAATTTGATAAAGTGATAATACTTAACTTCCATCATCAAACATTTAGCAAAAATCCAACAGAAGAAGACTATAACATGTTCGAATATCTTTGGTATGTCGCATTGAGTCGTGCAAAAAGAGATCTTAAAATATATGTCGACATCAACAAAAAGATATTCAAGAAGTTTGTTGGATGTCCAAACAGTCTATACACAATCAATAAGCCAGTTATTGACAAGAATTTTCCGTTGGACAGTGTGAGACGTTCACTTATCATGTCAGTTACTGATATTATCAATGACAAAAAACTGTTTTCCGAAGAAGTGTTTAGCTACATTGAGAACAGTTTTAATATTGATTATGTCGAAGAAAAGATGTACAGTGTTGACAAGACACATAATTATGCTGACAATATTTTTCTTGGAATATTCTTTGAATATGTTTATGCATACTATTTTCTGAAATATAGTAAAAAAGGAGGCTTAGATACTTTTATATTGAAATATATGACATATATAAATAGTATAATTGATCTGCCAATAGAACATACTTTCACGATAAAAAGATTAGGACTTGGACAGCTTTTTAAGACGTTTACTCTATGCGACTTAGAACCTTTTAAACATCTATCAAAAGAGACAAAAGACCTTTATGAGTATATTGGAGAAAAGATTAATTATGACGTTGCAAAAGAGTTTTCTTTCTTTTTTGAAAACGATATTATAAGTCTGAATAGAGAAGAGCTTCTCAAAATATGCGACAAAATATTAGAAGGCAAATCAGTGACACGTAATCTGTTTTATATATCAAAATTTGTGTATCAATATAATACAGAGGCTAAAAATCTGTTGGAGCATATTGACAACACCATGTTTGATGACTTGAAATATTGGATAAAAAAAATTAAACAATACTGTAAAAAGAACAGCGAGTGCGAAGAGGCAGAGTTCCATAAAGATCTCAAACACTTTTACTTAAATCTGGTTGGAGAAGCAGATCTTGTAGTAGATAGTACAGTTATAGAATTAAAATTCACGAAAAGCATTACAGAAAAACATGTTATACAAACATTGTTGTACTATATAATGACACATCCAAGATGGGATAGTGAGGTTAACTTCACTATAATAAACATGTACACAGGTCATAAAAGAGATTACACACTCACACCAAAAATAGGTAATTTCGAATTGATACTGTATCTGTCAAAGATAACTGGACTAACGATAAATAGTCCCATCATAATGTACGATTTAGAGACAACTGGTCTTGATATTGACAAAACAGAGATAATTGAAGCTCACTTTCAAGATTTTGTAACAAACAGTGTTGTGTTATCAAGTTTAATAAGACCACAACAAGCAGTTCCTAAAGAGATTGAAGAGATAACTCACATAACAAACAAGATGTTAGAAGATGAAAAAGACATTCATGACTTCAAAAAGAAGTTTGCCGATATAATGAAACAGTGTCACGATCCTGTGTTTATTGCACACAATGGAACTGTTTTTGATCACAAAATAATGAGAAAAAAAGAGATGATAACGTGTGACAACAGACTATTGTTAGACAGCAAACTGATTATACGATTTTTTACTGAACATGACACTTTTAAAAAGAGATTAGGAGATATATACTTGACAGTTATAGGCGAAGAACCAGTTGATGCACATCGTGCATATGCAGATGTCGTCATGATGGTAAAGATATTTGATAAACTAAACATCAATCCTAAACAGATTATGAGCCTTATATAATAAATATTATATAGTGTCGACTTATTGTTTAAGAAGATGTGCATTACAATAATGTTTTCCATTTACGTTTTAGGAAGATGTGCATAACAATAGTGTTTTCCATCTACTTTTTTTTCAAAACACTGGTCTTGTCTACAAGTATGTTTTGAACAGAGTCTAAACTTGTTTTGAATAAATAATGCTGGAAAGACACAATAATTTAGTTTGCATAAGTGCATTTCACAAAAATCTAAGTTATGTTTTTTTGGCTCTATACAGCCTTGCAGTGAACATTTATGTTTACATGTAGTCGCAATATTACTGCACTCTGGTTCTTTACATTTGTGATAAACACAATACTTATATCCTTCTTCTATTTTAGCGGAACAATTAGCGCTGTATTGACACTTATGAATTTCGCAAGTAGTAGAATAGTATGCTGTGAGGAGAGGTTTTTTACAGCCTTTGAATACACACATATGTCTGGCACAATTTCCAGTGTCTTCTCTTGAAGGAATCAAGCAGTTCCAGCCAGCACATTTGTGTGCGACACATGGTGTGCTGTTTGTTGATTGAACACCACAACCTATCTTTGGGCATATCGTGTTAACTACGGAATTCTCCAAGTAATTCATTGTAGTTATATATTTAACAACAGTTTATACTATATTTTTATCAATCTTTTTTTTTTGCTTAAAAGATTGTTATGTAAATAGTATTATGTCAGTAACTGATTTATACAAAGAGAACATAGCAAAGCTACGTCTATATAATCATGTATTGAAAGAAAACTTTATAGACGAAACACATATCACAATTGCACTAACTGAATTCTACAGACTTTTAGGGTTCTTTGTCTATAGCACACGATGGGAACACTGTATGTCTGATGTACATGATAAAATATGGAAGTTGGCAGCAATAGACACATACTACTACAGAGACATATGCAACTATGCATGTAGGCTTGCTGGACATACACAACAGATGATACACTATGAACCAGACACAGAACAAGGAGTAGGCAGAACTGCAGACAGAAAACTGTTTACATATCTACAATACATTAATCTGTTTCTTAGAGTTCCTAACAGACTATTTTGGTCAGAAGTCAATGTTAACGTCTCGATATCAAGACCAATAGATCTGCTTAACCTTAGCAATCTATTTGTGTCGTCAGTGTCGCAACAAACAAACATGAACAGTACAGAAAACCAAAACACAGCTAGCCAAGAGAGTCAAAACGCAACTGGGCGAGAGAGTCAAAACGCAACTGGGCGAGAGAGTCAAAACGCAACTGGGCGAGAGAGTCAAAACACAACTAGTCAAGAAAATCAAGACATATATTTAACATCTGATGATGAAAACATAGACAAGTTTAATGTAAAAGCTATTAATGTTCACACATCAATACACCACATGGTTACTGTCAACAAAGATAAAAAAGCTGGACATCTGTATAGAAAAGTAGCAGAGGCGATTAATAAAAATGTATATGACATAAAGTTGTTAATGAACGGCACTATTCTAAGATCTGATGTTAATTTGACAGACATCTTTAAAGAGGCGAACAACATTGTGCATGTTGTTATAAAGGCGTCTACTTAAAAGCCGGGAACAAATTTATGATAAAATCGTTTAGCTGTAGATTTCAAAACTTGTTAAGTGTCAGAGATATATATTATCTCTAGAGCTAACTTTCATAGGTTGGTCATACGTATCAGTCTTGCCAGTCTCTGATTTAAAAATCGTGTTCGCATATTCAAATATCTGATCTAGTGATGCTTCGTTGTGACTATACTTCTCGATAATAGCTTTTTGTAGAAAACAGTGTGTCCATGCGCCATTCTTATACTTGCTCATGTCCCATCCAAACCCTTTATCTGAACATGTAGACGTCGCAAACGTGTCATCTAACTGTTTTAGTTCGTCTAACATTCCGCCAGAAGCACAATGATCAAAGAATATGAATTTTTGTCCTTTAATCTGCTTCATATCATTATAAAACTCTTTATCTGTATACTTTCCTGTAGGCAAACCTGTGTAATCATACATGCAAAGAAAACTGTTTCCGTTATTGTCGCCAGCACCATGACCTGACGTTATATAAGCAAATTTAGTGTTGTGGTTTGATATACTGGCAATCTTCTTTATCTGGTTGCGTACATTTTCTTCAGTTGCGATTCCATCATAATGAGGGTAGTTACGTTTCTCTCTGTCGCCAAAAACAAGACACTTATAATTAAGAGTTTCAAGATAGTTTGTCCAGTCGGATGCATCTTCGTCACAGAAACTCAGATCGCTAATATATTTATAGTCTGAAACACCTACAATTATAGCATATTTATTCTGGACAGACTCTTTATATTCGTAATTGAAAGTATATGTAGTATCATTTGGTCTTATTATTGTTATGTACAGTTCGTTTGACAAATTGTCAGCAATTGTAAACTCATGGTCTGTTACTCTAATATATCTGTATTTATTGAGTTGCATGGAAGCAGAATTATCTATGTTGTAATATACAGATATTGGTTTGTTTGATTTTATTGTAATGGTAATACTTTTGTTATGCTGAAACTGTAATTTTCTGCTCTCTGTTGTCTGTCTATGTTCTACTCTGTTTTTTGTATTTGTGACATTTGGTCTTTTTATAACTCGTTTAGGTATATATCTTTTTCTGTGTTGAATTCTTTTTAAGTTGTCTAATCTTTTTTTTAGCTGTGCGCCAACTGTATCGATTTTTATTTTGTTCATACAGTTGTATTATATAAAATATAAAAAACAGGCTTAATAGCAACCCACTACTATACTGTAATATGTTGGTAACAGACGATAACATCATAGAGCTAGTCTCTATCACTTATCACAAGCAGTTGACAGTCGATTCAGATAAATTTAATATTGACAATCATGGTATGTTGCTACAGAGGTTAAAGATAGACAAGTTATATGTAAAACCAGCAAGGCAATTAATGGGTGTGCTTAAGTATTTAGATCCTGCAACTACTATATACATTAAGCGTCCACTTGACATTAAGAACTACAAAATTGATGAAATGATACATCATCATACTAAGACAAGAGGAACAGTATACACACTAGATTGTATAGAGTACTACATAGAGTTTAATGATAAACTATACACAGTAAAATACTTGAACTTGTTATGTTACTAGTCAAATCACATTTTGCAGACGTTTCTATTCATAGAGTTCAGAACAGCATCTACTGTTGATTGCGTTGTGCCTTTGCCAAACAAATCTGGTGTCAAACTGTTATGTTCACGTAAAATAACATCTCTAATTGCGTTATCAATAACAGATGAATAGTAGCTTCTAGGATTGTCTGTCAGATGATCAAGCATCATGCCAACCGATCTGAATGTCGCAATAGGATTTGCGATGCCTTTTCCTTCAATATCTGGTGCAGATCCGTGGACTGGTTCTCCTATTACAAAATTTCCATAGCCAATATTAAGCCCTGCACTCAATCCAAGCCCACCAGTTAAACCAGATGCAATATCAGAAAGAATATCTCCGTGAAAATTCGGTGCAACAATAACTTTAAATTGCGTAGGATCCTGAACCATTTTCATTGCAAGACTGTCAACCAATTGATCTTTTACAACAATGTTGTCGTACAAATCATGAAGAGTTTTTCTGCATACATTAAGAAATAGGCCATCGGTCAATGGCATTACATTTGCTTTGTGTGCGATAGTTACAACAGGATCAGTATAACTGCGCAAAGCAATTCTTCCAGCGAGTCGTGCAATATTTCTACATGCTGGTTCTGATATAGTTCGCAAACATGTGGCATATGTGTATGCAGAACTGTCGTCTGCATTAAAAGTGTCTGACCCGTGATCTACTTTTATATATTCATTTTCTTCACCTGTGTACAGACATTCTGTGTTCTCCCTTACGACAATCATGTTAACATTTTTAACATTACCAGGAATATCAATTGGCAATGAGATACTTGGCCTTACATTACCAAATAGATTAAACTTTTTGCGGAGCTGTACAATTGGAGAACGATATCCTGCAACCTTACCAGAAGGACTTGATACGGCGCCAAATACGGCGGCGTCGCACTCTTTCAGACGTTGTACAGTCTTGTCTGGCAATGCTGTCCCGTGTTTTTTGAAATGTTCAAAACCAGCATCTAAAAATTCATATTTAAAATCAAAATGGGCGCTAAACTGATCTAATAGTGCAGTACAATGAGGAACAACTTCACGACCAATTCCATCGCCCGATATCAAACCAATGCGCAATACACGTTTCATAAACATAAGTATACCTATAATACTACATACCTACTTTACCTTTATAAGTTCAATTTTATGTATTCTGTGACACTAGAAAATAATTGAAAATCAGATATAATATAAATATCATTGTTTATTAAGTATAGCGAACGACTATGTTGTTAGACAGGTTCATATCAATCGATAACATACTTTCTCAGCGTTCTGTACAGAACAGTGATGAGCCGGCCATTGTTTACGCGCCTTTTCGCAAAACAAATAAGGTAATAAGTTATGCAACACTAAACTGTATTGCTGACGGCATAGCAAAATTTATAACACTACTGACAGACAAACCAAACAAGAAGATACTAATATTCGGCAATCGGACCGAAAATATTGTTTACGCAATCTTTGGAGCTTTTAGAAGCAATTCTGCGTACAGCATTGTTGACATATGTCATCCAGATGAACGGATTAAAACATATATTGACGTGCTTATGCCAGACGTATGTATCACATGTGGCCATAAAATACCAGAGACAATTAAACAGTACTTACAAACTACATATCAAACACACTTGATAGAATTTAACGAAGAAATAAAAGTGCCGTGTGGATATAGTGAGACGCGTGATGTTAGTAGCGTAGAAGCAGATACAACTGCCATATATACTTTTACATCTGGTTCGACTGGAATACCTAAATGTGTAATGGGTAAACATAGTTCTCTTGTAAGATTTTATCCAGAAGTTGGCGAACTACTAAATCTTGATCATAGACATAGATATGGGATGTTATCAGGAATATCTCACGACCCCTTACAACGAGACATATTTACACCTGTATTTTTTGGTGCTACTGTCTATATTCCTGAACAAAATATACTGTTAAACTCTGAAAAAATAACTGAATGGATTGAAACAAACGAGATTAATATTGTTTGTGTTACGCCATCGATGATGCAGATCCTTATTTCAGGCAAACGTCTACTCCCATCACTGACTCATGTTTTCTCTGTTGGAGAAAGACTTTTAAAGAAAGATGCATACAAGATGTTCGAAATTTTTGATGGCAAGCTTATTAACATGTATGGAAGCACTGAATCACAAAGAGCAGTGAGCATGTATGTTATGGTGAAATCAGATGTAAATAGTGAGATACTGGACAGTCTCGACGTTATTCCATCTGGAAAAGGAGTCGGCCCAGTCGAAATACTAATTGTTAAAGACGGAGCAAAAGTAGAAAACGGTGGAGACATTGGCGAGATATTTATCAGGAGTCCTTATCTTTCGAACGGATACTATGGATTAGAAAAAGAAACGTCTGACAAGTTTGTTCTAAATCCCCTGACTAATGCGCCAGATGATATTGTATATAAGACAGGCGATCTTGGTCGGTATTTGCATGACGGCAATCTGGTATGTACTGGTCGTATAGATAATCAAATTAAAGTTAGAGGATACAGAATTGAACTGTCTGAAATAGATATATGTCTAAGCAAACATCAACACGTCGATATGAGCATAACTCTTCTCAAAAGAGTAGGCGAAGACGAATTAATATTATCATGGGTTAAAAGCAATATAGATAAAGAAACTATATTAGCACATCTCCGAAAGTATCTGCCGCATTATATGATACCGGATGACATTATAATTGTCGACAGATTTGAAGTAAACCACAACAATAAGATTGATGTTGACAGGTTGCAGGAATATAAGATTGCCGACAAGCAAATTGTTGTTAGCGAGGTTATTGATTTTATTAAATCTCTTGGACATGTCGTTACGACACAGAGTAATCTGATCGACTTTGGCATGACAAGCTTCTCAGTGGCACATCTTGTCAGTTATATTAACACTACTTACAACAAGAGATATAAGATCATGGATCTGTATAGACGTCCAACTCTTGAACAGTTCTTGGAACTAGAAGAGTCTCAAAGCAGACAACATAAAGTTGATCTTAGACGCATAATCAAGGAGAAGTACAAGTCTACAATATCACCAAAAACTGTGTTGAATGTTGGTTATAATGTGTTTTTAACAGGATGTACAGGATTCTTGGGATCTCATCTTATGATAGACTATTTAAGAATAAAATCTTGCAAAAGAATTATAGTTCATGTGCGTGCATCAACAACACAAGAGGCTGTTGACAAGATAGTAAATTCTGTTAGCACATATCATAACATGTCATACGCACAACTAACAGAACTGTGTACAGACCGTCTACTTATCGCGACAGGCGATTTAAGTAAACCTAAATTGGGTATGAATGATACAGATTATCAGTCACTGCTTAATCACATTAACATAATAGTTCACAATGGTGCAGAAGTGGATTGGCTAAAATCGTATGATCAGTTAGAAGCTGTTAATGTTAATTCTACAATAGAGATAATAAATCTGGCTGCAAAATGTAAAACGTTTGTCAAACTTAATTTTATATCATCTACAGCCATCTTTGACAACGTTTACCATAACAGTAAACAGACAATCTCTAACACAGAAGTTTTCCCAGACAAAGCAGTTGACACTATTCAAGGAGGATATGCTGAAACAAAGTTTGTTGCAGACACTCTTGTCAGACTCGCGAGACGCAAAGGTATCATATGTAATGTCTTTAGAACCGGTTATCTCATATGTGATACTAAACATTATAAATGGATAGAACGCGATTTCCTAGTTAAAATGTTAAAATATTGTGTATCTAGTAGGACAATTCCTCTGACTCCAATAAATAACAGTCTGATATTTAACATGATGCCTGTCGATTTGGCGAGCAGTGTTATATTGAAGTGTAGCGAACGAGAATGTAACTTGGATATAAATCTTGTCGGGCCAGATATTGATCTGTGTATGTTTCTCAGCACTGCAGCCAACATTGTCAATGTGACTCCTGTAGACTATAGTAAGTGGGTTGACGCGATACCTAAAGAGTCTGAAATCTATACTCTAAAAGATTTCCTGCCGGATGTCAATACCCACGTGAACAAACAGTATGACAGAAAAGTCATCAGCAAGTACGTACTTAACGACATGATAAACATCCAAAATATTGTTACAACATATCTTAAAAGAGCGGTCTGTCAAAACTAAGAGTAAATATGAAAAACTATTTTCGTAAACAATTTAACTTGACAACTACAGTAGTTGAATAGTTTTATTTGTTTTCAGCAAAAGAAAATAAACATAAACAATTTCGTTATGAAATTGTTTATGCTTTAGCTTTCAAAGCCAAAGTTTTAGTATTGTAAAAGATAACAACATAGCTTGAAAAATTGAATAATGTATGCTTAAATAGAACAATAGACTAATACACTATTGCTGTAATGTACTGTAGACTATTTGTACGTACTCATTATCTGCTCGGACAGAACATTATTGAAAAAATAGCTTCATCACACTCTGTAGACAAAGGTGTATACTGTTCAGGCGACTTTATTGAATTTGTTCCAGACTATTTAATGACACATGACAACACCAGTGCTGTATTAAACAAGTGGGAGCAAAACAGACTGCAAAAAGTTCATAAACCAGACCAACTAAAGTTTATAATGGATCATGATATTCAGAACATGACGAAGAGTAATCTCGATAAGTATGCAAAGATTAAAAAATTCGCGCAAGAACAAGGTGTTGGCTACTATGCACCAGGGCGTGGCATTGGCCATCAGGTCATGTGTGAAGAAGGATTTATTGCACCAGGCAGTATGGTTGTAGCTTCAGACTCACACTCAAATATGTATGGAGCACTCGGTTGTCTTGGTACACCTGTTGTGCGCACAGATGCAGCAAAGATATGGGAGACCGGCAAAACATGGTGGCAGATTCCTCCTGTCGTTTTAGTTGAGTTTAAGAACAAATTGAACCCTGGCGTACATGCAAAAGATGTTATTTTGGCTTTGATCAGTAACTATCCAAACGAAGTACTGAACTGTGCAGTTGAGTTCAGAGGACACGAAGTATTTACTATTGAAGAACGCATGACGATTGCGAACATGACAACTGAATGGGGATGTGCTGTTGGCATATTTCCAGGAGATCATGCAACACATGATTGGATTATGGATAACAGCATGCGTATAAAACATTACGACAATTACGCTGAAGAGGCAGGAAATATGTTGTACAACGATTTATGGAACAATATTCGTTACACAGAATCTGATAACGACGCAGAATATCATGCCAGAATTGAGTTAGATCTGAGCAGTGTAAGACCAACTATAACAGGACCAGACGATCCAGGGACAGTTGCATACAGAACAGATAATGAACATCATATTAACATCGATAAAGGATTTATCTTATCATGTGTAAATGCTAGATATGATGATCTGAGAATTGCAAGCAATTTATTGACAGGTCGAAAACTTAATGCAGAACTTTATATTGCAGCTGCTTCTGACAAAGTCGAACAAGACGCAAGAATTACTGGTGTATGGACTGTTTTTCAGAAAGCTGGCGCAAACTTTTTGCCGCCTGGTTGCGGTCCTTGTATTGGAATGGGAGCAGGGATTTTGAAAGATGGCGAAGTTGCAATCAGTGCAACTAATCGCAACTATAAAGGACGTATGGGATCTAAGAACTCTAGATGTTACTTAGCCAGTCCAGCTACAGTCATAAAGGCATGTATTGACGGTTATATAACTCTTCCAAGAAAAACAGATCTTGTTACAAGCATTCAGCTTTTTACTACAGAGAAAACTGGATCCGTTAATGAATCGATCTTAGACAATATTTCTGCACATGTTGTATGTCTTGACAGATGTAATATCAGCACAGATTTGATATATGCAGGCAAATATACTTACAAAGATTTAACTCTTGAAGAACAGGCAGACGTTGTGTTCGAGAACTATGGAACAAAAATAGAGCTTCCAGATTTTCCACACAAGTTTATTATTGTTGCCGGTGCAAACTTTGGTACTGGATCGTCCCGGGAACAGGCTGTTACTGCATTACAGGCACGTGGATGTGTCGCTGTTATCGCGCCAAGTTTTAATAACACTTATCTTCGGAACGCGTTTAATAACGGTCTTGTTTGCATCACAATGAACAATGCACTTGATAATATTTCAAACTTTGCAGATCTTTGTTGTAATACTTATGTTGATATAGATTTCAAAAATAGTGTTGTTTCTGCTGGACAAGTGAAATACAAATTTGATCCTATCTCAATTGTTGGACAGAGATTGGTTAAGGCAGGTGGCATAAAGCTTGGTCAAGCTGAATAAAATTGATAATAACTTTGTTAAAGAGACAGTATATAATACTACTATTATATAATGTCAGTCCTTATTCTTGGTGCTGGTCTTGTTGTTGAACCACTTGTACGTTTTCTTTCACAGGGTTATCGTGTAACTCTGGCTTCACGTACACTAGCAAATGTAAAAAAGATAACTGATAAGTATCCACAAAGTGTTGCTGTCGAATGCGATGTTCAAAACAGAGATCTTTTAGACAGATTAGTAAGTGAGCATGACGTTGTTATAAGTATGCTCCCATATATTCATCATAAGATACCATTCAGACTAGCCCTTGATCACGGTAAGCATTTTTTGTCTACAAGTTATACACAAGACCATATGTTAGAATCTATTGATGAGGTAATTGCTAAAAATATTGTTGTTGTAAACGAAGCAGGTATCTATCCAGGTTGCGAGACTGCCTCTATTATGAACGTAGTAGACGAGCTAAAAGAACAAGGCTACAAAGTAGAGTCTTTGACAACTTTCTGTGGAGGTGTTCCATCACCAAGTGCTAACACAAATCCTTTCGGATATAAATTCTCTTGGGCTCCTCGCGGCGTTCTGTTAGCAGAACGCAACGGTGCTACATATCTTGAAGACGGTGAAGTAAAGACATATGAGACGCGCAAAGAGCTTCTTGATCACACTTTTTGGGAGGATTTTGGAGGGGATATTGGCAAGCTTGAAGGCATAGCTAACCGTGACTCTATAAAGTTTTTGAAGTTGTATGGTATTGAGGACTGTAAGACTTTTGTTCGAGGCTCACTTCGTTATCCTGGCTGGTCAGATATTATCAGATTCTATCATGACAACAATCTTCTCGACATTTGTGAAGACAGATCAATTATCGGTAAAACATATCGTGAAATCTTAAGTGAGAAGCTAGGATGTGACTTAATGGATATTGAAGGCGTTCTTAAGCACAAGTATAGTCAACATGTTGTTGATGCAGTAAATTTTCTTGACCTGTGTAACCCAGAGCTTGTTGTGCCAGACAATCTCGAACAAACAACACTTTTAGATGCTATGACATATGCAATGAACAGAGTTATGCAATACAAAGACGGAGAAAAAGATATGATCGCTATGGTTCATAGATTTACTGCAGTAAACAGTGACGGTCAACGCAGACAGGTTGTTACAAAAGCTGTTTTTTATGGAAACGAGAACGGAACTGCTATGGAGAACACTGTATCACTACCAGTAGCAGTCGTAGCTGACTTGATTCTTTCAGGAAAATATACAGAACCTGGTGTACACATTCTCAATAAGCCAGAACTGTATGAACCTGTTTTAGATACTCTTTCGGAATATGGTTACGACTTTTTGAACATGGGAATGTCTGAATATGGCTATATCTTTCCTAAAGATGGTCTTGTCTCAGTGTAAATGTTAAACGACAATACTTAATTTTAACATAAAATTAAATATAGAAAGCAAGAACACGTCATAATACATAAGAGTATAGTTTAGGGAGAGACTGTTTATCAGCTTTTACATATATATAGTGTTTTATATCTTGTTTACATAATAGACATTTCCGCGGACTATTCAGTTCAAAACATTTTTTACATATGTATTTGTGTACACAATTGAATATAATGACATCAGGCTCATCTCTTTTACATGTCAGACACAGTTTATATTGTTTATCTTTTGAGTAATACCCGAACAGGTTTAACAAAGCATCTGGAACTAGCAAGTTAGTTACCGAATATATTTTGTCAGAGAGACTGTCCTTCTTATTATCACGTCCATATGTACTTTCAGCTTCGTCTACAAGAAATCTGCTGTCGACAACAAACTCTTTGTCTATATTATCAGAACTATCATTTAGCGGATAGTAATTTTGTCCTGTTGTAAAAGGATACAATACGAATGACTTTATATAGTCCATATATAATAGAATTATACATATTAATTGTTTAATACAGTGTATGTGCTAACCATTTAAGACTATAAACTATTATATATATATCTATATATATGGATACAATTATACTTGGAGGCAGAGTTATGAATTTTGTTGGTGCAGTTGGTGCTGACCTGATATTCACAGCAGTAAGAACGACGAGCGATAGAATAATTGCAAGTGTCAGATTTATTAACTCGTCTGACAAGAGTGGAACGTGTTGTTTAAAAGTTGCTATCGAGCGTCTTGATATCGATAGTAAAGTGAGTATAATCAACAGTTTTACAAACGAACTGAACGGAGAAGATTTATCAGAGTCTTTAAAACTTGCTTTAGTTGCTGTTGAAAATATCTTGCACAAGATAGAAAACGAGATCAAAACTATAACAAACCTGATAGAAGAACATAACCAGTTATATTTTTCGTATTGGAGAAGTCTTGATTACAGCGGATGTCTTTCTAATCTCAAAACACATTGCGAGACGCTTGACACAAGAGTAGATTTATTACTTAAACTTTTGCATGTCGATAAAAGCAGGTTCATTCAGAAAAGTAATATCTATAAAAGTAAACCAGTAATGATTAATAGAAGTATTTAAAATAGTCAGAAATTTTACTGTCGAGTTGAAAATCAGTTTCAATAAGCTCATCAAATCCTTCGTCTTTAGATGGCTTGCAAAACTGTTTCGCGTATACTCTATATGCTATATCTGGAACTATTTTTCTGTCAGTTAAAACCGATCTGTAGATGTTGTTATGTTTTGAAATATTTTTGTCAGTATTAAAATAAATTGATCTTATTTTTCTGTTATATTTTTTAGCAATATTAATAAAATCAATTCTGGCTTCTTTACTTGGATTTGTGTTGTCAATCACAATTTTTTCTTTGTTTTCTAGCGAAGTTTTAGTAGCGTCTAAGCATTTCTTTAAAGTTTTTAAATTGTCGCGGCTTATTACTGTGTAATCTGATAAATATTCGTCACAAAAATAACTCTTGCCAGAACCTGGCATGCCTGTTATAATTGTAAAATCTTTGCTCTTTGTATGGAAATCATATTTTCCAATTTTAATTGATTCAAGATCTGGATAAATAATCTTGCCTATGTTGTTAGGCTCTTTTAAGAAAACATGTTCTGGAGTGTAAAACTTTATGCCGATGTTATGAGAAAACTTGTAATCAGTATCAGCATGATCACCTTTACGTCCACATGCATCGCCGCAATAAAATATCTTCTTTTTGTTAATTACATGTAAAAATTCGTCCCAGAATGCAGTACATGGCTTTCTGTATTTGCTATTGCTTATTGAAACATATATAACAAGACTGTTCATTTTTAATGAATCAATTATCTTTTCTATTTTGTACTGAAAATCTTCTATCTGTTGATCTGTTTTTAGCTTTGATTGATTTGTTACGATAAGTACATGTGTCTCGGTTTCAGTGTACTTACTTAATACGTCTTCGACATTTGGCATGAATTCCCAGTCGTCTTTGTTTTTTGGAAATCTAGCGCCCGACGACGGTTTTATCAGTGTGCCGTCTAAATCGAACATAGCATAGCTATTTTTCCTGTCTATCTTATGTTTTCCATGATTTCCAATAAGATAATCGCTTGTTCTCTTCCACTTCATGATAGTTATGTTGTTCTACACATATCTGTTCAGTGTTGCTGGTTCAATTATTTTATCTGTTATATTATATGTTAGTTAAAACATATAACATTGATGAAATAAGAGAATATGATTACAAATATTCTAGACTCATTAAATATCTTCTAGAAAAGAATGAATGGAAAAAAGTAGATGGGGTTGCAACGTATAGCGATAAGAACAGTAAATCAGTTATAAAGACTTATTTAGATGGGACAGAAGAGATATTTCTAAAACACAGATTAGCGAAAAGATTTGGCAAATACTGTTTTATTCCTGAGAGCATTGTGTTAGAGAAGAATAATGATGTAGACAAAGTTCCTGTTGTTGCAAATGACTCTGACACTTGGTTTTTAAAACCAAGTAGTATGAGAATCGGGAGTGGTGAAGGAATAACGATATTAAAAATAGACAAAGGAGATAAATTTAGAGAAAAAGTAAAAAAACATATGTCGATAAACACGCCATATGTCTTGCAACGCACATTAAAAAATTTGATGTTAGTAAACAATGTTAAATTTGATGTGCGTGTGATTGGCGTTATTGTATATACTCCGACAGAATTTGCATCTTACATAATGAAATATGGTCAAGTTAGATATGCTGTCAAAGAGTTTAATAAAGATAGCGATGATAAAGAAGTTATGATTACAAATACTGCGATGCATAGAAAGAAAACTAAAGAAGATTTAAGAAAAATTATACACCCATTAACAGAAGCATTTGATGAAAATCATCCTGCATATAATATAATTATGATAAACAATATCTTTGGATGCGTCACAAAATGTATTATGGATACTATTATAAAGAAGCGCAATAAGAAAGATTACGGGTTTATTGTTGTTGGACTTGATGTGATGATGGCAGATGATTCTATTTTTATAATAGAAATAAACCAGCACCCATTTTTATACGATGATTCTAGTTCAGTTGAGGCAGCATTAAACATGACAGTTTCATTGAATTTTGTTAATAAAATCTTCATCAAAGATTTTTATGAAATTGTTTTTGCACCTATTATAAATAATAAACTGAAACAAACTGATCATGCTGACTGGCTTTTATCATACTACACTAAATTTGATAAACATGATAAATGCAGACCAGGAATTGTATTTTCTACCGATTCTGAATATTTGTATAAATTTTCTTTAACAAATAAAGATGTCGATAGATTAACATATTTTATGGTAAAACAGCCTTCTGGAAATATAAAAATGTGGATAGGGAAAAGCAATTTTACAAGACAAGACTCAATATCAGCTATCAACATGAATTATGGAACAAAGAAACTTATTTTTGGTTATGCAGTAGAAGAAAGAAATAGAAAGCATATAGTCGGAGCAGTTGGTATTAATTATAGAACTGACAAGTATGCAAAACAGTACGTGAACAACTATTTCACAAGTGTAATAGTCGACAAAGACAGAACAGGTAAAGGAGTCGGTTATAATGCAATGACACTTCTTATTGCATACATCAAGAAAACAGTTAACCCATCTAAAATATATGCGACTGTATATAAAGATAATACGGCAAGCATAAAACTCCATAAGAAACTTGGATACAGAGAGATAGGCATCCACGATAGCTATAAAGGAAAAGATATAATGATTTACGAACTAGATTTAAAAAAATAGTTAGATTTAATAGTAATGAATCAGTTTAGTGAAGATCGCATATTAGGATTTGATGACAACGTTTTTATCTACAGATTAAGTTGCGTCAGCAAAGATATAAAGCGTATGAATCTGTTTTTGAATAAGCAATCCGACGATCATATTGATCAATGGGGCAGCAGATACTCATTAAAAGAATGTTCAAAAAAACTAGAAAAATGTGATAATAGTGACATAATGCTTTGCGCGGTTGTCGAAAGATTAAACAGTGTATGTAATGTAGTAGGATTAGTGGGTTACAATTATAACAAACTGTTTGCCTTTCCTGACAAAAATGAATGTTATTTGTCTCATGTAATTATTGACGAGAAATCTTTGCGGAAAAGATTAGCAACACGTGCAATGAAACTGTTTTTACAACACATTAAAAGCAATAAGACTGACACTGTAAAAAAATTATACGCAGAGATATATGATGACAACCTTAAGAGTATAGTTTTACATAAACAGTTGGGATTTGAGGTTGTCAAGTCGTATAACGGAATAACAGTCCTAGAACATAGTCTAAACTAGTTAAAGACAGAATAATAAATACTGTTATGTCTGATAATGAGAGTGGAGAATGGTTAACTGTTAAGACAAACAGGAAACCACAAATAATTCGTCATATCAATCAACTTGTTTTGAAAAACACTGTTACATGTGAATACGGTAAAGATTGTAGAAGAAAGAATTATTGTCCTGATTCACATACAGGTGAAATAGTTAGTGTGCATAATAATATTCTCAACATCCTGAAAAGATTACATAAAGGACATAAAATAATAATCGAGAGACGTGTTACGTTTACAGACGACAATGACGAGTATCAAGAGAAACTTGTTCAATACGACTTGACTAAAGAGTTGTTGTACAAGTCGTTGATTGACAATCGGATAACTTGCAAATATAAAGAAAACTGTAAAAAGCTCAACAATGTTGAAGATAAGTGTACTTATGTCCATACATGTAAATGCAAAGAGAAGAAATGTAGGCTGATACATTTTACACGTTACTAACCTAATCGGAAACCAAATTATTTTTAATTAAGTTGGATACAATGGTTATACCATCGTTGTCAAGACTGGTATTATCTGACAATCTACAGTATCTGCCATTCTTACACAAGTAGGATATATCTTTTTTGATGTCAATAACTTTTATGTTATTATCATCAGCAACACTGTTTATTAACATAAACAAACTGTTTTCTCTCTGTTTGATAATATAATTGAATGGAAACACATACATCTCGTCATTATGTATGTCTCTTGGCGATAGCAGATATATCTTGTCTGTTATAGTTTTTAGTAATTTAACTGTTTTGTCTAAGTATATGCCATTTATATCGAATTGCATGCTTGTAACATCATTATGCCCAACACAAAGAACAATATGATCAGCTTTAGCAGAGTTTATGTCAAACCAGTTAGCTTTAACAAAATCGTAGAGTCCTTTTAATGTGAGATCCGATTTGCCAAACTGATACACGTTACTTCCTAATAAATCACTCAACTTTTTCCCAATTGTGTCATTACAATCAAACAGTTTCGATCCTATTATTGTGTCGTCACCGATTATCAAAGTGTTTGTTGTTGTACCAGACACTTTTATTATCTTTTTACTGTTTAGACACTTGTTTGGAAACTGTTTATTTTTTATTACATTTATTACCTGTCGCACTGTCTGTATAATAATAACAGATAGCATTAGATATACTATTATTTTCAAAGTTGCCATGTTATATAAGATACTGAGAATATATAAATAGTTCACTAACAATATTATATATGGTTCAAAATGCTGTCATATACACGCTTGTTTATGGTTTTAGCTTTCCTGGCCAAGAGTTTTGCGTAAAAAATAGATGCACAACCATATTTTCACACCGATATATAATTTATTGTATAGATTAACTATTATATTTGTATAGTATATGGAATATTCTGACAGTTATATAACTTCTTTTGACGATATGTCAATAATATCGATAAACAGTTCAGATGTTAATATTGAAGGGATTGTGAGTTCTGATCTTGAAACATATGTGATGAAAAATGATATTGTTAAAGTAGAAAAGCTATTATCAGGTGGCGCAACTATATTTCTTAATAAAAACAATGTGTGTACACGTGTATGTAACGGATATTACGATAAAAAAGGAAAAGACCATCCATTTGGTTGTGACAGAAACATATGTAACAAGACAAGTGTCTATTATGGATTAGTAAACAACTATTTATCGTACAAAACAGTACAGAAGATGTTGTTTAACTTGCAGTATTTAGTAGCTGATTTAAGAGCGCCATGTACATGTTGTGTTTACACATTAACAAACAGTAATCCACAGTTTCTTGAAATAAGAGATACAGTGATAAGTATGACAAACAAATTCAAAGAACTTAGTTGTGAATGCAATCAGAAGTACAACATGTGCAAAGGCTATAAAGAAGACTTTTTGCATTTTGGCAGAGTGTATAGTTTTCTATACGATACTATCGAAGATTTAAGTACAAAAATTATTAAATACTATAATATTGATTTAACAAAACTAGGCAGACTAGAGTTAGAGAGTTTTGACACGTGTATACATGCAGACATATTGAAAAATCCAATAAGCAATTGCAGTAAAACTGTTGTACCGTCATTATCTGGCTTAGATATTAACAAAACATTGAGCAACTTGATTTTGAGTGTGAACTACTATTTAGCAAACGTAGAGATAATGAAGATGTTGTTTAACCAACAGTCGTATGAGATATATCAGTACACTATCAGAAACAATAGTAACGAAGACTATGTAATCGCAGTCGTGAATAATCTTTATAAAGATAAAGTAGTGACATGCGTAAATTATTTAAATCTGTTTTCTAGGAAAACTGTATTAGATATAACTGCAGAAGAAGCAGATTTAAGTAGAGTAGCATCGTATATTTTCTCTATTGGATGTGTAGTACATGACATAAACATACTCAACACTGCCATGAAACGTGGATTCTACTTTTTAGGTTTAGAAATATACAAACATTCGCCATATTCACATAAACTAGAATCTGTTAACGGGAAAAGCATATTCAACATCATAATGTTTGAGAACATATGCCCGCGTCTTAAACTTAAATATGTCGAAGAAATAGTAAGGTCTGGTGTTGATCTCATGCATGATAATCCAATAGTGACTGCTTTAGAGATAGATAATTCGTATAACCACTTAGAGATACTGATTAATGACAGTCGTATATTAAACAGCATAACATCTAAACATACAGATTTTGCTATTACAAAGCGTAAGTCTGACGCGTTAACATACTTATTTAAACATGGTGCTGATCCTAATGGCGATTCTGTGGATCATATACCTCTAATTACATATATCGATACTCTTGATGATGACGAAGATAATATATCGATAGAGATATTGTCCAGCATATTGTCTTTCTCTCCTGATCTAAATATAAAAGACAAATTCGGTTACACTTCTTTACACTTGGCAGCGAGACATGGAAGACTCAGAACTTTAGAAAACTTGTTAGATGCAGGGGCAGACCCATTTATTGTGCACATAGGTAGTGGCGAGACTCCATTAATGACTGCAATAGAGTATGACCAGTTTGATATTGTTAACAGACTAGTGTTACATGAGAAAGATAATGAGCAACTTGTTAATGTAACAAACAGTAACAAAGTATCACCGCTCATGATGGCTCTCTTAACAAGGAATCCAATCAAGATAATTCGTCAACTTGAGATCAATAACAAGTTAGATTACGAATACTATGATGATTTTGGTAGAAATGTGTTAGCATTTATAATAGAAACAAAAGAGATATCAAGAGAGATGAAATATGCGTTGTTTGATATATTAGCACCGAAAATGAATCTTGAAAAAATTAATAAGCTTGATAGCACACCGATTATTGTGAAAGCGTTAAGAACCGGTTATTATGATATCGTCAAACTAATCATAATGTGGCTATATGACAAGAACAGTATAATAATAACTGGCAACTATCCTGGCTTTGTTGAGGATTGGAAGTATGACATAGAGATATTTTCAAAAAATACTCACAACTATTATAGCCTTGTTCTTGACCACTTAAGAGCAGTAAGAAAAGAAGAAAACATATGTGAAGAGGCTTGTTCATCTGATTCTAGATGTGACAATGTAATAACGGCGATCAGACTAATATTGTATATGTTCAAGTTAGCAGTCATACAGCAGACTAATAAGATTTTGTATGACAGAATATAAGCTGTTTTATAACATATCATCTTGCCTAAAAAATATAACTCTCTTTAGTTGTCTACGATTAAAGAGAGTTTTCTCGACAGAAATAATAATATATGGCAAAGAGTATGATCTCAAAAAAAGCCGTAGTCGCACTTGACAAAGATATACCTAAACTCGCCTTGATGATAGGCATTGGCTACAATGGAACAAGACTTGAAATAAGTGATCCATACGACGATCTTCATAGGTTTGCAAAGTACCTTGAAAACATAGGTTATGAGAATGACAATATCATTATATTAACAGACAGTTCTGCTTTTAACAACAAAGCATCGCCAACATATATTAATATTCTTACATACATAGACGATCTTGTAAAGTTTGCAGACGAAAATAAAGGATCATATATAACTCTATACTACACTGGACACGGTTCTCGTTTTAAAGAACGTGACAAGATAAGAGAAGCGATAGTTCCTTCTAATTACGATGAGGCACATTGTATAAAAGGAGAAGTAATTAAAAAATTGCTGGTTGACAGGCTTGATCCAACAACGACACTATTTTGTATGATAGATTGCTGTTACAGTGGCAATATAATAAGTTTGAAGAACAAGTATCTTGGCAGAAACAAGTATCTAAATAACATTCACGACGAATCAAAATGCAGAGCATATGTGTTGGGTTCTTCGAAAAAAGATCAAAAATCTCTGAAACAGTTAATTGATATGGGAAAGCAGAACAGAGAGAAAAGAAGTTTGACTACATGGGCTTTTTATGACAAATATAGAGCGAACAGCACGCTGCTTGGATTAGTAATAAACATGCAGATATTGTTAAATAGTAGATCTAAAAATGCCCAACATATACAGCTGTTATCTAATCAAGATATAGATACAAGCAAAATATCTATACCAAGACTGGCATAAAAAATTGACGAAAACATATATTCGGTTTATACTGCTGGCAACTACTGAAAACACTCTATAAGCTCTTGTGACAACTCATGCCTAAAAGTAAATATAGCTATGTATATGGCGTTACGGTATAAAAAGTTGAATTAAAAACATTTTAAGTGTCAAGATTTATAACCAAGTATCATAACACAAATGGGTGCAACTAAAAAAGATGCCAAACAGGGAATTGCTATTGTCTATGGAGGCGTGCTTAAGCAGTCTACTTTGCGTGTAGAAGAAGTACCAGATCTTGACGCCTTCGATCGTCAGGCATATGTACATGCATATGGTACTGAAGTAAAAGGATCTTTTATTGTTTCTAACAACAAGAGCCATATGAAAGATTTTAAGAAGAAGCTTGAGCCTCATCATCAGAGCGAGAATATCTATACTAGTGTCAATGTGATGGACGCTAAAAAGTGGATCAAGGAGATTGCTGGTACTGAAAAGGCATCAAGCATTGTTTTTGTAGAGAAGGAGAAGAAGGAGAAGAAGGAAAAGAAGGAGACCAAGAAGGATGCTAAGGGAGGCAAGAAGGAGGCAGCTGGAAAGAAGGCTCCTGCAAAGAAGGGTGAGAAGGAAGAGTCAGGATCTGACTCAGATTCTGAGTCAGGATCAGAGTCAGAGTCTGAATCTGACTCAGATTCTGGATCAGGATCTGATTCTGATTCGGCTTCTGCTGAGAAGAAGAGCACCAAGCCAGCTCCTAAAGGCAAGCCAGCAGCGAAAAAGGCTACCGGTAAAGGTAAGTAGATCTAGTCTACAATATTGATCAGCAAATTGTATGCATTACTGACTAAATATATATTATTATCTATATTTTGTCTAACAAGATCTTTGTCACTAACGTTGTAACTGTTCATGCCAATTTTTATCATACTATTTTCGATAGAAAAATTATCTACTACACATAAAACAATAGTAGACAGACTGTTATTATCTAATCTATATGTTGCCTTGTATACGGTATTACCAACGTCGTTCTTAATTATTTTGACTTTTTCGCCGTTGCGTGTTAAATATTTTCTGTTCAATATATCAACTATCTCATCTTCTTTATTCATTATACTGTCTTGTGCAACTACATATTTAATGTCAATAAGCGAATGATGAATCGACTTTAACAAGCCAGTTATATCTGCAAGCAACTCTCTGTTTTCTTCTACACAACATATCATACTCTTTATATATATAGAGACATCTTTTTTTGTTTTGTACAGCACCTAAAATTTACTGCAAATCGTTTATGCTTTGACCATAACAATTTTTAATGTCTTTGATATTATATATATAACGTAATGTCATCTCATATTGTTGAACTAATCGATATTCTTAACACAAACAAGTCACTAATTAGAGAGTCACTTATTGATATGTTAAAAAAGAAACAGACATGTCCAGAGAAAGAGATTGAAATCAGGGCAAAAGTTATTTTTGTTGCTCTTCTTGCTCTCTTATGTGACATGAAGAAAGGTAATTACAGCATCAAAAATCATTCAAACATTCTGTTCTACAGAAGCATATTTTTCTATATATTTAACAACATCTCTTATGTTCACAGGAAAAAGAGCGTCATAAAACGCGTATATCTTAAATTAAATACACTTAAAAAGATATGTCAACAAGAGTCAGATAAGCACGACGTGGTGCATAGTACAAGATCTACTAGTTCGTCAAGATCAAGCACTGCAAGTTCTTCAAGTTCTGATTCGTCGAGCTCTTTATCTGAAGGGTATGCTGATAAACAGACTTTGTCTATATTTAAAACATTGTCTACACCAGACAGCAGTATAATAAGCACACCAAAAATAAATATAGACACTATAACAACACCCGTGTCATGTAGTGGTACAACGCATCTCACTTCTATCAATGACGCTACAACACATTCTTATGAATTGAATCCTAAATATGACTGTGATGTGACTTGTCTTGACAGCAAAGACAAACTTGTTGACAGTCACAAAGTGCTAGGCCTTTTGAAAATACTCTTATGTACATTAGAAAAAGATTTGTCACATAAGTTAGCACAGATAAACTTAAAAGAGCCGACAGAAGAGGCGTCAGACGTTGATATAGATTTCATTAATAGGCTGTTGTACATATTCTTTTCGCAGTACTTGACAATAATTACGAAACACTGCAATCTATTTTTTAATAAAACAGGTCCGGACACATATAAAATAAAATTTGGAGACAGTTATATATCAGTCTGTACATTAGACAATCTTGATATAAAAGAAGACAAGATTGAAGGAGAAAAAGTTATACTGATGACAGTTGGTAAACATATATCAATAATGAGATATGCAGCAGAAGGAACAAACGATACGCTAAACAGATCTCTTACTGACAGTATAGACAATTTAAGTACTGCAATAAGTATAATAAACACTAACTATAAAATTCTTGACAGTTGTTTAGAAAAACTGTGTCAGATGAGCAAAATAATTGATATTTAATACATAAATATAACATCACAATACATTATAGTACAACACAATGAGACTGATAATACTAGTTGGCAGAGCACGCGCTGGTAAAGATACAGTTGCTGACATAATATGTAGAGAGATAAACTGTAAAAGAGTTACGTTGGCTGACAAAATAAAGCAAATATTATCAAAAACTCTTAACATAAGTATTGAACAACTTGATAACTACAAAAACAGTTGTGCAAAAATATTAGATACAGAGACACGTGATGTTATTATAAACTTTAGCGAGTGTATGAAACAGACATTCGGAGAGAGTGTTTGGTGTGACCTGACTTATAAACAACTAGACAGCAACGTCGTTAACATAATTACAGACATGAGATTTTTAGTAGAACATAATTATTTCGCGCGGCATAATCCAGTCATTATAAAAATAGAGAGAGATGGTATAGTTTTGTCAGACCGAGAAAAGGAAGTCGATCAAATACCATATACATATTTGATAGAAAACAACGGACCAATTAGTGAGCTAGAAAAAAATGTGTTAGATATAATTAATAAAATAACGACAGATATAGAAGTATAAAATTCTATTAACAAAGAAATTATTTCTTTGTTAATATATATAACTTATGGACATTAATAAAACAATCCAAACTTCAATGGAGTTGATTGAAGAGAATAATGTTTTGATCAAAACTGTATTGATAATAATATTGCTCAATGTTGTAGCATCAGTTGCTGTTATGTATTATACACGAAGAGAACAGTTGCATCGTGCGCTGGATGACGTGACGAACCGTGAGCTCACATCTTCAGTCAAGACTGTCTTGTTGCATCTCGGCCTTGTGCTTGTTGTCTCTTGTGTAATTGGGTATTCTGCTTTTAGAAGCATGTCTTCGAATCAGGAGTATGGCGAAGAAGTATTTGACAACTTGAAACTCTATTACAGTAACGTTCAAAATCTTTTAGTTAATCTTGTTCCAGCTGGTCTTACATATGTTATGACTACTGATTTAGTTAACAAGATCCCGCTAGTTGGAGACACTGAATCAGAAGCAGGCGATGAGGTAGCAAGAGGCCTTGTAGGAGATTCAGCAAACAGTCCGATGACTGACGCTGCATCACTCGATATGACATCTGATCCTGTTCTCTCTATGCCAGTCACAGAACCTTCGAGAGGGTTGTTAGATCGGCAATCAGCTGCAGCTCTAGCTTCAAAAGCCGAAAGCGGTTTAGGCTGGATGAAGCATCGCAGATTTTAGATGGCAAATACGAAATAAATTAGTTGTTTTAACAGTAATTAAATATTTAGACAAACCATTGACCTGGCTTGTCTAAATATCGCTTGTTATTCGTGGTTTTAATTTTATATTGAAATTAAGTATGCAATGCTAAAAATTCAGGCTTTGCCTAAATCTAAAAGACGTTAACATCTTAAAAAGACGTCTTGACAAATATTTCTAAGAGATTTTCCATCTTTTTGCTGTTAAACCAGTCTCTGAATTTACTGTTTCCAAGAATAAGTATATGTGGACAATCATAAGTACCAAGTTCTTGAAACTTGCCTTGATATTGTACATAGACTATTTTTTTATTTAATACGTCGTAGTTCATTATTAGGTGTTTGTTTTTCTTTATCTCATAGTATACAGGAAAATCATCATACAGCTCTAATTTGCCGGCGTAGCCTTTTCTTTTGATAGTTTCATGATCCCATGTTGGTATAAAACATGCGAATCCTAACATCTCTTCGTTGCTATCTTTCTCTAATATCTCCATAACGCGTTTCATTGCCATAACTGTTATTAAACTGTCTAACGGCGGATTTACTTGGTAAAAACCTTTTATCGGATTTATATCAAAAAAGTTGCCATAACTACCAAAATACTTTTCTATGTCATAGAAGAGGCTACATATATAGTTGTTAGATGCAGCAAAACTGGCAGCAAATCCTTCAAAGTTGATACCAAATTCGTTGTGCAGAGCATCAAAAAACGGCTGATTTTTTGCTCCTTGTCTAACACCATCTTCACTTATTGTTATATACCTTAACATTAAACAGTACAAAAGATAGTAAAAAACTTCTTCGTGATTTATGTTTTGACTAAATGACTGGTTGGTAATAAACAGTATCTTTATTCTGTCATGAATAAGTTTAGACGCTTCGACAACTCTGCCTTCGCCACAACTCAATGAATACATCCCAGTATCTTTGTTTAGTGATACATCTATCTTTATTCGTTTATCAAAAGTCTGTAGGTCTTTTGATTTGATATATGTCTCTATATCTGTAATACATCTAACACATCTGTTTTCCATGTCTAACTCTCTTATTAATGAGTCATAGTCTACTGTTTTGTCTCTAGTAAAGTTTCTTATATCTTCTTCCAACTGGGCAAACGACTCTTTCGATAGTTTTACTGGTATCAATGGATCTTTACTGTTATACCCAAAAGATATCTGCAACATTATCCATCTGCCAAACGCTTTATACACTTTCACTCTTTGTTTGTTAGGAGGTATATTTTTGTTTAATTTTTTGTTCATAAAGAAATCAATAAAATCTTGCTCAAACTTTCTGTAAACTTTGTATCTGTGGTTCTCTAATATTGGGTTAACAATATCTATTTCTGGTTTGAAATCTTTATAATAAAATTTATATACTTTGTTTGACAACAGAACTATTTCACCATCTGTATTTTGCATCTTATAATATTATAGCATATAAATATATGTTAAGCAAAGATCATATTATAACTAACAACGGTATAACACATTTGAATATACCGTATTCTGTTATTGCTAGTATGCAAAACGGCAGTGATCAACATAAAATAGTTCTTATGATAATAGATCTCATAAAACATAACAAGATAGGGTTCCCGTTCAAACGTCACTTCATGAAAAGTCCAGAACACTATTACAATAATATCTTTTCTCTTGACTTGACTTTGGAAAGCAAAGAGTTTAAATTCAGAAATATAATTCCGAAAATGAGATTTGAACTGTTTGAAAAAGTGTTCAGTTATAAATACGACAACAAATATCTCTACGTTAGAGACAGTTACGAAACTTATGAGAGTATAAACATCTTACCAGACTACTTTACAGAAAAACCAAGAGTAGAGAGTAGAGGTCATGGTGAACAGCAAAGTCCTATGGAGTTATGGAACACAAACATGTATAAAATATTAAGAGAAGTTATTAAAAGAAAACAAGATGTGACTTCATATAATTTAAGAGAGGCGATATACAACATGGTTGTCGAAGCACGAATGAGCAAGACGAGTCAATATGTTACCTTATATAACTTTTTCAAGGCAAAAAGGATCTTAGATCCTAGTTGTGCATGGGGTGATCGTTTGATAGCTGCCATTGCATATAATGCGTCTTACTATTTAGGAATAGATCCAAACAAAGATCTGATACCTGGACATAAAGAGATTATCGAAACATTTGCATCGGCATCTAAAGAGAAGTTTCAAATAGTGTACAAACCGTTTGAAGAAGTAGAACTTAAAACCACATTTGATTTTATTATATCATCGCCGGCACCGTTTGAAGGCGACTATTACGGCAACAGAGAAGGCCAATCGACTGATACTTTTAAAAATTACAACGACTGGTATGTTAACTACATGTTTGTCACCTGTGTCAATTCTTATAAAGTGTTAGAAGATAAAGGTCATTTCTTAATAACAGTTCTTGACAGACTATATCCGAAACCATATGCGGTTGTAGAACTCATACTCTTGTCAGTGTTATACGCCTGCCCTAAAATGTTCTACAAAGGCGTAATAGGATGGGAAGCTTCTAAAGGGAAAGTCGTACCGTTCTGGGTTTTCCAAAGAGAAGAAAAAACAGAACATTCAAATAAAGTTAAATTTGCGAAAGAGGCTTTGCAAAACTACTATCCTGACATATTCAAAAGAATTGAACAAACAGTATCTGAATATTAGTTTTTAGAAATTAAGTGTAAAAGTCTAAAAAACTCAAGAAAAGCTTTAACAGTAATTTAAAATCCATGAACATGAATTTTGTCTTCAGACATTATACTGTTTTTTATTAGATACTCTTTTATGTTCTCACGTTGATCACCACTTAGTATGATAGACGTGCCAGTCTCTTCGACGTCTTTCTCTTCGATCTTTTTGGCCGATCCACCACACGAAAATCTTTTTTTCATCTCTTTGCTGATTGACACGAGATTATATGTAGATGGTATTCCAGTCACATATGTTATCTGTTTCCGACCACGCTGTTTTACATGGACATGAACGTCATTGTCTTGAGCAGCTACATCAGGTGTTATATTATCTAATCCAAAATCATTCTGGAACATATAATAGTATATTGACATATTTTTTTAAGTAGTATATAGTACAATGCGCACGTTTCGTGCATCGTAACACAATTAGTTTAATTATAATAGTATATATATATAAGTATAATGGATAACAAGACTGTATTAATAGTTGGCATAACTGGTTTTTTAGGAAGACATTTGGCGAAATATCTGATTGATAACTATTCTTCAGTTACGGTCATTGGTATTGCTAATTCACAATACAAAATATCACAGTTCATGAAAGTCGTAAAAAACGTTAAAGTACACTGCCTTAACATAACATCGAAATATTTTGACAAAGAGATAGACACCATATTCAGAGAAAACAATATTGATTATGTTGTTCATACAGCGGCAATGAAGTATATTGAGATAGCAGAAGATAATGTGATGACAACAATACATACAAACGTGATAGCGACAGACACTTTGATAAAAGCAGCTAAAAGATATAACGTGGCAAATTTAGTCGCAATAAGTACAGACAAAGCCAATTCACCTAAAAATGTGTATGGTATGAGCAAATATATGATGGAGAAATTAGTAACAGACAACAGATACACAATATATCAAGGAGTTAACTTTTTATGGTCAGACGGAAGTGTTTTTGACATCTGGTATAAGCAAATGATAAAGGGAAAAGAATTGACCGTGACAAATCTTAATTTTGTAAGATATTTTGACGAAGTAAAAAACATATGTAAAGACATTATTGATAACATAGATAAAAAAGGTGTCATATTGCCACGCAAAGCGTATACATTAAGCGTAAAACAGTGTCTAGAATGTTTTATGAAGTATTACTCTTACGATAAGTACATAATCACTGGCGAAAGAGATATAGAAAAACGCATTGAAGAGATAAATAGCTCTATAGAGACGATAGAACTAACCGACGCTGAATTTATTAAAGTGCTTGACTACTCACATAATAATTTATGGATGTATTAAAAGACCAATACGACTTATTAGACCACAACTTTTTAAGTTAAACACGTAACAGGCCTGTTATAGAAACATGTTCTGTATTTACAATGTTCTCTTGAACAGATAGTAAATGGATCATGCATGACTTTAATTAGATCAGAACTATTTGCCGCATCAATATAGTCGCTGAACAATAGATTTATATTGCTGAAATCAACAAAATTATTGTGTCGATGCGTCCAATTATTGTGGCGATACGGCAAACTGTTATGACGATATGTTTTATTAGCATAAGATGCGTAATGAATGTGTTTATGTCCATGATCATTCTGATTAAATACCACCAGTCCATTATTGTATATAACATGACCTGTAGCTGTACTTATAGTTCCAAGTATTCTGTTTTCGACATCAAAAACAATCTCTTTTACAGTAACGGTGACAACATTTTTATCGCTGTTTGTATAAGTTATTATGTTGCCATCTGATTTGAGATTGCTGAAGTAGTGTCTTTCCATAGAGTTGCCGATCAACCCATACTTATCAGGAATAAGATCTTGTTTGGTGTAAGGCAATTTTGGAGTCACAAGCATAAAATCGCTTTCGTTACACTGTAAACCATATTTATCATATAGATAGTTAGTGCCAGACGCAACATTGCCTATCTTGTTGTCGATAAAATGTTTTATCAAAAGCAGTATGATCCATTTAAAATATGTCGGCTTGCTGTCGAGTTTACTGTGTTGTATCTCCATATCGACAAGTGTTTTGGTGTTTGACGCAAGTTTATAATGCACAGATGCAGTTATATCAGTGAAAACAGGGGTAAAATTGTTGTCAGAACAGAAGTTTGCTATCTTGCATATGAAAGATGAAGGCATGATATTCTTTGTACATTTTGCGCAGCTATAATGCTTTTGTGTTTCTATAGCATTATTTATTGAGTTAATATGTATCATTATATATATACCACACATTATTTTATTATCTGTCTATTTAATATAGTATAATGTCAGGTTGGTGTAGAGCAATAGATGATGTAGACGATCTTCTGCATGTATGCAGAATGTGTCATAAATGTATGAAATGTCACGACTGTTCAAAAACTAGAAAATCAAAACATTGTGGTTCAAGTTCGTATCACAAACATGGTCATCATGGTCACCATAATACTATGCACATAAGCAAGTTGTGTGTCGGTGAGATTGAAGGACTAAAATGTGCAGAACCATGTAAAGGAGAGAAAGGAGATCCAGGCCCACCTGGACCAGTTGCAACACTGTCACACATACATGCACTCTATTATGACACTTTTGTAACACAAACAGTTCTTAACGGCGGCAACGTGAAGTTTAATATCACAGGCGTAAAATCGTCTGATGTAGGACACAGTGATACTGTTAATAATGATGTTATAACTCTTGCTAATGCAGGAGTCTATAAAGTAGATTTCAACTTAACTCTTGATCCACAAAGCGACACTTCTGCTCCTCCAGATGACCATGTTTTTGCAGTTGTTGTAAATGGCTCTGTTAATGCTCCATCTAAATCAGGTAACGGGCAGCACAACAGTATCGCAACATACCAGATTACAGGTTCGACCATACTCAACGTACTCAACAACAACACAACAATTAGTTTAAGAAACGTCGGTGCAACACCTGTAACTCTTGCAAAATCATTAGATACTACAACTGTTGTAGGTGCATATATAACTTTAATTAAGTTGGCATAAACTGCGAATCATATCTTGAATTTTTAGCTTCTTATACTTAATTTTAATGTAAAATTAAGTATAAAACTGTTAACAATATCAAGTCAAATTAGACGTTTTGTCGTGACTATCTTACTTATACATTAGCTGCCGGTCATTATATGTTGTAGCTGCCAGTTATTATACAATAGCTGCCAGTCATTATATGTTGTAGCTGCTAGTTATAATAAAAATGAAATAAACATGTTGTAATATATATCAAAATATATTGTCATCGTATGACTCTTTGTAACAGACAGATCAACGTATTATGTTTGCACGGATGTAGACAAACAGCAGCTATGCAAGAGAAGATAATGTGCAGCTATATAAAAATCGGTAAAGATATGAACATGAACTTCTTTTTTCTAGAAGCAGAGTATAGTCATAGTGGTTGCGGTAAAATGTGGGTGCCAGAAGAGTTAGTCATTGAAGAGATTGGCAATATATATTATGAAGATGTAACAGTTGACAAGTGTTTAGAGCGTTTAGACACGTATATAAAAACAAATCAGATCAACGTGTTGCTAGGATTTTCACAAGGAGGCAATATTATTGACACTTATTTACAAAATTACGAGAACAAAATAAAATGTGCTGTCATAATATCTGGTTACGGCTTTCTTTATCGGGCCGTTGATAAAAACAATAAAAGGTCTGATGTTCCATTGCTAAACGTATATAGTGAATCAGATAACATTGTTGCACCAAAGTACAAGCCACACATGTATAATGCAATTTCTGTCATTGAACATGACTACGGTCATCGACACCCAACAAATAAACAAATTGTAAGAAAAATTATGGACTGGATTAGTGACAGCTGCAAAAACTAATGAAATTGTCTAAATATTTAATTACTGTTTAAAAACGCTTATAAAAATGAAATGAACATTGTATAGCGCATATAAATATAAGCGTTCATAAGACGACAAACATCTGTCTGATAACTTACCTCAGTAAAAGTGATGACGAATTAGCTGACAAGAGAAGAGCCATACATTTTCCAAAAGTAGTCAATTCTTCAGAGTTTATCTATCTCAAGATTGGCTCGATTCCTCCCAGTGAAGTTAATGGAATAATAGAAAACATGAATAATCAAGAAAGAACGTATGTTACTTTATTGTTTTTGAAACAAAATTATGAAGAGTTCAAGAATATTGATGACGCGCTTCAATGGAAGATGTTTTGTATAACACCGTCTATTACTGTTCACACTGAATATTTCGCGCAAAGATACAAAGTTTCAAAATACAAGTTCACAAGCGACTTAACGCCAGAGACTGTAAATCTGCTCAAAGAAAGGCTTGCAAGATGGGCGCAGATGCTGGTGTCGCCACATGTTGAACATCCTAAAACTGTTGAAAACATAACAGGCTATGTTAATCCATTGTTGAAAGATCGACCTGAAACATTGCCAGACACGGATTTCATTATCGCAGAATTTGTTCATGTTTTCGATGAACTAAGAACAAAACTGATGTTCCTGATGGATTATATTGACCATGAAGAGACAACAAACGAGTATTAGATGCAAAACACTAAACAAATTTCATCAATTTGTTTGGTATAGAACTAATAGCAATATGTCGACAAACCAATAAACATGCTTTGCCAAAAAAAAGACGAGGTTTTCTAACAGAAACTAATAATTTTGCTGTAACACAAGCGCTGCAACATAAAAAAAGAAACATAAAACAACATACGATGCGCAGACATTCACAACACTGGTTGCACTCCACTTCTTTGGTTTGTCATCGAAAATTTCACTACACGATTGTATCTCCATGTCGTCTTGTGTTTGTGTCTCACTCTCTATGTCAGACAATAACTCAGATCTGTCTGACAACTGTGAGTCATGGATACTGTCTTCGCTGAAATCTGAGTTACTACTCAGAGTATCTGTCATTTTAGTGTAGTCTTCTTGATCACTTGTTTGTGTCGTCTCAACAAGCTCTATATCTTTGCATATGTCTTTGTCAAACAGATTGCATTCTTGACTGCTTATATGGAAGAATTTTTTCCAGAACATAGTAGTATAACTGAGCAACTATTTAAGCATGTTTATATCATGATTTAGCATGGGCCTGTCTATTTAAGTGTATAAACAATGTCAGCTATCTGTTTTATCTCGTCATCATGTGTGACAATAATAGTTGTCTTGTTCTTGCTCACTCTCTTTATCATGTCCAGTATGATTTTTTTTGTCTCTTTGTCAAGAGAAGATGTTGGTTCATCTAATATGAGTATCTTTTTGTTCTTCAAAAACGCACGCATCATCATTATGTACTGTTTCTGACCATTTGACAAGTTAGAACCGTTCGCACCGGCAGACTTGTTATAGTCATCGATGATATTGATATTAAGATCTTTTACTGCTTTATCAATCTCTGCATCTGTTGCATTGTTACTATATCTAATGTTCTCATATATTGAATTGTCAAACATCTGAATGTTCTGGTTTACAACAGATATGTTGTTTCTCAAATATGTGATATCAACATCTTCTAAACTTGTGTTGTCAACCGTTATCTTGCCTGTATACGGATAAAATCCCATGATAAGTTTAAGTATTGTTGTCTTGCCGGATCCAGACTCGCCATATATTGCAGTTATCTTACTATTTTGGAACTCTATATTCAAGTTTGTGTGTATTTGTTTATCTTTGTCATAGCCAAATCCAACGTTTGCTAGTTTTATCTTTCCGTCTGTAATAAAATCTCTCTTTGTTCCTCCTTTAAATACAGGCTGATCATCCACAAAATCTTTGTTAACACTGTTCAGTATGCCAAATTTACTTAAAAAGTCTAACAACTCCCACTTCATGCTGTTTATATATTTCAATAGATAGAAGAAAGTCATAAAAGACACTGTTGATTGACTTATATACTTTTTAGTTTTAAATATCTGATAATATATATACATAGAGCCTACTAAAATTATCAGTATAATCGCATTGAGAACAATATGATATTTAAAGTTTTCTATCTCATACCCCAAACTAACTTTCTTATATTCTTCTTCTCGTTCTGTTGACTTCTGCAACTCTTTATCGACTTCGCTGTTTGCAATAACAGAGTACACGTTTGTCATTTTATCTTGCACAACATCGTTTAACTTGAAATATTTTTCGTATTTATCGCCATCTCTTTTGATACGCTCTTTCGACATATACATGATGACTACAACTAGTGTAAAAATAGTTAAGGACAAAAAGATGCCTAAACGTTTGTCTACATAGAAAAAGTAGCCAACTAACACAATAATTGTCAAACCGTAAGGCAAAATAGTATTAAGAAACTCGTACACCATGTTATCATAAACATGTGGTATCAAGTTTAATTTTGATATCATTTTGCCAGTGCCTGTCTCTTTATATCTGTTAGACACTTTGTTGAGATAGCTTTTAAACAAGTTTTCACGAACAGTTTTATTCAAGTTGGCACTGATATGTAACTCTGTATACTGCTGTAACATGCTCAAAACACGAGTTACAATATATACTACACATATCATAGTAACTGGCTTAGTTATGGCAGACAGTTTGCCATCTTTTACAGTCTCAATTATATTTGTTGTGTACTTTGAAAAACCAACTGCCTCGATTGGTAATATAAGTGATATTATTAGTATATACAGACCAATTATTACACTGTTGTCTTTTAAGAAATTAAATGTCATGTGTTTGTGGTTGTACATTTATAAGCTATTATACAAATAGTTTATAAAATTTTTAAACAACACAAAGATCCATGTCATGACACAAATGTCTAGACATAAACCGCTTAGTGAGCCTTACGCTTGGATCTTCTCTTTGATCCTTTCTTTGATCCCTTCTTGGATCCTTTCTTTGATCCCTTCTTGGATCTCTTAGATCCTCTGCGGGATCTGCGCTTCTTTGGAGCAGCGGCATCAGCGCTCTTCTTTGAGCTTCTACGTCTGCGTTTTCCTCCGTCTTGGGAGAGCTTGTTGCTGGATCTGCGTCCACCTACAATGATTGAAGTTTCTGGCATTATACAATTATTCTATATTTTATTTTTTATCAGCAAAATAATAGACGTTGTTATGCATATATGGCTTATATACTTTTACTTTACTATGTTACCGTACTATACATAAATAGTGTTAACATAACATAATATCAGTTGTGTAACACAAATAAAACATGATTGACTGATGTGTGTTTGTGATCATAGCAGCCAGCTTGTTAGACGTAACACAACAGATAAATTATCATACTACACAACAAAGTTAGTACATATGTCTACAAAAAATATTTAAGCTGTAAAAGAAAAATCAAGACTAATTTGTCTGAAGATTTTCTTTTGGATTAGAGATTTGCTTGAATTTTTAGCAGTTGTTTTTTCAACACAATTGTCTTAAAAAAAAATTGAAATACTGCATTGACAAGCGTCTCCTATATATTTGTACTATCTCACTGTGTACGACTAATTGCTCAGTTTATTATGGCTGCTATTGCTGTTGATCATCGCGCTGCTCTGGTTGCCAAGCGGACTATGACGAGCGTCATGGCTATGGAGATTGCGGAGAATCCAGAAATGGAGTTCGGCGTGATGGGTCCTGGCGTTCCGTATCGCGACAGCCAAGTGTGGCGACGTCTTTTCATCGAGTTCAATCGGCATGGGGATGCACATCGCCAGGCTTGCTACCAGTGTGCTGGCCTGTACTCGATGTGGAGTCGTGGGAACACTGCAAAGTATTTCCACACAGCTTCTCACTGCCTCCAGTTGACTAGGAGCTATTTGCTGAGCGTTGAGCGAGCTTTCTATCTGGAGTACCGTGTCCCTGCTTACGACGTGCTCGAGAACCACATGGGACCTGCTGTTCTTGTCGCGACCACACTCCACCACTGGCCAGATCTCCAGGCCGAAGCTTCTACCAGACTCCTTGACCAGAATGTTCGGGACCGCGTCGAGATGTTCAATGGTATGGTAGAGATGCTGGGCCGGGAAGATCCTGTCGTTCTCAACGTCATCAAGGCCAAGAACGGTGTTGCGATCGATCAAGACATTGCCAGTCCGGTGATCCTTGATTTCTCCAAGAACTCCTCGAGCGAGCGGAGAAAGCATCCACACTCATTCCTCTACGTCGGCTACCGGTATGACGACGATCAGCCGAACAACACGGCCTACGTGCAGTCGATTCCTGCCGTCCATGCAAGAGTGCCGCTGCGTCAGGCAGTCAACACGATCTGCAATGTGGCAGGCCGTCTCATCACGCGCCTGGGTAGTTTGTTGAACAGCAAGGAGTTCTGTTGCTTGGTCAGGCTGTACTTCCATGTCAGCGTTGCTGTTAAGATCGTGAACAATCGGCTCACTATTCACAGCGCTGACATCTGCGTCGACACGTATCGCACGGCACCAGGATTGTTCCGGCAGTTTTGCGTCGCGTTGTTTGGGAGGATCGATCCGACGAGGTTGTTCGTGAACAGCACTTTGCTCGATATTCGCCGGATGAACGTTGCTGGGTTTGGTGCTGTCAATGTGAAGAAGATCCACCAGATCCGCGAAGGTTTCGATCATGTGTATGGTGACGCTCGTGCGGACCTTTACAACTACGACCAGACGTGTGAAGATGCGTTTACGGAAGTGTTTGAGAGGCTGGCGGAGAGGGGCATTGTGGGGAGTGTCGAAGAGTTTGTGGAGTCTGGCGGCAGGGGTGTGTCTTGGTCGGCGAACGGGATCAGGATTGAGGGTGACCAGGATCAGGTTTGAGGGTGACCAGGATCAGGTTTGAGGGTGACCAGGATCAGGTTTGAGGGCGACTGTCTGTGAAGGTGCGTGTGGGGTAAGTCATGCATGTTTGGGTGTGCCACTGCAAAGTGTCTCATCTTGTTTAGCTTGGCTTGCTAGTGTAATTTTTTACACTAGCATAGCCCATACTTTTTATATGTATATATACTTATAACTTGTTATACTCAAAGAGATATAGAAAATCTGCTATTTTTTCTAGCCGAACCGAATTCCAAAAACTTGATTTTTGCCAAATAAAAATTCGGCTCTCTCTCTCTAACCGGCCGGTACGTACCGGGTTAATTTTTACATATAAACATCTGTTATACTTTTGCTATAAAAATATTACGAAAATCGGTACGGGCCGGTTAATTTAGCAATTTTTGTAAAAGCATATATGGTTACTAAAACATAGTCATAAAAGTAAAAGTACGTAGCGACTATTCAAAAGTATAACTGATTAATAACTCTTTTTTGCACATTCTCGTACCAAGAAAAGTATAACACGCATTTTTTCTGTACCAACAATAAAAGTAAAAGTATAACATCAAACGTAATCACTTCATAAATTTAACCGGTACAGGGATTGGTTAAGTTCAAATGTAAAAAGTAGTACATACATATAACTAACGTGCAAACCAGCCTAAAAGCAGTACTTATATATAGTACCCGGTCGGCCGGTGTTTCGGCTGTTTATATGGTTATAAATGTTGTGTGATATGATATTATAATGGTGACATATATATGTCCATCATGTAATAAAATATTTGACCAAAAAAGTCATTACACAAGACATATTAACCGCAAAACCCCTTGTACTGAACTTGCACAAGTCATAGAAGTACCAAACAGTAAAAGTTGTAATTTTTGTAAAGCAGAATTCAAACAATTATCGTCTCTTAATAGGCATATAAGAGAGAACAGATGCAAAGTTAAAAAAGATATTGATGAAGACAAAGAAAGAATATTTAGTCAGCTCGTTAAACAAGTAAACGAACTAAAAAAAGATAACGACAATCTTAAAAGCATTATAAATAATAACATAAACAATGGAACAATAAATCATGGCACAATTAATAATAATAATATCAAGATTGTCGCATTTGGCAAAGAAGACATATCCCATATCAGCGATACTGAGTGGTTAAGAATATTAAATCGAAGCTACAAATCAATAGAAGATTTAGCTCTTATAACACATTTTGATAACAACAGACCAGAAAACCATAATATCTATATATCGAACATAAGAAGCAAATATATTATGGTTCATGACGGCAAAAAATGGAATGTGAAAGACAGAAAAGATACTGTAGATGATCTATACGATGAAAAAGCATATATAATTTTCAATAAAGTTGATGAGTTAACACGAAAACTTCCAATTAAAATTGTTGATAAATTTAATAAAATAAAAACAGGCTATGACGAAGATAAAATAAGAAAAGCGTTAATCAAAGACCTTGATATGGCACTATATAATCAGCGACATATTCCTATTTATACACACAAAATAGCTGAAACATAAGTTTAACATAGAGACAGTAATACATCAAAGACGATCTTTGTTGTATCATGCATCTTATACTTATACTCTTTTTCTTTTGTTCTAAAATCTGTGCTTTTTGCAATGTTATACTGTTTGATAATCTCTTTTGTTACAATTGGGCAACACAGTATATTGCTTGCAAGTTCACGGCCTGCTTGCCTATCACCTATGTTAACAATACTGTCGATCAGATATGGCAGTTCGTAAATACCGCTTGACGAGTTGCCTATATAAATGTCACAGCTTTTGGCTAAACTCAGATAAGTCAATTGATCAAGCGATTCAAAATAGTATATGTTCTCTTTATCTATTATTGTTTCATAACCATTACGTATTAACATGTTGCTTGTATCAATATTTGTCCCAATTATGAATATGCTCACGTCGTCTTCACTTATAAAATTCAGAAACTCTATTAGCTCATGTGTATCTGTCTCGATGCTGTATGACAATGTCTCTGGATGATAAATAACTAATAAGTTTGTCTTTCTATAAACAATCCGTAACTCTTCGGCTATTTGTTGAACAGTTTTGTACTTTAATTTATTAATCTTTTCGAGACATGGATGTCCCGCTAAATATACATTATGTTTACCAAAGTTTAAAAGCCTTTTCTTGGATCTGTCACTAGTTGGAAAATGAATGTGTGCTAACATTGACACACAGTCTCGTATCTGGTTATCGTATGCGCCTAGCGTTATGTCGCCACCACACATGTGTACTAACTCTATACCCATTATAGTTGCGGCAATTGCTGGCGCTAATATCTCATATCTGTCCCCAAGCAGAATTAATATGTCAGGCATCAATTCTTTAAACACGAGTGGAAACTCGCCTAATTCATGGCCCATTACTTTTAATATGTCTATACATGAGTCACTGTAATCTTGCATATATATTTTTTTTGTTATAGGAAAATCTTGTTCTATAATCTTGTATGTGTTTCCATACTTCTCCATTAAATGTGCGCCAGTAACAATAAGTTGCAGATTCATATAGAGAGAGTTATGTACACTGTTTATTATAGACTTCAAAAGCCCATAGTCTGCTCTTGATGTCGTGACTATGCATACGTTTTTTTCTGGTCGTATCATAACTATCTTATCTGTCTCTAACTTTATACTATTTAAGTATATAAACATATAGTTCGTCAGATATAAGATGCATAAATATCTAAATAAATTTAGATATTTATGCGTTTTTTGCTATCATTCGCCATTTACAGTAACTGTTATTCCTAGTCCGCCACCACTCCTCCACCCTGAATAAGGCCTACGGTAAGGGACAGGTGGAGGTGTGTCGCCCGACGGGTAACTTCGGCTGCCTTGTCTTTGTATATAGCCTTTACCAGGGACAGGTGGAGGTGTGTCGCCCGACGGGTAACTTCGGCTGCCTTGTCTTTGTATATAGCCTTTGCCAGGGACAGGTGGAGGTGCTCTCGAATCTGACGGGTAACTTCGGCTGTCTTGTCTTCGTATGCCTTGTGTTTGACTGTCTTGACGTATTTGGCTGTCTTGTATTCGCATATCTTCTATTTGTCTGCCATATCTTTGTCTATCACGAGGTGGAACAGGAGACGGACGTGAAGGCGGCAGACTTCGACCATAATGATCAAGCGGAACTGGTTTATCTGACCTATCTGACCGTGGCAATGGCACATATGCTCTCGAAAGTATTTCAGTAGGAAAACCAGCAGGAGCATCACCTTCTTTTACTGTTATCCCTTCGATACCCCAATTACTACTATGACCAAGCTGAAACAGCTCTCTGCGGAACACTTCATTTGGTATATTTTTACATACGTCTTTGCAAACATCTTTCAGTGTCATACCATAGAAATAGTCGTCGCCTTGGTAATCAGGATTGCGGTTGAAATCGCGTATTATTTTTGTGATTGATCGTACTCTTATTCCTTCTCCAAAATCTCTAATATCTCTGAGAGTTCCTATAACAGGTGCTCTATCACCTGAACCAGATTTATTTAAAACTGCGTTTATTAGTGCTGTAAAATTGCGAACTGCTTTGTCACTGTTATTAGGTTTTGTATAGAATGTGTCAAACATGACATACGCTGATTTTATTGTTAATATGTTGTTCACAATGTCTGTTATCATAAATACATGTAAATATATGTCTTTGCTATCACTATCAACAGTGTACTCATATTTTGCTACTGTTTTCCCATGTTCTGTTACTTCTGTTTCTGCACTGCACGAATATAAATTTCTGATTAAACTTTCTGCAATAGTTTGCAATCTTTTTAGTCTTTGTTGAGTGGTCTCTCTTGCTTCGAAAGTAATCTCGATTTTAGAAGAGATGTTTTTGTTGTCACTTCCGTCATACACATACCCAACGTACATAAACGCATGCGGATGCTGCTCATGACTTCTGTTAAACGACATCGATATATCAATAACAGTGTCTGTTATATCAACATCTTTGCTTACTCCATTCTTTGCTCTTATTATGTTGTACACGTCATTAGAGTATTTGTGGTCAACTAAGTGGTCGAAAAGATCGTTAAACAGATGCGGAACAACATGTGATGTATGACGCATATTTATTGTTTGCCCTAACGGGCTTACATGGTCAAGTGTATAGCTCATTAAAACACAAGGAACCATATGTGCATCAACATTTTTTTCTGGTGATTTTACTCTTCTTTCTAAAAGATAAGCCCTTTCAAGAAAAGTTATGCATCTGTTCATAATTGAAGTGCAATGTCCTGATGTCGTAAATATTTTTGCAAAATTTCTAGGATGGCGGTTATTTAAGTGATAAAGTCCTATGCATTGACCGCAATTCCTGTCAATGTTTTTATCGTCTGCTGAATTATATTTTACAAGCATCTCTCTGTAATGAGGATTGTCATGATGCTTCTCTCCTGGATAGATCACGTTAAAATTTTCTTTTTCTTCTATCGCTCTAAACACTTCTTCTAGTCTCATAAAGCGTTTTTTGTGTAACATGAGTCTTAAATGAGATTCATCTGCCTCATCTATCTGTCTTTCACAGTCTATGACTGAACTGCTTGTCCCAGAAACTGGCACATCGCTGGCCACAGCATCATCACTGGCGTCAGCATCAACAATTGGCTTAGCCATAGTATCACCGTCAAACTGTAGTACTGGAACTAAACCTTCTGCAATTGGCTTGGCCACAACTGGATTATCCGCAGCCGGAGCAGGATTCTTAGGAAGAACTGCACGCCTTAGATCTAATTTCTTTCTTCGATTTCCTCCTGCGTTTTGCATATTTACTTTAAAAATGTAACTTCCATACATTATGATATATACATATTGCAGAGAAAAATGTATATATTTTTCCAATATTCGCAAAGAAAAATCGTTTACAGTAACTAAACATTTATTAGTTTCTATTAATTTTATACTTAATTTTAGATTAAAAATTAAGTATGTAAGGCTAAATATTGCATATATCTATTAACTTTCTGAAGAGATCTCTTTCTTCTTCTCCTCATTAAAATTGTTCCAGTACATAGTCAGTAAATAAGAGTTACATTCATATATCTGATTGTCAATAACAACATTAACCAGATCATGTGTGTTGATAGATAAAAACTGGTCACCAAGTTTAGTTATGATCTTTTCGAAAAACTTAAGGTCATCTTCATAGTCAAGAGTAAATCTTAACAGTTCGCTATTTACACAAGGTATGAACAGTTCTGGAATGTCAACAAATATTCTGTGCCATCCAGTCTCGACAATCTTGCCTGTGTGCTCTATTAACACACTTCTGAGATAATTAGTCTCATAGAATATAAGATTTGTGCCAAATGGCAGTCCAACTGTCTTCATTATCTTGTTAGAACTGCTTTTTATTACATCAAAAAGACTGTTTATAGCAAGTTCACTTACAAATATGTCGTCTGCATCAATTGGTATGAGATGTGTAAATCCATAATAGTTAGCACATTCTAAATGCCGTTTCGGAATATTATTGTCGTCGCCAAAATACACTTCAATGTCTAAAGTTTTTGCTATATCAATTAGTTCACGATTGCTATGTTTATTGCCAGATGCTAAAATAATAGCAACGTCTGGTATATCTTTCACAATCTGTTTAAGTCGAAGCACAAGCCATTCTATTGCCATTTTACCGTTAATAGTTCTTAAATGTTTATGATGTAACCGTTTTGATCCAAGACGAATGTTGAGAAGAATGCCTGTGTTCCTGATTTTTAACTTTCTTTCCAACTTAGAACTGTCTTCTGCTTTGTATAACAGATTTAGCACTGCGTTGTCATAATATAATGAATTCACACCTTCTTCTTTTTCTTGAAGACTGACAAAATGTTTTATCTCATCAATATACATCTCTTCTGTTATGTTTTTGTTGTAGCCTTCTGCTGCAGCCATCATTGTAAACTCTACTTGTTCTGTGGTTTTCCCTTCGGAAAGTGTAATGAATTTGTCGTTCCAATTCCATCTTATCTGACCGTTGTCTGCACTTACGAGTAATTCTCTTATCGGCGGCCTTGATACGACATCAACAACCACATTAAATGTAAAATCGACATAGTCCATTGTAATACTATAAACGTCATCAATGTCAACACCTGGTTTTAACTCTACTGTTTTTTTTACTTCTGCAAAAACTTTGTTAGGGAATCCAAATATCTTCGTGATCCATGCCAACTCAAATGGAACTATCTCTCTACATCCGCCTACTTCTCGCCGGCTGACATAGAAATCACGTATGTCTTCATAAGGATGCCAGTCGTTTAAGTTTTGTCCAGAGTGATAAGTTATATTACTTATCTTGCCTAATCTATTTGATTTAACAATCGAGTCTATAAGTTTTATTGCAGGATGAAAATATAGTGTGCATGACGGGAAGTTTATTAAATCCTGTTTGAATGATCTTTTAATAAAATCAGGATACCCTGAATTAAGAACACTTGCTTCTACAAAATATTTTATATTGCGACTGATTGCCATCTCTATAAAAATATGATGAACGTGCGGCGGCACAGATATTATCATAAAGTCATACTTGTTGTTGAAACATTCATTAACATCTGCATAACATATTATTGAATATGTTTTCTCTATCTTTTCACATCTTATTTGATTTGAATCTAAACCATATATGTTTTTGTATCCGAGATACTGTAAACATCTAACTCTGCGTGATCCCATTGAACCTCCAACACCGACAATTAAAACAGATTTATCCATAATAGATGAATGTATATTAAATTTAACAAATAAAACATGACACGAAAAGACATTTAATTATATTTTCGGAAGACTGGCTTAATTGGTCTGCCTATCAAATAGTTATTGATATCAGTCTCTAATGCTGATCTATATACGTCTATCGTTTTAGCAAATGCGGACACTGTTATATCGAACTCGTCTTCTTTATGTGAATAGGAAACAGCTATATACGGCATCAGGACACCGTTTTTAATCATCTCTTGCATAAACAGAGTTCTAAACTTGAAACACGGTTCTCTGTCTTTGTTGTTTGTAACAATAGTTGGCGAACAAACAAGACCTTCTAAACGAATATAGTCGTAAACTCCTTTATCTTTGCTTATCTGATTTACTGTTGTGATCAATTGTTCTCCATATTTCCAGATATGGTCTATTATGTTATGATCAGTATACATCTTAATAGTCTCAATAAGAGCGCCAAGACTCGACATCTCTGCGCCATGTGTTGATGACAATAAAAACACTCTTTCATGACCTGGTGTATGGATATTGCCGAGATCCATTATCTCTCTCTTCCCTGTAAGAGCAGCAATACTGAACCCGTTGGCTATTCCTTTGCCAAACGTTAACAAATCTGCTGTAACACCAAACTCAGCACCAGCCCCTTTCATACCATATCTAAAACCTGTTATCATCTCGTCAAAAATAAGAACCGTATTGTTTTTGTCACAAAGATCTCTTACTCTAGTTAAGAAATTAGTGCCGTCTTCATACTGTTTCGGCAAATCTTTTGTTACTGGCTCCATAATTACAGAACAGATGTCGTCTCTATGCTCTTCAAATAACTTCTCTAAAGACTCGATATCGTTGTAGTTAAAACATTTAGTGTATTTATAATGTTCACATGGTACACCTTTACTTACTGTTGTAGTTCCAATAAACCAGTCATCAAAAGAGAAAAAGGGTTGGTTACATCTGACAACATATCTCTTGTTGTTATAGGCTCTTGCCAGTTTAACTGCAGCTGTCGTCACATTAGAACCGTTCTTAGCAAACTTTACCATCTCTGTTCCAACTGTTTTAACAAAAAGTTTAGCAGCTTCGAGTTCCATTGTAGATGCTTTTGTTAAGTTATTGCCTTTCAACATGCCGTTGATAGCTCCTGCGTTTATCTCTTCTCTGCTGTATCCAACAGTTACACTTCGTAATCCCATACCATAGTCAAGGAGCTTGTTACCATTTTGGTCATACAGATAACATTTATAACCTTTTTCAAATAGCTGTGGACAGTTGATTGGGAACTGATCATTGCCTTTACTATATGTGTGAGCTCCACCCGGTATGACCTTTTCAATCTCGGGTATGACCTTCTCAATCTTAGGTATGTCCTTCTCAACCTCGGTTATGTCCTTCTCAATCTCGGTTATGTCCTTCTCAATCTTAGGTATGTCTTCTATATCTTTTCTCGATACGTCCATTTACTTGAGTATATAATATCAACTTGTTATTATATATTTCATGATAAACTTAATAGAAGAGATCAGAGAGAAGATTAAGAACAGACATGGCAAGCTGAGTGACAGATGTTTTGTATTAGGTAATGGCCCAAGTCTCCGTGACATTGATTTAGAACTGTTAAAAGATGAAGTAACTATATGTTGCAACTCGTTTATGGAAGGCATGGCAGAGAAAGATAAAGTCTATGTACCAACAATAATATGTGGAGGGGATGGATCTATGTTAAGAGATCAAATAAGAGAAAACTTTCAGTATGACAGTAAAGGATCTTATTCTAAAACAAAGAGTGAAATAATCTATATTTATCATCCTGGTGCTCTTATTCGTAACTGTTACGATATAAAAAATTGGAAAACACTGTGTCCGCACACTGACACTAACAAAACCACTGTAGTTGGTTGTGCATGTCCTTATACAAAACCAGTTGACATTGACGTGTTGGAAAATATAATGCAGGACAGTGGCAACATGTATATGATTGAAGATTTTACATCTTTCAAACTAAACAAGAGCATTGTTGACCTTATAGGAACAGAAGAGAAAGCAAACCAGATATTCACTAATTACACCTATTGCTACAAGTACAGTAATGTTATTCCAATGATATCTTTGCTGATTGCAAAGGAAGTAGGATTTAAATATATATATCTCATAGGGTGTGATGGCAACAGATTTGATGTGCATTTTTATGATAAGTTTACAGGAAGATCTTCTATTGATACGCAGACAGAAGCATTTAAAAACAGATACTATGGAGGCGTGTATAAAGGCATGTTAGAGAGGAAGAATGAACTAGATACGCTTAATATTCAGATGACAAGCTGTTTTGAAACGGCATATGACTTCATACTATGGTTTAGTATAAATGAGTTTGTTAAGAAAAACGGTAAAGATAATGTTATCGAAAAATATCATAACTATGTTGTAGACTCTATAGAGAGATGTGACATCAACTACATCCAACCAATTAGAGAAAACATTGTCAAACTCTACAACTACAGTGAATCTGTTGTTGTCATCGGAGATCTTGTTAATGTAGACGAGATTGACCTCTCTTGTTTTAATCAATGTCCTATAATCGTATCAAACAGAGTTGTTGATAAATTTATTAAAAAACACCCTAATATGTCGCCGGCAGTTGTATATAGTGATGATCCAGATACTATTAATACAAGTATTGATAACTGGTTTAACAACACCCAGTTTAAAAATTTAGAGAACACAGTGATTATCTTTAATATTTTACAGCTGTTTTTTAAAGTATATAATTTAGAAGATAATACTTACATTGATAAAGACAGATACGATAAGATACAACAGTTTATCGACAACAACAAAAATGTATTTATTGTTAACAGTGTTGACAATATGAAACTTGTCAAATCGATCGGCACACTAAGCAACAAAACTGTTGTCAAAGAAAACTTAGCAAACAACATCAAATACGGCAGTATAAAATCGATACTTGGCATACATGTTGCACTTAAGCTCGGATTCAGAAAAGTATTTCTATTAGGGTGCAATATTAATCTAACACTCGACATAAAAAAAGTAACTGACTCTGAAGTCTACTTCTGCAACCTGCAAACGAAACATTCAACTTCCACAAACAGCAATACTAATATCGAAGACGTTAATTTTGATAAACTGCTGATAGAAAAACGTCATGATGTGCTTAAAAGTCTTGTAAGCTATGCTAACATATCGCAAATCAAATACAGCCCAGAGATGGCATTGATAGTCGATGCATTAGAAGCTATAATGACTGGTAAAAATGATAGCGTGTTGCATGATTACATCTACATGAAACAGAGAATAGTGACATCTATATCAGCAGAACTAAAAAAAGAAAACAATATCCTATAAAGATATGTGCGCACATACAACTTATTTGTAAAAGATGAATATTTAATTACTATGTTAATCACTTTTAGATTCAACTTTGCATGAAATTTTATTATACTTAATTTTATATTAAAATTAAGTATAAAAATGCTGAAACTAATAAATATTACTGTATTGTCAAAATAATATATTATAAGTAACATATATATATATATATATATATATATATGAACAAATTACAACTCAATTCGCTGCTATATGGTATATCTTATATAATTTTTTCGTCAGCAGTATATTTTTTTAACAGAGACAATACAGAAACATGGAACATCGCAAGATTGGCGATGGCAATGATGATTGTAGTCGCTAGTGCACATTTCTATATAGTATATAGAAACAAAGAGATGCATAAAGTTATGTTGTTTCTTATGATCACATATTTTGCTATATACACAACATATCTCGTAAAACATAATTCAGATGACATAGCTGATATATTCTCTTATATTGAAAATTTTTTTAGAAAATTCTAAATGTCTGTCAACGCTAATTGTCTATTAACACTAATTGTCTATTAACACTAATTGTCTATTAACACTAATTGTCTATTAACACTAACTGTCTATTAACACTAATTGTCTATTAACACTAACTGTCTATTAACACTAATTGTCTATTAACACTAATTGTCTATCAACACTAATTGTCTGTCAATAGTCTAAATGTCTGTTATTAGCAAGAACTCATTCTCTTTTACATCACGTTTAAGAACTTTCCCAACATAATTCATATATTTACTACAACATATGCCTGTATATGGTCTTAGCCCAATCAGATCTGAATATGTTATAGTATCACCTTTTTTCATATCTCTGTTAAATGCTAAACTTCTTCTAGCAACTTTCTTTACTTCAATTTCGTCTTTTCTACAAGATTTTACACCTGTTCCTAATGCTTTTTCAGTGTCACGTATCATTTTAATAAATTCGCAAAGCTCTGGACCATCAAGACTCGCTTTGTGATCTGGTCCCTCCATATTTTTGTCTAGTGTAAAGTGTTTTTCAATAACAGTTGCGCCACATGACACTGCAACTACACTTGCTAACCATCCTGTCGTGTGATCAGAGAATCCGACATATGGAGACAACGAACTAAGCTCTTCTAAACAGAGTAGATTAGTGTCTTCTAGTTTTGTTGGATAACATGACACACAGTGTAGAATAAAAAGAGTGTTATTATAGCCACATAAATCTATAAAGTCTAGAGCATCTTTAACTTCTTTGACATCACTCATGCCTGTAGACAAAATTATTCTTTTGTTCGTTTCCGCTACTTTTCTCAGCAAAGGATAGTTAGTTAAATCACCTGAACCTATTTTAAAGTATCCAACATCAAGACTGTTTAACAAGTCAACGCTTTCATTATCGAATGGTGTTGATATAAACTCTATGTCAATGCTGTCACAATACTCTTTTATCTCTCTGAACTGATCGTATGTCAGCTCGTATTTCTGTAACATCTCTCCTTGTGTTTCATCTGTACCATTCTCCTGATAACTGGCTTTCTTTGCGTCTTTGCTAACAAGTTTGTCTGTTTTGAACGTCTGGAATTTAACGGCATTTGCCCCTGCGTCTTTTGCTAAATCAACTAACTGTTTTGCTATATCAATGCTGCCATTGTGATTAACACCTACTTCGGCAATTATAAACGTCATAACTACACTATACTAAATAATTTTTATGTTATGAACGTATTACACTCGTCTCTACTAAAACATAAATATTTAACAAGCAAAGTTAAATTCTAGATTTTCTTTTAGAGTATAGAAACATATATCTATTAAATAAGTATGACAAACATAGTATTAAAATTAATTATAGTAGGTGACACACACACTGGAAAAACAGCAATAGCTACACGGTTTGTTGATGAAATGTTCGACACAGCGAGACAGTCTACTATTGGTATAGAATTTAGAGTTAAACGTGTTAATATAAATAACAATACAATTCTGCTACATATATGGGATACAGCTGGTCAAGAACGTTTTAATGCAATTGTAAGAAGTTTTTATCGTGGTTGTGCAGGTAGTCTTGTTGTGTTTGATTTGACAAACAGATATAGTTTTATGTCTGCAAAAAACAAATGGATACCACAATTGCAAGCAGACGAACCTAACTGCGAAATACTGTTAGTTGGCAATAAATGTGAATCAGTCGCGGATCGTGAAGTGAGTGAAGAAGAGGTGGCAAGTTTATGTAGAGACAGAAACATTACATATATTGAGACGTCAGCAAAAAACAATATAAACATCGCAAACGCTTTCACAACTCTTTGCGAAATTATCTTTGCAAATAAAGATATCAGCATGTTCAAAAGCACACCGTCGTGCCAGCTATTAAAACAAGAAGAAGTCAAAACGACACTGTGTTGCAAATACATATAAAAAGATCTGTTGTTGTCACAAATATTATGAATTTTCTTTTAGTAGGAACCGGATACATGGCTGAAGAGTATTTAAGGTCGTTAAAAATGCTACGCATTGATGTCACAGCAATCGGTAATAGTGAGAGCAGTTGTGACAAGTTTGAAAAGTTACACAAAATAAAAACATATTCAGGCGGATTAGCAAACAATATTGAGATAGTAGACGAGTTCACACATATAATTATTGCAACACCAGTCGCTCTTTTAAATGATCATTTAGATTTAATTATTGATAAGACATCAATTGAAAATATATTGATAGAGAAGCCAGGAGGATTAGATATTGAAAGGCTTAAGAAAGTGTCTAAAAAAATATGTAACACGACAAGACAAGTTTTTGTTGCGTATAACAGGAGGTTTTACCAATCAGTAAAACACGCTCAGAAAATTATAGAAGAAGATCAAGGCGTAACGTCATTCTATTTTAATGTATCTGAGCTGGTACATACAATTGATATGAACAAGTTCAGCAAAGATGTTTTGAGTAACTGGTTTTTAGCCAATACTTCTCATGTTGTTGACACAGCCTTCTTTCTGGGCGGGCAGATAAAGCATATAGAGGCACGTACAGCAAAAGGGATCAGTTGGAACAAAAACGAGACAGGAATATATGTTGGCCATGGCATGTGTTCAAACGACACACTGTTTTCATATAACGGCGATTGGACAAGTGCTAGTAGATGGAGTATAGAGATTTTCACAAAAAAACACTCTCTGTTGTTTTGCCCTTTAGAAACATTGCAGATAAGAAACAAAGGTGAAGTGAAATATACTAATGTAAATCTGGTAGAAGACGGTTGCAAAGAAGGTGTGACTAGTATGATTGAAGCGTTTATACAAAAATCAGAAGATCTGCCAAACATTGACGAACAGATCTGGAACATTGAAAACATCTACAACAAAATAGATATATAAAACAAAATAGATATATAAAACAAAATAGATATATAAGCAGATGAACCGTATACATCATATTGCATGAGTCTAAGCAAATCAACTGTTGCAGTTTTAGGTGGAGGCGGGCATGGAAAAGTGTTGATAGATCTGTTAAAAGACTGTAAAATATCTACGCCATTTCATGATGAACATTATGCCAAAATATGGTTGTTTGACGATAATTATATAAAGACGCTTCCACACGACAATGATGAATTAAATGATCAATATGATGACCAATATAACTTTGGCGAACAAAAAACTAAACATACATACGTGAATGGTGTTATGGTGCGTGGTAGTATTGAAGACAAAAAGTATGGCACGTCTTGTTTAGTATGTGCTATCGGTGACAACAGTGTGCGTAAAACAGTTGTTGACGATATAGAAAAAACAGTGTCAACAATGATATTCTGGATAAGATTAGTTGGGAAAAACACAAGCATATCAAAAACAGCCAGGATAGATATTGGGACAGTCGTGTTGAATAATGTTAATATCGGTCCAGATGTTAAGATTGGTAAACATTGTATAATTAATAACGGCAGCAATGTTGATCACGACTGTGTTGTAGGAGATTTTGTACACATTGCACCAGGAGCAGTACTATGCGGTGGTGTTAAAGTAGGCAACGGGACATTAATAGGTGCGAATGCAACTGTAATACCAGGCATAACCATCGGCGATAATCTTGTAATAAGAGCAGGCAGTACAGTTGTTAAAGATATTATATCAAAACAAGATCGTGATATGTATTATAAGAAAAAATGAATTTAACAATATAAATACAAGTATTAATAGTAATACTTATATTTATGTCAAAAGATAAGAACCTGTACGAGATTCTAGGAGTTGCTTCCAGTTCTACACAAAAAGAGATTAAGAAAGCATATCATAAGCTAGCTACAAAATATCATCCTGACAAAGCAGAAGGTGATACGGCAGAAGCTTCTGAGAAATTTAAAGAAGTGTCACGTGCGTATGAAATTTTGTCTGACAATGATAAGAGAGCAAGATATGATATGTTCGGCGATTCTGCAGAGGGTTCAGAGCCAGATTCTGATGGTTTTAGTAGTATGCGACAGAAAATGTATAGAAAGACAAAACCAATGTTACATAAGATTAGTGTGACGTTAGAAGAGATTTACACAGGCACAACAAAAAAGATAAAAGTGACACGGAATATTGCATGTAAAAAATGTGATAACACTGGAACAAGCGATAAAAGCAAGATGACTATTTGTAGAACATGCAAAGGAGATGGCGTTATAACTGTAGTAAGACGTATAGGACCTTTTGCACAACAAGTGCAAATGAAGTGTAACAAATGCGATGGCAAAGGGAAAACTATTCCACATGAATATCTATGTAAAACATGTGATGGCAGACGCATAGTCAAAGATGAAAAGAAGTTTGAAATAGAGATAGCACCAGGTTCACGTACTGGCATGCCGATAGTTTTAGAAGGCGAGGGAGAGTTCCATCCAGATGCAGACGAGGCAGGAGATATTGTTATTATTTTAGAACAAGAAGATCACCACAAATTTATAAGAAAAGGTGATAACTTAGTATATAAAAAAACTATATCTGTGTTTGATGCATTGTGTGGCACAAAGTTTATTATAACACATCTCGATGGATCAAAGATAATTGTTAATACTGATAAAGTTATTAATCCAGATAAAAAGTACTATATACGTAATGTAGGACTTCCTGAACAGAGAAATCCTACACAAAAAGGTGACATGATAATTCATTTTGATGTGATATATCCAGAAAAAATAGATCAGAAGAAAGCAAAGAAACTCAAAGAGTTGTTTTCAGATCTTTCACAAGAGAAAGAAGTTAAATTAGATACAGAAAACTATTATGAAGCGTCACTAAACGAATATAATCGAGACACTTCTTCTGACTCTGATTCAGACTCTACAAATTCTGACTCTTCTAATTCGGATACAAGAATACCAGGAATGCATGGTATGCATATGCCTGGAATGCATAACATGGGCAGTGCAAACTGCACAGCCCAGTAATTAAATATTTATTGGTTATTAATATCACATTTAATTTTAATCTAAAATTAAGTGTAAACGGCTAAAAATTCAAGATTATCTTTTGCAGTCTTACACTCTTGTTAGCAAGATTTGAGTATAAAACTCGGTCGAATCTTTAATACCAGCCGGAACACCTAACCCGTTGTCTGGTATGTCAAATTCGCAGAAGTATTGGAGAACGACTGTGTAAACAGTGTTATATGGCACATTGATGTAGTCATCTATATCTAATGTGTCGTTTTTGTTATCATCTATCGATACATATTTATTTATAGATTGAGCCAAAGTTGTCTGTTTTGATGTCTCATACAGTCTTATCTTTGTGCCTCCTGTATTATAAAATGAAGACTTTACAGTAACTCTATATAAGCCTGCCTGTAATGTAAAACTGTTATCATTATTTAGTTTTACATTTCGTACAGTATCACTTACCTGTGTTGTCAAATCTCTTGTTAGCCATCTGTTTCGCATAGAACTACCACCTGTTCTACCAAATCTCTTTATGTCTTGTATCTTGTAATATTCACAATCTGCAGTCTTTTTGTTGTCTTGAATCATATTGACTTTCTCATTTATATATGTCAACATGTACTTGACTAGACTAGATTGATTGTTATCTGACTTACAATCAGTTCTGCTCTGACTTTCAGACAGATGTTTATCTGTAGACAGACTATCACAGGTATATGTAGTTACTTGTTTAACAAATTCTGAATCTGTGTTATCAGTATTTGTGATTGTAAATCTGGTTGTATCTTGGTTTGTGTTTTCTGAAGCAGTATACAGATAGCTGTCTGTATGATAATCATACGTTGTATTAGTCGTGTAAGACTTATCTGTGTCTGTTAAAGGAATTATGTTACATCTTTCTAATGCGTCATCAAGTCTGTTTATCATCTGTTTAGTAGGTTTGTTGAGATAGAGTTCTCGATCTGAAGAGAGATTTGTACTGATACTCGTGTAAGGTGTATCTATGTCATGTGCGAAGCTGTTCATACTGTTTATGTCTGATACGACTTTGTTTCTGCTGTCTGATATAGTATAGTCTTGAGAGCACTGATCAGCATTAGTTGTTGTAACTTCTGAATCATTGTAACAAGTAGTAGCATATGTATTACTGTTTTCACAATAAGATCCTGATGTTTTCTGCATACCTTTTTGATCATTGTCTTTACAAACAACTGGTTCAGTTATGCTTCTATTGTGATCCACAAATAGACCTGATTTTGTTTTGTCTATATTGTCGCCTTTACTCTTGTCTGGTACAGTATATGTCTCTCTTTTTCTGTCTGCTTCTTCGAGTCTTCTAACGTGTCTTGTGTAAGGAGAGTCAGGTGCAACATGTTCCACATCTGTTTTATGAACTAGTGGGACAGACAGAGCATTATTTTTCGTGTTCGCATTGTTTATTAAATTAGTTTGTTCTTTTAAGGCCTGATTATTTTGGCATATCTGAGTAACAGATCTGTTTTTGTCTTGATTATTCGGTGTTTTTATTGATAAATTAAAGTTACGCTTGCGTTTATGCATATATAGAATTGCTATATTATTTTAATTTCATTGGATAAGAGTCTGCAGACAAACAGTGTCGATAGCAAATTTTATGTTGATTAAATTATATATATATATATAATGGCATTCATATCTAAATGGAAAATATTTTGTATACCTGAAGATAAATTTTACTATGTGTGGGATGTTGATAAACCAACGAGTTGTCCCAACAGCAGTGAACATTCGGCAAATGCTCTATCCATAAACAGTATATTCAGAGTATATAAATACAAGAGTATCGACATATATAATTCTCCTGCATATCTTTCTGGATATAATTTCTATAGATGCAACAGTCTGTTCGGCGACATAATCTTCGATTTAACAAGCAATAAGAAAGATTATCGATACATAATAATACAAAAACTGTCTAATAGGAATCAAGTGATAATTGACGAGAAATTCATATTGCACGAAGACAAAGAGACAGTAAAATTGTACTATAACGGTACAGATTGGATAAAACTCGATATTGATGGTTATGAAGGAGAAGTCGACAGACTGTTAGAACCATCTTTTTATAATAATTATGATGACGATGAACTAAATTTTAGCGTTTCCATTAAAACAAGAGATCCTGTGCCGTCTGACGACGTTTCATCCGGATATTATGCAGGTTCAAGATGGCTAAACAAGACTAGTAATGTTGAGTTCGCACTGTTTGACAATACAAAAGATAATGCTGTTTGGGTTAACATAAACTATAATGATGTGAAGTCAAATTTTCTTGACGTCGTAAATACAACAACACTAGAACTAAACTTTAATGCGTTGGAAGATTCTATTCTGTATTTCAAAGATGGCACTATCAAAAGTTCAGGCAAGATACAATACAAATCAGATGCCAATAAATTAGTTCTTGACACAGAAGTAGACGTAAAGAACAATCATATCATAAATCTAGCTTACCCTAACAATGGTAAAGACGCGGCCAATAGAGACTATGTTGACGATGTAGTTGCGGCTGCTATTGGAACTATAGTTACAAACAAATGGAATATATGTTGTATAATGCCAACAGGTACTAATGGAGGACAACCCGTTTTAGAGACGTGGGCAAATGTACATTTAAACTATATTGACGGCCCAAACAGTGATGTGACATTGAACACTGATATCATAAAATTTGTTAAAGGAAGATATAAAGTGTTTATAAAAGCGTCTTTTCATAAAACAGAAGGGACTGCGATAAGATTTTATGATATGACAAACAGCATTGTTATTAAGAAAAGCAACAGTTATAGAATAATAGAAGGCACTAATGTGAGTTTGTACTTAGATATTATTACAAACAGTGACATAGAATGTGCATTGCAATATTATGTCACAGAAGGTGACAACACAGGTCTTGGATTTCCATTAGGTATATCAGGAGAAGAAGAACAGTATGTTACTATTTTAGTTGAAAGAAGTGTTATATGATATATGTTTTAGGCTATACCAATTAAAATAGAGTCAATAAACGCTTTTTTGCTTCCATTACCAGTAACTTTTAACTGGAATTCTATTGTTGCAACATTTGTTGGGATATTAGATAATGTAGTAATATCGTTTAACTGTTCAGTTGTATTTGTAAAAGTTCGTTCAGCGATTATTGCTCTATTTGTCGAGTCATATATCCTTATGCCGTATGATGTGGCTCCCGACTCTACATAAGACATGACTCTTACACTGTTCATAACACGTGCTGTGCCATTGATATTGTATTTCAACATCGTTTTCCATGTTGTCAACTTTGTATTGTCTACTCTTGGATAGACAGTTTCAGTATAACTTGACACTACATATGGCGTATTGTCATGATCTGCTATCAGCCCTCCAGCAGGACTTGTTGTGTCACCATCTAATATTGTTTTGTCAGTCGGAGACAAAGCACTGTCGAAGACGATATATGCTGTGTCGCCTGTAGTATCTATTCTGTTCAACACAGACACTATAGCTGACGCATCTATCTCTGTTTTTAATTTAGATTCGTTTATACTTCCTCCAGGAAAATCAGCTGAAATACTGTATGAATATGAAGTTTCTGGCATATAATATATTAAAACAAAATATATTGTATAACTTACACCACTCCATAGTCGTTGTTAAATATTTAGACAGACATTGTCTATGTCTGTCTAAATTTTATACTTTGTTATATATTAAATTAAGTACATCAAGCCAAATTTAAGCGAAGATTGGATCTACAAATGTTTAGTCTGATACTCTCCATATCTCTAGCCTTGCATTTGCTATTAGCGCTGTGTTAGTATTGTTTGAAGAAGCGTAGTCTATATCGATGACTAACACGCCAGAAAGAGCGTCGCCATGATAAAATCCAGACACTGGTATGCGCTGTGTATTCGCAGTATCTTGTGGCTCTTGTGTTTGTGCATGTATTGTCGTCGTGCTGTTAATCCTTACTCTTCCTAAAAAGTTAGCAGCGGTACTGTTATAAGCCCATGTGTAATACCATCCTATTCTGTATTTGCCAGATGGCAATGAGGGCGTTGTCATTCTTAATTTATTCTGAAACGTACTTGACGTTGATGTGCTTTGCGCGTCGCTTACAGCTTCTTGGAAAAAAGCACCAAACTGATATACCCATGATGCAAGTGTGCTGCTTGATGCTAGTAACAGTTGTTCTGCAACTGGGGCCGCTGAGGCAGATACATCAACCAAAGTTGTTGCACTATGGAGAGACTTTGCAGCAAAATTGTTTGTTGTTGATGTGCCTGTCTTGTTAGTCAATGTTTGTGCGACATCAGTTCCTACTACTGTTGTTGTAGCATCTGGAATTGTCAGTGTTCTTGTTGTAGCCGTTGCTATTCCTGAACACTCGAACTGCACACGTTTAGTCGCGTCTGTGTTATCGATTATAAAAGTTGTTGAATCGCTTAATGATTTGTTGGTCAAAGTGTCTGTTGTGGCTCGTCCAACTAATGTGTCTGTCGAAGTAGGCAGAGTTAATGTACCGGTATTGCTAATAGTAGAGATAACAGGAGCAGTTAGTGTTTTGTTTGTTAGAGTGTCTGTTGTGGCTCTACCAACCAGTGTATCTGTTGTTGTAGGCAGAGTTAATGTACCTGTATTGCTAATAGTAGATATAACTGGGGCAGTTAAAGTTTTGTTTGTTAGTGTGTCTGTTGTGGCTCTACCAACTAGCGTGTCTGTAGAAGTGGGCAGTGTGAGTGTACCTGTATTACTAATAGTAGAGATAACTGGTGCAGTTAAAGTTTTATTTGTTAGTGTTTGTGCAACATCAGTTCCTACTATTGTTGTCGTAGCATTTGGCACAGTTAATGTCCTAGTAGTAGCTGTTGTTATTCCAGAACACTCAAACTGTACACGCTTAGTTACATCCGCATTATCAATTATAAAAGTCGTTGAATCGCTTAGTGATTTGTTGGTCAAGGTATCAGTTGTCGTTCTGCCAATTAGCGTGTCTGTTGTAGTTGGTAAAGTCAATGTGCCTGTGTTACTGATTGTCGAGATAACTGGCGCAGTTAAAGTTTTGTTTGTTAATGTTTGTGTCGCATCAGTGCCGACCAATGTTGTTGTTGCATCTGGCACAGTTAATGTTCTAGTAGTAGCCGTTGTTATTCCAGAACATTCAAATTGAACGCGTTTTGTCGCGTCAGTATTATCTATTATAAAAGTACTTGAGTCGACTAATGATTTGTTTGTTAATGTTTCAGTTCCTGTTAATGTTGCTCCGATAGTAATATCGCTTAACAAAGCTATAGTTCCTGAATTGTCTGGCACCGTTAATGTTCTTGTCGTGGCTGTTGTTATTCCTGAACATTCAAACTGCACACGTTTAGTCACATCTGCATTGTCTATTATAAATGTTGTCGAATCACTTAACGACTTGTTAGTCAAAGTGTCAGTCGTGGCTCGTCCGACCAGAGTATCTGTTGACGTGGGCAATGTTAATGTGCCAGTGTTACTAATTGTAGAGATAACTGGAGCAGTTAAAGTTTTGTTAGTTAAAGTGTCTGTTGTAGCTCTTCCAACCAATGTATCAGTCGTAGTAGGCAGAGTTAATGTACCTGTATTACTAATTGTCGAAATAACTGGAGCAGTTAAAGTTTTGTTTGTTAGTGTTTGTGCAACATCAGTTCCTACTATTG
>JACCDN010670251.1_pt1 | contig 86495 bp, 74 predicted proteins | sample 7441691 | NCBI WGS metagenome assembly JACCDN01 (sample SAMN15323439, study PRJNA562643) | freshwater metagenome | isolation source: river surface water | place: USA:Blue River Watershed | collected 2017-08-16
GCGGCTGAGGCGAAAGAATATGGTTTAATTGACGAGATTTTAACAAGAACTGTCTAGTGGCTAGTAAAAAAACAAGTTGTTCCTTCTGCGGTCGTCCTAAAAACGAGGTAGGTTTATTGCTTTCTGGTATTGATGGCCAAATTTGCAATAACTGCTTGCAACAGGGATACGAGGTGGTGAAAGAGGAGATGGGTGTAGCAGCTCAAGCGAAAGCGGGTACGAAACACTCCTTCGAATTAGTGAAGCCGAAGGATTTGAAAGAATATTTAGATGGCTATATCATCGGACAGGAAGAAGCAAAAAAGCACCTTTCTGTGGCGGTTTATAACCACTACAAGCGTTTAATGCAGGCTCCTTCGAATGACGATGTCAAGATCGAGAAGTCGAATATCCTGATGGTAGGCGAGACGGGAACGGGTAAAACCTATTTAGCTCGCACCCTAGCCCAAAAATTACAAGTCCCTTTCTGCATCGCGGATGCCACCGTAATTACGGAGGCAGGTTATGTAGGGGAAGATGTGGAAACGATTTTAACACGATTACTTCAAGCGGCGAATTATGACGTGGAGAAGGCAGAATGTGGCATCGTTTTCATCGATGAGATTGATAAAATTGCGCGCAAATCTGACAATCCATCCATCACGCGTGATGTGTCCGGAGAAGGGGTACAGCAGGCTTTATTGAAATTATTAGAAGGTTCGATAGTGAACGTTCCGCCTCAAGGAGGTCGTAAGCATCCAGACCAAAAGATGATTGCTGTCAACACGGAGAACATTTTATTCATTTGTGGTGGTGCCTTTGATGGCATCGATCGCCACATTGCGAAGCGCTTGAATTCGCGTCCGATTGGATTCTCAGGAGATGATACCTTCCACGAGTCATTCGAGAAGGACCAAATTATGAAGTATGTAACGGCACAGGATTTAAAATCATTCGGTCTAATCCCAGAATTACTTGGCCGTCTTCCCGTTGTTACCTACTTGAACCCATTGGATACTACAGCTATGTTATCGATTTTAACGGAGCCTAAAAACGCATTAGTAAAGCAATACGAGAAGCTTTTCGATATGGAAGGTGTTTCGTTGACTTTTCAGCATGAAGCTCTCGTGTACATGGTAGAACAAGCGATGCAATTTAAATTAGGCGCGCGTGGTTTACGTTCAATCATGGAAGCTGTGATGATAGATGCCATGTATGAAATTCCATCCCAAACTGAATTAAAGAAATTCGAGGTGGATGTTAATTATGCAAAGTCTAAGTTCGAACGAACGGTATTCCATCAGATGAAAGTAGTCGCTTAATATGCTAGCTACTCAGCTCATATTTTTGCACGGATTTGGAGAAGATGAACGGGTATGGTCAGATTTTTTGCCTAATTATACCTGGTCATTCCCCTCTATTTGTCCCTCGTATGCGGAATGGACGGATTGTCCTACGCTAGCAGATTACGCCCGTAAAATCGTTTCTTCTCTTCCCCTAAGTAGTGATTTCATTCTAGTGGGTCATTCTATGGGTGGGTATATTGCCTTAGAAATAGCCTCTCAATTTCCAGAAAGAGTCAAGAAAGTCGTGATGCTACACTCTACTTTTTTGGCGGACACACAGGAAAAGAAAATCAATCGAGATCGAACGGCTGATTTATTAGCTAAAAAAGGAACTGGATTTTTTATCGGGCCTTTCTTACCTAATTTGTTTGCTTCAGCAACTCAAGAACTCATTTCTACACTAGCCTCCAGGTACCGAGAATTATCTGCTGCTGGATTAATTGCCGCGACCAAGGCGATGCGGAATCGAAAAGATTTTACCACATTTATTCAAACTACTGATATACCCGTCCTATTTATCTTGGGAGAACAAGACGCCTTGATTTCTCCGGAGTCTATTACTCGGTTTGTAACGAAATCGGTTGTAATTTTGTCAAACGTAGGTCACCAAGGTACCTATGAAGCGCCCGAAGCCGTTGCAGAGGCAATTAATCAATTTGTGCATGTCTGATATAATCATTGCCTTAGATGGCTTCTCTTCTTGTGGAAAAAGTACAACGGCACGCCACGTGGCGGCTTCCTTGCATTATGCTTTTTTAGATTCAGGTGCGATGTACCGGGCGGTGGCACTCTATTTTGATCGCCAAAATGTGGATTTGAAAAATTTAGAGGCTGTTAAAGAGGCGCTCGGCCATATCGAAATCACTTTTCAATTCAATCCTGCAAAACAGGCTTCTGATACCGTTTTAAATGGGGAAAATGTCGAGGCAGAGATTCGAAAAATGCATATATCTGATTTAGTGAGCCAAGTGGCTGCAATTCCAGAGGTACGACATGCGATGGTGGCTCAACAACAAAAAATGGGGGAGAAGAAGGGGATTGTCATGGACGGACGCGATATTGGAACAGTTGTATTTCCTAACGCCGAATTAAAGATATTTATGACTGCAGAGCCACATATTCGAGCTCAGAGACGCAAATTGGAGCTTTTACAAAAGGGCGAAGATCTTCCTCTGGAAGAAATAATCGAGAACTTGCGCAAAAGAGATGAGATTGATTCGAATCGAAGCGAAGGCCCATTAAAACGTGCTGCAGATGCCATTGATTTAGATACCTCTTATCGGACCATGGATGAACAAGTAGAGTTTGTATTAGATCACGTTCGACGCGTGCAAGGTGAAAAACGATAATCCTTTTATCATCGTAGGCCAGGGTCTAGCTGGCACCATTTTAGCACACCATTTTTTGGAGGCAGAAATATCTTTTCAAATTTGGGATTCGCCTCAGACACATTTTAATTCATCTAAAGCTGCTGGTGGCATTTTCAATCCGGTTACTGGCCGAAAATTAGAACAAACCTGGCTCGCAGATGAGTTATTTACTTACCTTTTTGAATTTTACCCTCGATTAGAGAAAACGTTAAATACGCGTTTCTTTTTCCCCATGCCGCTATTTCGCCCCTTTGCGAATGAGGAGATGAAGACCTGGCTGGTAGATCGGAAAGACCAAATACACCACAATTATTTACGTTGGGAATCGGAGGGTGTTTGGGTAGAAAAAGCGGGTTGGGTCGATGTAGCCACTTTATTGCAGGCATCTCGTGCGTATTTTTCCTCCATAGGTATACTGAAAGAAGCTGAGTATACGGATTTTCAGGCTATCTTTTGTGAAGGATTCCATGCGCAACAAAATCCACTTTGGTCTTGTTTACCTTTTTTACCTGCAAAGGGAGAATTGATGGAAGTTCGCTCTAAAGAACCACCTCAGGATTATATTTTAAATAAAAATGGTTTCTTGTTGCCCTTAGGGGAACAGAAATTTAAGGTGGGTGCGACCTATGCTTGGAAAGAATATACAAACAAAACTACACCGCAGGCCTTGGCTGAGTTAACAGATAAATTAGGTTTAATGGGTTGTAATCAATTCGAATTAATTGAACAAAAAACGGGTATTAGGCCCGCTACCCAAGATCGTCGACCATTTATAGGTTTTCATCCAAGTAAACAATCGGGTATATTTAACGGTTTTGGATCAAAAGGAGTGTCTTTGGCGCCTTATTTTGCCAAACAATGGACCAGTGAAATCTTAGGAAAATCTTCTGTTCATGTAGAGGCATCAATTCGGCGTTTTTATCATTTATTTTCCGTTTAAATCTGTAAATTTGGTTTTAAAGTCTTTTGGCTAAATGCGTAATTTAAATTCTTTTTTCGCAATCTTCTTGTTCTTGTCTTTTGGCTTAACCAAGCTATATGGACAAGATTCGCAATGGATTCCAGAGAATCATCGGATTCAATACCAAAATTTCCAATGGAATTACATCAGTAGCTCCAATTTTGAGGTGTTTTATTTTGATAAAAATGAAGCTTTAGCAAAATCGACGTTAACGTATCTTGAGTCAGATAATACCCGAATAACGGAGATTCTAAGTTATACGCCTTATCAAAAGGTGAAGATTTTTTTATATCCAAATCACGAAACCTGGTTACAAAGTAATAGCGGTATCTCATTAGCTAATTCAGCTGATGTGGCAGAAGAGAATTTAGCTAAATTTAGAATTGAGGTAGCTTTTAAAGATAATTTAGGCGCTTTTAAACAGGAGATTACGAAGCAAATTGTACGTGTATATTTACATGATTTATTGTTTGGAGGTAGTGTGAAGGATGTACTACAAAACTCTTTATTATTAAATGTGTCAGATTGGTTTGTTTTAGGCATGTCTGCCTACTTAGCTTCAGGAGATTCACCTGAAATGAGACGTTTTACCTATCAAATCATAAGTGAGAATAAAATTAGAAGGCTACAGGTAGCTACAGGTGCAGAGGCTGAATTGCTAGGTCAATCCATTTGGTCCTATATTGCAAATACCTATGGAAAACAGGCAATAGGTAATATTCTGAATTTAACTCGGATTATTAGAAGTGAACAATCAAGTTTATCTAGTACCATAAGAAAACCATTTTCTAAATTTTTAAAGGATTGGTATGAGTATTATTTGAATGATGCAAAAAATTTAGAAATCGCTACTTCTAAGGTTTTTCCTTCCTCTTTTTATTTGCCTCCATCGAATCAAATTAACTCTTTTCAGGCAAGTCCTGATGGACTTTTTGAGGCTTTTGTCACAGATGAATTTGGCAGATATAAGGTCTATTTACATAACGTGGCCACGGATAAACTGCAATTACTTCAACAAACTGGATTAAAGGATTTAAATCGTACTTCTGAAGGGAAAGGGCCTTTAATTTCTTGGAGTGGAAATAATAGGCTTTCTGTTCTATTTAACGAGCAAGGATTTACTTGGATGAAGAACTATCAGGTTAATAAAGGAAGGAACTATACTTCTGAGCCTAAATTAAAAATTGCCAATTTGTCTTACCTAGATATGAAAGTATCCTCCAATGGGACAAAGGCACTAGTACGTGTTTTAGAAAAAGGTCAAGTTGATTTAGGGATTTATGATTTGAAGCGGAATAAGTTAAATCTACTTACTAAAGATGCTTATAATGAAACGGAGGCCCATTGGATGCCAGATAATCGGGTGATTTATGTAACGGATCGGTATATAGATTCATTGCCTTCTCCACCTTCACCCATTTCTTCTTTGTTTGTTTGGAATCCAGATGAACCAGAAAATCCAACCAGGTTATTCTCAACCTCTGGAAAGGTATTTAATTTTAAGCTTCAGTCAGATTCAGTAGCTTATTTTTTACATAATCAGGCAAACGGACCTCGGTTAATTCGTTTTCATATGGCTGATACTACTTTTAGACAATCTAGAGTTAGAACGGTTGCTTGGCAAAATTTCGAATGGACATCTAAAGGTGTTTATGCGCTAGAAAGAAATATTGTAACGGATAACATTCAACGCTACACAGAAACAAGTCTTGAAGAATATCTTGGTTCTGAATGGATTCCCAAGATCAACATGGTAAATCCGACAACAATTATTGAACAAGAAGTCGCTTCCTTTGAAACAGATGCTGCGAAAAAGGCAAGAAAAGCTAGATTGGATCGACAACTTTCTATTCGACTTAAAAGAGAGCCTGGTAAGATGGTGGGTCCCTTAGCCTATCAAAATTCTTTTGTATTTAATAGTTCCCAAGGACAATTTAAATCAGATCCCATCAGAGGTATAGGCTACGCCTATGAGCTGAAAGCAAATGATTTATTAGAGAATCACTTATTTAAGGCCGGTGCATTTCTGACGGCTAACTTACTTAATTCAGATATCTGGGGAGAATATGCTTATCTAGCCAATAAATTAGATTGGAAATTCCGATACGATCGAAAGGTTTTAGGTCAAGATACAGAGAATGATTCTCAAAAAATTCGTTTTAATCGATTTGCTTTAACAGCCTCTTATCCATTTAGTTTATTGAGTCGAATATCTGTGACTGGTTTATATTCAACTAATCGATTATTTAACCAAGTATCACTCGTTACTCCTGAGGAATATTCAGGTTTTGCTGGTGCATTAATTTCTTACGAAGTAGATAATACCGTTCAGGCAGGGGATAATCTTAGAACAGGATATCGAATTAATGCGACTCTTGAAGCTCAAAAGGATATGGTTATGTCGGGAGAATTTGTTCGAATCGGATTTGATGCTCGCTATTACAAGAAACTTTCAAATACCTTTTATTTTGCTACTCGTTTCTCCTCTTCTCATCAATTGGGAAGTAGGACCCAGGCCTCTATGTTAGGAGGGATGGATAATTGGTTTTTTAATAGACGAGATGAGCGTGCACAAGAAACTCCCTTGGGACTGGATGGACTTGCAAGGCGGGATGTATTTATGAGTAATTTCATTGCTCCATTGCGTGGATTTGCTTTGAATAAACTAAGTGGTAATAGTCATTTATTGTTTAATGCAGAAATCAGGATTCCTGTGAAGTCTATTATGCCTTCAGAATCTTCCAGCTTACTAAATTCGGTTCAACTCGTTGGTTTCACAGATGTTGGAACAGCTTGGACAGGATCTAGTCCTTTTGAGAAATCCAATGGATTTAATACGAATGTGTATGGCGGAAAAACGAATCCATTCATTGCTACTGTGACTGATTTTAGAAATCCATTTTTAGTAGGTTATGGAATTGGAGCTAGGGCTGTTATTTTTGGCTATTTTGTTAAATTTGATTACGCCTTTGGAATTGAAAATAAAGAAGTAAAGTCTCCTCTAACGTATCTGACACTAGGATATGATTTTTAAATGATCAAAAAAATATTTTTTCTTTTATTTATCCCTTGGACACTTTTTTCTCAAAGTCTTAGTATATCTAATTTGCCAATCATAAGAATAAGCACCAAGGGTCGGGTCATAAAGGATGAACCTAAGGTTCCGGTGGTTTTCGATCTTTTTGATAATGGACCAGGCAAACTGAATCAAGTTTCTAACACGCCTACCTTAAGCACAATAGCAGGAGTTGAATACCGAGGTTCAACCTCTCAGGCTGATTTTTATTTTTTACCCGGATTAGTCAAAAAACCATATGGAATTGAACTATGGACTGACACAAGTGGGGTGACTGTAAAAAATCTTTCTCTTGTTCAAATGCCATTGGAATCGGATTGGGTATTAAATGCCTCTTACAATGACCGATCATTTATGCGTGATTTTTTAGCCCAAAAGCTAGCAGGCAGTTTCGGTTTATTAAATTCAAAATCAAAATTTGTCGAACTAATTGTTAACGAGGAATACAATGGGGTTTATTTATTATTGGAAAAGATTAAGCAAGGGAAAAATAGGGTACCTATAGCAGATTTAACTCCGACAGAAAATGCTGGCGATAATCTAACTGGAGGCTACTTGTTGAAAATTGATAAAAATAGTGGCTCCCCTTCTCCTTCTTGGAAAAGTAATTATACCTCGGGAATATTAGCTACACAAAAGACAGAGTTTCAAATAGAATACCCTAAATATGGAATCATTACTCAGACCCAAATAAATTATATTAAAAATTATATTAATAATTGGGAGCAAAAATTAATGACTGAGAACATAAATGATCCAAACGCTAGTTTTCGTAATTTCATGGACGTGCCGTCTTTCGTTAATTTCTTCATTTTAAATGAAGTAACTCGCAATGTGGATGGATTCAGGTTAAGTACTTACTTGTACAAAGACAAGGAATCTGTGGGTGGCAAGATAAAGATGGGGCCCGCCTGGGATTTTAATATTGCTTTTGGTAATGCTGATTATTTGAATGGTTGGAAGACAGATGGATTTGTGTATAAATCGTTAGAGAATGATGGGGGCAAGAATGATTATTGGCAAGTACCTTTTTGGTGGAATAAATTGATACAAGATGCAAGTTTTCGTAAAGCATTGGCAACCCGATGGAAGGCTGTACGCGCCAGTTTTTTAAACACAAAATCAATTTATGCCACAATCGATTCTGCGCAGGTCGCTCTGAAGGATCCGCTTACAAGAAATTTTCAAAAATTCCCTTTAATGGGCAAGAAAATATGGCCTAATTATTATGTAGGCGCCACTTTGAGCGATGAGGTAAACTGGTTGAAAAATTGGATCCAGGGACGTCTAACTTGGTTAGATGCCCAAATGGCCCTCTTTGATAGTCCAATATTGGCAGTTCGCGAAGAAAATCCGTCTGCTATCGTATTTCCTAATCCGTCTTCGTCCGGAATTTTTCAATGGAAATTTAGTTTAGATAAACCATCCCTTGTGACCTATTTTATCTCAGATGTAGTGGGTCGCATGATTTTTTCCCCTAAAAGCGCTAATTTTGGGTCAGGCGAGCAAATTCAATCGTTGGATTTGTCTACGTATCCTCCTGGTACTTACCTTTTCTTTTGGAAAACGGATGAAGGTGAAGTACAGCAAATCAAAATTTTACGTTAATGTCATCCATTTTAGATCAATTTCGACGTACTCGTTTCGCGGCTTCTTCTCTTGCAATGACAAGTGGAGATTTACGCAATGAGGTGTTGGCTAGTTTAGCTGAGTTGATTCGAGAGAATACGACTGAAATTTTAAGAGAAAACCAACAGGACGTAGCCCAAATGGCAAGCGATCATCCGATGCGAGATCGCCTTCTGTTAACCCAGGAGCGATTAGTTGCTCTAGCGGATAGTGTTCTTTCCGTGATGCAATTGCCTAATCCATCGGCTCAGGTTTTGTCGAAGAGAAAGCTCCCAAATGGCTTAGAATTATCTAAAATAACCGTACCTCTTGGAGTGGTAGGTGTGATCTTCGAGTCTCGCCCTAATGTAACGATTGATGTTGCAGCGCTATGTATTCGCTCTGGGAATGCGGTGGTGTTAAGAGGAGGTTCGGACGCCTATTATACGAATACTATTTTAGTTAAATTGATTCATCTCGCCTTAGAAAAACATGGATTTTCGACGGATTTGGTCTATTTGATGCCCACAGATCGTGCGCACGTGACGACACTTTTGACTGCAGTTAACTATATTGATGTGATTATTCCGCGTGGATCGGAGGCCTTGATACAACGGGTTCGAAAGGAATCCTTAGTTCCTACGATTGAAACGGGTGCAGGCGTTTGCCATACGTACGTGGGGGCATCGGCGGATCTTTCGATGGCAGTATCCATAGTGGTGAATGCCAAAGTCTCTCGCCCATCTGTCTGCAACTCATTAGATACTATCGTTTTGCATCAATCGATTGCGGCTGAATTTCTTAAATTAGTAGCTTCATCCTTACAAGAATATTCAGTCACGATCTACGCCGACATTTCGGCTTATAATACCCTGAAGCAGGTGGGTTATTCCCTTTTAGAGAATGCTACTGAATCAGATTTCGGACGTGAATTCTTGGATTTTGCATGTTCGATTAAAGTGGTCAAAGATTTACCAGAAGCAATTGAGCATATTTCAAACTATTCTTCTCGTCATTCGGAAGCGATTGTTTCAAATGACGAAACAGAAGCCAGGTTTTTCTTATCAACAGTAGATGCTGCGGCAGTGTATTGGAATGCCTCAACGCGTTTTACAGATGGTGGAGAATTTGGCTTAGGTGCTGAAATAGGTATATCTACTCAAAAATTGCACGCAAGGGGTCCTTTTGCTTTGGAAAAATTAGTAACTGAAAAATGGATTGGAATTGGTCAAGGCCAAATTCGCTAAAATTCGTGATCTAATCCCATTCTTTGTTTCATTTCGACTAAAATAGGATGTTTTTTAGATAAGAAGTCGTATTTATCCGACTGAGTATAAATGATCTTTTTATCTGAAATATCCCCTTGAATTAGATCTAAAACGAGGTCAATCGAATCGTTCTTCAATTTTGTTCGTAGCTGAGTTACTAATTCAAGTTTCAATGAGTCATTAAATTGTTGTATCTGGACTTCGCTCTCCACCTTCAAATGTATGACGGAATCGATCAGACTAATTTCTCGATTCATCATCACGAATTTGTTAATGAAATTGCCTGTTTTGAAGCTTTGAGCAATTTGAGTCCATACAAAATTTAACTCCTCGAAACTAAAAGGTTCCTGCTGAATGTTATCCTCTATCCCAGCTTCCGTTTCATTTTCGAGTTGATTTGAACTGACCACTTTCTTTGCACTGCGTAATCCATGACTGGAAGGTCTAATTACTTGCGTTTCAATGGTTGGCACAGGCTCAGCAACAGGCACAGGTTCAGGAATAGGTTCTGAAACCGAAGCCTTAGCTATCGGTTTACTCTCAGACTTTTTTCCGGCGCCACCCTCCACCGCAGGTTGAGTTGCGGCAGGTTGGTAAACCGACGGCAAGTAATTGATTTTAAGAAGGGTCAATTCGACATGTAAACGTGCATTCTTTGCCGATTTGTAATGTATCTCGCATTGGGAGCAAAGATTCATTGCTGATAACAAGAAGGAGGCAGATGTTTTCGCGGACTGCATTTGAAATTTCTCCCGATTTTCCTTGCTTAATTCCATCAATGCGAGCGTCTTCGGATCTTTAGCAAATAACAAATTTCGGAAATGCTCCGATAGTCCAGCTATGAACTGTTGTCCGTCAAAACCTTTGCGCATAATCTCGTCTAATAAAACGAGTGAGTCAGTGTGGTTTTGATTCACAAAGAAATCCGTTATTTGGAAGTAATAATCGCTATCAAGAATGTGCAGGTTTTCCAATACAGCGGCATGTCTCAGCGAATTGTCTGTTGAAAAAGTCACATTCAAATCAAACATAGACAAGGCGTCACGAAGTCCACCGTCGGCTTTGATGGAAATTAATTCCAAAGCAGCTGGTTCTGCATTGATGCCTTCCTTATCTGCGATAGACGCAAGATGAGAAGCCATGTCTTTCCATTGAATTCGGTTGAAGTCAAAGATTTGGCAACGAGATAAAATCGTAGGTAAAATTTTGTGCTTTTCTGTCGTTGCTAAGATGAAAATAGCATAGGAAGGCGGCTCCTCTAAGGTCTTTAAAAAGGCATTAAAGGCAGCAGCCGAAAGCATATGAACCTCATCAATAATGTAAATTTTGTATTTACCGTTTTGAGGAGGATAGCGAACTTGATCAATTAGGTTGCGAATGTCTTCTACGGAATTATTCGAAGCCGCATCTAATTCGTGAATAGTTAATGAGGTATTTTCTTGGAAAGATTGACAGGATGAACACTTACCACAAGCTTCTCCATCTGCACCTAAATCCTGGCAATTAATGGTCTTCGCTAAAATACGCGCACAAGTAGTTTTACCGACTCCTCTTGGACCACAAAAAAGGAATGCTTGTGCCAGGTGATTTGATTTAATCGCATTCTTAAGGGTGGTGGTAATGTGACTTTGGCCTACCACGGAATCAAATAGGGTAGGGCGGTATTTACGCGCTGAAACAATAAAATTTTCCATAATCAAATTTACCTTTTTAAGCCTTAATTCCCAAATGCGTTAGGGGATTCTGATGACCGCACTCACTGGGAAATGATCTGTTGGATATTTGTTCTCCCAAGTCTCGCTATGGGTCGTATGTTGCAAAACAGAAGGTCCGTTTTTAACAAAGATATAGTCAATGTGTCTTCCTTCTTGTTCTTTTACGAAGCCATTGAATGAACTGTATGGCCCATAATGACCATTTTGGCTAATCTTTTCTGCATCGATGACGCGCGCTGGATTTTTTCCATCCACTAAAATTTGGATAGGTTCGTCGTCTGGCGTTGCGTTAAAATCTCCTGTTAAAATCACTGGAGTTTTACCTGCGATTTCTTCAATTTTACGTAAAATGAGCTTCGCACTTTCTCTGCGTGCGACCTTTCCTAGATGATCAAAATGGGTATTGAATACGAAGAATTTCTTGCCAGTCTTGATCTCTTGAAATTGTCCCCAAGTAACGACCCGGCGGCAAGCAGCATCCCAGCCAAAACCTACCTTATCGCAGGAATCCGATAGCCAAAAGGTACTTTCTTTAATCAATTTGAACTTTGATTTTCGGTACATCAAGGCAGAGAATTCTCCTTCCGCTTTACCATCATCCCGACCTTTTCCGAACCATCCAAAACCTGGTAATTCTTTTTCTAAATCCTTAATTTGATGCAAATAGGCTTCTTGTAATCCAACAATGTCAGCTTGGTGATAGCGGATGAGTTCTCCACAGTGTTTGATGCGGTATTTCCATTGGTTTAGGCCATCTGATTCGGTATCTAATCGAACATTGAATGTCATTGCTTTTAGTTGGGCAGTGGCTGCAGGACCAGCTAGTAAGAGTAAAAAACAAATAAAGGCTTTCAGAATATTCATCACCTGGGGAAATACTTTATCGTTCCTGCCATTTTTTATGACAAAATCAGCCCCCCATAAATAGTTTTTAGGCTGAGGTTGTAAATCAATCATTTGCATTGTTTCCATATAGCTCATACGACTTCGTTTTTGAATGTTTTGAATACGTTCATTTAAAGGTGAATCCACAGTGATTATCTGTGAAATATGCTCTGGTTTAGTTCGCGGTGTGATAAGGGCTGATTCATACAAATAAAAAGGTGCTTCTGGTGCCGAAGCATGCCAATCAACCGCATTTTGACGAACTGCAGGATGAATAATGGCATTCAAATGGGCCACATCACCTGGATATTTTTGTAATAAACCCTTCATCCAAGTTCGATTATAGGAACCATCTGGAAGGTAAGCTTTAGGGCCAAACTCCGCAGTGATTGCTTCTTTCACCGTGATGTCATTTTCGCAAATTTCGCGAGCCACTTTATCTGCTTCAAAAACGGGAATGCCTAGACACGAAAAAATCCGGCAAATAGTCGATTTGCCGGATCCTATTCCGCCTGTAATTCCGATGAAAGGTTTCAGGCTATTTTGCATTGAATTATTCTTCTAAGCGAGAGGAAGCATCTTTTGAGATGGCCGTTTTCTCAAATACCATACGAACGCCCTTATTTGAATCAACTTCAACTACGATGGTTTTTTCGCGGATAGTAACCACAGTTCCGTGTGCTCCTCCAATTGTTACGACTTTATCACCTGTCTTTAATTCCTCAATGAATTTCTTCGCTTCTTTTGCTTTTTGTTGCTGTGGACGAATCATAAAGAAATAAAATACCACAAAAATTCCTCCAAAAAGGATGAATTGCATGTAGGCAGGACTTTGAGCTTGTAATAATAACATGTTTTTATTTTTTAGGTAAGACTTCAACTTTAAATGCCATTCTATTTTCCGCTGGTAGCGTGTTACAGTAGGCGGTAATGGATTTCTGCAATTTCCCTTCTTTTCCTTTCGAATCAAATTTTACTCGAATAAATCCCTTTTTCCCCGGTTGAATGATATTTGTGGACCATTTCGGAGTGGTACATCCGCACGATGCATTGACTGAGATAATTTTCAAAGGCAAATTCCCCGTATTCTTAAAATTAAACGTGTGAAAAACACTATCTCCTTCCACTAGTTTACCTAAAGATACGAAGGGCTTATCTACTTTAAGGATTGGTTGTTTTTCTACACTTGGTTTTAATGCTGCTGGTATAGCATTCTCTGTGGCATTATTCGCTTCTTTTTGCTGATTCGTACAGGAAAAAATCCCTAGAAGACAGAAAAAAAAGAGAGTGGAGCGCATCTTATTTCGCCTTAATTTGTGTCATCATTTTTTCCACATCCTCTAGCAATTTCTCTGCTTTGATTTTCGCATCTTGAACGACTTTTTTTCCTTCTGATTTAGCAGAAGTTTCAATCACTTCTTTACCATCTACGATATCATTGATCAATTGCTTTAATTGATCACGGTATTTGTTCAATTGAAAATACAATTTACTTCGGGTATTCTCTCCTTTATCAGGAGCGTATAAAATACCTACAACAGCCCCTGCTGCCGCGCCTACTACAAAGGCCCAAAAAGATCTAGATGATTTGCTCATTTTATTTGTTAGCTATGTCGATTAATCCTCGACCTGATTTAGTAATCACTTTTTCGTGAACTAAGCGATTCGAAACTACGTCCAAAATACCGTTAATAAACTGGCCAGACTTAGGTGTCGAATAGTTTTTTGCTAGTTCGATGTACTCATTTATGCTCACTTTTACTGGAATACTTGAGAATTTCACCATCTCGGCTAAGGCCATTTTGAGAATGATAAAATCCGCGACCGCTAGGCGATCAGACTCCCAGTTTTTAGTTTGATCCCCGATCCAAGCACTTAATTGCTTGTCTTCTGAGACACTGTAATCAAATAATTCTTCAAAGAATAACTTGTCGTCTTCCCATTGGATGGCGAGAGGTTGTAAACTTAGGTCTTCCAAAGCCTCTATCTTAAAGGTTTTGTTCGCCATACTCTTTACCACATCCTTATTCAAAGACCAATTTAAATCTTTTTCCTCAAAATATTCTGTCATCGACTCGTGTTTTAAAAGGAAATTTTTCAACACGTAAACGACGAAAGCTAAATCGTCTTCAAACTTCTTGCCTGCGGTAGGAAGGTAAGTTAGGAAGGTTTCATCCGTCAAGATGTTCTCGATAAATAATTTCTTGATTAAATTTTCATCCTCTTCTGACCAACCAATGTGGTTCTTGTCGAAGGCGCGTTGCAAATCGCTCCATTTGGACAGAATATATAATACCTTATTTTTAGCCAGTAATGAGGTCTTTGTATTATTTTCTAACAAGCGTCTATTTTCATCCCAAAGGGCAATTAAGGGCAATTGCTGCAAGTAATATAGGATTTTAAGGTATTGCTTGTTGATGGCTTCCACCTCTAAAACCATATCATTTTTTAGCTTTTTAGCTATTTGCTTTACGTTTGCTTGGTATTGATTGTAGACTGATTGAGCTGCTTCTTGCGCTTCGTCTGGTATTGTTTCTTCTGATGTAATTTCTTGAAAAAACTCTTTTAACTGAATTTCGGCTAGTTGTCTTAGGCCCTCTAAACGAGGCATTTGGTCTTCTTTTGCGACCATTAAGGATAAATCAGGCTGAAAAATGGTCGCTAAACCATCAAAAGCTAATTGATATTGGGCACGTTCTTGTGTATAGAAAGCATACAATTGCTGAAATGCTTTGACACGTAGTAATCTCCTGTTAACCATCCGAAATAAAAGAGCGTCTTGTTTTGAATCCCAAAATTAAGAATTTTAATTGATAAAGGTCCTATCTTTGTGGTCAATTAATCTATACATGGGCGCGCTAAGTCATATCAATCAGTATTTTTGGAAGTACAAATGGCTTTTGCTGCTAGGGATAATTTTCACACTTTTGTCTAATTTTTTTGGTGTATTCCCTGCGCAATTAGTACGATATGCGCTCGACTTAGTGACAGAAACTATTGACATTTATTTCCTATTTAAAGGATTTAGTCTTCAAAAAGCCTTTTATGAAATTTTTGGTTTTACCTTATTCTTTTACGGTGGTTTAATCATTTTGATGGCAATTATGAAGGGAGTATTTCTTTTTTTAGTTCGTCAAACCCTCATTGTGATGTCTCGTCATATCGAGTACGAGTTAAAAAATGAGATTTATACCCATTATCAAACTTTGCCTCTATCCTTTTATCGCCAACAAAATACGGGAGATTTGATGGCGCGTATTTCTGAGGATGTAGGAAAAGTACGGATGTATGTAGGTCCCAGCATGATGTATGGATTGAATTTGATTACGGTTTTTATACTTGTGATCTATTCGATGTGGCAAGTGAATCAAAAATTGATGTGGTATGTGTTAATGCCATTACCTGTTTTGTCGTTGAGTATTTATTATGTCAACTCCCTTATTATTCGTAAATCTGAAGAGATTCAAGCTGCTTTATCGCAGATTTCGACCTTTGCACAGGAAGCCTTTTCTGGGATTCGAGTGTTAAAGTCTTTTGTTCGAGAGAAGAAATCATTGGAATCTTTTTCAGAAGCATCTTCAGCCTACCGTAGTAAATCACTAGGTTTAGTAAAAGTGGATTCGCTTTTTACACCCTTGATTGCGTTGTTGGTTGGTTTTTCGACCATTTTAGTGGTTTATATTGGATCACAGGAAGTAATCGCTGGCCGAATGACAGTGGGAAATATTACCGAGTTCATTATGTATGTGTTTATGTTGACATGGCCGGTGACCGCTTTGGGCTGGACGAGTTCGCAGATTCAGCGGGCTGCAGCTTCTCAGAAGCGGATTAATGAGTTTTTAGAGGCCAAATCAGAACTAACCACTGGTCAGCAAATTCGACAAGAGATCATCGGGAATTGGGAGTTTAAAGAGGTTAGTTTTGCCTATCCAGGTTCAGATCGCTTGGTATTAGAAAAAGTTAATTTAACCATTGCGGCGGGGGAATCCGTGGCGCTATTAGGACAAACTGGTTCAGGAAAGTCAACAGTGGCTTTATTGATGGCTCGTTTTTATGACCCTAGTTCAGGGGAGATTTTGTTGGATGGTATTTCATTGAAAGAGTGGGATATGGCGTGGGTGCGCTCTTTTGTAGGATTTGTGCCGCAGGATGTATTTTTGTTTTCGACCAGTATTTCTGAGAATATTCGGTTCGGGAACGATTCTTTAACACAGGAATCCATCGAAATTGCGGCGAAGCAAGCAGATGTGTATGAAAACATCATGGAGTTCCCAGATCAATTCGAGACTATTCTAGGCGAGAGGGGTATTACGCTTTCAGGTGGACAGAAACAACGCGTCTCGATTGCACGTGCTTTGGCCAAAAACCCGAAAATGCTTCTATTAGACGACTGTTTATCTGCAGTTGATACGCATACGGAACATACGATTCTAGAAAACTTGAAACAAGTCACACATGGGAAATCTTCTTTAATTATCTCACACCGTGTTTCTTCCGCTCGTTTAGCCAATCGAATCTTTGTGCTTTCCGATGGATCAATCATTGAAAGTGGATCACACGAGTACCTGATGGAGCGTAAAACACTTTATTTCGAACTTTATCAACAGCAGTTAAACGAGGAATTACATCAAATTTCCGCTCAATCGAATTAACTCTATTTCAGCTGATTTCGCAGCAAATTTAGCTTCAATTAAACGAGTTTCAGCCGCCACAGCATTGCGTTGCACCTCTCTCAATTCATAGGATGTAGCGATACCTACTTTAAAGCGATCAAAAGCAATATCGATATTTTGCTTTGCGATGGCGTAATTCTCTGTTTCAAGCTGAATTAAATTCAAGGCATTTTCATAGGTAATGAAGGTCCTTTCTAGCATAGATAAAAGATTATTTTTCAAATCCTCAATTTGTAGAGACGCAATTTCTGCATTGATTTTTGCGTTTTGAATTCTTCTTTTCTGATTATAGCCATCAAAGATATTGAATGTTGCTCTTAAGCCATAGTTTAAAACATTGCTGCTTCCTTTTTCTACCCCAAAACCAGCTCCATTTGCCACGCTATTTAAGTTATACCCAGCTAATAAATCGATTTGAGGTTTTTGTTGACTCTGTAAATTTTTGGTATCCAAATCATTGATTTTTTTTGTCAAAATAGCAGAGATGAGTGCAGGGTTTTGAGACAAAGCACTTGTTTTTAGCTCATTTAACTCTAGTTTCGGCATTAAATCAATCATCGTATTTATTTGAAAATCTGCCTTGTAATCTTTAACCAAAAGGGTGTTGAACCCGATTTTAGTATTTGTGAAGGATTGCTCCTGTGCTATTAATAGCGCCTTATCCTCATTATAATCGACTTGAGCGGAGTAATAATCTACTTTAGACCCTTGTCCTACTTCGTAGCGGTCTTTCGCTAATTTAAGGCGGTCATTCGAGATTTCAAGTCCTTTTTTGAAGTTGTTTACTCTCAGATTTTGACGAATGATATCGTAATATGTGGTTGAAATTAAGGCGATTAAGTTCTCTATATTGGATTCAGTTTGCTTTGCCCCCAGGTTTTGTAATTCTTTAAATCGATCACGTAAAACAAACATGCCTTGTCCATCGTATAATGTCCAAGCCATCGCTAAGCCCGCATTGCTAGAATTTGATCTAACCCCAGATTGAACCAAAGGTGGTCTTAATCCTCCAAAAAATGATTGATCAAGACCTGAGACCGTATAATTTTTAGAAGCTGTTCCGGAGATGGTAGGTAGAAATCCTGCATTACCAAGTGAATTTTCATTCTCTGCGATACGCTCCCTCTGCCTTGAAATCTGAATGGAATATTGCTTTGTTATTCCTTGTTGGATTGCCTCTTCTAAAGTCAACATTTGTTGTGCTTGCGCCGCTATTGGACACAAAAGAACGAAGAAGGCTAAGCGATATAGTTTCATAGAAATAGGTTAAATCAATCAATAAAACAAACTTAACAAAATCAAGCCACATTAGGAAGTCAAAAGCCTATAAGCACCCATAAGGCTTTTTGCGTAGAATGTAATACATTTGTTTAATGGTCTCACATCTATATATCTATCCAATTAAGTCTTTAGGGGCAGTTTCTGTCAAGAAAGCAATCTTGGAGAAGGAGGGTTTGCGGGATGATCGTCGCTTCATGTTGGTTGATGAACAAGGTAAATTTATTACTCAGCGTACCCGGCCTGCGCTTACTAGATTTGTTTTATCGGAATCAGCAAACGGTTACTTAGTGAAAGATGCCGTAACAGGCTTGGAAAAAGAATTATGTACGGCGCCTTCTTTAGGTGATTTTATTCCCGTCGAGATTTGGGATGACCAATTGCAGGCAAGAGAAGTGATGGATGGGTGGTCACTTTGGTTTTCACTAGCCTTATCCCAACAGGTAAAGCTGGTTCGGATTACGGAGGAAAATCCACGTCAGATGAAGGAAAAATACCAGACGGCAATAGCCAAGAACACCTCATTCGCAGATTCATTGCCATTGTTAGTTGTTAGTTCAGGCTCCTATAGTGCTTTAGAGCGCAAGGTTCGGGAGCCAGTAGATCGGCTACGATTTAGACCTAATATTATCGTTTCGGCTACAGAACCTTTTGTAGAAGATACTTGGTCGGAGATTAAGATAGGAGAGGTATCTCTTTCAGGGGCCAAACCTTGTGCAAGATGCCCTTTAGTAAATGTGGATCCTATTTCGGGGGAATCAGATAAGAAAACCTTGAAAACATTAGCCTCCATTAGAACAATTAACCAAAAGGTGTATTTTGGCCAGCAATTTGTACCTATTTCGATAGGCGAAATTCATGTGGGAATGGAGGTTCAAGTCATTCGTTCTCAGGATGCCATTTATTAAAAATTTATCCCTAGAAGTGGAATTTTTATCGTCTTACCTTTTTTGGTTACATTTGGAATAACATTCCTGCTGTCTATCTCAACTAAATCCGAAAGGAATCGCTTCTGGGGAGAAATAGCATTTTGGAGTCCACTTATTTATCTATTTCATGGGATTTTTTCAACATAAAGAAGCTTACAAAGCCTTACAATTTCCGGAGTTTCGCGCTTATGTGACGGGCAATACGCTATTTACGATTGCTTTGTTGATCCAAGAGGTAGTCTTGGCGTATGAAATATATAAGATTACACACAATCCTTTAGCTTTGGGTCTAATCGGATTAGCGGAAGCTGTTCCATTTATCTCTTTGGTGTTATTCGGAGGGCATTTTGCGGATAACCGGGATAAGAAAAAGATCATGCAGGTAACGCTGTCCTTGATCATTGCGTCCTCCATCTTTTTGTTATACTCAAGTATACAACTTCAATCCGCAGATCAGGATTTTCATATCTATTCGATCTATGCAGTTATCTTTATTATTGGTCTTTCCAAAGGTTTTTTCAGCCCTGCCGCTTCTTCATTAAATCCATTTTTAGTGCCTAAAGAAGTGTTTGCAAATGCAGCAACATGGAATAGTTCTTTTTGGCAATTGGGCTCTATTTTAGGCCCTGGAGTAGCTGGTTTCTTATATGCATATGCGGGATTATCAGGTTCTTTGATTACTGTAATTGCGTTATTACTAGCGGTAATGTTCTGTATTTTCCAAATAGAGAGTCGCCCTGTGCCCAAGAAAACGGTTCATCATGAATCGATATGGCATAGTTTGCGAGAGGGGATTGCGTATGTTTTTAAGACTAAAATTATCCTGTATTCCATTTCTTTAGATCTATTTTCTGTCCTTTTTGGGGGTGTAATTGCTATCTTGCCCATTTTTGCAGAAGACATTTTAAAAGTAGGAGCGGAGGGTTTAGGAATATTGAGAGCGGCTCCCTCGGTGGGAGCTGTAGTGACGATGGTTACATTGGTTTATTTCCCACCGCTGAAACATGCCTGGAGAAACTTGATTTTAGCCATTGCGGGTTTTGGTTTAGCCACCTTAGTATTTGGGGTGTCGACTAATTTTTGGCTCTCTGTGACTGCCTTATTTTTTACTGGGGCCTTTGACTCTATCTCAGTCGTTATTCGTCAAACGGTTTTGCGTTTCTATACACCCGACGAGATGCGGGGCCGCGTATCTTCTGTCAATGGGGTTTTTGTTAGCACATCCAATGAACTAGGTGCTTTTGAATCAGGAGTAGCTGCGAAGTTGTTCGGTACTGTGCCTTCTGTTCTACTAGGTGCAGGGGTAACGTTAGTATTAGTAAGTCTAGTTGCCCTAACATCAAAGGAATTATTTGATCTTAAAGTCGATCAAAAAGTATCGGAATAACTACTCTTTAGCTGCTGCAGCTTCCTGCGCGGCTTCTGCTGCAGCTTCCTCCGCGGCTTTTTTCGCTTTTTGTTTTGCTATTTGTTCCGGCCAGCCTTTTAATATCTCAGTTAAAGCCTTTTTTGATTCTTGGGCCCATTGAATACTTTGAATTACTTGCACATTACTTGCATTTTCGCCTAATAAGCAGGGAAGTATTTTAATGTGATGTTCTTCCATCTTCTTGTCAGAAACAATTACTGTTGCATCGCAAGATAAGTGGTGAATGATTCCATCAGGTGTTTGGCCTTCAGAAACATAAAAATGATCTAATTGACTTAATTCTATCGTATTTTCAGCGATCAAATCATTCCCTTGAAAATGTAATTGAGTGATGGATGTGTCTGCAACAGCCACATAGGATACACGTTTTTTACCAGATTTCTCCGCAAAAAAATCACCAATGGATTGGAAGAAATTACGTTTAGACAAAGTGGTAATACCAAGACCTTTTGTATTAGCTGGTAAGTGTTTCTGTATAAATTGAAAAGTGCTGGGCAGTTGAATAGACATAATAAAACAGATTAAATTTCGATTCTAATTTTAGGCTTAGGGAATTCAAAATACTTGGAGAAGGATTGGAACCAAGCATGAATGGTTTCAAATCCTGTTTTATCTAGTTTGTATTCGATAAATTGCCCTTTTTTAACGGCTTGGATTAAATTTGCTTGCTTTAATAAATCCAAGTGATGCGAAATACTAGGCTTGCTCATGTCAAACTGACTTGCAATCTTTCCAGCATTTTGTGGTCCATTAACCAAGAATTGCAAGATCTCTCTCCGGGTAGGATCGTTGATTGCTTTAAATTTTGCGTCCATCTTAATTAGATAATTAAGCGAATGTCTAAATTAATTTGGATAAATCCAAACATTTATAGATCTGATTTACGATAAGCTTCAATTAAAGCTAATTCTCCTTCCTTCCCAGGCTTTGAATTTCCATGTTCCATTCCTAAAACGCCAGTAAATCCTTTTTGTTTTATGTGTCTGAATATATTTTGGTAATTCACCTCACCTGTCGTAGGTTCTTTACGTCCTGGATTATCTCCTATCTGTATGTAAGCAATTTCATTCCAGCATTTATCCATATTAGCAATGAGGTTCCCTTCATTTCGTTGCATGTGGTACATATCGAAAAGTATCTTGCAAGAAGGGGAGTCCACGGCTCGACAGATGCTATAGGTTTGATCTGAAAAGCGCAAAAATAAGTCTGAATTATCGCTCAATGGCTCCAATACCATGGTTAATCCTGCCGGTTCTAAGATTTCTGCAGCGCGCTTTAGATTATCAATTACATTGCCCGTTTGGATTCCCATAGGTAGGTCTCTCGTAAAATTTCCTGGTACTACGGTTGCCCATTTAGCATTTACTCGCTTGGAAGTTTCCACAGCTTGTTTACAAGAAGAAAGGAATAAATCAGTCCATTCTTTTTTACCGGTTGTCATCGTTTGTTTGTCAAAAAAACCATCAAACTTGATCACAAATACGCCCATTTTCATGTTGAGCTTAGCCAATTTCTCGCCTATTTTTTCTTGAAGCGCTACGGGCCTGCCCATTAACTCATTGTCCTCCAGTGCGGTAAAACCTTGGTCATACATGAATTGTAGTTGATCTAATTCAGACGGCCCTGCGTGGTTTTTAAACATCCCAAAATGAGGCGCATAGTTCAATTCAAATGGTTTTTCACGTGCAATAGGGGAGCCTTTTGAGAATGATGGCACTAATAAACTAGCTCCTAAGATCGAGGCAAAATCACGGCGATTCATCTTATTTCTTTTTTAAAGTGGATAAATATTCAATTAAATCAACTAATTCTGTTGTTTTCATTCCATCGGCTAAACCTTCCGGCATGAGTGACTCGGGTACTTGTTTGTAAGATTTCAAGGCAGATGTTTTAAAGCTTTTTACCAATCCACCCGGAATTCGTAATACGATATCAGTCTCGTTTTTTGAAACGATAATTCCTTGGTAGGTATCCCCTGATTTTGTCTTTACTTCAAAGGTTTCGTAGCCAAAACCAATCCCTGCATTTGGATGTAATATAGACATATACAATCCTTCTTTCGATAATTTGGATCCTATTTCAGATAGCTTAGGTCCTAATTCAATCCCCTCATTATTTACCACATGACACATCGCACACGAATTAGTAAATACAACCTTACCTTTTACTGCATCTCCGGACAATTTAACTAATTCGGCTGTTGCTGGATGTGTTTTTATGGTTTCTATTTGATGTTTGTCTAAATAACTATTTGCTTTGATCCGAATCGACTTTCTCCAAGCCTTTTGAAGACTTTCCACTACTAGGGGTATGTAAGCAGGTGCTATTTTCTTTTTATCTAATAAATCCAAGACAAATTCTTCCGTTGGATAAGCATTTCCAATAACTCTTGCTGCTTGCATTTGCACGGTTTTTCCAAGCTTTGGATTAGAAATCGCCTCAAATAATAATTGAGCAGATTCTATTTTTCCTTGGTAACGCAAGGACTCGATCAAGGCTAACTTTTCCGATTCACTGCCTGAAAGAAATTTCGATCGAATTAATGCTGAACCGCCGGGTAAGTTATACAACACTTGGCCAGCTTTAGTAGATTCTGTACGGGAAAGAACCATTCCTAACACGCGTTCGCTTTCTTCATTTAACTGATAATAATCTACTAACTCTAAGTATTGCTTCCCAGTGGTTTGCTTTAACAAGCTTAATAATAGTTGTTTAACCTCTGGATGGCTAGATATATAGGCTGGTTTCATATGCCGAACAGCCTCTAATTGTAAGGTGGCATCACTCGCAAATGGGCCTTGAATAAGACCAAACAAATCGGCTGATTTCTGGTCCCCTGGCATAAAATCCAAGGCACGGAAATAGGCCGGCGACTTAGTTTTTCCAATCAGTTCGATGAGTGCCGGTAGTGCTTTCTCTGTTCGTGCTCTCCAAACAATATCTGCATATCCCTTGGAATTTTCCGGTTTTAGAGCAGAATAAGCCGCAAAGCGTTCATCCCAATTCCCATCTGCCCCGATACCTAAGGCCTCTAAATACCATCGATCTACACCTCCATGTCGCATCGCAAGACTCGCCCAAAGTTTATTCACATTCTCACCGGAAAGATGGCGAAGCGCAATCGCTAATTCACGCCTCACAGATGCATGTTGATCTTTTGCTGCTTTCTCCGCAAGTGCAGACCAAACTGTAAATGGCTTTTGTTTCGCTGCACGAATAGCCATTGCTTTTAGGTTTGGATTAGCTTGATCAAATGCTTTTTGAATAAATTCATCGGAACGAATGCCCTTATTCAATACCCAAAATGCTCGTGCCCTAAAACGGTGATTTTCATGCGTATTAAATTCATTTTCTAACACCTTTTCCGCCTTGGTTCCCATCTTTTGAAGTGCTTGAAAGGCTAAGAAACGCGTTTCTAAATTAGGGTTTTCCAAGGCTTTTAGGGCTGATTCTGGCGTTCTTAGATCAATAGGAATTGATTTATAGGCATGTCCTTCAGGAGCAATTCGGTAAATACGCCCTTTTGCCTGATCACCCGCTTGATGCCCACCTACGCCTGGATCATACCAGTCAGCTATGAAAAGCGATCCATCTGGAGCTGCTGCCACATCAGCAGGTCTAAACCACTGATCTCTTGAGGTAATTAAATTGTTGATTCTAGCTTCATATCCTGCACCCCAGGGAGTAGTGGAATAAGAACGTACCACATTAGGTCCTGCATCAGTGTGGATCATTTGATTTTGGAAGATAGAAGGCAATAAATTTCCTTCATAAATGATCATCCCTGTAGGCGAACCTGCACCGGTTTGCAATAAATTAGGTACCACGCCCGGGTCATTTAAATGCCAGTGACGTAAAGGAATCTCTTTTTCGATGTTTGTTCTGTTTACTGACCAGCCCTCTCCCGTCATTTCATCTACATAACCGTAGTTTCCATGCTCGAAAACGGCGTTGATTCGAACCCCTTTGTTGCCATCATCATCGTTATCTGATTGCCAAAGCCCCCCATAAGAATCCACAGCCACCTCAAAATTATTTCTAAAATTATGACCTAAAACCTCGACTTGGCTACCATCTAGATTGCATCGAAAAACCATACCTTGGCGGTATTTCTTGGGCCCAATGGGATCACCGTCTTGATCCAACACAGGATTTCCTTTTCCATCTAAAAGCTGCTTGCCTTCATTCCCGATATTAAAATACAGTTTTCCGTCTGGCCCAAAAGTAAACGCATGCGCCCCATGATCATGCTGCTCTCCACCAATTCCCGAAAACATCACCTCTTTTCGGTCCGCTTTTCCATCCCTGTTATCATCAAACATTTTCCAGATGTAAGGGCTTTGTGAAACAATGACCATCGAATCTAACACAGCGATTCCCAGTGGAGAATTTATTTCTGGGGATTGGTAAAAAATTTTCCGTGAATCTGCCTGTCCATCACCATCCGTATCTTCTAAAATTAAGATTCGATCCCCTTGTGGATTCGTCGGATTCCCATTAATCCCAGGCCTATAATTGTAGGCTTCTAATACCCAAACGCGACCTTTAGCATCCACATCGATATTAGTGGGATTAATTAGCATCGGTTCAGCTGCGAATAGCTTTAATTCTAAGCCAGCAGGGACTTGTAGAGTTGAAACCTTGGTCTGGACGCTATCAGCTTGCAGTCTCTTAGGCTGAATCAATGTAGGTATGCCTAAGCTTACAAGGCTAATCATGCCCGCTAGGAATAGGAGCGAGGTGTTTTTAGCAAGTTTCATAACATTAACGGATAGTAGAGAAGGTAGTAGGGGTCATAAAAATCGACTCGATTTTCTCAACGATTTTCCCATCTTTTTCTGAATCAGCAGCTACTTGTTTCCATTTAGGATCTTTTACAAAGTTAGCCCAATTCGCCTTAGCAGCCTCTTCTGATGGATGCGCCACGAGATATACTAATTTGCTTTGAACAGCTGGATCTTTTTCTATTGTTGTAAAGTAGGCGATGTTTTTAATATCATGAGATTTTAAAATTTTCATCGTGTGATCTCTGAAACGCGCTAAAATCGCCGGATTTCTACCAGGCAATTGTGTATAGGTTCGCAATTCAAATACTTGATCAACAGAGCCACCTGATGGTTTGATTTTAGGGCTAAAATCCGTCGCATTCATGAACACACTAGTTACTTTTGCGACAATTTTTCCTGTCTCTTCTGATTTTTTTGCAACAGCTTTCCACTCAGGATCGCTACTAAAATGCTTCCAGGAAGAATCGCGTTCGGCTTTAGATGGATAGGCTAAAATATAATAAAGTGCATTTTCCGTATTATTGGTGGGGATCCAATAGCCCACATTGGTCATACCGTGTTTTTCAAAAATTTTCGTCGTATGATTCGTAAACCGTTGAATTAAGGCATCTAATCTACCAGGATGGCAATAATAGATACGCATTTCAAAATAACGGCTGTCTGCTTTTTTTGCGTTTAAAGCGAATGGGAATAGACCCGCACACAGCAAGGTCAAAAGGATGATTTTTTTCATGCGTTTAAATAGGTTTGAACGAATTTACGGATTTAATCGTCTTTTTAGTAGTTTATCAATCATAAAAAATAGCATCTCCGGTTTTAATGTTCTCCAGTTCGGAATCTGAAGGTTTCCGCCAAAATTCACGTAGTAATCTATCTTGTATTTGGCCCATTCCTCCTCTACAAAAGGCGCAAAATGCATTGCCGCAATCCAGCCATCCTCCACATCCTCAAACCATTCTGCATAGTAGTCGTCCTCAAAAGATCCATGAAAATTAAGCACATTCTCTCCCACTAAAATAAAGTGCTTTATTCCTTCATCGACAAAATGATCCACTACGGTTCTTTTCAAGTGCATTACATCATTATGGAGGGTATCATTCCATTCCCCGAATAATTCGATAATGGTATATTTTGCCGTATAATCTGTGAATAGAATTTTGCAAAATAGGGTCTCAGAGCCTATATCATCCCATAAAGGATGAATATAATAGCCATAAATATCATTTTCATAGGTAGTTTGGGAATAATGTCTGCCAAAGAAGGGGGACTTCTTATCCTTTGCCGCCACATAAATAGATTCCCATTGGAACGATGGTTCGATGTTTTGCATGCCCTAATAACCTAAAAAAGGCTTGCAATCGCAAGCCTTTTTTACTATCCTTCAGAGATTAAATTTAAAGAGAAACGGCCTTCTTAAATGTGCCATTGCCATCGAATTCAATCATATATTTTTTAGTGGCCACTTCGATCACCACATGGTAAAACTTCACCACATTATCTACTGAACCACTTGCGCCTTTAACGAAGGCCCAACCGGCATACTTACTGTCTAGGTAGGACTTAACTGTGGCAGGTAAGTCTGAAGCCTTCAATTCTTTTAGGCCCAGATTTGGAGGATTATGACCTGATTTTCCTCCCTGATGTTGAGGAAGAACCTGAAATTTAGCATCCAAATGAATATCTTTTTTAGTGGTGCCTACGGTAACACCTATATGGTATTCAACAATGACAGAATCTTTTAAAATAGCGACAGCGTAATCTAACTTATATCCCGTGTGGTTCGCATTTAAATAGCCAATTAAACCATCTGGCAAAGTTTTTAATTCAATTTTGGTAAAGTTCGGACCTTTTGTATTAACCTCTTTTGTCATTAAAATCTTACCTGTTCCATCAACTACTAAATCATAGGGAACTCCTAGTTTATCAATACGGATATGGTAGACTTCCATGCCTTTCGGATCTTTCACTAAAAAGGCTCTTTTAAATGTATATCCAGAAATGGTGGATTTTACTGACGCAGGTAGATCATTTAAGGCGATTTCTGTAGCTACTGGTGCTGGCCCTTTCTTTCCAGGTTTTCCTTGTAAACCCGTTATTTGGTTTAAAAAAGCACCTGTTTGATCAAAGAAAATAGAATAGTTTTCCTTGTTGAAATTTAATTCTACTCTGAAACCTAATTTTTCACCTTTCGTCTTTTTAAATGCATGTTCGAAGGTTGCTCCTGGAAAATTTGTATCTAAGTAGGTAAGTATTGCAGCGGGCAAGTCTGATTTTGCAATTTTCACGGCCTCTTCCTTAATGATCCCCTTATTGGAGACGACAACTTGAGCCTCCGTAGTAGGTGCAATGACATTTGCGACATAAAGCGAATTTGTTTGAAGAGTTGAATAGTCAACAGAAGTCGCTTTCGGATATACCTTAGATACTGCTTGTGTTACAAGAACAGGGACATCTTGAGGTGCTAGCATTGTAGCCTCTTGTGGTTCTACATTTTGATCTTTTGTACACGCATTTAAAGCGAGTAGGGAAACAAACGCGATTAATGAAATTTTTGTTTTCATGATTTTAAAAGTTGATTTGGTTTATCAAACGGTAAATCTGCTTCAATTATATAGATATTCTTTAAAAAAATAAAAAGGTAAAGCAACTAATCGACGAACGGGCGCATCTAGTCTACAAAATTATCAGTTATTTGATAATTTATAGTACCTTGTATTGCAAAGTACCTTTTGTTTTATATCTTTGCCAAAGATTTAACAAACCACCATGAAAAAACGTCAGCTTCTTGTCCTAATCCTCGTTTTTTGCAGTTTTCAAGCCATGTCCTTAGGCTTCCCTCATCGTTTATACCCTGCGAAGTTTATTAAAAAGACTATCCAAGTTTTTGTTAAAAACTCAAAGAAATAATGTTTAATTTTGGTCGAAAGACTAAAATACTATGAGCTTATTATTTATTGAGTGGAATGCTGACCCTACCATTATTACTCTTTTGGGTTTTCCTATTCGTTGGTATGGTTTTTGTTTTGCTTTAGCTTTTTTAGCCGGTTTTCAGGTCGTGAGTTATATATTCAAAAAAGAGGGGAGACCAGTAGAGCAAGCGGATCAATTATTATTGTACACCATGGTGGGAACAATTGTGGGTGCGCGCATGGGGCATTATTTCTTTTATGAATTTCCTTTACTTTTAGCTGATCCTGTTCGGTTTTTTATCCAAATGATCACCCCTCCATTTTCTGGTTTAGCCTCCCATGGAGCGGCTATTGGTTTATTTACCTCTTATTATTTGTATACTAAAAAGAACAAAGATCAATCCTATTTGTATGTGACTGATCGCATGGTGATAGTTACTGCTTTAGCCGGATTTTTTATTCGATTTGGGAATTTGATGAATTCTGAGATTATTGGAAAACCGACTGATTTGCCATGGGGGTTCAAATTTATGAGGGATTATGAGTTTAATCCAAGTGGCTTAGCCGCATTTGTCGTGCCTCGTCATCCCTCTCAATTATATGAGGCGCTATCTTGTTTAGTTATTTTTGCCTTTTTGCTCTGGATGTGGAGCCGTCAAAAACAAAACACACCTAATGGTGTTTTGACTGGGCTTTTTATGATTGTTCTATTTAGTCTTCGTTTTTTTTACGAGTTTTTAAAAGAAAATCAGAGTTCATTTGAGAATAATTTGACACTCAATATGGGCCAAATATTATCCATTCCAGCGGTCCTATTTGGAATAGTGGTACTTGTTTATGCTAAGCGTAAAACTACTTAGTGTAGTCAAAACGCAAGTGGGATAGATTAGGAAGGTGCTTTTTAGGGCGACTCTGTTCGTAATCATAAATCACTTGACCTAGGCTTTTGTAGAAAGGAAAACCAATCGTATCATAGTCGTATTTATCATCGTTGAAAATTTCGTCTTCATTGCATAGCAAGACGGCCGTCACAATAAATTCGATTTTTTTGTCAAAATCTACTACATAGGCATTATCTAATAGAAATCCATAGGCATCTCCTACCTTATTATAAATTCGAATGGAGGGATTTATTGTCGCCTGCTTTTCCGATCCATAATACAAGAATTTGCAATAAGCAGCAAATTTGTCTGTGTACTCAGGATTTATTGATTCCCTAGGATACATCGACATGTATCGATACAGAAATTGGTAATCTTCTTTTGAAATTTTGAATTGATCTTCTTTAGCAAAAGCCTCAGGAAGCATTAATCGTTGTAAAAAAAGATGCTGTGCTTGTAATGGATAGGTATTTTTTAGACTAAAGTCTAAGGGATGATCTTCCACTACGCCTTTATCATTCATCGTCCCTTTACCGATTAAAATTGGCTTATTCGCGGCATATGGCCGGTCATTAAATGCTTCTTCTTGCTTATAGAGGGTTTTGCCTTCTGCATTTACCAGTTGAATCGGGTTCGTGTATTGATTTTCAATTTGAGGTAAAGAAATGGAGAGTCGATGTGTTATACGTACGCCAGAAAATCCTTTAGATTGCATGGATTCATTAAAAGGTCTTTGGCCTAAAAACTCATATAAACGATTAAAGGCATTATCATCAGAAACCAATAAAATCTTTTTAATATAATGCTCTATAGTAGGTAGGCCTGAAGCCGATGTGGAATCGGTCTTTATTTCAAGCTGAGAAGGGCGGTTTTTTAGCGTATGAAGGGTCGTTGATTTATCAATATTTAAAGCGTTTAGTTTTTCTAAAGCCAAAACACTTGCCGCTAATTTTACCGTACTAGCGGGGTAAAAATATTCGGTTGAATCAGACCGATAAGCATAGGTTGTCAATGTGGGTTTATTTTTTGCATCCCGGTCAATCTGCGTATAGAGAATTTGTAGGCGGTATTTTTCAGGATTATCCGTTAGTTTCTTGAATTTATCCGGATGAGAAAGTAATAACTTCTCTAGGATATTTACGGGCTTTTGAGCGAATGTACTCATGCTGATCAGTAATATAAACAAGAATTTAGGCATAGCTTTTAATGGCATCTGTAATCGTATCAATATCTTCTAATGTCAGACAAACGGGTAAGATGGCGCGGCAACTGGGCGGCGCAGTAATATCGGGATAAGCAAATTGGTTTACTAAAATGCCAGATGATTTGAGGTGTTCGAATAGGCCTGGAGCTTTGGAACAAAAAGCAGGATAACCTGCTTGGTAAGTAACTGCCACCTCAAAACCCTGAAGTTTTTCTGCGAAACGACCTGCCAAGACTTTACTCTTTTGAGTTTGCTCTTTGTAAACCTCCATCGATTTCAATCCAGCCTGACAAAAAGCAGGATTAGGTGGAGATGAACCAACCCAAAAGGGATCTTTTTTAATTTCTTGAATATTTTTCTCAGATCCTAAAATTACTCCAGCGGGCAAACCAAACGCTTTTGAAAGAGAGGCCGTTTGAAGTAAATTACCTGCACATGGAAGGTGAATTTCTTGAATACCTATTCGGTGAGACTCGTCCACGATTAAGTAATTACGTGGGTCCATCGCTTTTGCAAACGAGAAATCAAAGGTATTAATCCAAGGAGTACCGATGCCGTCTGAGACTAGAATTTGGCCTTTTTGATGAGTCGAGATCCATTCAGAATAACTCCCGTCGAAAGGTTTGAAGGGATGGCGCCACAGAGCTGGATGCGCTTGAGGTGCCATGTTCAAGGTCAATCCTTTTTGCTGTGCGAATTGGACGGCAATTTGTGCAGCGGCTAAACCGGAGGAACACAAGGCGGCGGCTTCCACGTTAAAATGAACGGCTAAAGCCTGTTCAAAATCCTCCCAAATGCAGAATTGTAAATTGTTGCGACGAGAGCTGCCGAAGTTTTGGGAATACTGTTCTATACCTTCTTTTAAGGCATTTTGAAAGGTAGGATGCGCACCAATATCCAAGTAATTCGTACCTCCGAGCCAAAGGTATTCTGCTCCTTCATAGCTTATTTTCCGTCCTGGAATATGATTTTCTAGCAGCGAATAGCTCATAACAACGTGGCACCCGTTCCAGGTAAATTTGAATAAGTTACCACACCATAATCAATCGTGATGCCTCGTGATATGGTATCATCCACTAAAAGGCAGCCATCCATGTCTACGTAATCTAATAAGGGAAGTAAATGTGCTATGGCAGAACATCCGATCGTCGATTCGGTCATACAGCCCACCATGACTTTTAAGCCGAAAGTTCTGGCTTTTTTTATCATTCGCAAAGCGGGCGTGAGCCCGCCACATTTCATTAATTTAATATTAATCCCATGAAAATAGCCGGCACATTTCTCCACATCAGATTCCAGAATACAGCTCTCGTCCGCAATAATAGGTAGAGTAGATTCTTGGAATACCCGTTTCATTCCATCCCAGTTATCCGCTTTCAAGGGCTGTTCAATGAATTCTACTCCTAATTTTTCTAGTTCAGGGGCGAAATAAATGGTTTGTTCAACAGACCAGGCAGTATTCGCATCGACTCTGAATACCGCATTTGTTTCGCGGCGCAAAGCTTCTACGATTTCCAAATCGTCTGGAGTGCCTAGTTTGATTTTATAGAGAGGGAAGGGGGTCTCCTTCATTTTGGCAACCATTTTCTCCACTTTATCCATACCGATTGTGTAATCTGTGATGGGATTATTAGAGATATCTAAGTCCCATATTTCGTAAAGTGGCTTATTATGCGTCTTACCCCATAGGTCCCAATAGGCCACATCCAGCGCACAAAGTGCGAACGGATGTTTATCTAGTAACGACTTGGACATCATTGCCCAAAAATCACTTGGATGGGGAAGAATATCGTGTGGCAATAAATCGATTATTGATTCAATCTGAGCCTTCATTTTTTCCATCGTAACCCCATAATAAGGGGTCTCAGTTGCCTCTCCAAATCCACTTTTACCATGCCAACTCAATTCTACAATTAAGGTAGGCTGCACATCTCTCGATTCGTGTGCAATCGTGAAGGTGTGTTTTAGGGGAAGATCGAAAGTATGAAGTTTCAGTTCCATACGCGTTTATTTGAGTGGAATATAGGGTAATTTTTTCGATTTATCACCTGCTTTTTGCCAAACTAATCCATCCGCCCGCGACCAATTAATCAAGTCCCCTGATCCATTATGGGCTAAAACTTCTCCATTTTCCACAGGGATCCATTGGTCTAATTCAGCGGATGGTTTAGGTAGGAATTTGATTTCTTTCACCTGGTACTCCGGCCATTCGCCTGATACCCAAGGAAGGAAATACACCCAAAAACAGGTTAAAGTTGAAATAGGGTTTCCTGGGAAAGCAAAAACTACTTTTCCATCTGGACGAGTAGCCACTAACAAGGGTCTGCCTGGTTTTTGGGAAATTTTATGGAAAACGGTTTCGAAACCTGCTTCCGCTAATACTCCTGGAATTAAATCTTTTTTGCCCGCTGAAACGCCACCAGACAATAAAATGATATCATTCGATTCCAATGCCTTATCGATACTAGATTTAATTTTTTCGGCTGAATCGGCTAGGTGGCTAGAATTGGCTTTGAACCCTTTTGACAAAAGAACCGACTTCAGCATCATCACATTCGAACTACGAATCTGGTGATCAGCTGGAGTTTCGTGCAACCCTACGATCTCATCGCCTGTGGAGAAAATATGCACGTGTGGCTTCGATTCCACCTCTATATGGGCTTTACCTACCGTCGCCGCAATCGCAATTTCTACAGGCCCAATCTTGGTTCTTTTCTTCACCAAAACGGAACCCGCTGGCGCATCCGCCCCTTGTAAATGAATATGTTGCCCTTTTTCTAAAGGGGTTTTGCCGATATAATTGGCTATCTTTTTTTCAATGCTAAGATCTTCGATTTTGATGATTGCCTCTGTTCCTCGAGGAGCCGTAGCGCCTGTCATTATTTCTAAGGCCCCATCCGTTTTCTTAATGGCTTTCACAGGTTCGCCTGCAAATAAAATGCCCTCAATCTTCCAAGTAGGTGCGGTGATATCTTTTACGGCGATTCCGTCCATCATGACACGGTCAAAGGGAGGGAAATCGCGATCTGCCACGATTTTTTCGGCGATGTTCATTCCTAGCGTTTTTGCCAAAGGCATTTTCTCTGTACGGAAAGGAATGGTAATGTTTTTTAAAAGTTCAATCGCTTCAAGTGGGCTAATCATGTGTTGTGTTTTATCGTATTTGATAAATTTCGCTATTTTTTGCTAATTCTCCCGTATTTTTGTCTTCTAAATTTCAAATCAGCTATGTCAACAGACTTTTCTCACTTGCAATCGGATGGCACCCCAGGAATGGTGGATGTAAGTGCAAAAAACGAGACGGTTCGAGAAGCGAAAGCGCAATCCATTGTTTATTTAGGAGCCGAAATTGTCCAACATTTTGAGGAAGCTGGCTGGCAAAATAAGAAGGGGAGTATCCTTCAAACGGCAATTATTGCTGGTACGATGGCCGCGAAAAAGACTTCTGATTTGATTCCTTTGTGCCATCCTTTGGGATTAGATTCCTGCAAATTCGAGACAGAAGTGCAGGAAGATCAAATTATCTTTACCTGCATCTGTCGCTTAGAAGCGAAAACTGGGGTAGAAATGGAAGCGCTTGTGGGAGCTTCAGTAGCCGCTTTAACGGTTTACGATATGTGTAAATCGGTATCCAAAGGCATCGTGATAAAAGAAACGAAACTGATTTCTAAATCAGGCGGTAAATCCGATTTTCAAGCCTAACATGTCCTCTCACCACATCATTCGAGATAAGCAAGAACCCGCGCTAATTATCGCGAATGGGGAGGCATGTTCGCTGAATTTGGTGGAGCAATTATTAGAGTGGTCACCTACGGTAGTGGTGCTCGATGGGGCTTTGGAAAGAGTCATCTCCTTAGGCATCAAAGTCGATGTCTGGTTAGGAGATTTCGATCATTCGAATGTGGCAGATTACCGTGATTACCCTTTGAAAAAAATCCATACGCCGGATCAAAATTTAACCGATCTAGAAAAAGCTTTTGAATACTTAATTGAGGAGGGTTATCCGGCCGTTAATGTCGTTTGGGCGTCTGGAAAACGGATGGATCATACGCTGAATAATTTTCATTCGCTTGTTCGTTATGGACGTAAACTGAAGATTGTATTCTTTGACGATTATTCCACTTCCTATTTATTGCCCTCGAGTTTCGAAAAGTGGTATTCGGCGGGAACGCCTATTTCGTTGATTCCGTATGGAGAGGCGAAAAACGTTATTTCCACTGGCTTAAAATACGATTTAAATCATCCCTTGTTAAAACTAGGAACTCAAACAAGTTCGAGTAATGAAGCACGCGAAGATGGAATCGTGAAAATTAGCTACGAGGACGGGGCGCTTATTTTGATGGAGTGCCACGATTAATTTTGTCCTGATCAGCTGGCTTGTAAAAGATCGGCCTCGAAGAAACCTCAGGAAAATAATTCTGCTCCACCCAATTTCCCGGAAAATCATGCGGGTATTTATAATCCGCCCCATAATTCAAATCTTTCATCATTCGCGTGGGTGCATTGCGTAAATGCAAAGGCACAGGCAAATCCCCCGTTTGATCTACGTAGGCCATGGCTTTGTTGATGGCGTTGTAGGCTGAATTACTCTTAGGCGAAGTCGCTAAATAAATAACGGTTTGCGATAAAATGATGCGTGACTCGGGATTCCCAATCACTCTGATGGAATCGAAGCAAGATTGGGCTAAAAGTAAAGCGTTTGGATTAGCTAATCCAATATCCTCAGAGGCTAGTATCAACAGCCGACGACCGATGAATTCCAATGATTCTCCACCCACTAGCATTCGTGCTAACCAATAAACAGCCGCATCCGGATCCGATCCTCGGATCGATTTGATGAAAGCTGAAATAATATCGTAATGTTGTTCTCCGTCTTTATCGTATTGCGCCAGATTCTTTTGTAATCTTTCAGTGACTAGGGCATTGGTTACTTCTAGCTCATTTCCACCTTCGGTTGTGATTAATAACTCAAAAAGATTCAATAATTTCCTTCCGTCTCCACCCGAAAAATGGAATAAAGCATCGGTCTCCTTAAGGGTTATGGTTTTATTCTTAAAAAGAGAATCGGTTGCGATGGCTTTGGACAGCATCTGATTCAGGTGCTCATTCGAAAGTGATTCCAACACATAGACTTGGCAGCGTGATAAAAGGGCCGAAATAACCTCGAAGGACGGGTTTTCTGTCGTTGCACCCACCAAGGTGACGATTCCTTTTTCTACGGCATTTAAAAGCGAGTCCTGTTGGGATTTCGAAAAACGGTGAATCTCATCGATGAATAAGATAGGTGATTGTGCCTCGAACATGCGATTCTTCTTCGCTAATTCTAGGGTCTCTCGCACTTCTTTCACCCCAGATTGCACTGCAGAAAGTGAGTACATGGTCCGTTTTAAAGCACCTGCTAAAAGATTTGCCAACGTTGTTTTTCCCACACCCGGAGGTCCCCAAAGAATGCAGGAAGGTAAATGCCCCGCCTCAATCGCTTTTCGCAAAGGTGCATTAGCACCCACCACCTTTTCTTGGCCGATGTATTCATCCAATATAGTAGGGCGCATTCGTTCTGCGAGGGGCTGCATCATGATTCGAAGTTACGGGAATTTTGTAAAATAGAAATAGAATTTGTAGCTTGACGTCCTAAATAAACCTATCAATTATGAATCATTCTAGACGTTCCTTTTTACGCAATTCGGCCATGGGACTAGGGGCTTTGGCCTTCGCTTCTCCAGCCTTGCAAGCTCTAGCAGCTGCTAAATACAAGAAATTAGTGGGAGTTCAATTATACTCTATTCGCGAGGACATGCGCAAAGATCCACAAGGCACCTTAAACGCTTTGGCAGAAATGGGCTACAAATATGTAGAGCATGCGAATTACATCGGCCGTAAATTTTATGGTTGGGAAGCAAAAGAATTCAAAAAGCGCCTAGATGATTTAGGGATGAAAATGCCTTCAGGTCACACAGTAATGGGCAAACCTCATTGGGATGATGCGAAAAAAGACTTTACTGACCTTTGGAAATATACGGTAGAAGATGCCGCTGTCATGGGTCAAGAATTAGTCATTAGTCCGTCTATCGATATGGGGATTCGCAAGGATAAGAACCTGTTATTAAAGTATATGGATATCTTTAATAAGTCGGGTGAATTATGCCAAAAATCGGGCATGCGTTTCGGCTACCACAATCACGATTTCGAGTTCTCTGAGAAACTAGATGGTGAATTATTATATGACATCATGTTGAATAATACCGATCCTACGCTGGTTGCTCAACAATTAGATATAGGTAATATGATTAACGGAGGAGGAGTTCCTGCCGAGGTCATGAAGAAATTTCCAGGTCGTTTCGTGTCGATGCACGTGAAAGATGAGGTACCATCATCAGCTGGACACGAGAAATTCGAATCCACTATTTTAGGTAAAGGTTCTGGCCAAATCGACGTTCAAGCCTTAGTTAAATTAGGGGACAAAGAAGGTGGAACGAAACATTTTATTATCGAACAAGAATCATACCAAGGATTAAAGCCATTGGATTGTATGAAGCAAAATATTGCGATCATGCGTGGATGGGGATACAAATAAAAAAAATACTATGAAAAAAATTGTTTTAATCAGCTTATTAGCTGCTCCCTTTTTAGCGGATGCGCAATCTAATTTAAAACCGGTCATCGCTCAAAAAGCAGATGCCATGAAAGACAAGGTCATCGCTTGGCGTCGTGATTTTCACGAACATCCTGAATTAGGTAACCAAGAAGTGCGTACAGCTGGAATCGTCGCAGCACATTTACGTTCCTTAGGCATCGAGGTGCAAGAAAAAGTTGCCAATACAGGCGTAGTGGGAATTCTGAGAGGTGGAAAACCAGGTCCAGTCGTTGCTTTACGTGCGGATATGGATGGTTTGCCGGTATCAGAGCGTGTAGATATTCCTTTTAAATCTAAAGTTGTAACAGATTTTAATGGCCAAAAAACAGGCGTAATGCATGCCTGCGGTCATGATTCTCATGTGGCTATATTAATGGGGGTTGCGGAAATTTTAGCCTCAGAGAAAGCGAATTTAGCTGGAACTGTGAAATTCATTTTCCAACCGGCGGAAGAAGGCGTTTACAATGACAAAGGCGAGACCATTCTAGCGGGTGCTGAATTAATGGTGAAAGAGGGCGTGCTAGAAAATCCAAAAGTCGATGTGATTTTTGGTTTACACATTGGTGCTGGAAATGACAACGGTGTGATTGAATATAAACCAGGTGCAACGATGGCAGCTGTGGATCAATTAGACATTAAGGTCAAAGGAAAACAAGCGCATGGCGCAAGTCCTTGGACTGGAATTGACCCGATTGTGATTTCATCTCAAATTGTGATGGGGCTACAAACAATCGTGTCACGTTCGGTTAATATTACAGAGGACCCTGCGATTGTTACCGTGGGTGCGATTCACAGTGGTATTCGCCAAAATATCATTCCGGAATCTTCTCATATGATTGGAACCATTCGGACTTTTGGAACAGCACAACGTGAATTAGTGCACAAGCGCATTAAAGATATCGCAACGAATATTGCTGAAAGTGGTGGGGGAAAAGCGGATGTAACGATTGGAACAGGATATCCTATGACTTATAATGATCCGCAATTGGTAGAAAAAATGTTGCCTACTTTGCAAGGTGTGAATAGTAAAGATCGGGTAAGAACTGTTCCAGCGCACACAGGTGCAGAGGATTTCTCCTTCTTCCAACAAAAAGTTCCTGGGTTCTTCTTCTTTTTAGGAGCAAGACCTGATAACAAAAAGGCGAACGAGGTGGCAGGTCACCACACACCAGACTTTTACTTAGATGAAAGTCAATTCCAAGTGGGAGTTAAAGCTCTGGGTAGTTTAGTTGTGGACTACATGGACATGGCGCAACCGAAGAAAAAGAAATAGATTTTAAGAGACGCGATTTTCGCGTCTCTTTTTTTACCAATAGTTTCTTGAAAATCTGATTAAGTCAAAAAAATAATTCGAACTACCCCAGGTAGACTAGGGCCATTGAGCCCTTTTATCAATGCAATTATAAAAAAATAAAATTAACATGTACAAACACGTATCATATCTCTGGGATGACGCAAAAGCAGCTGCATTTGCCGGAAATGAAGTCGATCTATTCATCTACCGTTCGAACATTCTAGGGGCGGATTTACGCATTACCAATTACGGTGGCGGAAATACTTCCGTAAAAATACAGGACAAGGATCCTTTAACGGGATCTGAGACGGAAGTAATGTGGATTAAAGGATCGGGTGGAGATATCGGGACTTTGAAGAAGTCAGGTTGTGCGGCTTTGTACATGGATCGTTTGCTTTCATTAACTAATGTGTACCGAGGTTTGGAACACGAAGATGAAATGGTTGAATTGTTTAATCATTGCATATTTGATTTATCATCCAAAGCGCCATCCATCGATACGCCTCTGCATGGATTTTTGCCATTCAAGCACATAGATCACTTACATCCGGACGCAGCGATTGCAATTGCGGCTTCGAAAGATGGTGAGCAAATCACGAAAGACTTATTTGATGGGCAGATCGGTTGGGTAGGCTGGCAACGTCCGGGTTTTGACTTAGGATTGCAATTAAAAGCCTGTTTGGAAGAAGCAGCTTCACGTGGTATCCAATTGCGTGGAATCATGTTAGGCTCCCATGGATTATTTACCTGGGGCGATACGTCTTACGAATGTTATCTGAATACATTAGAAGTCATAGAGAAATGTGCGGAATACATTGAATCTAAAACGGCGAACGTTTTTGGAGGAGCTCGCATGTCATCGTTTTCTTCAGAGGAGCGCCTTGTTAAGGCAGCTTCTCTGGCACCGGTTTTACGTGGTTTCTGTTCTTCCCACGTTCAAATGGTGGGACATTTCTCCGACGATGAGCGCGTATTACAATTTATCAATTCGAACGATTTATATCGTTTAGCTCCTTTAGGAACTTCTTGCCCTGACCACTTCTTGCGGACTAAAATTTCGCCAATGGTGTTGGGATCAGATGTTTCGGTAGAGGCCTTGACGCCTTTGTTCGAAGAATACCGACAGATGTATGCGTCTTATTACGAAAGCTGCAAGCATTCGAATTCGCCAGCGATGCGAGATCCGAATCCCGTTGTGATTTTATACCCAGGTGTGGGGATGTTTACATTTGCCAAAGACAAGCAAACTGCCCGTGTTGCCGCTGAATTTTATACCAATGCCATCAATGTGATGCGCGGCGCGGAGGCAATCTCTTCTTACACTTCTTTACCTCGTCAGGAGGCATTTAATATCGAATATTGGTTATTAGAAGAAGCAAAACTTCAACGCATGCCGAAGCCAAAAGCTTTGTCAGGTCGTGTGGCGTTTGTCACAGGATCTGGTGGAGGAATCGGGAAAGCGATTGCCAAAAAAATGGCTCAAGAAGGCGCTTGTGTGATACTAAATGATGTGAATTCAGAACGATTAGCGGAGGCTAAAGCCGAGTTTATTGGTTTATTCGGGAAGGATGTCGTTTCGACAGTGATTGCTGATGTAACAAATCAGGAATCCATTGAGGAGGCGATGAAGCAAGCAGCATTGGATTTTGGTGGGGTAGATATCATCGTTAATAATGCGGGTATTTCGATTTCAAAAGGAATCTTGGAGCACACGCAGGCTGATTGGGATAAATTATATGATATATTAGTGAAGGGTCAATACTTGGTTTCACAGGCGGCAATTGCCGTGATGCGCAAGCAAGGATTGGGTGGCGATATTGTAAACATTGTATCGAAGAATGCTTTTGTGGCTGGACCTAATAATGTGGGTTACGGTTCTGCAAAAGCAGCACAAGCACACATGACGCGATTATTAGCTGCTGAATTAGGACCGGATCACATTCGCGTGAATACGGTAAATCCAGATGCGGTGATTGCCGATTCTAATATTTGGGCAGGCGGTTGGGCTGAAGGTCGCGCGAAAGCCTATGGCATTACAGTCGCTGAACTACCAGCTTATTACGCAAAACGTACGCTGTTAAATGAGTCAATCTTGCCGGATGATATTGCTAACGCCTGCTTCGCATTCGTGGGGGGCTTATTGAATAAGTCAACAGGAAATGCTATAAACGTAGACGGAGGTGTAGCTGCAGGATTTTTAAGATAATAAAATGAATATTTCGAGCCATAACGATGCTTTGTTAGCGCAGCATACGCGCAGATTGGATTTCTTGAAATCCGAGGTGAATTTACCAGCTGGTATTCTACAGAAGTTAAAGGATTTTCAAATCGCTATTCCTTCTTGGGCCTTAGGCACGGGAGGAACACGTTTCGGCCGTTTCTCCGGCGGAGGCGAACCCCGTAATCTGGAAGAAAAAATTGCGGATGTCGGTTTATTGCATGCTTTGAATCAGTCTTCGGGGGCTATTTCGTTACATATTCCATGGGATATCCCGACGGACCCTGCGGCGATACGCTCTCTAGCAGCCCAACACGGTTTGGCATTCGACGCGGTGAACTCGAATACCTTTCAAGATCAAGCTAATCAAGCACATTCCTATAAGTTTGGATCTTTACAAAATGTTTCTGCCGCGACTCGTAAGCAGGCGATAGATCACAATATTGAGGTGATCAAGCACGGGGTCTCTTTAGGATCTAAGGCGTTAACCGTTTGGTTGTCAGATGGTTCTTGTTTCCCAGGTCAATTGAATTTCCGTCATGCCTATGAGCGTACGGTGGATAGTTTGCGGGAGATTTATGCGGCACTTCCATCGGATTGGGCCTTGTATTTAGAGTACAAAGCCTACGAACCTAACTTCTATTCGACGACAGTGGGGGACTGGGGTGCGTCGTATTCGATGGTCAATAAATTAGGGCCACAAGCAAAGACTTTGGTGGATTTAGGACATCATTTACCGAATGCTAACATCGAACAAATCGTTTCGATTTTGTTGATGGAAGGTAAATTAGGTGGATTCCACTTCAACGATTCGAAATACGGTGATGATGATCTAACGGCTGGTTCGATTAAGCCGTATCAATTATTCTTGATCTTCAACGAATTAGTAGACGGGATGGACGCAAAAGGAATGAATCATGCCAAAGACCTTGGCTGGATGATCGATGCCTCTCACAACGTAAAAGATCCATTAGAAGATTTATTGCAATCGGTGGAGGCGATTCAAATTGCCTATGCGCAGGCCTTATTGGTAGACCGCGCGGCTCTAGAAGCAGCCCGTGAAGCTAATGATGTGGTGCGTTGTCAAGAGCTTTTACAAGCCGTATTCCGAACCGATGTACGCGCTTTAGTGGCACAAGCACGTTTGGAATTAGGTGGTGCTCTTGATCCAATCGCCTTGTTCCGTCAGGAGAAAATGCGCGAGCAATTAATCGTGGCGCGGGGTGCTAAAACAGTAGCGACGGGTTTATAAGATGAGCTTTAAAACACCAGTTATCGCGGTATTTGATATTGGGAAGACCAATAAGAAGGTCTTTCTTTGGTCAACAACTTTCGAAATTGTGTTTGAAAAGCAGCAGACTTTCGATGAGATTATAGATGAGGATGGATTTGCTTGCGAGGATTTAGGGGCACTTCAACAATGGATTGTTTCCACCTTTGCTGAGCTATGTCAACTACCTGAATTTGAAATTATTGGATTAAATTTCTCCGCTTATGGCGCGTCCTTCGTCTATGTAGATCGGGTGGGCGAGCCTATAGCACCTCTGTATAATTATTTAAAACCTGTTTCGAAACCATTTTCGTATTCGGAGCATGGCGGTAAGGAAGAGTTTGCCCGCAAGACAGCTTCACCAATCTTGGGGAATTTGAATTCGGGTTTGCAGGTGTATGAATCCACCTTTCGACCTTTTTGGCCTGAGGTTTTCAAAGCGGTCCATTTTCCTAATTACCTTGCTTCTCTGTTTACAGGAAAGTTTTTATCTGAAATCACGTCCATCGGTTGTCATACCGCATTGTGGGATTTTGATTTAGGTCAATACCATCCTTGGGTTTCCTCTATTCAGGATCGATTAGCTCCTATTTCGAGTGAAGGATTCCTAGCCATCGACGGGATTAACTACGGACTAGGTTTGCATGATTCGTCAGCGGCACTTGTTCCTTATTTACGAACGATTTCAGATGAATTTGTTTTGTTATCTACTGGAACTTGGTGCATTGCGATGCACCCATTTAATGAATCGCCTTTAAGCGCCGAGGAATTAGCGGAAGATGTCTTGTGCTATTTACAGCCGAATGGAAAACCTGTGAAGGCCTCTCGGCTATTCGGTGGGCATTTTCACGAGGATCACGTAGCTAGAATGGAGGCGCATTTTGGTGGTTCCTATAAAGAATTGACGTTTTCGGAACGGGTATTTTCACTTTCTAGCAGGGATTCTTCTGTTTTCGAATGTGCCTTTGCTTCACGTGATTTACATGATTTCCCGGATTTAGCTTCGGCGTATGATCAATTCATGGTAGATTTGGTAGGTCAACAAATCTTTAGTTTGAACCTGTTGCTGAAAGATGCTCCGGTCAAACAATTGCTGGTGGATGGCGGATTTAGTAAAAATGAATGGTACATGCGCTTATTAGCACATGCTTTGCCAAAAGTGGAGGTTCATGCGGCGGAAGTAGCGCAAGCGAGTGCTTTAGGTGCTGCATTGATGGTATACGATGGGGAAACACCCAAGAATTTAATTCAATTGAAACGATTTTAAGATGCGCGTAGCTCTGTTTGTTCCTTGTTACATTGACCAATTCTATCCGCAGGTTGCGGTGGCGAGTTTGGAATTGTTAGAGAAACTGGGCTGCGAAGTCGTTGTTCCATCAGAGCAAACCTGCTGTGGCCAACCCATGGCTAATTCTGGTTTTGCATCAGCAACGGAAGGATGCGATGCGAATTTTACACATAATTTTGAAGGATTTGATTACATCGTGGGGCCTTCAGGATCCTGCGTATTACACTTAAAAGAACATCATCCATCTGAGAAAATTCGGAATTCCGTTTATGAAATTTGTGAGTTTTTGACCGATGTATTGAAATTAAAAAGCTTGTCTTCGACCTTTCCTCACCGCGTCGGATTACACCAAAGTTGCCACGGACAGCGCGGCTTACGACTTAGTTCGATGTCTGAGCGCAATGAAAAACCTTTTTCGAAATTAGAAGATTTATTGGGATTAGTGGAGGGTGTTGAAATTTTAAAGCCCAAGCGCGCCGATGAATGCTGCGGATTCGGCGGAACTTTTTGTGTTTCAGAAGAAGCTGTTTCGGTGAAAATGGGACAAGACCGCATCAAAGAGCACGATGCAAATGACGTAGAATTTATAACAGGTGCAGATACCTCGTGTTTGATGCACATGGAAGGAATCCTGCGACGTCAGGGTTCGAAAGTTCAGGTTAAACATATTGTTGAAATATTGAATCATGCTTAGTCATTCAGAAGCTTCTGAGAATTTCATTGCGGATGCTGAGCGGACCGACTGGCATGATGAGACTTTATGGTTTGTTCGTGCCAAGCGTGACAAGGCCTCCAAAGTTTTACCTGAATGGGAGGCCATGCGAGAAAATGCCTCACAAATCAAAGATCATACGTTAGCGAATCTAGGGGAATATTTACAAGCCTTTGAGGCCAAAGCCATAGCAAACGGAATCCATGTCCATTGGGCAGCTGATGCCGCAGAACATAATGCGATTGTACATAGTATCATCGCCGCTCAAGGATCAAAAACGATTGTCAAAAGCAAGTCCATGTTGACCGAGGAATGCCATTTGAATGACTATTTGGCTTCCAAAGGAATAGAGGTAGTGGATACCGATCTAGGCGAGCGCATCGTTCAATTTAGAAACGAAGCACCTAGCCATATTGTATTGCCTGCAATTCACCTAAAGAAAGAAGATGTGGGCGAAACTTTTCACCAACATTTAGGAACGCCGAAAGGAAATAAGGATCCACAATTCTTAACTGAAGCGGCTCGTCAACATCTCAGAGGGCACTTTTTGGCGTCCGAGGTAGCGATTACGGGTGTGAATTTTGCGGTTGCCGAAACAGGCGAGTTTGTCGTTTGTACAAATGAGGGCAATGCGGACATGGGGGCACATTTAGCTAAAGTTCACATTGCTTGCACGGGTATCGAAAAGATTATCCCTAAACGTGCAGATCTGGCGGTATTTTTGCGTTTGCTCGCTCGCAGCGCTACGGGTCAGTTGATTACCACTTACTCCTCTCATTTCTATAAGCCACGTGAAGGGCAGGAGATGCACATCGTATTATTAGACAACGGCCGGACGCGTCAACTGGCCGATCCGAAATACAAGAATTCGTTAAAATGTATCCGCTGTGCGGCTTGTTTCAATACCTGTCCGGTTTACAGAAGGAGTGGGGGACATAGCTATCATCAACCGGTGGCTGGACCTATCGGATCAATTTTAGCGCCCAATATTGATAAAAAATCGAATGCGGATTTGCCTTTTGCAAGCACACTGTGCGGTTCTTGTTCGAATGTATGTCCAGTAAAGATTAATATACATGAGCAATTGTGGTTTTGGCGCCAGGATTTAATGGAGGTAGGATTAGCTCCTGTAGGAAAAACGATTGGAATGAAATTGATGGCATTCACTTTAGCAAATCCGGTGATTTATCGAATAGGAGGATCGCTGATGCGTAGATTTTCGGGACTTTTAAATTCAAGTTTGAATCCTTGGTATAAACAACGCGAAATGCCGGTGGCACCAAAAGAGAGTTTTCAAGAATGGTATAAAAAACGATGAGCGCAAGAGATCAGATTTTAGGAAAAATCGAACCGTTAGCGGAAGTCAAACATCCAGGGGCGTTTCAGGGTTCATCGGAAGACTTTGATTTCAAAGCTTCATTAGAAGTGGTGGGTGCGCGCGTGGTTTCACCAGAGGAGCTCGAGCGTATATTTCCCAATAGACAACGATTTGAAAAGACTCAGGAAGGATTAAGTCTGGCAGAGGTAGAGGTACTAGAAATTGATGGTGAATTTGGTGTGGCTGAAAATGGCGCAATCTGGTTAACAGAAGAGGCGTTGCCACATCGTGTAGCGCCGTTCATATGCCAATATTTGGTCATTCATGTACAGAAAATTGTGCCGAACATGCACGCGGCTTATGAGGAGCTAAAGAATCCTTCCTCAAGTTTTGGTTTGTTCTTGTCAGGACCATCTAAGACGGCTGATATTGAACAATCGCTCGTGATTGGAGCACATGGGGCTCGCAGTTTGACGGTGGTAATCCACACATAATTTCTTAAATTTGCTTAGTATGAAGCAAATCGTCTTATTTTTCTTTTTAACTATTCACTTAACTGCAAATGCTTTTGAGGGGACAAAAGAGAAAATCCAACGCTACAAGCCTTACATTGATTCCTTGTCTGCACACTACGGAATTCCTACAAAACTTATTATCGGAGTAGGGATTTGTGAATCCGGTTTTGGCCAATCCAAACAATCCATTAAGCAAAATAATTACTTCGGATTGCGCGGAAAATATTCCAGAAAAAAGAAGTCTAGTTTTAAATTTTATAACCGTCCAGAAGAAAGTATGGTCGATTTTTGCGAGGTTTTGGCCAGCAAAAAATATTATCTGAAATTAAAGGGTGATCCAGATGCGATGAAATGGACCAGAGCGATGGCAAAGGCACGTTATGCGGCAAATGCGAAGCGTTGGATAAGCTTAATGAAAAAATCTTTTGCGCGGATAGATTAAGATGAAAAGGTTTTATTTGTTTTGGGCGGCGATTGGTTTCATTTTAGCGTGTTCTGCGCTGTATTTATATAGTTATATTCCTGTCACGTATTTAGTAGCGGACCAAGAAATCAAGAAGTTATTCGAGATAGAAACACCCGTGCAAAGAGTAGAGAAAATAAGAGAAGCATCGAAAATTGACACGATTCCTACGTATATAGTTCCTAAGGATACGGCAAAAATGGTTTACTCTGACATCCCAGAGCCTGTTTTGCCTGATTCTAGTCTAGACGATTCTACTCATCATCGGGTTATTTTAATAGGAGATTCTGAAGCGGGAGGAATAAAAAATGTATTAAATGATTATTGCCAAAGCAACGGTCATAAGCTTGTCGCCACCGTGGAATGGGCTTCAGCTACCACGTTGAACTTTGCAAAGTCGGATACCATTTCTAAAATTATTAAACGTTATCGACCTACTTTCGTTTTTGTTTTATTTGGACTTAATGAAGTTTTAGCTAAGGACTATTCTACCAGAAAGGCCCTCGCTAAATCTTTTCATAAACGATTAAATGGACTTCCTTACGCTTGGATTGGTCCTACGAATTGGGGGTATGATTATGTTGTCTCTGATGCATTTCAGGCGGCTGCAGATTCTGCTGCTTTCTTTTCCTCGAAGCACTTAATATTGCCTAAAGCAACCGATGGTCGCCACCCTTCTTTGCCTGGATACCGAATTTGGATGGGAAATGTGGCAAATTGGTTACAAGAATCGAGTCGTTGGAAAATGCGGATGATGCCACCGGAACGTTTTGGCTATCCTAAAAAATACAAAGCAATTGTCTTAAATGCAGCAGATTACAGAGGTTATTGAAAAGGCGATTGGGTCGATCCCAATTGAGCAGCTCCTTCGTGATTTTATGCTGTATTCCACGAAAGAGCCGTGGTTTTTTACGGAGTTTTCATTCCTTTTTGTCTTCGGTATTTTTCTTTTTTTTTATGCGATTCTATTCACTCAGAATGCTCTTCGTAAAGTCTATTTGATCGCCTTTAGTATATTTTTCTATTATAAATCAAGCGGTCCCTTTTTAGGTTTGTTCCTATTTCAAATTCTGGTAGACTACTTTTTTGCCCGGAAAATTGAACGAACAGAAGGAAGCGCAAAACAGGTTTGGACATTTTTCGCTGTCCTTTTTAGTCTGTCCTTTTTACTTTATTTCAAGTATGCTAATTTCTTAATTGAAAATACGAATTGGCTATTATTAACGCATTTCGAGCCAGTAGATTTATTTCTGCCTATAGGTATATCTTTTTACACTTTTCAGTCGATTTCCTATCTAGTAGATGTCTATCGAGGAGAGATACGCGCCTCTGAAAACATAACGGATTATGCCTTCTACATGACTTTTTTTCCTCATTTAGTGGCAGGTCCAATCGTTAGAGCAAAAGATTTTTTAGGCCAAGTTAATGCTCCAGAAAGCCCGGATGCACGGAGATATAAAGAGAGTTTGTTCCGAATTACCATAGGACTTTTAAAGAAACTATTAATTGCGGATTACCTAGGTAAATACGTTGATATGGTTTTCGAAAATCCAGCATTTTACACCGGAGGAGAGAATATTTTAGCCGCCCTTGCCTACAGTTTTCAGATCTATTTTGATTTTTCAGGCTATTCAGATATCGCGATAGGACTAGCAATATTGTTGGGATATCGGTTAAAAGAGAATTTTGATAATCCTTATGGTGCGTCAAACGTGACCGAATTTTGGCGTAAATGGCATATTTCGTTGTCCTCCTGGTTACGTGATTACGTGTATATTCCTTTAGGCGGGAATCGGAAAGGGGAGTTTAATACCTATCTATTTTTATTGATTACGATGCTGGTGGGTGGTTTTTGGCACGGAGCGAGTTGGAAGTTTGTGGCCTGGGGAGCCGCGCATGGTTTGGCATTAGCGCTTCACAAATGGCTCAACAAATACTTGCCTGAAGGTAAATGGATGGAATTTATAGGTGGAATTTTAACGTTTTGCTTTGTTACGTTCTGTTGGATTTTCTTCCGGGCAAAAGATTTTGATGTTGCGTTAACTATCTTAAAACAAATCACTTACGCTACGTCAGAGCTTGATTTTATGGGTTTCTGGTTTTCTCGAAATCAACTCGCTATCTTGCTATTAACGTTACTGGTTTGGATTTTGATTCCTTCTGCTTGGAAGAAAAGAGGATTTGAGTGGAGTTTTTACATTCCTTCCTTTTTCTGGTTTTTCTTTCTATTAGTCGCTTTGCAATTCATTATTCAGTTTCGTGACACCTTAGTTCAACCCTTTATCTATTTTCAATTTTGAGTTATGTTATTCTGCTTTTTGGGCTTATTTCGTTACCTCTCAAAGCGGAGTTAGATTCGTTACAAGTCTGTCTTCCTTGCAATGAAATTCAACAGGATTCTTCTTTGGCTTTGCTTTCAACTAAATGGGAATCGGGAGATTTAAAGGTCTTGCATCTAGGAGATTCCCATGTGCAGATTGGCCATTTTTCGGGAGAGATTAAGCGCTTATTGCAGGCCAAAAACGCGGGCATTCATTTCCCCTATCCACTAGCGAAAAGTGTGGATGGTCGACTATTTAAAACAAAAGCATCCGGTAATTGGACAGGGATTTCGGTCCTAAAACCGGCCTCAGGAGTAAATATCGGTTTAACTGGATATGCCGTTTCTACTCGGGATACAGCAGCGAAAATTCAGTGGATAGCAAAAGATTCCTTGCTTTCTTTCAAACGTGTTCGTATTTGGACTGAATCAGATTCTTGTGCCTTTCAACCATATTTAGGTTCGGGATTCATACAAGTTAATCAGCAACAAAATGGGCGAATGAGATATTATGACTTCGAATCCGCTTCAAGCGTTAGTCAATTTATTCTGTCTTTACGTAATATCGGTATTGGGGATCAATTCATTTTGCATGGAATTGAATTGCCAGCAGAGGAAAATGGCATTGACTATATAGATTTAGGTGTATCAGGGGCGCAGTTTACACATGTCAAGTCGAGGGCCAATTTGGTGTTTGATCAGATTAAAATCCTTCAACCAGATTTGATTATATGCTCTTTTGGGACAAATGAAGCCTATAATGCGAATTGGGAAAGTCAGTCGTACAAAAAAGCATGGCTTGAATTCATTCAGGAAATTCAAATTCATTCTCCTAAATCGGTTTTTCTGCTGACTAGTCCACCGGACACCAGGAGCCAAAATCGAGTACCGAAATACCAGCAAGAGGTGATTCGAGTTCTCTCTGAATTGAAGGTTCCTTTTTATGATTTAAATGCAGCGATGGGAGGTTTTGGATCTAGTTTAGACTGGGTTAAAAATGGGTGTTTCCTGAAAGACCAATTGCATTTGACGAAAGAAGGCTATCAATTGCAGGCTAAATTATTTGCTTTGGCCTTATTCAAAACTTGGGGCGATCAGGCCTCATACGAAAATTTGCAAAATCAGGTTAATCAACACATTATCAGCGTAGGAATTCCAAAATAATTCCTATATTTAGTGCAAAACCTGTTTAAACATGTCAGTTTCAAGAAGAAAATTTTTAGGACAATCTGTTCTAGGTTTGGCTGCGTTCAGCATTGTGCCACGCCATGTATTAGGAAAGGGCTTTTTAGCACCCTCTGATCAATTAACTAAAGCGATTATCGGCACCGGCGGAATGGGACGCGGACACATACCTTATGCGGGAACTCGTGTCGTAGCTCTTTGTGATGTGGACAAGAAAAACCTCCAGCTCGGATTAGATAAAGTAGATAAAGGGGTAAAATCCTTTCACGACTACCGGGAGATGATTCAGTTACCAGAAGTGGATATTGTCCATGTGGCAACACCGCCTCATTGGCATGGTATTATGGCGGCTGATGCGGCAAGAGCGGGTAAAGATATATGGTGCGAGAAGCCGATGACACGAACAATCGGGGAGGGCAAACGCTTGAAAGAGGCCGTTCAACAACATGGACGTATATTTAGATTAAATACTTGGTTCCGTTTTGAAGGTAATTTTTACGGTATGAATACGACCGTAAAGCCTATGAAAAAGGTGGTGGATTCTGGATTATTAGGATGGCCATTGAAGTTTACGGTGAGCAAGCATACAGGTTTTGATTGGAAGTTTTATTGGGTAGGGAAGACGGATTTAACTCCACAGCCTGTTCCTTTGGAATTGGATTACGAAAGTTGGTTAGGCCCTGCGCCCTATAAACCCTATAATGTACATCGGACTCACCAAACTTTCCGTGGCTACTGGGATTATGATGGAGGAGCGCTAGGGGACATGGGGCAACATTATTTGGACCCTATCCAATACATGCTAGGAAAAGATAATGAGTCACCGGTGTATATCGAAGTCGACGCGCCGGTGCAAGATAAAGATGCGGTGGGTATCTTTAATCGCATTACATATACGTATGCGGATGGCTGCCAAATCGTATTAGACGGCGAGGCAAAGGACGAAAAAGTGGCCTATATCGAAGGGCCTAAAGGAAAATTGTATCGCAATATGCAATCAGATATTCCGGATTTAGCGAAGAAATTAGCGGAGTTTCCTGATCCTGTCATGCAACAAACGGACTTTGTAGATTCCGTGAAGAACCGCAAGAAGTTTGCCTTAAATGAGGAGAATGGCTATCGTTCATGTACCTTAATTAACCTTGGATTAATAGCGATGCGTGTTCATCGTAATTTAAAATTTGACCCGATTAATCAAGTAATCGTAGGGGATGATGAGGCGAATCGCCTCATGGATCAACCGATGCGTGCACCTTATATTCTATAATTCGATGAGATATCTACTTCTATTTTTATTCATTAGTTCTGCGGTATTCTCTCAAGATCAGAGTCGTGTAGAACAAAATCGATTACGCGCATTAGCTGAGAAAGGCGACTACAAAAGCCTTAAATCGGCCGCTTATGCCTTGAAAGGGGCATATGATCCCACCCAAGTGACCGAATCGTTTATTAAAGCCATTTCGAAAAACAAAGCGGAATTGATGGCTTACTTGGCGATAGGATTAACTGAAAATGCGGAGATGATGACCTTGAGTCACTTGGATGCACCTGTTTGGTTAGCAAGCTATAAGTCCTCGAGACCTCAAGTGATGGCCTTTATTTTGAAGAATTATTTAAGCTCAACGCGCGATTTAGTCGCTTTGAAAACAGCTTCTAAATCCTGGGATGCGGTACATGCTCGCGCTTTTGTAGTAGCGGTAGGTACCTATAAAGCCACTTGGGCTTTAGCCGCATTGCCTGCAGGTTTTGCGCAGGAGAAGGCCTTGACCTTGTTACAAACAGGCAACCTTTCAGCTGCTTGGACTTTGCTCGCCTCTTCTTCAGAAGCAAATTTTGAGATTGCGGAATATTGTACTTCATTAAAAGCCAATGACTTTTTTAAGAAGACTTTGGCTACTTATGAGCAGGCATCCTCAGCTCAGAAGACAATTTTACTTGTTTATGGTTCCTCCAGGCAATGGCCGGAGGTAAAGCCCTTGGTTTGGAACTCCGTACAATCTAATTTACCTACTAGGGCTTCTGGTTTTTATGCCTTGCCGCATTGGATTAGCGTAGCTGACTTCGATATCATTGCAGGCAAGTTAGCTGATGCCACACTGGCTTCAGAAGTGAAGGCCTTACAACAGGCGATGACGGCTATTACGAAACAAGATGGCACATTAAATAGTAAGATCACGGCCTTTGCATTGAAGGCTTCTCAAAAATCCAATTGGATTCCGTTTGTTCAAGAACTTGAAAACCTACCTTGGTTATACGCTGTGGCCAAAAAGTCTAAAAACGAAGAGGCGATTCGTGCTTACGCCCGAATTAATGCGAAGCTTTTTAAAAACGTCAATCAGCAGGTTTTGAATTACCGTAATGCCTTGGATTTAACGACAAACCTGGAGACGCGGGAACAAATCTTTAAGGGCTTAGCGAAATGTAATTCCTTATCTGCGATGCGTACCCTTTATTTAGGATTAAAAGATCCGAATGTGCGCCAAAACGCTGCAGAAGGGTTAGCCTCTCTTTATCTAGCTAATCCTGATTTCAGAGGTCAAATGACCAAAGAGTGGGTCCAAGAAGGTTTAAATCTAGTTTCTGATCCTGCCATTCGCGAGAAATTAACGGAAGCATTTAAAATTTCAGATCGCGGATTCTATACCATGTACAATGGCCAAGATCTACGCGGCTGGAAAGGTTTGGTAGCTAATCCAGTGAAACGCAGGTTGCTGTCAGCTGATACCATTGCTTTATTGCAGGTAAAAGCGGATAAAATTATGCACGAAGGCTGGGAGGCGAAAGGCGAGGAATTGCATTTCACGGGTCATGGCGATAATCTGTGCTCGGTGAAAGACTACCAAGACTTCGAAATGTATGTAGATTGGAAGATTGAGAAAGAAGGGGATGCAGGCATTTATTTGAGAGGGTCACCTCAAGTACAGATTTGGGATACAGCACTAACTAGAGTAGGAGCTCAAGTGGGTTCCGGTGGATTGTATAACAATCAAATTAATCCACGTAATCCGTTAAAAGTGGCAGATAACCCTGTCAATGAATGGAATACGTTCCGAATCATCATGAAAGGAGAACGTGTTACAGTTTATTTGAATGGAGAATTAGTGGTGGATCAAGCAATTCTTGAAAACTACTGGGACCGCAAGATTCCTATTTTTGTGAAAGACGCGATTGAATTGCAAGCCCACGGAAATCACATCGTTTACCGAAATATTTACGTGAAAGAATTAAAGCCTGATGCTGCCTATGTAGCACCTGAAGCAGATTTCACGGCTTTATTCGATGGTTCTTCTTTATTTAATTGGACAGGCAATACGACGGATTATTTCCCTTCGAATGGCGAATTAGTGATTGATCCGAAAAGAGGAGGGAAGGGTAATTTGTATACCCAAAAAGAATACGGTGACTTCCATTTAAAGTTCGACTTCCAATTAACTCCAGGTGCTAATAATGGTCTAGGTATTCGTGCACCTTTGGAAGGAGATGCGGCGTATGTGGGAATGGAATTACAGATTTTGGACAATACGGCTCCGATATATGCTAAATTACAACCTTATCAGTACCATGGTTCTGTTTATGGAATCATCGCTGCAAAACAGGGTTTCTTGAAGCCTGTGGGAGAGTGGAATGAGGAGGAAGTAATTGCACAAGGAAATAAAATCAAAGTGATTTTAAATGGAGAAGTGATTTTAGATGGCGATATTGCTTTAGCTACGAAAGAAGGTACGGCAGATCACAAAGAACATCCAGGATTATTAAACAAAACGGGACATATTGGGTTTTTAGGTCATGGTTCACCTCTGAAATTTAGAAACCTACGAATTAAAGAATTGACTAAGAAAAAATAAAACTATGGCGATCAATTGCACGGTTAACAAGAAAAAGGTATCTCTGGATATCGATCCTAATACCCCCTTATTGTGGGCGTTAAGAGATCATTTGTCTTTATTAGGGACAAAGTATGGATGTGGTATCGCGCAATGCGGTGCATGTACAGTTTGGGTAAATGGAGAACCGATGCGTTCTTGTGTATTGCCTATTTCAGCTGTATCTAATGCGCAAATAACGACAATTGAAGGTTTGGATCCGGCTGGTAAACATCCGGTGCAACAAGCTTGGGATGAGTTAGACGTACCACAATGTGGCTACTGTCAAGCTGGCCAAATCATGACGGCAGCTGGACTTTTGAAAAATAATCCACACCCGACAGATCAAGAAATCGTAGATGGCATGTCAGGTAATATTTGCCGTTGTGGAACTTACCATCGTATTCAAGAAGCCGTAAAATTAGCCTCTAAAAAGATCAAGAAATGAAAACGTCCAGAAGAGATTTTATTCAGAAAACTGCCCTATTTACGGGTGTATTTACCTTAGGTTTTGATTGGTTTTCAACGGAAGCATCTGCCATGGAAGTGGTGGGTTCAGCCGGTCGTTTTAACTCCTTTCTTTCGATTGATAGTCTAGGAAAAGTGATTCTATATTCTCCTAACCCAGAAATTGGTCAAGGAATTAAGACTGCCTTTCCTGTCGTAGTTGCGGAGGAGTTGGACGTCGATTGGGCTCAGGTTCATGTCGAGCAGGCGAATTTAGATACGAAGCTTTTTGAACGTCAATTAACAGGAGGAAGTGGTGCTTTAAAGCATTCTTGGGATCGCTTGAGAAAAGCCGGTGCCACCGTTCGTAAGATGATGATGCAGGCTGCTGCGGATCAATGGAAGGTGGATGTAAGCACTTGTAAAACATCGAAAGGTGTAGTTTTAGGTCCATCGGGCCAAAAAGCGACTTACGGTTCTCTTGCTGAAGCCGCCTCTAAATTACCAGTCCCAACAGAAGTGACTTATAAAGATCGCAAGGATTACAAAATTATTGGAACACGTGTAAAAGGTGTCGACAATAAAAATGTTGTTACAGGTAAGCCTTTATTTGGTATTGATATTAGAAAACCTGGGATGGTTTTCGCACAAATAGTGCGTCCTCCTTTCGGTGCTACTTTGAAATCTTTCTCAGCAGATGATGTTAAGAAAATGCCTGGGATTATCGACGTAGTTTCCTTTAAAAATAAAGTGGCTATTGTAGGTTCAACTACCTATGCGATTTTGCAAGCACGTGCTAGTTTGCGATGTGAATATAGTTCTGATGCGCCTTTAGAGAGCACAGAAACCCATCAAAAATGGTTTGATGAAGGCATGAAGTCGGATAAGGCACAAGTGATGCGCAAGGATGGAGACTTTGCTTCGGCCATAGCTAGCGCGGCGAAAGTGGTAGAAGCGACGTATGAATGTCCATTCATTTCGCATAGCCCGATGGAGCCGATGAATTTCTTTGCAGATGTTCAAAAAGATTCCGTATTGTTAGCAGGACCTACCCAAGTTCCTCAACCCGCTCAAAAAGCGGTTTCTGATCTTTTGAAAATTCCGGTAGAAAAAATTCAATTAGAAATTTCCAAAATGGGTGGAGGTTTCGGTCGCCGTCTTAATAATGACTTTGTGCTGGAAGCAGCTGAACTATCAAGTATAATCAAGAAGCCTGTTTTAGTAATGTGGACACGGGAAGATGACATGACAGGTGGAATTTATCGTCCTGCAGCACGGTATCATTTTAAAGCGGGTTTGGATGCGAAAGGAGAAATAACGGCCTTTTATTTAAGAGGAGTAGGTTTAAATGCAGGTAATTCTACCCGCCAAGACAATTTCCCAGTAGGTGCTATTGAAAATGTGTTGATTGAATCTTTTGATCAAAAATCAGCCGTAACCACTGGACCTTGGAGAGCTCCTATCACTAATTTCTTAGGATTTGCTGAGCAAGCCTTTTTAGATGAGGTGGCTGAGGCCGCAGGAAAAGATCCGATCGAGATGCGTTTAGCACTTTTAGAGAAAGTAAAAACGAAGCCAGTAGGTAAGATCACTTATGAACCCGATCGCTTCGAAGAAGTCATCAAGCAAGTAGCTGAAAAGGCACAATGGAAGAAAAAATCTGGTGTTCACCAAGGCTTTTCTGTCTATTATTCTCACTTATCTTATGTGGCACAAATTGCCGAAGTCAAAGTGGTAAATGGTAAGCCTACAGTGACGAAAGTTACAGCTGTTACCGATTGTGGTGAAGTAGTTAATTTAAGTGGTGCTGAAAATCAAGTAAAAGGTGCCATTATTGATGGTATGGGCCATGCGATGTTTGCAAAATTAAGTTTTCAAGCTGGTGTGGCTACACCAAATAACTTTAATGCTTACCGTCTTATTCGAGGGAATGAGATTCCTGTTATTGACGCTCATTTTGTTAATAATGGGATTGCTCCAACTGGATTAGGTGAACCAGCTTTACCACCTACGGGAGGATCTATCGCGAATGCGATTTATGCCGCTACTAAAAAGCGTCATTACAAGCAACCGTTTAGCTAAATGAAAATTAGCTGGCTAGATAATCTAAGAGTAAATGCGACCTTTGGTGTGATTTTGATTCACGCCTCTGCGACCATTTTATTCCGATTTACGAAAGTGCCAGCGGATCATTGGTGGTTTGCAAATTTATATAATGGTGGGTACCGCTACGTGGTACCCATTTTTGTGATGTTATCTGGTGCCTTGTTGTTGCCTCGGGATGAAGCGATTGGACCTTTCTTGAAGAAGAGTTTTAATAGGATCGTTTTGCCTTTTCTCTTTTATAACCTGATTTTTACCATTTTCAATTGGCAGGTTCGGCTTCGCGGCAAGGCTTTCGGCTTTTCAGATGGATTAACATGGTTAGGGGAGCAGTATTTTAACGGTGCGTCCTACCATTTCTGGTATATCTACATGATTATTGGGATTTATCTTTTTATTCCCATTATTGGTCGGTGGATTCGATCAGCGCCGGAGTCTCATATTCAGTATTTTTTAGGTGTTTGGGGACTGACTATTTTGTTTAATAATCCCCATTTTCCCTATTTAAAATTGCCGGTTGCTTTGACTGATTTCACTGGCTATGTCGGTTATCTCGTTTTAGGCTATTATTTATCTACAAAGGAGTTCGCGTCCGGAATGAAGCGGAAAGCTTTGGTTCTTTTTCTTTTAGGTACCTTGTGGACCATGGTGGGGTCTTTTTATTTTACTGCAGATAGTGGGAAATTCTATGGTTTATTGTATGCGAATTTTTCGCCTAGCGTGGTATTAGCAACAGCTGGTATATTTTTATTTTTCAGGTACCAAAACCTTGATATTCTTTTCTTAAGTCCTTTCAGGGATTGGGTAAGTTCTCATAGTTATGGAATCTACTTAGTGCATATTATTGTCTTGTTTTATTTAGCCAAAGCAGGTATTTACGGCGAAATGCTTCATCCAAGTATAGGTGTTCCATTAACGGCCTTGGCTTGCTTGTTGATTTCGGGTGGAATTGTCTGGCTATTGAGGAAAATACCTCTGATTAAATACCTGGCAGGTTGATTGATTGTGGGGGTATTTTTGTACATTCGTTAGAATACCTTTAACCACTCATACCTTACCACTTAATGCACGAAATTTATAAGTTTGGACATAGTCTAGCTGTGTTCATGAGCTTTTTCATTATCCTGCTTTTACTATTAAAATCCTCTGGGCCTTTTTTCAAAAGTCCGAAGCGTTTCCTGTTTTTCTATTTCCTCATTTTTGGATTATTCACACTGCTTCATTACTGCCTTTTTGTTGATTGGCATGTGGAAATCGTCGCTGTTTTATTCGGGAATTTTGACGCCTTTTACTACTTACTTTATCCTCTTGCCTATTTTTATGTCAGAGGAATGGTACAGGATAATCTTATTTTACGTCCTAAAGACCTGATTCATCTTTTGCCTTTCTTTATTCAGTTGTTAGATATGCTACCTTATTCTCTAACGTCTTTTGCGCATAAAATTTTAATAGCTGAATTAATCAAATTTGACATTCATGAGTTGGTTAAGCAGCAGCTAGGATTTTTCTTTTCAGCACGTTTCCATTTTTTTGTTAAGCTATTGCTTAGCAGTATATATGTTTTTTATAGTTGCCAAATTTATTTCCGCTTTCGTTCACGAAATGGAAAAAATTTCATGTTGCATTATTGGATTCCTGGATTTCTAATACTTCAAGTTTTATTAATTATTTTTTTAGTTTATTTCTTTTTAGTTGTGCCTTCCAGTAATCATTTTAAATTAACCTATCAAGGAAATACTTCCTGGAATTACCTAGGTCTTGGATCTTATTTGGTGCTCTCTTTAAGTGTATTCTATTTCCCTGAATTTTTATATGCACCGTACATAAATGCAGAGCGGGAGGCTAAATTAAAAGTCCCTAATTATGAATTATCTGCTGAAAAATTAATTGAAATAGAGACGAAATTGGATTTGTATTTAGAAGAGTTTAAACCCTTTTTAAAGACGACTTTTTCTTTAGCACAACTATCTGCTTCCCTAGATATTCCTGTTCATCATTTCAATTTCTATTTTAGAAAAACACAACAATCCAATTTTCTAGAACAAAGAATGCGTTGGCGTATTCGACATGCAAAAGAATTAATTGATGCGGGGAAAGACAAGCTAATTACCTTAGAAGCGATTGGGTTAGAGTCTGGTTTTCAATCTAGGACGACCTTTTTTGTCAACTTCAAGGAATTAGTAGGAGAATCTCCTTCTGCTTACTCAGAAAGAAAAAACAATATATAAGCCTAATTTGGGTGTTTCTTTAAGTGATTAGTTCGGATTTTCGAAAATGGAACATACACATAGTTATTTTTTCTCTCCTCTCAACTTAAATCCCTACTATTGTTTAAGCGAATTTGATACCGCCTAACCACTAAAAATAATAATAGAACAGATGAATGCAGGGAGCGAGGGTTAATGACCCTTAGCTCCTTTTTTTTATTTGATATGTCCGTCTTCCATCTCAATGATGCGCGTTGTTCGTGCTGCAAATTCATTATCGTGGGTAACAATAAGAAGCGTTTGTTTGTATTCTTCTGCGAGCTCTTGGAATATGTTGAAGACTATTTCGGAATTCTTTTTATCGAGGTTACCTGTCGGTTCATCACCCATAATTAACAATGGGTCATTAATTAGGGCACGGGCTATGGCAACACGTTGTTTTTGACCTCCTGATAATTGATTAGGGTCTTTTAAGGCCTCGTTTTCAATACCTAAGATCTTTAATTTTTCGTAGGCCTTGTGTTCAATTTCTTTCTCTGAAAATTTGCCTAATTTAAGGCCAGGCAGCATCACATTTCGAAGAACAGAGAATTCGTTGAGTAAGTAATGGAACTGAAAAACAAAACCAATTTTTTCATTTCGAACGATGGCAAGTTCGCCTTCTTTTTTGTCACGCATGGATATGCCATCAACAAGTAGATTGCCTTCGTAATCTGTATCCATGGTGGACAAGATGTAGAGCAAGGTAGATTTACCACAGCCGGAACGGCCAATAACAGAGACGAACTCGCTTTGATTTAGTTTAAAGCTTACTTTATCTAAAACTTTCACTGTCACTGGGTCGTGAAAGTATTTAGTGATTTCTTTTGCCTCTAATACGACCTTATTCATTTTATTTTCCTCTTATGATGATGACAGGATCAATTCCACTCGCTTTTCTGGAAGGGAAGAAACCGGCAAAATAGGTAGTAACTATGGCAAACGTCCCCCCAATTAAGTAGAATCTCGGATTATAGTTAATGGGATAGGTTTTTATTGTAGGAAGAGATTCGGTATTAAAAGGAATTTGGTCGATAAGTGATGATAAGCCAAAGCCCAACAGTAACCCCATTATTCCGCCAAAAATCCCAATGCTCAATGCGATTGATATAAATATTTTATTCACATCTTTTCCTGAAAATCCTACTGCTTTTAATATGGCGATGGAATCCATTTTTTCATAGATCATCATATTTAAAATATTGTATATCCCGAATCCGGCCACTAACAAAAGTGTAATTCCAACGGCATAAGAGATGAGAGTTCTAACGGAGCTGCCGGTTTCAAATTGAGAATTGGCGGTTTGAATATCGACCGCATTTAATTCATAAATTTTCCGGTATTCTTTTGCTACCTCAGGAGCCCATAAAATGTCTTTGAGTTTTACTTGAATGTCAGTGATATAATTGCTGGGCTGTCCTAGGATTTTCTGAGTAGTGGAAAGGGAACAATAACTTTGGACATTATCTAAATCTTGAATCCCTGATTGAAATATACCCACCACTCTTAGTGCCACTTGATCTCCTTTGCTAGTTGTTATTTGAATCACATCGCCTACATTAGCCATCATTTTAGTGGCCACTCCTTTACCTAAAACAATACTATTAGGAATATTTTTAAGGTCGATATAATTCCCTGCAGTTACATAATCACTAAACTTAAATAATCTATTTTCTTCCACTGGATCTATACCAAAAATAGCACCAGTCAAATCTACCGCTCCCACATTATAAAATACTTGTGCATTTATTTTAGGTGCTACGCCTAAAACGCGGTCATCTTTCTTAATGGATTCAATAATTATCTTGCTATTATTGATTCCTAATAACTCATTTTTAGGTTTTATGGAGGAAACGAAATTGTGTCCTTTTGGGTTTAGATAGTCTGCTGGCTGCTTGTCAGATATTTGAATCTCTTTATAAATTCTTACATGAGCCGTCCGATTAGTGATTAATCCATCTAACATATCATTAAGTCCTGACATAAAGCTTAGGACGGTCACAAACATAGTAATACTGATCGTAACACCTATGGCGGCCACTAGCGTTTGTTTCCATCGCGCAATTAATAAAGAAAAGGCAACTTGATAAACGAGTTTGAATTTCATTATTTAGGCTTTACGATCTCTTCAGTGGCTTTTAGGCCGGAGAGAATCTCTGCTTTTTGAAAATCTTTTAATCCTACTTTCACTACTCTTTCTTCGCCATTTGCTAACGTGATAATTGAATCATTCTTTAGAAAATTTCTAGGTATTAAAATCACCTTTTCTTTTTGGCTTAATAAGATGTTCGCCTCAAAAGTGATATTTGGAAATAATTTAGGCGGGGCTTTAGTAAATTTAGCTTCCACTAAAAACGTCTTACTTCTCTCGTTCATTATTTCTGAGATCTTAGTGACCCTCGCCTCAAATACTTGTTTTTTATAGCTATCTAATGTCACGAGGACATTTTGATCTTTTTTCACTCTCAGAATATCGTTTTCGTCTACTTGTAATTCCAAAACAAAATCTTTGAAATTACCTATAATAGCAATGGGTGTTTGGGGTGTTACAATTTCTCCTTTTGATTTTAATAGGCTGTATACGATACCATTCGATTTAGATTTCAATGTAAAATCTTGTGCCTGATTTGTAGAAATTTGTAAGTTTTTCTTGGCTTGAGAAGAGCTGAATTCTAGCGCTCTTTTTAAATCTTTGTATTTCTGGATGGCTGATAAATAGTTTGACTTAGAGGTTTGGAAAGCTAATTCTTTCAGTTCAAAATCTACTTTGGTTCCGATTTGCTGATTCCAAAGGATTTTTTGGCGATAATAAAGAGAGGAATCAACACGAAACTTATTCTTAGCCGTTTCGATCAACATTTTAGCCTCATCTAATTTACCTTGATTCGCAGAAAAGTCATTAAAATTTGCTGCTAAGGCTGCATTTTCTGCACTAAATTTCTGCGTTTCGTTTGTAATGGTCAAAAGTGGACTTCCAATATGTACAGAATCGCCTTCTTGGACTAAAAGCTCATTAATTATTCCATTTACCGTTACAAATGCCTGGTATTGATCAGCCGTCTTTAAAACGCCTGAGGCATAAATGGATTCTGTGATTGGACCTACAGTAGGAAGACTTGTTTCTTGTTTCTTTCCACAAGAAAAAAGTATGATTCCAATAGCAAAAAGGACTAAATGTTTCATTTTGTAAATTACCCAAAAAAGAAACATTATAGAATGATAAAAGTCAATTTATTCAAAAAAGATGTTCAGACTTCTTTATTTCAGACAAGTTCTCAGGAATTGCACGAATTCTTCTACTTTTTGAATCCATTAAAAATAGACTTGGTGTTGAAATTACCCCATAGATTTTGCGTATTTCTGCATTTGTTTTTAAACTTTTCCAATTTTCAGGAAATACAAATGGATTCATATCTTCATCTATCTGTAATGCTATAACGGGTAAATTTTTTTTAACGGAGTAAGGGATTAAATCGATTATCAATTCTGTGCAATGGAAACAAGATGGGCTATAAAATAGGATTAGTATACTTGAATTTTCCGATTTAAAATTAGAAAGCCTAAAATTACCTACTATTATATCCGGTGCTATTTCGCCGATTTGCAACGATCGCATGCGTAGGATATATTCATTTATTTTTATTCGATTTTTTGCCGGACAATGAGGATCTTGGCTGAATTCTTCTAATTTTTCGAGCCATTGATTTTTTCCTGCAGAAACAATTTCTCTAAAGTAGAAATCAACAGCTTCTCCATACTTGGCTGAGGATTTTGTTTTCAATTCTCTAATATGGAGTATAACTTTATCAATGGAAATTGGTCTTGATTTTGGCTGCGAATATACTGGGAATACCTCACTTGGTTGTTGTGCAAATACAGTTAACGAAAAGAAGAGTAAGATATATTTCATGTTCTTTTAATCGCGAATGCAACGGACTGAAAGTCCTGCATCCTTATCATTATTGGATATTTGGTTGTAGGTCTGAGTGGTATAAATGACAAGACCTTTAGCTAAAGTAGCATCTGAATTAGATGAGCTCCAATAAAAAAACTGCGAACCTCGATATAGCAATCCTGAACTAGTAGTAAGAAATCCTGCGGCATGCATTTTTAAAGGTCCTGCATAGGCTTGTGCTCTTAGATTTGTACTATTGACATTTGTCCATTCTGTTACGGTAGGAATTCTCCAACCAGTCCCTAATTCAATGGTACAGGGGTCATTAGCTGCTACCCAATTAGAGATTTCATTCGTATAGGTAGGAGTGAAGGTAGGCGTTGAGATAGAACCATCATTTTTGTAACCTTTTTTCTTATTGAATTTCCAATACCAACCAGCAGCTGCCTCAGTTGCATCCGTTTCTGAAGTCGCTTGATTAGTAGATCCAAGATTTTGGGTTATCCAACATTTTTCTGAACCACTTAGTGAAGATTTTACAGTTTCGTAGGTTACTGTCTTATTAAGAGGTGCCACTCCATTTACGGTTGTATGTGCGATTGTTAATGTGTTTCCGCATACAAAAGTGAGCGTTTGCTTTCCAAAGCGCTCTATGCCTTTCCCTCCCCCGATTCTTCCACTAAAATCAACATAAAAGTTTGGATTCGTATGTCGAAACCCCGTTTTCGTCAGTTGAGCAAAACTAAAAAATGGTATAATTAGAAGTATTAGGATTCTTTTCATCTTTAATAAAAATAATCAATTTGAATTCTGTCACCTGCAATTAATGTATAGCTATCATTGTTCGAAGGTATGTACGTGAATGAAGTTCCAGAAAGGCTAAAAGCTGTTTTTGAAATGCGAACACCATTGATGTATAGTTTCAATAAGGCATTGCTTGATTTAGTCTGCGTCAAGTTAAAAACTGTTTGACCTAAGCCCGCCGTATATTCATCGGATATTTCACGTACTAAGCTAAAATCTGTTCCAATAATTGCAGCAGACATTGCTGAAGTTCCATTGCCTTTTACAAGTCCAGTTATCGTTGTGGCACCTGTGCCTCCATTACCAACAGCTAATGTTCCGATTACACCCGTTGATAAGGGTAATCCCGTTAAATTAGTAGCGGCGCCTGAGGCTGGCGTACCTAGTACAGGAGTAGTGAAGGTAGGAGCAGTTAACGTTTTATTTGTTAGTGTCTCTATACCAGTTAAACTAGCTTTTAAATTTAAAGCAGTTTGAGATGCCGTACTGATAGGTTTCAGTAAATCCGTTGTGTTATCTACGTTAGCTAACCCAATCATGTTTTTTGTAATACCAGAAACTGTCCCAGTGAATGTAGGAGAGGCAATGGGTGCCTTTAGATTCAATTCAGCAATGTCTGCTTTTAAGTTAAGATCTGTCGTATTTGCTTTTAGCGCGAGTGCTAAATTGGATGCTTTTAAATCTAAAGCTGTTTGGGTAGCGTTACTGATAGGTTTTAGTAAATCCGTTGTGTTATCGACATTTGCGAGTCCTATCATTGATTTAGTTATTCCAGATACGATGCCTGTAAATGTGGGGGCATCTATTGGAGCTTTTAATGCCAAAGATGTAATGCTCGATTTTAAATCTAACGCAGCTTGAGTGGCATTACTAATTGGTTTCAATGCATCCGTAGTATTGTTCACATTTCCTAATCCAACCTTGGTAGAGTTAATTCCGGAAGCTACTTTTACATCAGTTATGGCACCCGTAGCTATAATGGGGCTATCAGCAGTACCTGTTAAATCACCGGCTAATCTAATTTTCCCATTGAGTATCGTGGTGGCATCCAATGTTTTTGTTGCATCGACATAGGCCATGTTTGCGGCATCTGTGGGTTGATTCGGTAGATCTGTTAAGGTGATTTTCTTTCCTGTAGGGAATTCTAAATTTCCTTGTAGGGTACTTCCGCCTAATTGAACATAGCGTGCATCTGTTGTTCCTATATTGTTTGTTATTTCATTCCAAACCGTACTTACAAAGATGAATGTCCTCCCATTATTTGCGCTGGTAGGGTCCGTTGAAACTATAAATATGTCTCCTTCTACTGGGGTTCCAGCGATGGTAAATGAACCTCCATTATAGACACCTGTATAATTTCGTCCTAATGAGATGGCAATTTCTCCATTTGCATTTGGGGAAACGCCATTTACTTTTTTAACTGTGCCTTTTAGATCTAAGGCTGCTTGGGTAGCGGTACTGATAGGTTTATTGGCATCTGTGGTATTGTTAACATTACCTAATCCCACCATTGTTGCCGTAATACCTGATACAATACCAGTAAATGTGGGAGAAGCGGTGCCTGCTTTGGAAGCTAAACCGGCTTCTAAATCGGAGATATTAGCTTTCAAATCTAAAGCTGCCTGATTTGTAGAGCTAATAGACTTATTAAGATCAGAGGTATTGTCTACATTTCCTAGCCCTACCATGGAAGCCGTAATTCCGCTAACAATTCCAGTAAAGGTAGGAGAAGCTATGGGGGCTTTTAGATTTACACTAGTCAAGTCTGCTTTTAAGGCTAATTCACTCGTATTAGCTTTCAGATCTAAAGCCAGGTTTGATGCTTTTAGATCAAGCGATGTCTGAGTAGCAGTGCTGATTATTTTTTCTAAATCAGAGGTATTGTTCACGTTTGATAACCCAACCATCGATGCGCTTATTCCTGATATAATACCTGTAAAAGTAGGGGAAGCAAGAGGGGCTTTTAGATTCAAATCCGTAATATCAGCTTTAAGTGTCAGATCACTAATATTAGCTTTTAGATTTACAGCTTCTACACTAGCTTTTAAGTCTAGTGCCGTTTGTGTATTTGTACTAATTGGTTTTGCTAAATCGGATGTATTATTTACAAAGCCTAAACCTACTTTAGTTGCATTTATTCCAAGTGCAATTTTAGTGTCAGTAATAGCACCATTTGCAATTTCTGGACTAGCGGCTGTTCCTGTTAAATCCCCAGCTAACCGGATTTTCCCATTTATTAATGTGGTAGCATCAAGCGTTTTCGAGGCATCAACATAGTTTTTATTTACCGCATCTAAGGAAGTAGTGGGCAAATCAGTAAGGGTAATTTTTTTGCCTGATGGAAAAATTAAATCACCTTGAAGAGTACTTCCTGCTAATTGAACATATCTGGCGTCAGTGGATCCAATATTATTAGTTATTTCATTCCAAACAGGGTTGAGATAGATAAACGTTCTTCCATTATTGGCCCCATCAGGATCTGCTGAAACAATAAAGACATCGCCATCAATTGGAACAGCACTCGTAATAAATACTCCACCATTATATAAACCGGTATAATTTTTACTTAAAGTGATAGCAATGTTTCCATTAATATCAGGTGAAATTCCATTTACCTTTTTGATGTTTCCTTTCAGGTCAAGTGCTGATTGCATACTAGTGCTAATTGGCTTCGCTAAATCTGAAGTATTGTTTACGTTCTCTAGCCCTACCATAGTTGCTGTGATTCCGGATACGGTACCTGTAAATATGGGAGAGGCAATTGGCGCTTTTAAGTTTAAATCTGTGGTATTCGCTTTTGTTGATAGATCACCAATAGATGCCTTTAAATCAAGGGCCGTTTGCGTGGACGTGCTAATTGGTTTGTTTAGGTCAGAAGTGTTGTTGACAAAATCAAGACCTACTTTAGCTGGATTAATTCCAAAGGCTATTTTTTGATCCACCACACTAGAATCTTTTAGCTTAGAACTATGTACTGCGCCATTTAAAATTTTCTCTGGAGTGATGGCATTTTCCTTAATCAGAGGTGCAATAGCCAGCCCGCTTAAATCACCTGAAAGTTTGATTTTTCCAGGTAAAATTTCTGATGCTAAAGGCACATCATTTACAATAATTTGATCAATTTGATTTTTAATTTCAAGCCGTAAAGTTGTTAGATCTGCTTGATTTAACAGTCCGACATCATTTTGGAAGTAGGATAATTTAGTAGGAGTCCCTTTTACATTCAAATAATCAACTGATTTTGCATAAAGTGCATATGGACTATATTGAAGGCTAGATCGACTAATCTCAATGTAATTATCTGTAGAAGGGAATTTTAATTCCACTTGAAGTGTCTTGAGAGTATCTGTCCAGCGCATTTCATCAAATGTATTTGCACTTATTTTCTGACCTTTCCCAATAATCAAATTGACTAATCCATACGCATCTGTTTTTGTTGTATGTGATTCTTGATAATCAAGGTGTTGGCCACTATATAGACTGAATTTTATTTCAAGATTAGTATTGCCAAGAGGAGGGGAGGTATAATTATTTCCAGGCATCATGATCGGATTAGGATCTAAAATGACAGCTTGGTAATTAATCCCAGAATTTTGACCTAAAGAAACAAGGGAATAGCCTATAAATAGGAGGAATAGTATACTTTTTTTCATAGCTATTTAAGGATAGTATATTGAATTCCAAATCCGAAAGATGTTGGATTAATGGCAAATTGACTGCCGTCTAATTGGCTCATATTTACCTGCCACGCTTCTGAAAAGAAAATAAAAGTGGCGACTTGCGAATTTATTTTTTTTGATAATTTGACCTCTCCACCTAGTTGCCATTGAATTCTATCAAATTGGGAATTTCCTCTGAGATTGAATACTTCATTTCCCATTTTTTGTGATCCTAAAACAAATTTGTTTAACTGTGACTGAGCTCTGTAAGTGAGATTCAATCCCCGGCCTAGATTTGTATTTAATCCGATTCCGAATTTGATTCCTATAAAATTAGAGGTGTAAGAAAAGGGAATATTTTGTGTTTCACCTACAGCGTTATATTGGTTGATATCAAGACCTATATGATAGTCTAGCTTTTTTAGAAATCGACTCTTTGTTTTGCTTGGATTGATTAATCGATTACTTCGAAGAATGGATAAATGTAATCCTGCGTCTGGTTGGAAGGAATTTTGGGATAAACCTGATGGGCTTACGTAGCGGAATCTGGTTGAATTTATACCCATCTGATAACTCCAATCCTCAGCTTTCAGCTTTGAAATTGGAATTAAACAGATTAGTATAAAAGTATAAAAAGGGGTTAGGTATTTAGGGGTATTCATCTGATTGTGGTTAGGCATTCTTAATAAGACATAGGCAAGCTACAGAAAACCAATTAAAGGGTTTAGGCAGCAAAATATAGTTAAACTGATTATAGTTAGTAAATGGCCATTTTGACTCCTATTGGGAATTATTTAATTGAATTTATTCGATGAATTATCAACAAACTGATAATCTCAATTTCTAGTTAGGATTAGCAATTAATTATTTGTAAGTGGCTAAAAAGCTTCTATTATTTATTTGGTATATTGCCTTTATAAACGAAGCAAGATGAAAATTACCTATTTAGAGAATTATGCTGCAATGAGCGAGAAAGCCGCTCAACTCATAGGATCTGAAGTCCGGAAAAACCCCGAACTATTATTTTGTGCCGCCACAGGAGGTAGTCCTACTGGCATGTATTCAGAAATGGCAAAAGAAAAGTCGATTTATGCTAATTTGCGCGTAATTAAGATGGATGAGTGGGGTATTATTCCTTTAAGTCATCCAGATTCTTGTGAGAGTTATTTAAAGAAGCATTTACTGGAGCCGTTGGAAATTGCAAAAGAACAGTATATTTCTTTCGATACAGCACCTGAAGTAGTAGAATCAGAGTGTCAGCGCATCGGTCAGTTTATCAAGGAAAATGGACCAATGGATATTTGTATTTTGGGCTTGGGTAAAAATGGACACATTGCCTTTAATGAGCCCGCAGAAGTATTAAATCCTGATTTTCATAAAGGAGTATTAGCGGAATCGACTATTGCACACGATCCGACTTTATCACAAGGATCTGAGCCTGCCTACGGACTTTGCGTGGGAATGGAAGGAATAATGCAATCTAAGAAAATTATTTTCTTAGTAACCGGAAAGGGCAAACAAGATGCTGTAAATCGTATAATGGAAAAGAAAATTGGAACGGATTGTCCTGCTTCTTTTTTATGGATGCACCCGAATGTAGAATGTCTGATTGATTCTTCCGCAGTTTAATTTTTGAATGGGTGGCGCTGAATCCACTTTGCTGTGGGTTCAAGTAGCTGAAAAATCCAGGAAAGATTATTATGTATTACCCCAAAACTGTGCCGCATAATTCCTTTCAATGGAATTGCTTCGGCACCAACGGAACTTTTGATTTCTAGTGCTGTTCTGCCGAGAATAATTCGTTCAAATCCCTGAACTATTCCAAAATTAATAAGGTCATAAAGCATATTTAAATACAGCATTTTTTCTCGCTGTATTTTTTCATCATATCCTAGAAAATAGGTTTCTAGTTCATTTCCGTGTCTGATAACTGTAGTGAATCCTACCAATTGATTTTCAAGAAAATAGCCTCTAATAATAAAATTTGAACCCAGGTTTTTTTTAAAGAATGAAAAGTGCTTTTTAGGCAGGATAAATGTATTAAATGGCGCATTTTTTGCAACATGAAGATAGAGTTGATAAATGGTTTCCTCTTCCTGCAGAATATCTTCATAACTGAGCTCTTTCGAACTGACCTCAGTACCTTTTTTGCGACATCGTTTGTACTGATCTCGGTATTTTTTGGAAAGTTCTTTTACATAATCTTCCTCTTTTTGCCAGTTTGATCTAATTTTAAAGATCATGTTAGGTTGCGAACTAAATCTAAAATCTGATTGGAATGAAGGGATTTCAAAAGTCTGGATTTGGCTTTCATTGAAATCTTTAAAAATTCGTAAGTGCGCTTTTCTATGCCAAAATTGAACAATCTCTCGTAGCTTCTGAATCACGCTAGATTCATTCGCCTCAGGTAATAAAGTGTAGGCGTTTTGACCACTTAACATATTATTTCCCACGAGAAGCAACTTAGAGGCAAACTGTTTAAATAGGAAATTTCTCATTGCCGTTTTAAGGGCATGATCTCTTTCCCCAAAACCAGGTAGTAAGGCTAAATCTATCTCTTGAATTAGAGCCGTTGCGAGTAATTTGTCACCTTCAAAAATACCTACAAATGTATTTTGCATATTTTCAGGAGAAGATTCTTCCAAAATATGCAAGTAGTTTTTCTGCAAAAAAATACACGATTGAGCTACCTGATCCCAGCTAGCAGGTAATTCGGAGGTTTTTATAAAAAGTTGATAGGTGTACTTATTACTCAATTGGAATGTTTAATGTGATGGTAACACTATGAGGTGGTGAATTGTTCCAAACTGACTACTGACGCTCCGCTTCTTTAAAGCACAAAGAGTAAAGCAAAAAGTACAAAGAATGATAAATGGTGAATGTCTCCTTCGGACTCATTCCCTTCGGACTGACGCTCCGCGTCATGTGGCCCCGCCGGGAATCGAGTCGAGCGCGACCCCGGCCGTCTCTAGCGTTTAGAAGGGACGCTCTTCTTTTCGTCCTTCGGACTCATTCCCTTCGGACTGACGCTCCGCGTCATGTGGCCCCGGCGGGAATCGAACCCGCATCTAGCGTTTAGGAAACGCCTATTCTATCCGTTGAACTACAGCGCCAATACTTTTTTATTCTTTGTGCTTTATGCTTTGTGCTTTCCAGAGCTATTGCTCTGGAGTATACCCATCACTATGCCCCATCAGGTGATTTCCCTCCAGCCAGTTAGGGAAAATCTGCATATGTTTATCTTTTAACATGCCCATAATCGTCTCGCGAAGCTCGGCTAAATTACTGCGTTGCTCTGCTGAGATGAATACGGTTTTAGGCGTGTTTGTTTTCCAGTGAGTGTTCTTTAAAAAGGCCGTTACCCGGTCCATTTTACTCAATTGAGGTTCGCCATCTATTCCGACTTCAGATCCTTCGAAGAAAATATCTTCGACAGGGAAGAGGTCGATTTTGTTGAAGACTAAAATAGTTGGTTTGTCGCCTACACCCATTTCATTTAGAATTCCTTGAACGACTTCGATTTGTTCCTCAAAATTCGGGTGGGAGATGTCGACCACGTGCAATAGGACATCTGCTTCGCGAACCTCATCTAAGGTTGATTTAAATGATTCGATTAAGAGGGTAGGGAGCTTGCGAATGAAACCTACTGTGTCGGTTAATAAGAAGGGAATTCCTTCCCAAACCACCTTACGGACAGTGGAGTCAACTGTGGCGAATAATTTATTTTCTGCGAAAACGTCTGTTTTTGCAAGTTTTTGCATTAATGTGGACTTGCCTACGTTCGTGTATCCCACTAAGGAAACTCGGACCATTCGGTCACGGTTCTTGCGTTGCGTGTAGGACTGCTTATCGATAGCCTCCAATTTATCTTTTAAGAAGGCAATGCGATCATTCGCGATACGACGGTCGGTTTCTAATTCTTTTTCACCAGGACCACGCATACCGACTCCACCACGTTGTTTGGAAAGGTGAGACCACATACGCGTTAATCGAGGTAACATGTATTGGTATTGCGCGAGTTCTACCTGGGTACGAGCCTGAACGGTTTGGGCTCTTTGGGCAAAAATATTAAGAATCAACAAACTGCGATCTAATACTTTGACCTCTTTACCGTATTCTTGAATATTAAATTCGATGTTGCGGACCTGTGAAGGGCTTAAGTCGTCGTCAAAGATGAGCATATCTACATCCTTTTCGATAACGTAGGCCATGATATCTTCAAATTTTCCTTTACCTACGTAGGTCTTATTGTCTGGTTTCGGTAGGTTCTGAGTGAAACTGTGAAGCGTGACTACTCCGGAGGTAGAAGCTAAAAAAGCTAATTCCGCGAGGTATTCTGCCGTTTGTTCGGCATTCTGCTTTTGGGAAGTGACGGCTACTAGGACGGCGGTCTCTTGTTCTTCGTCTGTACTATGGACTACGTTGTTTTTCATTTTAGCTAAAAAAAGCCTTCCCGGTCAGAAAGGCTTTTGATTAGAGGTTGTGTCGTCTATAAGCTTTGGATTAACTTTAAATTCAACGTTACATAATCCTCATTTTTTCCTTCTTTAGCAAGGGAGATTGATTTCTCTGCACTTGCTTTAGCTCCTACTTTATCACCTAATTTTGCTTGAATTTTAGCTTGTAAATGCCAAATCCAATACGCAGAGGCGTTAATTTCAACAGCTTTCATAACCCATTCCAAGGCTTTCTTTAAATCTTTACCTGTTTCAAAATAGTAAGAGGCTGATTCAAAATAGGGTCTGGTGTCTGCTGCCATCGCTTTATCAATCGAAGCAGTAATTTTAGCATCAACCTCTGTTTCAATCGGGATAGAAACAGCTACCTTTTCCCAAGAAATGACCATTTCCATTTTATTTGAAATGACATTCGCAAAATGAATGGTAAAAGATTCAACCGATTGAGACAAAACGCTTGCAGCAATTTTTACCTTTAAGACATCTTCTTCTGGCTTGTAGTTAAACACGCCATTTGTGCCTTTATTGAAGATGATTTCCCAAGAAAATTGAGAAGGTATAGAAATTAATTGGTAGGTTCCTGCCTTTAGAGCTTGGCCCGCGATTTTTACATCTTCATTAAATGTAACCGTGGTAGGAGAATTAGCTCCGGTGCGCCATAATTTTCCAAAAGGAACTACATCGCCAAAAATCTTACGGCCTTTAATCACCGGGCGGGAGTATTTGACCTCTACCGATGACAAAGAAAAGTCTTGCTTGATACTTTGTCCAGGACTTGGCGCAGGCATTTTTATGCCTTGGGCATGTGTAGCTGTCGAGATAACCGATAATAGAATAAAAAGTACCTTTTTCATACTTATGCGGATAAAGCTTCAGCACCTCCTACGATCTCTAAGATTTCCTTCGTAATGGCTGCTTGGCGTGAACGGTTGTACTCTAATTTCAATGCTTTAATTAATTCTCCCGCATTATCAGTTGCTTTATCCATCGCGGTCATACGAGCGCCGTGTTCAGATGAATTAGACTCTAATAGAGCACGGAAGATAGATAATTTGATCGATTTTGGAATTAATTCAGAAATAATTTCCTCTTCATTTGGCTCAAAGATATAATCCACTGAACTCGCATTTTCGCCTGATTCAGAGGCAACTAATGGAAGTAATTGTTCAGTTTGAATAATTTGAGTCGCTACGTTTTTAGAGAAATTAAAAAGAACTTCTACCACATCGTATTGTTTTTCAGTGAACGCGTTTAGAACTATTTCGCCAATTTCGCGCACATTTGAGAAATTCAATCGAGTGAAAATGTCTGCATGTGCATCATTTACCTTGTATCCACGACGAGAAAGGTATTCTCCTCCTTTTTTACCTAAGGCCAAAATCTCCACATTCCCACTTGCCTGAAGAGAAGCATATTTCTCATTCACTAAAGCCATAGTCGCTTTTCCTACGTTTGCATTAAATGCACCGCAAAGTCCACGATCAGACGTTACGACAATAATTAAGGCATTCTTAATTTCACGTACTTCAGTGAAAGGATTTTCCGAACCGGCATCTGATTGTGCAGAAACGGTAGCAATCATTTCTGCTAATTTCTTAGCATAAGGACGCATTTGGTGTATGGCATCCTGTGCACGACGCAACTTAGCTGCCGAAACCATTTTCATGGCTTTCGTGATTTGCTGAGTCGAGTTAACGGATACAATTCTATTTCTTACTTCTTTTAAGGAAGCCATAGTTTGTTAATTTTATGCTTTGTACTTAGCTGCTACTTCATTACCCACACGCTTCAAGGTAGCTGTTAGGGCATCATCGTATTTACCTTGACCTAATGCTACTAATGTATCATTTTCTGTCGCACGTAACACTTGAATGAAATCTTGCTCGAATTCACGAACTTTTTCCACAGGTACGTTATCTAAGTTACCCGTTGTTGCTAAATAAATCATCGCCACTTGCTCTTCCACACGTTGTGGTGCAAATTGTGGTTGCTTTAACATCTCTAAGTTACGGCGACCACGGTCAATCGTTAACTTCGTAGAAGCATCTAAATCAGAACCAAACTTCGCGAAAGCTTCTAACTCACGGAATTGCGCTTGATCTAATTTCAACGTACCCGCTACTTTCTTCATAGACTTAATCTGCGCGTTACCACCCACACGAGATACCGAGATACCTACGTTAATCGCTGGACGAATACCTGCGTTGAATAAGTTTGTTTCTAAGAAGATTTGACCATCTGTGATGGAAATTACGTTCGTAGGAATGTAAGCAGAAACGTCACCCGCTTGTGTTTCGATGATCGGAAGAGCTGTTAAGCTACCGCCACCTTTTACTAAATGTTTGATAGATTCTGGTAAATCGTTCATATTGCGAGCGATCTCATCCGAGTTGTTTACTTTCGCCGCACGCTCTAATAAACGAGAGTGAAGGTAGAAAACGTCCCCTGGATACGCCTCACGTCCTGGTGGACGACGTAATAGTAAAGAAACTTCACGGTAAGCAACCGCTTGCTTAGATAAGTCATCATAAACAACTAAGGCTGGACGACCTGTATCGCGGAAGAATTCACCGATAGCTGCACCCGTAAATGGAGCGTAGAACTGCATCGGAGCAGGATCTCCCGCTGAGGCTGAAACGATCACTGTATAATCCATCGCACCAGCTTTACGAAGCGTTTGCTCGATTTGCTTAACGGTAGATGCTTTTTGACCAATGGCTACATAGATACAGAATACCGGCTCGCCTTTATCGTAAAATTCTTTTTGATTAATGATTGTATCAATACAAACCGCAGTCTTACCTGTTTGACGATCACCGATTACTAGCTCACGTTGACCGCGACCTACGGGGATCATTGCATCGATTGCTTTGATACCTGATTGTAATGGTTCAGTTACGGGTTGACGGAATATTACCCCTGGTGCTTTACGCTCAAGTGGCATCTCGTACAAATCTCCTGCGATAGGACCGTTTCCGTCGATAGGCTCACCTAAAGTGTTCACCACACGACCTAAAATACCATCCCCTACTTTAACGGAGGCGATAAGGTTAGTTCTTTTTACGGTATCACCCTCTTTTACAGAGCTAGAGTCTCCTAATAATACAGCACCTACGTTATCCTCTTCTAGGTTCAAGGCTAAAGCTTTCAGACCGTTTTCAAAAACGATCAACTCACCTGCTTGTACGTTAGATAGGCCGTAAATACGTGCCACACCATCACCCACTTGGAGTACGGTACCTACTTCTTCTAGTTCTGCGACAGTTTTAGCTTGGGATAATTGCTCCCTTAAAATTGCTGAAACTTCATCTGGTCTTACTGATGCCATATAAAATGGAGGGGTTTATTAATTTATAAACTGATTTTTAAACTATTTATTTTGAATCAAATTTCGGGTGCAAAATTAGCTACGAAATTTGAATAATCCCATGATTTAACAAAAAAAAAGTCGATAATCATAAGACTTTTTAAAGAATTGAAAATGAGGCGATTCTAGACGCTTGTTAAATGCCGTTAAAATTCTTGAAAAAAAGGCAAATTTGCTTATCTTCGAATCTTTGTTTAGAAATAATAAAACAACTTATGAAATTTAAAATTATAGCCATCTTAACTTGCCTTGTGTCCATAACAGCTTTTGCACAAACAAAGCCTAAGCCTAAACCTACGACAAAACCTAAGTTAACGGTCTCTTTAACTAAAGTGCCTACTCAAGCATTTGCCAATCAGGTGGACTCTGTTTCTTATGCAGTAGGGGTGTTAGTTGCGCAGAATTTCAAGTCTCAAAAAGTGGTATTAAATCCGGCAATGGTAGCAAAAGGTTTCGAAGCGGCAACACAAGGGGCTACGTTGAAAATGACAGAACAAGAATGCCAAAATGTGGTGCAGGCTTATATGATGAAAAACCAAGAGGCACAAGCCTTAGAACAATCTAAGCAGTTTTTGCCTAATAAAGAGGCTGGAGAGAAGTTTTTGGCAGAAAATAAAAAGAAAGATTCCATTATTGTGACTGCATCTGGGTTACAATACAAAATCATTAAATTAGGAACAGGTCCTAAGCCAGTACTAACGGATAAAGTGAAAACGCATTACCACGGGACATTAATTAATGGCGAAATATTTGATTCTTCCGTACAGCGAGGCGAGCCCATCACCTTCCCGGTAAATGGCGTGATTCAAGGATGGGTTGAAGCATTACAATTAATGCCGGTTGGTTCTAAATTCAAGTTATTTGTTCCTCAAAACTTAGCCTATGGCGTACGTGGAGGTGGACAAGCTATAAAGCCTTATTCTGCTTTGATTTTTGAAGTGGAGTTATTAGATATTGAAAAGTAAACTTATGAAGAAGATACTTCCTATTTTCATTCCCCTTTCCTTATTAGTGGTATGGTATATGCATGGTTCTAACCTGCAAGCCCAAATGAGTTACCAAGAGGGTGATTTGCAACCTTCTGCTATGCAACGCAAAGTAGAAAGCAAAGTCTTTGAAATATTAAGTAATTACCATTACCGCAAGGTTCCGGTGAATGACTCTTTGTCTTCTAAGATTTTTGACTCTTATATCAAGCAATTAGATCCTAACAAGGTGTTCTTCTTAGCGGAGGATATGAAGGAAATAGAAAAGTATCGTTTCTCAATAGATGAAGCGCTTAATTTAGGCGATCTAACCTCAGCCTTTCAGATTTATAATGTGTATCAAAAGCGGATGAAAGAGCGTTATGCTTTTATTCATGCGCAATTAGATAAGCCTGTGGACTTTACGGTAGACGAAACATACCAGCCTAACCGGGAGAAAGCAACTTGGGCGAAGTCAGAGGCTGAGTTAAATGATTTTTGGCGTAAAGACATAAAACGTCAATTATTAGACTGGAAAATCGGAGGTAAAGCGGATACAACGTCCATACGTGAATTAAAAGAGCGTTATAAACGTACCGAGAAATATGTTGCCAAGACTAAGTCGGAAGATGTATTCCAGGTTTTCATGAATGCTTATACCGAAAGCATAGATCCGCATACAACCTATATGATTCCGAAAGCGGCTGAGGAATTTAATAAGGATATGTCCCAGAGTTTTGAAGGAATTGGTGCAACTCTTCGCTTAGATGGTGATTATGTGGGTATCGTTGATCTTGTTCCTGGTGGACCTGCCTACCGAAGTAAGCAAATTAATCCGAAGGACCGCATCGTGGGTGTTGCTCAAGGAGAGGATGGAAAGTTTGTAGATATTATCGGTTGGTTTACAGATGATGCAGTGAAGTTAATTCGTGGTCCTAAAGGCACAGTTGTTCGTTTAAAGATTTTGCCAGCTTCCGGTGTAACAGGTTCTCCTACCACGGAAGTACGTATCGTGCGCGAGAAGATTAAATTAGAAGAGCAAACGGCGAAGAAAGAGATTTTGTTCCAAAAACAAGGAGACAAAACAATAAAGATTGGTTTAATCACCATTCCGATGTTCTATCGTGATTTCGAAGGTGCACGAAATAATGAAGCTGGATTTAAATCGACTTCGGCAGACGTGCGCAAATTCTTATTAGAATTCAAGAAAGAGGGGATAGATGCTTTATTGATTGACTTAAGAAACAATGGTGGTGGATCATTAATCGAGGCAGTTGATTTAACTGGTTTATTTATTGGATCAGGACCTGTGGTTCAACGCAAAGAATCAACCGGTCAAATCACGCAAGAGAATGATGAGAATCCGGAGTTAGTTTATGATGGTCCGATGGCTGTTTTGATTAACCGTTTCTCTGCTTCTGCATCGGAGATTTTTGCAGGAGCCATTCAAGATTACCAAAGAGGTATTATTGTAGGAGAACAATCTTATGGTAAAGGTACAGTTCAAAGTGTTTTAGATTTGAGTCGTTTCGTTCGTTCTGAAAAAGAAAATCCGGGTGTTTTAAAAATCACTTTAGAGAAATTCTACCGTGTTACAGGTAGTTCTACTCAGCACAAAGGGGTGAGTCCTGATTTCGCTTTACCATCTGCGTTCTCTGCAGAGGAGTTTGGTGAAAGTTCTCAACCGAGTGCCTTGCCATGGGATATGATTCGTTCTACTACCTTTACGAAGACGGGAAAAGTAAATCCAGCAACAGTTAAGACCTTGCAAGTGGCTTTCCAAAATCGATTGAAAACCAAGCCTGAATTGTTAAAATTGAAAGAAGATCTTGAGCGTTGGAAAAAATTAAAGGAAACAAATTCGATTGCCTTGCAATATGACAAGCGCAAGAAGGAATTAGATGACCAAAAGAAAAAACCGGATGAGACGGCAGCCGTGATGGAAGCAATGGCCGGAGCAGAGGCAACCGATGCGGATGGTAAGAAATTGGAGTCGAAAGAAAAAGATAAGCATGCTAAAGATGCTTATTTGAAAGAAACGCAGCAAATTATCGCGGATTGGTTAAAAGGTCCCGTTGCACCAGTAGCGAAGGCAGTAGCAAAAAAATAATGAAATCGCTGACTGATGTTTTGCAGGTGTCTTCGCTGTTGGTTCGAGAGACCGGTCAATGGATTCTGCAGCAATCATCTGAGTTTACTAGTTCTGACATCATATATAAAGGAAAAAATGATTTAGTTTCCTTTGTAGATCAACAAGCCGAGGCAAAATTAAAGCAAGGTCTTTCTCAGATTTTCCCAGAAGCGGGATTTATAGCCGAAGAAACATCTTCTAATTATTCAGAAGTAGGGGACGGTTACTATTGGGTCATTGATCCCTTAGATGGTACTACTAATTTCTTGCATAAGCTACCCGTTTTTGCAGTTTCGGTGGGTTTGATTCTGAATAAACAGCCCATTTTAGGTTTGATCTATGAGCCTAATCGGGATGAATTATTTACCGCGGTGAAGGGGCATGGATCGCATTTGAACGGCAAGCCTATTCGTGTTTCACCAGAAAATTCGCTTTCTAAATCTTTATTAGCTACCGGTTTTCCTTATTATGATTTCTCCTACCAAGACAGGTATTTAGATTTATTAAAGGAACTAATGCGTTCATCGCATGGTTTAAGACGGATGGGAGCAGCGGCAATTGATTTAGCTTATACTGCCTGTGGTCGCTTTGAGGGCTTTTTCGAGGCTAATTTGAAGCCTTGGGATGTCGCTGCTGGTAAAATAATTATCGAAGAAGCTGGCGGGATGGTCACTAATTTTTCCGGAGGTCAAGAGGTGATTTTTACGGGGGAAATAATTGGTGCAGGGCCAATATTCTCAGAATTTTTAAGAACTTTGCAGTCCAAGTGGTTTGATTAATATGGAAAACGGAATCATCTTTCTGGTATTTGCAGCGGCGCTCGTTTATTTAGTTCGTCTGGTTTATAGTCAGTTTTGGGGAAAGAATGCAGGGAACTGTGCTAAAGGTTGTGGAACTTGTGCGGCTTCTACCACTATCGATAAAATGAACAGTGAAAGAAGCTAATTCCGGTAAAACATTTGATTTTCAGATTATTAAACGGTTATATGGTTTTATTCAGCCATACCGTTTTCGCTTTTGGTTTCTCGTTTTTTTGATTCTCTGTATGGCGGGTATATCTCCTGTCGTTCCTCTTTTAATTCGATATACCTTAGACAATTATTTAGGACTCACTTTCCAGTCTGATTTATTGCGAATGCTTGGATGGATGTTAGGAGCCTTATTTTTGCAAACAGGTTTGCAATTTTCTACCTCCTATTTGGCTGGTTACTTAGGCCAAACGGTTATTCGTGACATACGCATTCAATTGTATGAGAAGATTGTTAATCTTCGTTTGGCCTTCTTCGATGCAACTCCCATTGGGCGTTTAGTCACTCGGACGGTTTCAGACATTGAAACATTAAATGATGTTTTTTCAGAAGGCCTAGCATCCATCGCTGGTGATTTGCTACAATTATTTTTGATTTTAGGAGTGATGTTTTATGCAGATTGGCGACTGACATTAATCATCATTGCGACAGTTCCCTTTATGGTATTTTCAACCTATGTGTTTAAGGAATACATTAAGAAGTCGTTTAATGAGGTTCGGACAGCTGTTGCTAATTTAAATTCCTTTGTTCAGGAACATATTTCTGGGATGTTAATTGTCCAAATGTTCCATGCCGAAAAACAAGAATTAGCTAAATTCAACCGTATCAATGAAGAGCATCGGGATGCTAATATTCGAGGCATTTTTGCGTATTCAGTCTTTTTCCCTGTGGCAGACGTCATTGCAGCGATTGGGACAGGGCTTGTGGTTTGGGCAGCGTCTACTTACATCGTGAAGGAGGAGATTGGGGTGGGGACATTGACTGCATTCATTATGTTTATTAACCTTTTTTATCGCCCAATTCGGATGCTTGCAGATCGTTTCAATACCCTTCAAATGGGTATTGTATCGACAGAACGAATTTTGACGCTGTTGGATTCGACGGATTACATCCAAAATAACGGAACGATTCAAGCGGATCATATTGAAGGTAAAATAGAATTTTCAAATGTCACTTTTGCCTATCAAGAACCTGAGTGGGTAGTAAAAAAGGTGAGTTTCAGGGTAGAAGCAGGAAAGACTTGCGCTATCGTGGGAGCAACAGGCGCGGGTAAATCGTCTATAATTGGTTTATTAGGTAGATTATATGATTGCCAAAGTGGTGAAATCAATATCGATAACGTTCCTTTAACTTCCTATGAGATAGGCTCTTTACGAAAAAACATTGCAGTGGTTTTACAAGACGTATTCTTATTTAGTTCCTCCATTGCTTATAATATTCATTTAGGTGATGAATCTATTACTCAAGAGAAAATAGTGGAAGCTGCTAAGGCAGTGGGGGTTCACGATTTTATTCTATCTCTGCCAGGTGGCTACGATTATGAGGTAAAAGAACGTGGTGCCACGTTAAGTGTTGGGCAACGGCAGTTAATTTCTTTTGTGCGGGCTTTGGTACATAATCCGAAAATTATTGTTTTAGACGAAGCCACGTCTTCTGTTGATTCGGAGACAGAGTTATTAATTCAGCAAGCTATTTCAACACTGATGAAAGGGCGTACTGCGGTAGTTATTGCCCATCGTTTGTCTACGATTCGAAATTCGGATCAAATTTTAGTGATGGATAAAGGAGAAATTAAAGAACGGGGCACTCAAGAGGAATTAATGGCATTAGGCGGTTTATATGCACAACTCTATCATTTACAATTCAGAAAATAAACGTATCTTTACGGGCTTATGAATTTGAAAAATAAAATATTTATTGGTTTAATCGCTTTAATCGGTTTAAGTGCGTGTGGAAAGTTTGAAAAATTTAGAAAGAACGCCAACGTTCCTACAAAATACAAAGCCGCACTAGATTATTTCAAGAAAGAGGAGTTTGATAAAGCGGGAATCCTTTTCGATGAAGTTTTGCCCTTATTAACTGGTGATTCTACTCAAGAAATGGCCACTTTTTATCAAGCGAAGTGTGACTTTGAATTAGGTAATTATACCGTTGCAAATACACACTTTAAGCGTTTTTCGGAAGTTTTTTCTCGCTCTGAATTCGCTGAAGAGTCAATTTACTTGGCGGCATTTTCACTTTACAAGGATTCCCCTAACTTTAATCTTGATCAAACAGGAACCTTAACTGCCATAAACGAATTGCAGAGTTATTTGAATAATTATCCTGACTCAAAATACCGCGAAGATTGTAGTAATATGATCAGGGATTTACGCAAGAAACTAGAGAAAAAAGCCTATGAAAAGGCAAAGCTATATAACAAAACATCGCTTTTTAATATTGCTTCCTTGAAGTCTGCTGTTATTGAAATTACTAATTTCCAACGTGACTTCCCGGATTCAGATTACAATGAGGAGATGGCCTATTTAAAGGTGGTATCTCAATATGAATTAGCTAAAAGTACAGTTGAAATCAAGCAAAAAGAGCGCTATGAGGATGTGGTCAAATTCTATTTAGAATTTATCGATAAATATCCTCAGAGTTCGTTTTTAAAGACGGCTGAAAAATGGTATTCAGATAGCCAAGGTGAGGTGATTCGCATTGCTAAACTAGAAGCGGAATACAAGGCAATGCAAGAAAAAGAGAAATCGAATACTTCGAAAATTGCCACCAGCCCTCAATAGTTTTTCTTAAAAATTAACGTTAAATTTGCAATCTTAAATTATATAGAGATGTCTAAGACACCAACAAACCCATCCATCATTACACGTGATGTAGACAAGATCGCTGCTAAAACTGGTAACGTATACGAATCAATTACTATCGTAGGGCAACGTGCTCGTCAGATTTCTAGCAAGATGAAAGAAGAATTGTCAGGTAAATTATCTGAGTTTGCTTCATCAGTAGATAATTTAGAGGAAATTTTTGAAAACCGTGAGCAAATCGAAATCTCTAAATACTATGAGCGTATGCCTAAGCCATCAGCTTTAGCGATTGACGATTTTTTAGCTGACAAGGTTGACTTTAGAAATCGCGAGGACGCTACAACTGAAAACTAAAAAATAAGTTGATTATACTAGATCGATCATGAAATCTATCCGATTTCTGTTGATATTTCTTTTAAGTTCTTGGGCAGTTCAAGCTCAAGAACTTTTAACTTCTATTAGTATCAATACAGAGCAATTACAGCTCGATCAGCAAAGAGGCGGTTCTAATGTCTACGCTGAATTACAAAAGACGATGCAGGAATTTATGAATGGCCGCAGATGGTCTTCAGACAATTTTTCACCTGAGGAAAAAATCAAATTAAATATCAATTTACTGTTAACAAAATCCTCTGCTCAAGGGGATTTTGAGGCGACTGCGCGTGTTCAAGTATTGCGGCCGGTTTTTGGGACTTCTTATGAGACGGTCTTGTTGAATTTTGTGGATAAAAATTTCAATTTCAAATATCAGTTAGGAAATCCCATTACCTATAATGACAATAATTTTACCGATAATTTAAGCTCTTTAATGGCCTATTACGCCTATTTAGGGCTTACTTATTCGTATGATTCTTTTGGGACAAGAGGGGGTGAACCCTTCGTTCAGAAACTAAATAATTTAACCAATTTAGCTCAGAATTCAGGGTCAGGTTGGGGCGTCATGTCAGATGTCCGAAGCCGTATAGGGGTGTCAGAAAATTTGATTAATCAAAACCTACAACCAATGCGTGATGTTTATTATGATTATCATCGCTTGTATTTGGATAAAATGACGGAGAATCCGGATGCAACCCGTAAAGGCATTTTAGAAATTCTAAAACAGATTCGACAAATTAATTCCATACGTCCAGGTGCCGCAAGTATTCGTGTGTTTTTTGAGGCAAAAGCAGAGGAAATCATTTCTCTCCTTGACGAAGCTCTTCCTGCAGAACGCCAACAAGCGTTTACCTATTTAAGTACTTTAGATCCAATAAGAACGGAGGCGTATCGCAGATTAATAAAATAAGAAAGGGCTCGAACGAGCCCTTTCTTATTTTATTAATCTGCGATAAAGCATAGAGCATAAAGCACAAAGTATAAAGTTCGTAGGAAATCAGTCGATAGTCCGGAGGAAATGAGTCCAGAGTCACTAGAAATAAATGAGGTTTTTTGATTGAAATTCCTGAACCTAAAATTTTATTTGGCTGAGAGTATTTTAAAAAGCAATTCAGAAAATTATTGCGTAGCACAATTTTCAAATGGTTATTTAAAATGCCTCAGCTTAATTCTTTTCTGGTATAGATTTTAACTCAAACACTGCTACTAACTCCGTCTTATCCGTCACCTTATTGCGGTTATCAATTCGTTGTCCCAGAATCCAAGCAACAGAACCTTTGCTTAAAAGGATTTGGGTGTTCTTTTTGATGGCCAAAGGTACTTTTTTATCTGTCAAAAAATCGGAAATTAACTTTTTCTGATTCATCCCCAGTGGACAAAACCAATCTCCTTCCTGCACTTTTCGGATTTCAAGTGGGAAGTCTAGTGTGTCTGCATCTAGGCAGGCTACATTTGGATCTGTAATCGCTTTCCAATCTGAGGTTCTTTCTTCAATGAAAATGTGTAATTCTTGATTGCCTATAGTAATTACCTCATCTTCCTCTGAAATAACGATGGGTTTGTAGTCGGCTTGGCTTTTTAAACTGATAATCCATTGGCCGCGATCTATGTTTAAAGAATGGCTAGGAGATTCAAAAATGGCACCCACTTTATCTGCTTTTAGAATTGCTTCGATACTAGCTGAATTATAATGATAAGAAAGTAATAGTTCGGTTAGTATAACGGTGGTTTTGGAAGAAATGGTAGGCAATTTAACGCAGGTGTTGCCTGAGGTATCGGTTGAGCAATAGACCGTTTTGAATGCCTCTAATTCATCTTGTAACCAGGCTTCGATTCCTTTAATTTTTGCACTGGTAGAGGCTAAGGTTTGCTCGAAATTAGCGTTTAGTTCTTGGAACTTGGGCATAATTTCGTGGCGGATAAAATTGCGCTGGTATTTCGTAGATTCATTGGATGAGTCCTCGCGCCAGGCTAGTTTGTTCGCTACGACAAAGTCAAAAATAGTTTCTTGGCTAGCAAAAGAGAGAGGACGAATCAGATTTCCTGATTTAATTGGAATTCCATGGAATCCCGCAATACCTGATCCACGTACCAGGTTAATCAGCATCGTTTCGGCGCTATCTAATTGGTGATGTCCGGTGGCAATATAATCGTAACCTTCCTTCACTCGGATTTCTTCAAACCATTGGTAGCGTAAAATGCGTGCGGCCATTTGGGTGGAGATTTTTTCCTGTGCTGCGAAAGCGTTGGTGTCAAAACAGATGGTGTGGTAGGGAACTTTCAGCGTTTTGGCATACTTCTTTACAAAAACTTCGTCGGCCAAAGACTCTTCGCCCCTTAAGCTGAAGTTCACATGGGCGATTCCAAAGTTTAATTTGGCCAAAGAAAAAAGCTTACTCAACACAATCGAGTCGATTCCACCACTCACGGCGATCAATATTTTCTGATCAGGTTGGAATAAATTTTCTTTTTGGACAAAATGGTTAAAATCTTCCAGCATAAATATGGTAAATTGCGAGTTCAATGGAGCTACGAAATTAGCGATTCAATTTCAAGATGCGTTACAAAGGTTGGATTTTCCTGGTTTTTTTGCTGAGTTTGCCCCTCTTTATGCAAGCTCAGGGCCAATTATTGCAAGTTATTCGAGCAGATAGTTTGATTGGCATGCAACAGGAATTAATTATGCGTAAAACCTTGATGGGTCGTGTTCTGCTCCAACAAGGAACAACTACACTTTTTTGTGACCAAGCAGTCTTAAATTCTACTACGAATAACGTGGAAGCCTATGGGCATGTGCGAATTATTCAAGCAGATACGGTAACCATTACCGGTGACACTGCACTATATAATGGAAATATGCGCCAGGCTTATATCAGTGGCCGAGTGAAATTAGACGATCATACAATTATATTAAATACGCCAAAATTAGACTACGATTTGAATACCAAAATGGCTATTTATCATTCTGGGGCTAAAATTATTGACAAGAAATCAACCTTAACAAGTCGAGAAGGATTTTATAATACGGTCACTAAAAATTTCCTTTTTAAGGAAAAAGTGAAGGTGATTGATACGGATGGCGGAACGGTAAAAGCCGATTCTTTAAAGTACAATACAGCTTCTAAAGAAGCCTATTTTATCGCTCCTACGGAGATTGTAACTAAGAAAGATACAGTACTTACTAGTCGTGGGTTTTATAATACTGTTTCTAAAGTTTCCAATTTTACGGGTCGATCAACTGCCAAAACGGATGAATATATTTTGACAGCTGATACCTTGTTTTATGATTCACCTACGCAAATAGGGGTGGCAAAAGGGAAGGTAGAATTTCTGAGCCAAAAAGAAAAGGTGATTTTAAAGGGAGATAATGGGCGTTATGCGGGGAAAACGGGAGTCACTAGGGTCTACGGTCATGCCTGGATGCAAAATATCATGGAAAAGGATACCTTGTATTTGACAGCTGATACACTTGTTTCTATCAATATTAAAAAGGATTCCATTCGAAAGTTGTTTGCTTATAAAAATGTACTTATTTATAAGTCCGATTTATCTGGTAAGTGTGATTCGCTGGGGTATAATGTTCAGGATTCAATCATTCATTTTTACCAAAAGCCTATCCTTTGGACTCAAGATTCGCAATCCCAAGCCGATTCGATTTCCTTGTTTATGGGAAATCAAAAGCTAAAGGAAATGCGTTTACGCGGAAAGTCATTTGTGATTTCGATAGATTCTTTAAAACAATTTAATCAGATTAAAGGTCGAAAGATTTGGGTGCATTTTAAGGGAGATTCTGAATTGAATCGGGTAAATGTAGAAGGGAATGGAGAGAGTATCTATTATGTTATTGATGACAAAAAGGAAACGACTGGATTAAATCGGGTAGAATGCAGTCGGATGAATCTGTTTTTTGAAGATAAAGCGGTTAAAAGAATTGCCTTTATTACGAAGCCCGAGGCTAAATTTATTCCTCCTAAAGAATGGAAAGAGGATCTTCAACAATTAGATGGTTTTCGCTGGCGTATTTCTGAAAAGCCCTTTCTCAAAACCATCTTGAAACGCGTTGAATACCAAGATCTTGTTAAAAAACCTTAAAAAGGATAGCGCCTGCTAAAATTGTGCTAATTTCGTCTAAACGATTTGAGAATGAAAATAGTATTGCGATATATCACTTTTATTTTAGTCCTAACTACCTTGTTTGGATTTAAAAATGACCCCTATTTATTTCAAGGGGATCGCATCTTTGTATCTCATTTATACCCTAATCCTGCACTTGATTTTGCCCAAGTTGATTATCAGTTTTCTGGAAATAACCAGGAGGTGAAGATTACGATCTATAATGTATTAGGATTGTTGGTGAAAGAAATTGACTTGGATAAAGACGACCGTTCTGTTAAAATATCCTTACGAGAATTAAATAGTGGTCTGTATATGTACCAGCTGCTTGTAGATGGCAAGCCGGTTGCCACCAAGAAATTGATGGTTCGAAAACAATAAAAAAAGAGCCGCCTGCATCGCAGGCGGCTCTTTTCATTTTAATTAAAAACCTCCCACCGTTCTTTTAATAAAAGCTGTCAAATCAGCCCCTGTCAATAAGTTTTGTGATAATAAAGCTAGGTCTGAGATTTGTTTTGCCAGTGCTTTTTGTTCGTTTTCGTCTTTCAAATCAGCTAGTTTATTGATCAATGGGTGATTCGCGTTGATGGTGATGTTGTAGGTATTTGGCATTGCTCCAAACATTCCCATTCCACCGCCACCGGTTTTAGACATGTCACTCATTCTGCGCATAAACTCGTTTTGAGTTACGATAGCAGGTAATTCATCGGGTGACATCGCTTCCACTGCGACTACTTTTTGTTTGTCATTCAGGGTTTCTTCGAAGACTTTCTTCACGCTCTCTTTTTGCGCATCAGATAAAATGGCTTCTAACTTAATCCCTGTATCAATTAATTTGTCGACCGCATCAGCATCCACACGCTTCCATTGCGTCTTTTCTAATTTAGACTCCATCGTGTTAATGAAGTGGCTGTCGATCAGGGTATCCAATTTAATGACTGA
>JACCDN011123169.1_pt1 | contig 86348 bp, 85 predicted proteins | sample 7441691 | NCBI WGS metagenome assembly JACCDN01 (sample SAMN15323439, study PRJNA562643) | freshwater metagenome | isolation source: river surface water | place: USA:Blue River Watershed | collected 2017-08-16
AAAGGTCTGGGCTCGAGATTTGTGGCATCAAGTTTCTAGATTTTGGAGAAAAATATTGGCCCACACAGTAAGCGTTAAGGTTAATTTGAATCTAGGGAATAATCCTCTGCAATTTGAGCACATTATGGACGGTTAATCAGGGGTATTTTCTATCCTCGGAAAACTTGCACACGGCGTGTATATATAAAATCTGATTTTGACGTATTTGAGGGCGAGGTTAGCTTTAGATCTCTTCTTTGGAAATAATGGGAAACTTGTTACACTTTTCTAAAGATTGGAGTATCACTTGAATTTACCTACCGCGCTCACAGTTTCTAGAATTGCGTTATGCCCTTTATTTGTGGTTATCTACTTGTACCCATCGCTATTTGCTCTGGGGCCGTTTGGGCAGATTACGGCGCTTTTTTCCCTTGTGGTCTTTATTTTAAGCACCGATGCTTTGGATGGTTATTTAGCTAGACGTCTGAGGAAAGTGACGAATTTGGGCAAACTTTTGGATCCGATGTCCGATTGCATCGCCTTTTTGTCGATTTTTTTCTCTTTTACGCAAAAACCAGTCGAGTTGCCACTTCTTTTGCCGATTGTGATGATGGTGCGTGAGATTGCTGTCGTTTATCTACGTTCGCTTGTTGCGCTTGCCCGTGAGGCGATGGGAGCTCGCTATAGCGGTAAGGTGAAGACGGTCATCCAGTCAACCACCGTGATCGCGATCCTTTCGTTCATCTTTTTTTATCGGCTCGATTGGATTGCCCTTTCGACTTTGCAAAATTCGGCCCTGATAATGACAGTCTTCACGGCCGTCATTTCGGTCGCCTCTCTCATCGAGTACTGTGTTGCTTGCAAAAAAGTCCTATACGATAGTCTTCGCGCCTCTCCCGTCGAATAAAAAACTTGCAGCAAATGTAAAAATTGAATTACCGTTTTCTTGATTGTTTCATTAAGATAAAGAGGACAAGTGAAAAGATTTTTAACAATCATTGCAGGGGCTTTAGTCTTACTGACAAGTTCCATTGAGGCACACAAAGAGAAAAACTATATTCAATTAAATCAATTGGAGATTCATGCTGGGGGGATGTTTTGGATAGAGCCAACAACGGGTGCGGTGTGGGAATTAGATACTTTATGTAAAGATCATAACGGATACTATGTATCAGGTGTAGAATTGGATCTTTATAATCCGTGGCCTGCAACATGGCAACCATTTTATTGCAAAAAGTGTAATTTTTTAAATAAGGCGTCAACTCCTAAAATAGGATGCGCTGAATGTGGTTATCAAGACCTCAACTCCTAAAAAATAATAAAAATGGAATAGGATAATGAAATGGCTGTTAGCTAGTGTTATTGGAATGGTTTGTTTATTCGATATACAGGCTAAAACCATTAGACCTCTTTCTAAAAGCAGGGTCATTCAGGAGAAAATAGAGTCTATTCCGTTAAAAGATCGATTGATCTTAGAAGTTTTTTTTAAAAGTTTGTTGGCAAAAGGGGAATTTGCTACAACCCTTTTTCAAGAAAAATCGATGTCTACTCATGATTTTTTTGGGGAATATATTTTTGGAGCTATGGTTTTTTATTTTTGTGATTATAGCCCATTTTTAGAACTTCAAGGCTGGAGGGTTTGGTCTAAGTACCAGACTCTTTTTGCGACTCATTTTTATAAATTTAAAATTTTTGAAAAAACGGATGGCGAAGGTCCTTTTTATGACAGTTATTTTATTTGTCAAAATCGATTTGAGGAGAGGCGAAAATCTTTAAAAAACATTTCGTCTTTGGATGATTTTTTTTATAAAATTACGCAAGGGGCAGATAACGAATATCATCGCATTTTAGGGACCGGGGTTGGGTATCCGAAGGAAGCTGTAGAGTATTTTGTGCGTGAAGTAAATGTTGATCACACGCTCGCTTTTTTTCCTTATGAAGTGAATGAAGAAGTGCAAGAAAATAAATGGGGTTTGTTGCTGGATGGTTATCCTGAAAATTTAACTAAAGGACCGAAGAGAGTTTTTAGGCAATCATGGTCGTGGAAGGAGAATCCATTTTTTTGTTCTTATCCATACGTGTATGGCTTTGATTCGCCAAAAACTGAAGATGAGACAACACATTTGTTAAAACAGCGGATTATGGATCTGTATAATAGTGACCATTTTTTGGAGGATTTTTTCTATTTAATTGAGTACGGAGAAATTGTGTGAAGCAGGAATTGAAAAGAGGTCTATTATGTTTTGGGGTGGGGATTTGTTTGGGTATTGCCCCTTTTGCTTGGCAAAATTGGCCTGTAAAACAGGTGGAGAGCACATTAGAAGAAAGCGTGATCTCTCAACGTATTTTTAATGAACTGCAATATTATCCTAAAGAAGAGTGTCGTTGGGATGTCGTATTACGTGGAGTTGAAGAATTTTCGGCAGGAACTCGTAAACCTTTGCCGATGCAACAGGCGTATGAAATATTAATCAATATGGGAATTAAATGTAGCGAGCAGTTTGTTCAAGAAAATCTGAAAAAATCCAATCAATATATCGAAGAGCTTCGTGAAAAAAAGGGGATTATTGAATCAGAAAAAGGATTTGTTTACGCTGAAATTTTAGAGTCAGGTTCTGGAGAAGACATTGCAGAGAATGATGTGATTTTGATGCATTTTAAAGAGTATAATTTCAATGGGGAGCTGATTAAAGATACAACGAAAGATCGCCCTTACAAGATTCCGTTATCACAGACCATCCGTGGGTTTAAGCGAGGTTTAAAAGGGGCGAAGATTGGGGAACGGCGTAAGATTTATGTTCACCCTGATTGGGGTTTTAGTGTTACCGGTTTTAAAGAGCCTAATGTTGTGTTGATTTATGAAGTCTCTATTTTAGAAAAAATCACAACTTAATGAATCTTACTAAATAGGGAATCTTTTAGATAGTTGGCGGCGGTCGTTAGCGTCCAATCGATGAGTTGCCTATTTTCGTTGAGGGTCGGCTCAACGAGAGCTAGCTTGCATTCATCGACTCCTCGCTCCCATTCAAGGCGGCTTAGGTCGCTCCATGCAAAAATAGAATCAAGCTTCACCTCGCGGGTGGTGCAGTAACGCTTGACGGCATCAATGAACCGTTCAATGTAGGCGGCTTGGAGGGGCCGATTTACGGCGAAGTGCGCGCTTCCCCATTTTTGGATGTTCGCATCGTGTCCAAATTCGGTGATGGAGACTCGAGGGGTGAGGGCAAAGGCTTCGTCAAGATAGCGGTAGATGGCTTCTGGTTCGTCTCCGCAGGGGCCAAGGCTCGTCACGTGTCCTTCAGGATTGCAAGAGGCTCCAAAGCTGAAAAAGGGGAAGTTTTTAATGGCTGAGGGGAGGCCCGGATAGGGTTTTCCGTTATTGCGCCCCATCTTAATGAGCGGTTTCGGATATGCTTGAACACCAAGATGCATGAGAAAGTGGTTATGTGCTTTGAATGTTTCTGGCGAGATGATGAATTGAATATTTGCCACGAATGGGAATTGGAATCGATAATGGCCCGTTTTGAAAAAATCATAGACTGGCGTAAAAGCAAATCTAGTGAAATAATGGGCAACAAGCCTCTCTAACCAATTGTTATTCGCTGTCTCAAACTTGAGCCATTGATGGGTGATGCCTAATGTTTTTGCGGGATATTGCTTGGCTACTTTTTGATGAAGTAGGCAGTGAGTGAGCAACATATTGCGAGTGACAATTCCTGCGGCGTGGACTCGTTGGGAAAAAGAGCTATTCTCTGCAATATTGGGCGGAAAGGCTTTGCGTGCTTGCTGAAAGGCTTTGATGGCAATTTCGTTGAAAGACCACCAATGATCCACCTTTGGAAAAGTGGCGATTGCCCAAAGGGAAAAATAGAGGTAGGCTTGTCTATTTGGCAAGTGTTGAAAATCGCCTTGTTCATAGAACCATTGGGGGACTGTGAAGTGGTGAAGCGTGACCGAAGGGGTGATTTTTGCGTCGATCAGCTTGTCGATGAAATTGGTGTAGAGTTGAATGGCTTTGTGATCGAAAGAGCTGAATTGGGGCTCAAGAACAGCCCATTCAAGGGAAAAGCGGAGCGCTGTAACGTTTGATTCTTTCAACATTTGAATGTAAGAGTCAGGATTAGAGAGAATATCGATGAAAAAACTTTCATAAGGGACCTTGTCTACGTGACAAAGATGGCTTGGATCATCTAACCAATTGTCCCACTCATTACGCCCTTTAAGACGAGGAGCGCCCCATTTTGTCCCAATACCCGATGTTTGAAAAAAGGATTGCGCAAAGCCCCGGTTTTCTGGGGGCCAATGGTTATTCTGCTCATTCGCGCCCGTTGTTTCGATGATTTCTGGAATCACAGGTCGATTTTTTGCGGTAAATAGAAACAAGAAAGGGGTCACAACAAGAAAAAGGATGTTTTTTACATAGTGAGCCACTTTTTGTGAGGTGCTACAAGGGTGGCTCCACACATCGTTTTGATTCCAATAAATGATCTCTGGTGGTGGCAGAAGGCAATTTTCGAAACGAGACAAATAACTCACATTTCACCTAATCTTTAAAAGAATTCGATTTAATTATTGCAGATTCTTTAATTTCTTGAAAAGAATTTTCTTATGATCGATAGACTTTGAGGTAATCGTGAACCGCATGTTTCCAGGAAATGTCGAATGCGGCACTGTTTTTTTGCCGTGTAAGAAACTTAGAGGAATGAAATTCATTCAGAGCACGTTCTAGGGCATGATTCAGTCGAGTTACTTCAGGTTCGTTGAAGGTGTAACCATTCATGGGGCGAGGATCGTCTTCATCGAATACGGTGTCAGCGAGCCCTCCTGTTTTATGGACGATCGGCAATGTTGCGAAGTAAAAACTGTAAAGTTGAGTGAGGCCACACGGCTCAAAATAAGAGGGGATGACACAAAAATCGGCGGCAGCAAACGATTGCTCGGCAAGTTTTGGGTTGTATTCAAGGACAATCTTCACTCTTTTTGTGTGGCTCCACTCTTTTTCAAGGTTGATAAAAAGATCGCGAATACTTAGGTCTCCGTCAGATCCAAAAAGGATGAAAATACCTCCTTTGGTCAACACTGTTTTTGCTGCCTCATAGATAAGTAGGGGTGCTTTTTGATCAGCAAGGCGAGTTACTGAGAGAAACCACGGTCTTATGTTCGTATTGGAGTGAGTGTCTAATTGGAACTCTTGAGCCAGCTTTTGTTTCATTTTTTCTTTAAGCTGTAAGATCGCTTGCAAAGATCGCGACTTAACCGCTTCATTAATTTCGATGTAACGTTCGATTTCTAACGGATCAAGGCCATTCAAAATGCCAGTAAATTGATGGGATCGTTTGAGAAAAATTTCGTGCAGTCCTCGACCAAGTTCTATGGTTGCGATCTCTTTGGCATAGGTGGGGGAGACGGTAGTGATGTGATCTGCTGCGCGTAAGCCTCCAAGGAGAAGATTAAATCGATACGGAATATAGAGATCTTCGAGAAATTTGCATGCTTTTGGAGAGAAAAGGCCAGCCTCTTCGAGTGGATCGTAAGAGGTAATTCCTTGATAACTTAAATTGTGGACCGTGAGAATAAAACGGGGTCTTTGAATTTTGCGAGGAATTTCCTCAAATAGTATAGGGGCGATTGCGGTGGGCCAGTCATGAACATGGATAGCTGTGTAATTTTTTTTTAACACCTCAAAGAGTTCAATAACAGCCTTAGTGAAGGCGATAAAGCGGCGAGCATCATCTTCATATCCATAGATTCGTTCACGCGAAAAAAGTTCGCTTATCGATTCGAGTTGAACCAAATAAATGTTGATTCCTTCATAAATTGTTTTTGAGATTCGAGTGATAATCTTTTCTTTGCCAAACCAAAATTCAAAGCTCTCTTCCAAGGGGCAAATGGGGGGGAGGTGGTGCTCTGCAAAGGGGTAGTGGGGAATAAAAATGTCGACCACATGCCCTTCATTCACAAGTTCTTTGGAGAGGCCGATCACTACATCGGCAAGTCCGCCTACTTTAGCGAAGGGGGCACATTCTGAGGTGATGTGGGCAATTTCCATATACTTGCTGATTAGAGGATTTAAATTTTTTTAACCACAAAAAACTGAATGAATGAAGGGGGAGATAGATCATTGCAAAAAATCGTTGCCGAAAATTTCTGATTTCCTGTATCTTGTTCAACATAAGATCTTTTTCTGGCTAAGAAAGGATTGATGTAATGGACTGTAGCCAAGTGGTAAGGCACCGGATTTTGGCTCCGGCACGCGCAGGTTCGACCCCTGCCAGTCCAATTATTGTAAACAAGAAGATAGACCTCTCGTGAGTAGCGAGTTGACCATGACAAATGTCTCTATCAACAAATGTTTTTCTAGATACGTTCTAGTTCTTCACAAGTTGTCTGTCTTTTAGAAACTTAATATCAGGAGAACTATGAAGCTCACCGTGTCCCATTGCTCACGCAATTCTAAGCGCGATATCAAGCTAATGAAGTTGGATGGACTTATCCCTGCGGTTATTTACCGAAGAGGAAAAGATTCCAACAAAGTGCACATTTTGAAAAAAGAATTTGAAACGCACTTAAGAACCATCGAAAAAGGTCACTTGGCAACAACTGTTTTTACGATGTCTTTCGAAGGTAAAGAAGAAAAAGTCGTTGTAAAGGGAATCGAGTACGCTAAAACAACTTATGACATCATGCATATCGATCTACAACCTTTGCACGAAGGAACTGTTAAAGTTCGCGTGCCGATCGTTTTGGATGGAGTAAAGGACTGTGAGGCTGTAAAAGCTGGTTTTGGTCTGAAGCTTGTGAAACGTTATGTGCGCGTAGAGTCATCAGTAAAAGCGATCCCTCAAGAATTTAGAATTGATGTGCGTAAGCTACAGCCAAGAGAAAAGATTCGAGTATCTGATTTGGGGATTGGCGGCGACGTTCGTATCCTTGCTGACGAAAACGAACTCGTGGTCACTGCGAGCAAATAATGAAGCTCGTTGTTGGTTTAGGGAACGTGGGGGCCAAATACGCCAAAACGCGGCATAACGGAGGATTTATTATTCTCGACAGTTATGCAAAAGAAAAGGGGATGGAGTTTTCCTACTCGAAGTATTGTAAAGGTGATGTTGCGGCAAAAGGGGACCTGATTTTACTAAAACCTTCGACCTTCATGAACCTTTCTGGGGGGGCGGTTAAAGCGACCGCCGACTTTTTTAACATCGCTTTGAAAGACATCTTAGTCTTAAGCGATGATGTGGAAAGTCCTTTGGGCACGTTTCGCCTGAAGCTGGAAGGGGGATCGAAAGGTCACAACGGCTTAAGAAGTATGGAGTCTCAGTTTGGGACAAAAGCCTTCGCCAGACTATGGATCGGTATCGGAAGAGATGACCGACTCCCACTAGATGCGTATGTGCTAGGTGAGTTCCAAACTGAGGAATTAGAAAAGCTTAAAGAAGAAGAAGACAAGATGCATCAAGCGATTGATGCGTGGATTTTAGGAGTCTAAAAATGTCAAAAGAACAAGTAATACACCTTTACGAGGGAATGTACATTTTAAAAAGTACACTCGGGGAAGAGGCTCACCAAAAAGCTTTGGAAAGGATCTTCGGGATCATCACAGCTCAGGGTGGAGAAGTGAAAAAACTTTTCGATATGGGGCGTCGTCGTCTTGCATACGAAATTAAAGAGAACAGAGAAGGTCATTATATTTTGATTTTCTTTGAAGCTCCAACCATTGGTCTTGGGGAGATCAACAGAGAAAACGGATTCCACGAGGATCTTTTACGGTCGATGATTATCACCGCAGAAGCAGTTCCTGAGGAAATCGCATTTAAACAATTGGTTCAGGCTTAAGGGGTGCGCATATGAGAAAATCTTCTATGGATAAAAAATCAGCTAAGAAAAAGTGTCTTTTTACGCAATCTGGCTTCAAAGCAATCGACTATAAAGATGTAGAGACTCTAAACCAGTTTATTACAGAGAGAGGAAAAATTCTCCCTCGTCGTATTAGCGGAACGTCTGCGCATTATCAACGCCTATTGACGGCTGCAATCAAGCGTGCCCGTTTTGTGGCATTATTGCCGTTTGTTGCAAAAGATTAATCGAGAGGGTATTAACATGAAACAGAATCGCGTACTTTTGATTAAAGACGTTAAAACCCTTGGGCGTAGCGGTGATATCGTCACTGTTCGTCCAGGTTACGCCCGTAACTTCTTGCTTCCTTATGGGCACGGAGTGCGTGCAACAGCACAAACAGAAAGATTGCAAGCGAGATTGCGTGAAGAGCGCATTAAGCAATCAGAAGAAGACCGCAAGGTCTCTTCACGGATCAAAGCAGCACTTGAGCAACTCACTTTCGTTGTTGACGTTCGTGTTGATGAGACAGGTCATCTTTATGGATCAGTAAGTGTTCAAGATATTTTGAACCTTTTGCACCAAGAAGACTTCAAAGAGATTGAAAAAGGGCAAATCAAATTGGCTCATCCGATCAAGCAATTGGGCAACCACGTTGTAAAGATTCGTCTCAAAGAAGAAGTGGAAGCAGAAATGCATCTACGTGTGAAGAACGACGAATTCGAAGCAAATCTGCACAAAGGGCAAGTTGAGCGAGAGGCAGCGGTTGTAGAGCCGACCTCCGACGACTACGCTGACTAGTCAAGCAAAAAGGCCCCTTTAAGGGGCCTTTTTTATTTATTATTATAAAGAAGGAAGAGAGAGCATGGGTTTAAAAAAAGACGGTCGTATTGTGATCACAGGGGGCGCCGGGTTCATCGCAAAATATGTGATTCGAGAACTAAATCAGAAAAACTTTACGAATATTGTCCTTTTTGAACGTTACGATCAAATGTCCTTGGAAAAATTTTCTAATCTGCAAGGCCTCTTTTTCTGTTCTTTAGAATCACATCTAAATCTAGAAAATTATCTTGAGGACGAAAAAGAGCAGATTCAGGCAATCATTCATCTTGGGGCGAATGCAAGCACCGTAGGGATTGATGCCGAAGATTATCTGTGGAATAACTATGAATGTTCGAAGATGTTACTTGATTTTTCTGTAGAGAACAATCTCCGATTTATTTACGCTTCTTCGGCTTCTGTCTATGGTGATGGGACGAAAGGATTCGATGACTCAACATTTTTATTTAAAAAATTGCGCCCTCTCAATCACTATGCGTGCACAAAACTTTTGTTTGACCAGTATGTGATCGATAGCCAATTAGAAGAAAAAGTGCTAGGATTGAGATTTTTCAATGTCTTTGGAGCTGATCGTTCGAAAGGGGATATGCGATCTATCGTCACTCGCGCTTATGAAATGATTCAGGAGCGTAAATCTATGGAACTTTTTGATGTGAAGGCCGAGCGAGATTTTGTCTGGGCCGGTGACGTTGCCCGATTTATTGTCGAATCGATTCCGATCCGAAGCTGTGGAATCGTTAACTTTGGAACAGGAACTGCGACCTCATTCAAGCAAATGTGTGACACTGTTTTTGAGCAATTGCAAATAGATGCAGATTATGATTGGATTTCTTTGCCAGATCATTTAAAAGGTAAATACCAGCATCACACTTTAAGTGATACACGGAAGCTCAATGAGATTTTAGGAGCTTATAATTATCAATTTAAGTTTACATCACTTCGAGAAGCCATTCAAAAAACAGTGCAAGAGCTTCAAGGAGAGGCATGATCGATCCGCAATTGTTCTCCAATGCCCGAATTCTTGTGGTGGGCGATTTTATTATTGATCATTATGTGGAGGGAGTAGTCGATAGGATCTCTCCTGAAGCCCCTGTCCCAGTTTTAAAAAAAACATTAGAATACTTTCAGCTTGGAGGGGCAGCCAATGTGGCAGTCAACTGCCGCGCTCTTGGAGCTACGACGTATCTTCTCTCTATCGCCGGCTTGTCTCCTTACCCGTATTCTGTAGAAGAGCTTTTGTCTGCTCAAAATCTTGATATTGATCATATGGTCATCGACCCGAATATTCGCCCGATTATCAAAACACGTTTTATGTCAGAAGGGCATCATATGCTGCGGCTCGATGATGAGGAGGTGATGCAGCTCTCTTCTAGTGCGATTCAATCGATTCTTGCAAAATTCTCTAATCTTTTAGAGTTGGTCGACATCGTGGTATTTTCTGATTACGCAAAAGGATTTTTTCAGCCGGTTATTTTAGAATCTTGCATTCGACTGGCGAATCTTGCTGGGAAAAAAATCCTTGTAGATCCTAAGGGGATTCATTATGCAAAATACAAAGGTTGTTATCTGATCAAGCCAAATCAAAAAGAGGCGTACAAGGCAGCTAATTGCGAATCGATCACTCCTATCGATGAAGTCGCTAAAATTCTTTTAAGTCAAATCGGTTGTAACTATCTTCTAATTACCCGTTCAGCTGAAGGGATGGAGATTTTTGACCAAAAAGGACGCTGTCAACATTATCCAACGAGCAAAAAAGAGGTCGTAGACGTAGTTGGGGCGGGTGATACGGCTTTAGCGCTCATTGCGGTGGCACTTGCTAGTGGCCAATCAATGGAGAATGCGGTCCTTGTTGCAAATATAGGCTCTTCTATCGTTGTCTCAAAGCGCGGATGCGCCAGCGTTACTGTTGAAGAGCTTAAAGAATCCCTTTGTGTTTAAGCTTTTTGTAATGCCTCAATCCGTTGGGCTAAAGGTGGGTGAGAACTAAACATCTTTAGAAAGCTCGATTTTCCATTGTACATGAGGGCTGCAACTGAGGTGGGGATTTCGTTATTCTTAGGGGATTTAGAGTAGCTTTCTAAGCGTCTTAGTACGCGGATCATCTGCTCTTTTGTTGTAAGCTTTGCTCCACCAAGATCGGCTTTAAATTCACGGCGTCGGCTGAAAGCTGCAACAACAAGTGAGCCGAGGATCATAAAAGCTATACGAAAAAGAAGTCGAGTTAAGTAAAATAGGGTGTCAGAGCGATCTTTTCGGGTTCTAGAAATGAGTTCAGCTATCACGTAAGAGAGGAAAAAAACAAAAGTGTTCACGATGCCCTGCAAAAGGGTCATGGTGATCATATCTCCATTTTGAATATGGGCGATTTCATGCCCCAAGATAGCTTCGATCTCATCTTCATCAAACTTCTGTAAAAGACCTGTGGAAACGGCTACAAGAGATCTGGAGGCGGTGGGTCCTGTGGCAAATGCATTTGGCTCAGAAGAGATGAAAATACCGATTTCGGGAGTTTGGGGGAGGTTTGCTTTTCGAGCTAGTTTTTCGATAGCTCTTTTCAGAAAAACTCCTTGTGCAGAACAGTCGTAGGCGGTGATGATTTTGATTCCCATCATCCATTTAACAAATACGCGAGAAAAAAGAAGAGAGATGATTGCTCCACACATTCCATAAACAAAACAGACCAAAAAAAGTGTTGGCATGGAAATATGATGGCGCGCCAGTACGTGATTAAGGCCCAAAATTGTGAATATTGTCGAAGCAGAGACGCAAATGAGAAAATTTAAAGCGATAAAAAGAAAAATACGTTTAAATGTTTGCATAAATACCTTTGGAAGTAGGTTTTCTTGACAACATTTTACTACAATATAACGACAAAAAACCAGAACAATCCATCATTAATGGTTTTTTATTCTAACAAACTGGTTCTCCATAGAGACCTTAGCCTAAGAGAATTTTGAAAATGTCGAATAAAATAAAAAGTTTAATCATTGAGCAGCCCTTACACAAAGAGAACTCAATCGTGAATATTGCAAAAAACTTCACGGAAAATACAATTTGTTATGTTCTGATTACTTGTAAAAAACCCAAAGGGGCAGAAACGATGCAGGTAGATCTTTTCTTTGAAGGGGATAAAACTCTTGCAGCGCATTTGATAACTTCGGCTCAAGGAGTTATTGACAATTGATTTTTGTTTTAACAAATAGGCTGTTTTGGCATGATTGATGTTCTTAAAATGGGGATCATTATTGATGCAAAAAGCGCTCGAATACCTACGTGAATTGGTTCAGATACCGACTGTTTCTAGCAAACCTGAGCACCATCAGGACTTGAAAAAAGGGGCGTTGGTTGTGGAGCGGATCTTGAAAGATATCGGCTTTAAGCGGGTTGAAAGATGGGCAACAACGACCGATGTGGATGCTGTATTTGCAGAGCATCATGCCACTCATCCCACTCATGCAACGAAAACTTTAATGCTTTATGGTCACTATGATGTTCAGCCGGTGGAGCCGCTTGAGATGTGGAAAACTCCTCCTTTTGAATTGACAGAGGTAGATGGTTGGTTACATGCAAGGGGTGCTGAGGACAACAAGGGGCAGCTCAGTTGTGTGTTGGCCGCTTTGCATCACAATTTGCCCCCTCATTTAAATGTGAAGATACTGATTGAGGGGGAAGAGGAGTCTTCGAGTCGTGGTCTTTACGAGTTGATTGATCGAAAAAAAAGTGAGCTTAAGGCAGATTACTTACTCGTTTTTGATGTGGACATGGTCTCTTTGGAAAAAGGGGCGGTCACATGTGGTACGCGAGGTGTGTATGGATTTGATATTGAGGTGAAAACCGGTTCAAGCGATCTCCATTCGGGGATGTTTGGGGGATTGGCCCGCTCTGCAACAAGTGAATTAACGTACTTGCTTTCAAAATTACTGGGGCCTGAGGGAAAGATTTTGGTTCCTGGTTACTATGACGAAGTGGTGCCAATGTCAGATGAAGAGAAAGCTCTTTTTAGTTTTACGACCCCAACAGGTGATTATGCTCATTATGATATGAAGGTGCTTTCTGGAAAAGATCGGAACTATTTTCTTCCTACACTGGAAATAAACGGCTTTTTTGGTGGTCATACTGGTAGTGGATCAAAAACAGTGATTCCGGCTGAGGCGACTGCCAAAATGTCGATTCGAACAGTAAAAAATCAAGATGGCTTTGTGTTGATTCAAAAAATCAACCACTTCTTGCAAGAAATAAAGCATCCTGGAGTGCATGTAACAGTGAAGCCACATGCAGGAGGCCCTTTTTCTTTTACCTCTCCGGAGGATCCTTTCATTCAAACGCTCAAAAAAGCCTACCATAAAATCTGTAAAGAGGGATGTGAAACAGTTCTTTCAGGGGCAAGTATTCCGGTTGCATCCCACTTGCAAAAGGCCTCAGGAGCGGCTCTTGCCTTTGCTGGAGTTGGGTTGAAGGAGGATTATATCCATTCGCCAAATGAACGATTTAGCTTGTCCCAAATCGAAAAAGGGGTGGTTCTTGTGAAGGAGATTTTATGGATACTAGGAAAATAATTATCAATGTAATAATATGAGCCTATGAAACGAGTCTGGAACCGCCTAAGGCAGCTTGCCTTCTATCCTGAAGAGGAACGAATTTATGTTTGGATCTTGATGGGGCCTCTTTTTTTGACCCTATTATTGATCCCGCATATGTCGAAGTTTGCGCCATTGCAATTAGCGCTTGCGCTTGGTTCGATCTCGCTTTCTTGGATGGTGGCGATCTTTTTTGGACTTGAATCATTGCAAGTGTATCAAAAAGTCCGCTCTTATGAAGGGCAAATCGAAAATTTTGATCGAGAAAAAGAGCGACTAGAGCAGGCGCATCAGTATACTGTCGAGCAGAAGCAATCGATGATTGACAACTGTTTTGCTGAGATGGATGAGCTGAACCGAACTCTTTCTGTAGATCGAGAAATTCTTACTGAGACACAAGTAACGCTCACTGCCCTTGAGGAGGAGCTAGCGCAGCTCAAAGATCGTTTTCGCGCCGTGAATAGCGAGTTAAAAGTCTACAAATCCTCTTCTTACACTCGCTATGAAGTAAAACATATGGTCGACGAGCTCAATCGTTTTCGCATCCGCGAAAAACAACAGTCATTACTCAACCACCCTGTCTAATTTTTATGGTTGGATAAAGAGAGGCAAGACTGCGTCATAGGCGTCGGTTTTGTCGATGAGGGTCAAGATTTCGTGGCCGCTTGTTGTGATAAGAATCGTATGTTCAAACTGAGCGCTTAATGAGCCATCGATTGTGCGCGCTGTCCAATTATCATCAGAACTCACGACCGCATCAGGTAGGCCAATATTGATCATCGGCTCAATCGTGAAGGTCATCCCTGGTTGTAAAATGATCTCATGTTTGGGACGGTGGGCATAGTGGTAAACAGCAGGCTCTTCGTGAAAGTGACAACCGATACCGTGGCCGACAAATTGATGAACGACAGAGCAACCATAGGAATCGGCAACTTTTTGAATCGCTTGGCCTATTGCTGAGAGTTTAGCGCCTGGTCGACACACTTTGATCGCCGCCTCTAAAGATTCGTAGGAGGCGCGGATGACACGATGGGCATCATCGCTGCAACTTTTCACAATACACATACGACTCAGGTCGCCATAATAACCATTGACGATAGAAGTCACATCGACGTTGACGATGTCTCCTTCTTGTAGGGGCCGGTCATCAGGAATCCCGTGGCAAATGACATCGTTTATAGAGGTGCAAATCGAAGCGGGAAAAGGGGGATGGCCATAACCAAGAGGAGCAGGTACTGCATTAAAAAGTTTGTGTAATTGTCTGGAAAGTGTATCTAGTTCACGGGTTGTGATTCCTGGGCGAACTTCTTTGCAAAGAAGATTTAGAATCTTGGCGGCAATTTTTGAAGCGTGACGGATTCCTTCAATCTGTTTTTGATTTTTTAGAAGGATGTTGTGTTTTTTCTTATAAAGAGAATGGATTGTCTCGATCATAAATTACTTTTTGTAAAAGAAGTCTATTCTATGAACGTGAGTTTACCATAACCGACATAAAGGAGGGTAGCAACAATTTTATGCATCGAATTAGCTCAGTAAAAAGGCGTGGAGCCCATCAAGAAATAACTGAACGGCAATGAGGGTTAACATGAGTCCCATCAGTTTTTCGACAGCGCTCAGGCCACGTTCGCCTAATAGTTTGCGGATGGGTGCGGAGAGAAGGAGGATAATCGTTGTGAAAAGCCAAGCGGTAAAGATCGAAATCCACAGAATGTTTTTGATCTCATCGTTATCGGAGTAGACCATGATCGTGGCCAAAACAGAAGGGCCTGCGATGAGAGGGATGGCTAAGGGGACGATGAAGGGCTCTTTGATCGGCGGATGATTCGGTTTTTCATACTCATTGGTGAAAATCATTTTCAAGGCGATGATAAAAAGGATGATTCCTCCAGCAATTTGGATCGACTGATTTTGAATTCCGAGGTGATGAAGTACAAATTGGCCACATAAGGAGAAAAGAAGCATGACGAGTAGGGCTATAACCGCTTCTCGTAAAATGATTTTTTTGATTCGTTTGGGCGGAACGCTTCTGAGAAGGCTTAAGAATAGGGGAATATTGCCAAGACCATCCATTAAAAGAAAAAAAGTTGTCGTGACTGCCACAAATTGAATTGAAAAAAGATTCTCTACCATCTCTTTTGCTTACCAATATTTTTTTATTGGCGCAACAGGTCTATTGGTTTGCCCGATAGGGTTTGCGATTTTTCTCGACCGCCCTATAGAGGCTGCTTAGTTCTTTTTTAAAGGTGGGTGAAAGGTGATCGAGTCGGATTAGGTAGTCCCGATTTTTTTCAAAGGCTGCTTTTGTCCAGTTCGCTGAACCGAAAAAAAAGATCTCTTGGTCGATCCATCCCATCTTATGGTGCATTAAACCGGGGTGGCTATTCACATAGATAGTGGCCCCAAGTTTGCGGATCGTTTCCACGGCTTCTTTAGACGCTCCTTTCACACTCTTTTTATCGACCGTGAGCGTCACGCTGACTCCGCGTCGCATTGCCGCTGAAAGGGCCTGGGTGATTTTTGGATGGGTAAAAGTAAAGACTAGGCAATCGATGCTCTCTTTTGCTTGGTCAATTGCTCGAATCAAATCGTTTAAGGCTGGTTTTCCAAGCCCGGGAAGGGACCAAAACAAAAAATGAGCATCTGCAAAAGTCTCCTCAATCACAGCTAAATAATCACGGTGCGAAAGCTGATCTATAATTTTTTCGGTAACTTCGCGAGAGTGTAGCCCCAAAAGAAGATTGTCATGCATTTTAAAAGATGACTTTGTCAAATTGGTAGATCCTAAAAGTAGGGATTCTCCGTCGATGGCCAGAATTTTCTGGTGCATCAATCCACGCACCTTATGCCCCACGATTTTAAAATTCAGTGGATTTTTTGGAAAATCGGGAAACGTTTTTGCGTCGTAATGAAGCGTGACGTCGACTCCTTTTAAGGCCTTTTCTTCTAAAGCATCAAGAACGCTAGAGTTTACTTCTCCGAATGTGGAGACGACGATGCTCGTTTGGGCTTGATTGATATAATCGAGAACTGTTTTTTCGAGATTTTGTTCGGTTTGGTTAGAGTAGATTTGAAAGGGGAGTGTTGAGGAGACGATTTTTGTCGGGACAAAGAGAGAGCTTAAGCTAAAGCATAAAACAGCTATAAGAAAAGCGAGAGGTGGCAGGTTATTTTTCGTCCCCCGTTTCAAGAAGGACGAAATGGATCGCAAAATCAAGATTGATTAGATGCGAGCAGAAGCTTCTTTAAATGCCCTGTGCAATCCTTTCTTTTGGATTGTGCGGATCGCCGCAGTAGAGACTTTCAAAGTCACAAACTTCTTGTTTTCGTCGTCCCAGAATCGCTTCTTTTGCAGATTCGGTTCAAAACGAACTTTGTTTTTTCCTGTGATCTTAATACCAATCCCTTTTTTCTTCTTAGCGATACCACGAGTGGTGTAACTACGACCTTTACAAGGGCGGCGTTGTGTCAATTCGCAAACTTTAGACATCGAACGTACCTATCATTATTTAATTTTTTAGTGGGAGCATAAAAAGATCTGCACCAATGAATGCAAGACCTGAAGTAAACATGTGCACTGCAATCAACATGATGACTAAACCACCAAGTTTTTCGCAAGCGATCATTCCTTTGCTTCCGAGAATATTTTTTAACTGTGAGGACCAAAATAAGATCATCGCTGCAGCAAACCAAGCGGTGAAAACGACACCGAAAAGGAAGAGAGCTGTGTCATTTCCTGTTCCGAGGTTGGCTCCAAGTGTCATGACGTTAGTCATGCTTCCGGCTCCTGCAAAAAGAGGGAACGCCATAGGAACGATGAACGGTTCGGTATCTGACGTTTCCACGCTATGTGGTTTCGGAAAAATCATGGTGAATCCGATATAGGTAAGGATAATCCCGCCGACAACTTTGAGTACACCCTGGTCGATCCCCAATATGGAAAGGATTTCTTTACCTGAAAAGGCAAAAGCTAGGAGGATCACGAGACCAATAAGAAGTTCGCGAACGATAATTTTTTTTTGTTTAACTTCTGGGTAACGGCTTAGAAGCCCCGCAAAAAGAGGGATGTTTCCAAAGGCGTTTAACACGAAGAATAGGGCAATTACTGCTGATTGAAAGTCCATGGCTACAGAGTTTACCCTATTGTCATTCTAAAATCTAGCTCTTTTTTCAACAAAAGGGCTATACTTAAGCGCGCTAAGAGTAAATTATGAACAAAAAACGATTTAGAATAGCAAGTTTAGGGTGCCGCACCAATCAGTATGAGGCGCAAGCATTTCGAGATCAGCTACTTTCTATGGGATACACAGAGGCCACGGATCGTGAAGAGGCAGAGCTTTGCATCGTCAATACCTGCACCGTCACCAAATCAGCTGACGATAGAAGTCGTCATCAAATCCGTTCTTTACAAAGGGAAAATCCGGAAGCTAAAATTTTTGTAACAGGTTGCATGACCGAAAAGCAAGCTCCGGCTCTTTTAGGGATCCAGGGCGTCGCTGGCGTGGTGAAGAATAAAGATAAAGAAAATCTTTTAAATATCGCTTTTCCGGATGAAGAGATTCCCGAATTTAAGATAGAGCGTTTCGAAGCCCATACCCGTGCCTTTGTAAAAGTTCAAGATGGATGCAACTCATTTTGCTCTTATTGTATTATTCCTTACGTTCGCGGACGTTCCCGTTCTCGCCGCCTTACCACCATTCTCGACGAAGTCAAAGGGCTTGTGAAGAACGGATTTCATGAGGTGGTCCTCACCGGAATTAACATCGGGGATTATGATGGTGCTCCTTTAGAAGGAGAGGAAATTGTTCGTCTAAGCACATTAACGGAGGCGGTCGCCAAAATTCCTGGAGTACGTCGTCTTAGAATTTCTTCCATCGATCCTGATGAAGTAGATGATGAATTGATTGAGGTGATCCAAAAAAACGAAAACTGTTGCCAGTCAATGCATATCGTTTTGCAATCAGGATCAAATACTGTTTTGAAGCGGATGCGTCGTAAATACACGATTCAACAATTTTTTGAGACAATCGATCGGCTAAAAATGCATTTTCCAGCGTTCACCTTCACAACCGATATTATTCTAGGCTTTCCAGGTGAAACCGAAGAAGAGTTTCAAGAAACTCTCGCCGTAATGCGTCGAGTCTCTTTTTTAAAGGTCCACATGTTTCCCTACTCTAAAAGAGAAGGGACGCTCGCTGCTCGAATGCCAGGTCACCTCGATCAGGCTCTTGTCAAGGCTCGCAAAGAGCTTCTTTTAGAAGAGGCCGACCGCGTTGCTTTGAAAGAGCGTGATCCTTATGTCGGGCAGATTGTCGAGGTTCTTGTTGAATCGCACAATTATGGTCATACCAATAACTTCATTCCTGTCCAAATAGAGGGAGAGCTTGTTGCGCACAACCAGTTTGTAAAAGTAAAAATTATCGAAAATCAAAAAGAGAGTCTTATCGGTGTCGTGGTTCCAGTTTAAGCGTCCTATATATCCTTTGTCTCGCCGTCACCAATTGAGAGCGGTCTTGCCAGAAACAAAAAAAGTGTTTGAGATAACTCATTTAGGGGTTGTAGGGGATGATTTTGTCCACACATTTGCCAAACCGCTTGATCGTGCTTCGATGGTAACCCAGCTTGAGCTCGACCGAGGTCAAATCCGTATCAGCTACAAAGAAGAGGGGAAGCAACGTTCGTTTTGTGTGCCTCAAGAATCGGAAAAAACAACCCGGCTGGAAATACTCGATTTAGGGGCCCATAAAATTGTCGATGTTGATCGGAAGGGACGACTTCTAAACCCGGAAGAGCTCTACCCTGTCTGGTTTAACCTTGGACAAATTGAAGGTGAAGGACAAATTCTTCCGTTTGAGGCGCTGCAAGAATATTATATGGATGAGCTTGAAGATCTTTTTGCCCCGAAAAATCCTCTCGCTTTACAGACCGGTTATCGATCTATTCGTGCCTTCTTTTTTCAAGAAAAAGGGGATGAGCTTCACTTTATTCCTGAGCTGAACCAAAAACTTTCTTCTGGAACAATCCAGATTCATCCAAAAGATTTGACCATTACATTCGAATGGTCTAAAAGGGAGGTGAAGAGGATCGTGATGCAGGCAAAGTGTGACGGTGAGTGGAAATTGCTTTTCCCGAACAAGGTCTCTACGATGCGAAAGCGTAAAGACTATAAAGGTCAAGATGGTGCTATTGTCGCCGCCGACACGATCTCTTTGAAGAAAGGGGAGTACGTGTTTCTTGATCAATTTAGACGATAATTTTTATCGTAATCCACACACCTATCTGGGGCCGAAAGAGCATTGTATCCGCTTTTACCGCCCCGGTTACGAAACGTTCTATTTTCATTTTGAAGGAAATTGGGTGGAGGCTCATCGAGTAGGCAATCTTCCTATTTTTGAATATCCAACCCAAACTCAAGTCTCTTTTCATCAGTATAAAATTGAGGGCGATCGATTCGACCCATATGCCTTTTGGCCCGCCATCGGTCCACAAGATGTCTTCTATTTTAATGAAGGGGTTCACTACGAACTGTATAAAATGTTGGGAGCTAACCCGTGTATTCATGAGGGGGTCGAGGGGGTAAAATTTCTCGTCTGGGCGCCGAACGCAAAAGCTGTATTCTTGTCTGGCGATTTTAATTTCTTTGATCCGATGATGCATCCGATGCGTATGATCGGCTCGAGTGGTGTCTTTGAACTGTTTATCCCGGCACATCCTCTCTATTTACGCTATCACTTTCGTGTTCATACAAAATCTGGGCAAGTTTTGGAAAAATTAGATCCCTTCGCCTTCCAAATCGAATACAAATCGTCGCCAAACGGGCTTGTTGTTGATAAAAAAAGCTACGTTTGGGGAGATGCTTCTTGGTTAGAGGAGCGGACCCGTTTTGATGTGAAAAATCGTCCCATGAACATCTACGAATTACATCTCGGGACCTTTAATTATGAGGCAAAAACCTACGTCGACCAGATTCGCTACCTTGTTCCGTATATTAAGTGGATGGGATACACCCATGTCGAATTCATGCCAGTCACCGAATATCCGCTTGATGAATCGTGGGGGTACCAATGTTCAGGTTATTTTGCTCCTACCTCCCGTTACGGCACGCTGGATCAATTTAAAGAGCTAGTGGATGTTTTTCATAAAGAGGGGATTGGAGTGATCGTCGATTGGGTCGGAGCTCATTTCCCCCTCGATGGCCATGCACTCGCCTGGTTCGATGGAACCCACCTTTATGAGCATGAGTGTCCTAAGCGAGGGTGGCATCCTCATTGGGGAACGAAAATCTTTAATTATGGACGCCTTGAGGTAAAAAATTTTCTTCTCGCCAGCGCCTTGTACTGGGTCGAAGAACTTCATATCGACGGACTGCGTCTTGATGCGGTGGCTTCCATGTTGTATCTTAATTATGGACGTGAGGCGGGAGAGTGGAGTCCGAATCGTTACGGGGGGGATACCGATCTAGATGCGATCGAAATATTGAAACATCTCAATTCTGTGATGCATCATCGCAATCTCGGCGTTGTGATGATCGCGGAAGATTCTTCAGATTTTCAAGGAGTGACGGCCCCCCTTTCTCATGGAGGCTTAGGGTTTGATCTGAAGTGGCAGATGGGGTGGATGAATGACACGCTCCGTTTTTTTTCTTTGGATCCGATCTACCGAAAATTTCATCACAATGATATCACCTTCTCTTTTCTTTATTATTATGGGGAACATTATCTTAAACCGCTCTCACACGATGAAGTGGTTCATGGAAAGCGAAGCCTAATGGAAAAGATGCCAGGTGATCCGTTTTCTAAATTTGCACAACTTAAGCTCCTTGTGGGACACGAGATGTGTATGCCAGGAAAGAAATTGTTCTTTATGGGATATGAGCTTGCGGATGGAGAGGAGTGGTCTGAGAGGCGTTGTTTGCCATGGCATCTGCTTGATTTTCCGTATCAAAAAGGGGTGCAGACCTTTGTTCGTGAAATCAATCTTCTGTACCGTTCGGAAGAAGCATTTTGGCTCCTTGATTACGACCATCACGGCTTTCAATGGGTTGATTTTTCCGATACTGAACGCTCTGTTTTTTCCTATTTGCGTCGTAGTTACGATAAGACTTTTTTGGTCGTTGATCATATGACGGCAAGTTATCATGGAAATTATGTAATTTGGCTTTCGAATGTGCGCCAAATTCGCGAAATTTTGAACAGTGATGACGAAAAATTTCATGGAAGTGGAAAAACAAACCCGAATCCTGTCATTATCTATAACGAAAATGGAGAACCAATTGGAGTAGAGATCCATTTGGCACCGTTTGCGAATATGATATTTGAGGTGGATTTTGCAGGGCACAAAGGCTGATTACGAAAAATTGATTGAAACGCTTCGGGACCATGATCGACGCTACTTTGTAGAGAATAAACCGATCATCTCCGATTATGAATATGATCAACTAGTCAAACAATTAGAAGCCATCGAGGCTCGTCATCCTGATTGGATTATTCCCTCTTCTCCGACACAACGAGTTGATGAGGGAAAATCGCGTGGATTTAAACAAGCCGGCCACTTAGCGCCGATGCTCTCTTTGCAAAACACCTATTCACTTGACGAAATCAGTGATTTTATCGACCGGGTGAAAAAGCTCACAAAATTAGATAAACCGACATTCTCTTTGGAGCTCAAAGTGGATGGAGTGGCGATTGCGATCCGTTATAAAAATGGTTTTATGACGCAAGCGATCACGCGCGGTGACGGCAAAAAAGGGGATGATGTCACGCAAAATGTGAAAACAATCCAAATGCTACCGATGCAGTTAAAGGGAGATATTCCTGAGCTTTTCGAGGTCCGTGGCGAGGTCTATTTATCGAAAGATGATTTTCTTGCGATGAATACGCAACGTGAAGAAGAGGGGCTTGAGCCATGGGCGAATCCGCGCAATGCCTGTGCCGGTTCGTTGAAGCTGCTAGATTCTAAAGAGGTCTATAAGCGACACCTGCATTTGATTACCTATCAAGTCAGTTATGGAAAAGAGATTGCTTTACAAAGTGATGTCCACCCTTATCTGAAAAAACATGGCTTTCCTATTCTCGACGACCTGTTTTTGAAAACTGCCCATACATTAAAAGATATCGAACAATATATCGAGTTTGTTGCGCAAAAACGGCATGCGATTCCCTTTGATATCGATGGAATCGTGATCAAGTTTGATGATACAAGTTATTACGAGGCGATGGGGATGACCGGCAAGTCGCCTCGTTGGGCTGTGGCTTATAAATTTGCCCCGGAACAGGCTGTGACAAAAGTTTTGGGAATTACAGTGCAGGTGGGGCGTACAGGGGTTCTTACGCCGGTTGCAGAGCTTCAGCCAGTATTTGTGTCAGGCAGTACGGTAAGCCGTGCAAGCTTGCACAATCAAGAAGAGGTTGAGCGGAAAGATATCCGGATCCATGACACCGTTTACGTAGAAAAAGCAGGGGAAATCATTCCTCAAGTGGTCCGTGTCGATTTTGATAAAAGGCCACATAACGCGGTCAAATGGCATATGCCGACCCATTGTCCTTTTTGCCAGACAGAAGTGATTCATGTTCAAGGGGAGGTGGCAGTCCGCTGTCCGAATCAGCTGGAGTGTCCGGCGCAAGGAGTGCGTAAACTCTTGTTTTTCGTTGCGAAAGGGGCCATGGACATCGAAAACTTAGGGGATAAGGTTGTTGAAAAACTTTTTGAGGCAGGCCTTGTAAAACGGCCAAGTGATTTATATTTGTTGAAAAAAGAGGATATCCTTGCATTGCCTGGTTTTAAGGAGAAGTCGGCATCGAGCTTAATCGAAGCTATTCAAGAATCGAAAACACGTTCGTTGGATAGGTTTATTCTTGGCCTTGGAATTCCTCACGTGGGTGCACAAAGTGCCCATTTACTTGCAGAAAGGTTCACCTCGCTTCAACATTTCTTTGAGGTGACAAAGGAAGAGCTCTTATGTATCGATGGAATCGGAGAGAAAACAGCAGATGCGATTATCGCTTACTTGAAAAATCCGATCCATAAAGAGGATTTAATAGCGCTCATCGATGTTGGGGTTCAGCCGACTTTAGAAAAACACTCGCATAATGTGGATCATCTATTTTATGGGAAAACATTCTGTCTTACAGGGAGCCTTCCCTCATATACGCGCCAAGAGGCTGCCGATTTGATCCATAAAAATGGGGGGATCGTGGTGAATACCGTCACGCGGAAAACCGATTATCTTCTCGCCGGAGACGAGGCAGGATCTAAGCTGGATAAAGCAAAAAGTGCAGGTGTTACCATTATTGACGAAGAGTGGTTTGTGAAGCACTTGCCGCTTTAACTTGGAGTTTAATGGAGAAGAAAACAAGTATCTTTTTATGAACAAAAAAGATACTTGAATGATTGATGTTGAGAAATGGTGATTTTTATGGAACATTTTCCTCCTGTGGGTGGGGCTCAGTTTTATTCTGGCGGTTCAGCTTTTGATCCAGAAAAAGCTGCATTATTAGCGGATTTAGAAAAAAATCTAGGTAAGTTGGAGGCTCTTCATGATCAGTTAACCCTTACATGGACCTCTGTCAAAGATCCTAATTATGAGAAATATCAGAGTTCAATATCATGGATTTTAGATCATGTGGCTCAAGATGCAGAAGGTCCACTAGAGTTAGCTCAAAATGATTTAGCAACTCTTAAGAAAATCGATCCGTCCATTGATAAAAATGGGGCGATCGCGGATCAACTCACCGGTTTTCATGGATTGCTGGGTAGTGTAGTGTCGGCCGCTAAAAATGGACTCGATTATAATGTATTCGCAGGTATTGCCCCTACGATTCAGAGAAAATCGACTCCAATTGGCCCACCTGAAGATTATGCGGATGCAGCACAAAGAGAGCTTGATAATCCAAGCACAACGGAAGCTAGAAGGGATCAATTGACAAGTTTTATCGCAGCCTATGACCGGATGAAGGCTTCAGGGATTTATACATGGATTATTAACCCTGATCAAAATGAGATGGATTTAAGAAGTGCTTTGGAAGAATCTAATAAAAGTGTTGATGCTTTTCATGACGAATTAAAGAACATCATCACACAAGTGCAAAGCTGGCCAAGTTGAAAAGACTTTCTGCCTGACCAGCTTAAATTTATCTCGAATAAATTTATTAAGGAAGAATTCCCAAAACCCCGGTGTTGAAAATAATTGCTGCTACGAAATGTGCAATGATCGCAACCCAAAGACCATGAGTCCAAAAGAGCCATCCGAAAGCAACTCCAGCAACTCCGCTGAGAAACAACATGTACAGAATCTCAAGAGTGGATGGACTTTGCATCACAGCGTAAAGGATCGGGAGGTGGGCGGTGGCAAAAATAAATGCAGCTAAAACGTTGGCTACCCAGAAAAAAATTGTTCTGTGGTGTTCTGCCCCTTTAAAAATTTTCATAGTCACAAAGAAAATGAGGGTTAGTAGAAAAAGACGACACAAAATTTCCTCGTTAAAGGCTCGGTAAAAGCAGGATAAAAGGCCTACCCAAATCGGTGCGCGCATCATTTCGCTGATAGGGTAGGGCATAAAGTGTGCGAGCAGGTAAAGAGCTATTCCGATTACAAGTCCTGCAACTCCACCAACGATCAACATATGTTTGTAAGTGCTATGGGGGAATGGGTGAATTCCAGCTTTGGGAATCATTTTGTAGCAAGCAAAACAGATCAATCCGTAGATAATCGCAGCTTGTATTAACCCAACGATCAGTATCGATGAGAACGAAATTTCTGATTGATAAAGTCCAATATGCTGCGCATAAGGGATGAATAGTAGCGAGCCAATGATCGCAAGTATCCAAATAAAAATATATCTTTGTTTGTCTGTTAGGGCATGCAGGTGCATAGTCCATCTCCTTTTTTAAGGGACAGAGTAGTCAAATCATCGCCTCCAAGTCAAATTATTTGTTTTATCAATGGGGGATAATCAGGTTTCCGAGGAGTGTGCTGTGGTTAAAACCGTGGATAGAGGCCATCTGCAACGAACCAATGAGACTTTCAGGGCCATCGACGACTATGTTTTTCCAACAGCGGGTCGACCCTTTGAGTTGCCCATTTTTGTTGACCCCTTCGATGAGCACTTCGATCGGTGTTCCGACAAGACTGAGCCGTTCTTCAGCGGCTTTTCGCTCGTAAAGGTCCATCAGTCGACGCAACCGTTCTTGCTTGACCTCTTCAGGGATGTCATCTTCCCAACGCATCGCCGGAGTCCCTTTACGGGGGCTATAGGTGAAAAGGAAGGCGACAGAATAACCAATTTGGTCAAAAAGCTCATAAGTTTCTTCAAATTCTGCATCCGTTTCGGTGCAAAAGCCAACGATAATATCGGTTCCAAGTTTTACATTCGGCACAATTGAACGGAGTAGAGAGACCTTCTCCATATATTGCTCTTTTGTATAGATTCGGTGCATCTTTTTCAAGATGCGGTTCGAACCGGCTTGCAGGGGGAAATGGACAAATTCACAAACTGTCCGTAGATCACGCACTGCGTGCATAAGCTCAAGGGTAATATCGATCGGATGGGAGGTGAGGAAGCGAACCCGCTCCAGACCTTCGATTTTATCGAGACGGTAAAGAAGATCGTGGAATCGAACATTCCATTCAGGTTGATCTTTGCCGTAACTATTGACGTTTTGTCCTAAAAGGGTCACCTCTTTGAACCCTTTTTGGATCATGTCGCGCACTTCCCGCTCGATCTCGTCAAAAGGACGGGAGACCTCTTGCCCTCTTGTGTAGGGGACAACGCAGTAGGTGCAATATTTGTCGCAACCACGGATGATCGATACGTACCCACGCAATTTATGTTCCCGCTCGGCAATTGTATAGTCTAGGGCGTCATATTCTCCGTCGGTCCGGATCTGCTGCTTTCCTGAGTCGATAACATCGTCAAGAACATTATTGAGATCGGAAAGGTTGTTGGTTCCGATGATAAAATCAACGTGAGGTAATTTTTTGAAAATGGTCTCTTGCTTAGCTTGAGCCATACAGCCGGTCACCCCGATCAGTTTGTCTCGCTTTTTTGAGCGGCCGATATGACCCAGTTTCCCCATGACTTTTCGTTCGGCCAGGTCTCGGATAGAGCAGGTATTAAAGATTAAAAGGTCAGCTGCCTCTTCATCAAGAACTCTTTGTAATCCACGCCGCTTTAGCTGACCCACCATCACTTCGCTTTCGAGCTCGTTCATTTGGCAGCCATAGGTGCGGATAAAAAAAGTTTTAGGGTCTTTTAGTTTCATTGCCAAATAGGATACAATAAGCCCCCTTTCTAAGGCAAGCGTCTCATTTTATCTAAATCTTCTTGTCTAAAATGGAAAAGTGGGGTATTGTTGACCCAAAAAAGGTTCGAAATGCAACCCAACTTGAAAATGACGAAAACGTTTCAGCGTAAAGATAGTAAAAAAAATACTTTCTTGATTGACGCGAAAGGTAAGACTCTTGGGCGCCTGTGTTCAGAGATCGCTAAAATTTTAACTGGCAAACACAAGCCTGTGTACACACCTAACGTGGACCTTGGGGATGCTGTTGTAGTGGTCAACGCGCAAGATATTAAAGTAACCGGACGTAAAGGAATTACAAAACTTTACGAATACTATACCGGATGGATGGGAGGACACCGCGAGGTTCCTTTCGATATGATGATGAAGCGTAACCCTGGGTTCGCGATTGAGCACGCCGTAAAAGGAATGCTGCCAAAAACAACACTTGCTCATCAAATGATTAATAAACTCCGTGTCTTTAAAGACGAGAATCACGGAATGACTAATGAAATGATTGAGCTTTAAAGGTTATATCAACATGCAAAAATTCCAAGAAGTAGTCGCAGTAGGAAGAAGAAAAACAGCTGTTGCCAGCGTTCGTCTTCGTCCTGCTACAAAAAATGACAGAACTGTAAACGATAAAAAGATGGAAGAATATTTCCCCATTCCTAGCCAAGTGGTGACATGTCTTTCTCCTTTGAAAACTGCTGAGCTTTTAGATAAGTTTGACATCTTTGTTCGTGTAAGCGGTGGTGGATTAATGGCGCAAGCGGAAGCTGTGCGTCTTGGTATTGCTAGAGCAATCCTCATCGAACATGACTTTCTTCGTTCACAACTCAAAGCAGAAGGATATCTTCGTAGAGATCCTCGCAGAAGAGAACGTAAGAAGCCTGGACAAAAAGGTGCTCGTAAACGGTTCCAATTCTCAAAACGTTAATCGATCGAACAGATCTGTTTATCAAAAAACCTGTGGTTCACCACAGGTTTTTTTTATGGGCTAACTAAATTTTTAGAGAAAGCGTCCTTGTAGGTAGTGAAAATAACGCTCTGCATTCAACGAATGCTTGGTCGATTTTTCGAGCAGTTCGCGGAACGGATAACGGCTTCCATGGTGATGGATCGCTTCTTTCAGCCAATGGCGGATCAGTTCAATATCGCCGGATAAGAGAGCTTTTTTGATGTTAAAAGTTTGGCTCATCGCAGCATACTGATCATGGGCATACATACAGCCTGTCAAATAGGTCGGAAAATAGCCGAAATTGCCGCATGCCCAATGAATATCTTGTAGACAGCCCTCTTTTTCAGTGGTGATGTCGAGGTCCAAGAGCTCTTTTTGATAATGTCGAAAGGTTTGGGGGAGGTCGTCAACTGAAAGGGTCCCCTCGATCAAAGCTTGTTCAATTTTTGTCCGGAAGATGATGTGCAGTGGATAGGTGAATTCGTCTGATTCGATCCGAATAGGTTGAGGGAAAATGGCGAAACGAGATTCAAGAAACTCTTCAAGAGTCAGAGGGCAATGTTTGAGGTGATGGCAGATACGGCCGTAAAGATAGGTGAGAAATTCTGTCGAGCCGCCGATGCAAGTTTCAAAGAGCTTTGATTGGCTTTCGTGAACGGTGAGTGAGAGAGCTTGATTCAGCGGATAGGGCTCCGAATGGGGGAGTTGCTGCTCATAAAGGGCATGGCCTAGTTCGTGCAGTGTCGAGTAGATCGCTTCGAAGAGATCCTCCGGATTGTAACGAGTGGAAATTCGGATGTCGACCGGTCCAATATCTGTGCAAAATGGATGGGTTGTTTCAGCGAGCAAAGCATTGGGAGCGATCAGTTGAACAAGCTCTTCACACACCTTTTTTTGCTCTGCAATCGGTGCAGGGAGTCGATGAGCTCTTTTTTTGGGAAAGCTTTTAGAGAGGATGACCTTTTTTAGTTGCTGTTCAAGGGGGTCAAAGAGGGTTTGAATTTGAGCATAAGTGAGATCAGGATCAAAAAAAGAGACGAGAGCATCGTAACGAGTCCCTCCCTTTTTCACAAGGTCGGCTACTTGCTGTTGCAGTTCAATCATCTTCTTCAAATCATCTCTAAATAATGAAAAATCATTCTTTTCACGAGCTTTTCTCCAAGATTCGATGGATAAAACAGTGTGTTTCGCAATCTCTTCGACAAGCTCTTTAGGGATCGATTTTTTCGCCACTTCCTCTTTCAAAAGTGCTTGATGGCGCATCGTTGTCGGGTCATGGGTCTCGGTGTCGATAAAATGACGAATTTTAGAATCGAGGATCTTTTCTTGAAATAACCCTTCCACAAAAGCCGACTGCTCGGAACGAAACAAAGAGGCATGAGCGGGCATTTGTGTCTCTTGATCCCAATGAAGAAGGGACGAGAGCGATTTAAGATAGATAATTTCTTTTAAATGAGTTTTGAGACTATGTGACATAAGCTTTTCACCAAAATATGAGATCCAAGATACAAGATTGAGGTTTTTGCGAGAACCATTAATGGAAGAAAATGTCGTTTAAAAGTAAATGTCATCTTTTCGATGAGGAGAGGAATGCAAAAAATCAGAAGAATCTGAAACGGTTTAGATGGGTCATGAAAAAGAATGTCTAAAGGAGAGATCGGTAAAATTTTTGGCTCTTTCAGCTCTTCTAAAGAGAGGTTTTTCCACTCTTTTTTTGCTACAAAGACAGGGTCATGCGGGTGAAAAATAGGCGTGTAAAAAATTTGCTTCTCTTTTGTGTAAAGATAAGCCTCCTTACAACTCGTTGTCCCGAAAATCACCTTCTCACCATGTTCTAAATCAAGAATCTGAATCGGGCGACTGGTCGTTTTTGTCGATCCGACGACTTGAGCGATTTGAATCTGATGCTCGTTTTCATCATCATAAAAAAGAAAAAATGCCGTCTCAAATAGAAATAAGAGCGCGCAAACATGAATGAGCGGCTTCAACAGTTTAAAACGACTGATCCCTTGGGTTAAAAAAGCGACGAGCTCAAAGCGCATTTGCAATATTGTGTAAGTGACACAAGCAGACATCAAAAGGGCAAGCGGCGCTAAGATATAGGTATTAGATAAGGTAATGCGCAGAATATGTTCCATGCATTCGGTAAAACAGAATCGATTATTTCCAACCATTTCGATATGCATCGCCAGGAAATTAATGGCGAATAAAATACAAATCAGCAGGTAGGATCCTAAAAAATTGCGCGCTATTTGGCGGAAAATGTAACGATAAGGGCTCATAGGAGCTCCGTTTTAAAGCGCCAGACAGTAAATGGAATCGGAATTAGGGGGATTAAAAGATAGGGAATCCAAAAAGGTTCATTTGATGCGCGCAAAGTAAGGTAGCAAAAAAAAGTAAAGACAGCGACGAAGATGCAAATGAGCAATTTTCCGTCCTGCACCCGCCGACTACGGCAGATTCCAAAGGCGGTCGTGAGCAGAAACAGTGTGCAGGGCAGAAGCGAGACCGAGATGCGTCTAGAGATCTCGTGGCGACTGATATTGGCAAGTAGCGGAAGGTGTTCCTCATAATTTTTCGGAAAATGAAAAGAGGTTGGGATTGTTTTCCCATCGATCTCCCCATTTTTCATTCGTGAAAAGAGAATGCCTTGATCTTGGTGGTAAAGTTGGGTGATTGTTTCGGCTCGATATCCCTTTTCAGGAGTCGGTTCAATGTTTTCCAACACAATGAGATCGAGATGTTGACTACCCTCCTTTAAAGCTCCAATTAAAAATGTTTGATCAGCAATAGTGGCTGCAATTGGATAGGATTTTCGTTGAAAATGTTTGGCAATAAGTGTCGGATTTTGGTAAATCGCGTCGAGAACCATTTTTTTTCCTAACAGTCGATACTTTGGGCATATGTCAGCATTCACAAAAAAAACGAACAAGGAGAGGTGGCCCCCAATAATGAGGGGGGGCAAGAGGAGTCTAAAGCGCTTTATCCCGAGTGTAGAAAGAGCGGTCCATTCCCCAAATTGGGAGAGTCTTTGGCTGATTAAATAGCCGCTGATGGCAGCCGATAGGGGACAGGCAATGGTGAAAAAATAGGGGATGTTAAAAAAGATAAATTTTCCCAAGAGTTCGATGGGAGCCCCTGAGTCAAGAAAAAAGATCAATTCTCGAAACCGAAAAAGAAATGAGAGGAGCGTCAAGAAAAAAGTATAAAAAAGGAAGGTAGGAACAAACGCCTTAAAATAAGTGCGCCAAAATACAGGCATAGGTTCACAGTATCGAAGATATCTGATATAATTGACAAGATGAGAGACTTCAATGAGATTATTCAGAGCCTAATGTTGCAAAAAAACAGCCCCATTTTGGTTGCGGTTTCATTTGGTCCTGACTCCATGGCGCTTCTTGATCGTCTTTACAGGAGGGGGTTTTTGAGCCTCCACGTAGCTCATGTCCATCATGGGCTACGGGTTGAATCAGATCAGGAAAAGGATGCCTTGGAACAATTTTGTCAAATGCGCGACCTCGTATTTCACTGTCATAGGCTTCAACTGGAAAAAGGGGTGATGAACCTTGAAGATCGACTGCGCAATGAGCGGCATCAGTTTTTTCAGCAAATTTATAAAAAAATCGGAGCGGAAGTTCTTTTTTTGGGACATCAAGCGGATGAGCAAGTGGAAACAGGACTGAAACGGATTTTTGAAGGGGCCTCTCACCTGGCACTTGGTGGCATGCAAATTGTTAAGGAAATTTACGGAATGCGTGTTTGCAGGCCGCAACTTTACGAGACCAAAGAGAGCCTTCTCCTCTATTTAGCAAAAGCGCAGGTTCCTTATGCAGTCGATGCTAGTAATGTTTCAGAAAAATTTTTACGGGGGAAGATGAGGGTCGCGATGGTCCCTTATCTGAAAGAAATATTTGGGAAAGAGCTTACTGCAAATTTGCTCCACCATATGGAAAAGATGGATGAATTGACCCACTATTTAGATAGACGGATCGCTTTTGTTATGGAGAAAGTGGTCGGGGGACCATATGGGATCTATGTGCCAAAAGAGGTTTTTCAGTCACTTGACCCATTTGAGCAAGATCATCTATTGCTCCGTTTAAAAGTAGCAAAACGGCACACACGCAAACGGATTTGTCTTCATTTAAAAAATGGAGACTTTGGGAAAAATGTAAAAGATGATATTGTCGACTGTTATATTGAGCAGGTTGGTCTCTTTTTTTTAGAACATGCTGTAAATCCAGAATTTTTTTTAGCAAATTGTGCAGAGGAGAAGGGGTGGCTTGCTTTTTGGCAAGGTAAAACGGGCTATCATTTACCGCAAAAAACAGAAAAATGGGTTCCTCTTTTGGAGATAAATGGGGTGCTGCGCAAAAAAGTGCAAAAAAAATATTCTGCGCAAAATACCCCGATTTTTTTACGGAAAAGTGTTTATGTTCTTGAGGATCAGGGAAAAGTTATTTATGAATTTTTAACTCTATGATATTCTAGGTAATCGCAGGATATTTTGTTGTTGAATCTTTATTGAATATGTTGCGATAGGTAAAGGTACATCAGGTGAAATACTTGAATTTTTTATATTTTAATTTCGGATCGTTACCATGAGTCAAGAAGGTAAAAAAGGATTCGGGGGTGGATTTTTCCTCCTCGTTCTTGGTGCCATATTTATGATGCTTACCCTGCAGAATCTTTCGGAGAAAAAGACAAATGCTGTTGCCTTTAATTATCAAGTGGAACACTTGGTGAATTTGGGGCTTTTGGATGCAGCTTACAGTTATAAGGTGCCCGAAAGCGATCATATGGTAACCTTTCGCGGTAAATTCAATGACACTCTTGACACGGCTTCGAAGGATCGTTACGGTTATTTAAAGCTTTTAAAAGCAGAAAATGACCTTTTTTTAACCTATAATCAAATTTCAGCAGACCTCGATAAGACGGCGCTTGATGTGCGCGAGGTTGCTACTCTTTTCTTAGGGTCAGCTGGGATCTATTTAGGGGAAAAAGGGTACGCTGTTGTGGGAAACCTCTATGACTATAAGGACGAATCTTTTGCTAGCAAATATCAGCGGACGAATGCGATTGTTGTCCGTTCTGCTCCACAAACAGAAGTAAAAGCTTTTAGTCAAATTGAATCTGCCTATATGGAAGGGGGAGCTTCTGAGAAATTGAAGGCGGATCTCGATATGATTGTGGATCTTCTTTTGTCTCAAAAAATGTCTATCTATCAAAAAGGGCTTCGATCAAGCTTGAAAGCGGCTAAGGCGATTCCGTTTAAAGAGGGGATCATCGCAGTTAAAGAGGTCATCGAGGAACTCAATAAAGAAGAGCAACAGCTTCGCCTTTTGCCGACTCGTGCCGTAAGAAATTACAAACATTTCCTAACAGAGTGGCGCTTGAATGTCCAAAATCTGCTTGAAACCCAAGAAAAATTGGACGCAAGTCGCCTTAAAATGAAGGATATGACCTGGTATTATAACAATGAAGCGGTTTCTACCGCTAAATTGGAAGCTAATGCTCGATCGAATCCAGATATGTATAACCGTTGGTTCGCTCAAGCGCGTGCTGAATGGGACGGATTTGAAGCTAATAGGGGTAGCAACTTTGTTGTTTACTCGCAGCAACGGAATGCGGTGCTCGATACCACCTTTAAAAGTGAAGAGCCGACCCCTGGTTATATCAGTTACCTATTCACCTTTATGCCGGTGTTGATCATTGCGGGTGTTCTTTATTTTATCTTCACAAGACAGATGAAAGGATCTGGTTCTGGTGCGATGTCTTTTGGAAAATCTCCAGCAAAGCTGATGACTCCTTCGATGGATAAAGTTACTTTTGCAGACGTTGCGGGAATCGATGAAGTGCGCGAAGAACTTGTAGAAGTTGTCGACTTTTTAAAAGAGTCTGCGAAATATGTGAAATTAGGGGCCAAAATTCCAAAAGGAGTTCTCCTTGTGGGGCCTCCAGGTACAGGAAAAACCCTTCTTGCTAAAGCTGTTGCAGGGGAAGCAAATTGTCCATTCTTTTCGATCTCAGGATCTGACTTTGTGGAGATGTTTGTCGGTGTTGGGGCCAGTCGGGTGCGCGACTTGTTTGATCAAGCTCGTAAAAGCGCTCCGTGTATTATTTTTATCGACGAAATCGATGCTGTGGGTCGTGCTAGGGGGGCTGGCTACGGTGGTGGTCATGACGAAAGAGAACAAACATTGAATCAGCTTCTGGTCGAGATGGATGGGATCAATCCGGCTTGTGGAATTATCTTGATCGCAGCGACCAATCGTCCTGATGTTTTAGATAAAGCATTGCTGCGTCCCGGTCGTATTGATCGTCAAGTCTACGTGAATCTTCCTGATCTAAAAGGGCGCATGGAAATTTTGAAAGTCCATGCTTCGAAATACAAATTGGATCCTTCTTGCGATTTAGAGGCGATCGCAAGGATGACAACAGGAAGTGCTGGCGCCCATCTTGCGAATATGATGAACGAGGCAGCCCTTGTAGCGGCTAAAAAAGAGCGTTCTGCGATCTTTCAAGCCGATCTTGAGTCGGCGGTCGATAAAATTCGTTTTGGAAAAGAGCGAAAATCGATGAAGTTCAGTGAAGAGGATGTCAGATCAACGGCTTACCATGAGGCTGGCCATGCAATTGTGGCTCTTTGTTTGAAAAATGCAGATCCTGTCGAGCGAGTCACTGTGATTCCACGTCAACAGTCGCTTGGACATACTGCATTTCGTCCCTCAAAAGACCGGACCGGTTTTTGGAAAAAAGAGGCAGTCGATCAAATCGCTGTCGCTATGGGTGGACAGGTTGCCGAAGAAATTTTCGTCCATGATATCTCTTCAGGGGCGCGTCAAGACATCAAGGTGGCTACAAATTTGGCCCGTGCGATGATTTGTGAGTGGGGGATGAGTGACCTTCTCGGAAAAGTTCTTTACGAAGAAACTTCGGCAGATCCTTATGCTATGACTCAAGATAAAGGGTTTTCTCAAGATACGGCCAAATTGATCGATCAAGAGGTAAAAAAATTGATTGACGATGGCTATAACAAAGCGAAAGAGCTCTTGCTTCAGCATCGGGAGAAGGTTGAGTTAATGACTCAGGCACTGATTAAGTATGAGACAATCGATAATCACGACGTGATTCAAATCATGGAAGGAAAATTCAATTTCGATGAGAAGGAAGGGCGGATTAAGACGGAGCTTGAGGCGATTGAGCAGGGCCGGGGTGTTGCTCCGATTGAGTTAAAGAGCTTTAATGTGGATGAGAATCCTGCGTAGGTAGATAGATTTTAAGGTTGAGAATTAGGCTCCATCTCGCGGCGCTTGAATCAAAAAACAGGGGGGTGGAACGTATGCCTATACAGTTTCCACCCCCCTTGGTTTTCGATTATGCTTTGCGATATGAAGCCTTGGTTGACCTTCGGCTAACGGCCTGACGGCCGAAATTTACAGAGTGGGGTCTTGGTTAAAAATGGTGGTTGCGCTGGAAGGGAGCACTGTGGCATAATGGGAGTTCGAAATTGAATATTAACACTGCAGGATCGACTTATGACAAGTCACAAGACCGAAGTTACCGTTGGGAAAACACATATAATTTTTGAAACAGGCAAGATGGCAAGACTGGCAAACGGCTCCGTCTTGGTGCGCGTAGGCGACTCAGCTATTTTAGCGACCGCTTGTATGGCACCAACGGCGAACGCGGATGCTGGATTTTTTCCTCTACGAGTAGACTATACTGAGCGATTTTCTTCTGTTGGAAGAACTTTGTCTGGTTACATCAAAAGAGAAGGACGTCCTACAGCAACGGAAACCATTGTCTGCCGATTAATTGATCGCCCACTGCGTCCGATGTTTCCAGAAGGGTTCATGAATGAAGTGCAACTGTATGCGCAAGTTCTCTCTTTTGATGTGGAAAATCAACTTGAGCCCCACGCGATCAATGCGGTGAGTGCTGCCTTGCAAATTTCTGATATCCCATCAGGTAAAACCGTTGCAGCAGTCCGAGTCGGATATGTGAATGAGACATTTGTGATCAACCCAACGATCCATGAACAAGAAAAATCAAAGTTGAATCTTGTTTTGGCTGGAACGCATGAGGCGATCTTGATGATTGAAGGGGGAGCCCACTTCTTAAGCGAAGAGATTATTCTTCAAGCGATTGAGAAGGGACATCACGAAATCCAAAAGATCACGAAAGCAATCGACCAATTAGTGGAAAGCTGCGGAAAGAAAAAAGTTGATTTTGTCAACTTGGCCCCATCACATAAATTGATCGAAGGGATCGAATCTGCGTTTGGAGCTGAGCTGAAAGAGGCATTATTTACTCACGCAAAAGCAGCTAGACATGCAGCATTAGAAGCGGTTCAAGCGGCGATTGTTGCAGAGTATACTCCGAAATTTGAAGAATTAGGATTGACTCCAAATCGTTTGAATGCAGCGATCAAGACAGCTAAATCGAATATCTTAAGAAAAATTGCTTTGGACACGAACAAGAGAATCGACGGCCGTGCCTTAGATCAAGTTCGTCCTATCTCGATCGAGCTTGGAATGTTTAACCGTACGCACGGAAGCGCTCTTTTTACTCGTGGAGAGACACAAGCTCTTTGTATCGCAACTCTTGGTTCGACCATCTCGATGCAGAAAACTGAATCTCTTTACGGAGATCAAGTTGAGCGTTGTTACTTGCAATATTCATTTCCTCCTTTTAGCGTTGGAGAAGTGGGCCGTATGGGTTCACCGGGCCGTCGTGAAGTGGGACATGGAAAACTTGCAGAGAGAGCGATTCTTGAAATTCTTCCTACCCAAGAAAAATTCCCGTATTCTATCCGTATTGAGTCAAACATTCTTGAATCAAACGGTTCTTCTTCACAAGCATCTGTTTGCGGAGGCTGCTTAGCTCTCCTTGACGCTGGTGTTCCATTGAAAGAGCTCGTTTCGGGAATCGCAATGGGATTGATCTTAGAGAAAAATCGTTATGTCATTTTGACCGATATTCTTGGGTCAGAAGATGATCTTGGTGATATGGACTTTAAGGTTGCAGGGGGCGCCTCAGGGATCACCGCATTCCAAATGGATATCAAGGTTGAAGGAATCACGATTGCGATCATGAAAGAAGCTTTAGCTCGTTCTAAAGAGGGGCGTATGCATATCCTCGAAGAAATGAAGAAAAACGTTCCTGTAAAACAAAAAGATCTTTCTCGTTTTGCTCCACGCCTTGTGAATATTAAAATTCGTCCGAATCAAATCGGCACATTGATTGGTCCTGGTGGAAAACAAATTCGTGTGATCCAAGCATTGGGTGTGACTGTTGATGTAACTGACGACGGAATGGTAACAATCAGTGGAACGGACGCTGCAGCTGTAGAAAAAGCACACAAAATGGTTTCAGATATCGTAGCTGAAGTAGAAGTGGGCAAAACGTATACGGGTGAAGTCGTCTCTATTGTTCCATTTGGCGCGTTCATAGCGCTTCCTGGACAAAAAGAGGGACTCCTTCATGTTTCTGAAATCGCTCATGAGCGAGTCAACAACGTGGAAGATTATCTGAAAGAAAAACAGGTTGTTGAAGTCAAGGTTCTTGAAATCAATGATCGTGGTCAAATCCGTCTTTCTCGTAAAGCCTTGCTTCCTAAAGAAGCTCGCGTCTAAATAGAAAAACTTTAGCATTTGCAAAAGCAAAAGGTCCCGATACACGGGACCTTTTGCTTTATAAAACTATTTAAAAGGTCAATCGTCAGCAATAGCTGTTATTGTTTTAATGGTGTAGGCAGTGAGCTCTCTATCTAAATAATTTTCTATCTTTTTTAACAGTGTCAAATCTTTCTTTGCTATTTGATTCGTCGGGAAAGAAAAAAATGCTTTCAGCTGATTTTATGGTATCTAGAAAATCTAATGTAGCTTGAGCGTGTTTTATCCCATGAGAAAGAGCTTCTTCGCCAGGATATGTTTCAAAGTTTGCTAAGATGGTTTCAGCAATTTTAGCGATTAAAACTGTTATCTCTCTCGATTCTTTGCTATAATGAACTATTGACAATTGCGATTTTATTTTCGTGAAAATATCATTTAGATTTGTAAGTTGAGCGATCCGCTCATTATGTTGTGTAGAATTTATAGATGGAAATAATGACATCTTTATTTTTGTCCCATTGTGAAAAATTGGCCAAAAATTTAAAGGTTTTTGGTTAAAAATGCTATCTTTTTATCAGGCTTTCCTCTGAGGAAGTCTTAATAAAATGACGATGCTTATCCGAGTTGAATGCGACCGAGGGGTTGAATTCGGATCTCAGGAATAATCTCGTGGGTCGAGACAACCGCAAGGTCAGGAAATTCTCCTTCAACAAGCTTGCGTACATAACGGCGGATGTGCATCGCTGTTAAAATAACAGGCTGCTGGCCTCCTGGCGGCGGAGCCACATAGGTAGAACGGATTGCTTGCAAGATTAACTGGGTTGAATCGGGATCGAGAGTGAGGTATGTACCACCAGAGGTTTGTTTGATCGCTCCGTTGATAATCTCTTCAATTTCTGGGTCCAACATGTAGACCGCAAGCGTTGTTTGTCCTTGAGAGTACTTGTAACTGATGTAACGCTTTAAAGAAGAGCGGACATATTCAGTTAACATCACTGTATCTTTTTCCATCTGTGACCATTCAGAAAGTGCTTCAAGGATGGTACGGAGATCTTTGATTGAAATTTGTTCTTGAATGAGCCGTTTAAAAATCTCGGTTAGTTTTTGTAACGGAACTAAACGGGTAACCTCTTTAGCAAGATCTGGGAATGACTTTTCAATAAATTCAAGGATGGAACGAACCTCTTGAATTCCAAGAAACTCAGACGCATTTTTTTTGTAAAAGTAGGAGAGATGCAAAATCATCACATCGAGCGAATCCCAGAATTTGATCCCTGCTTTCTTTAAAATTTCAATGTACTTATTCTCTACCCAATACGAATTTTGATTCAAAATACTTTTGAATGTTGTGTAAGGGATATTGTACCGTTTCAAATTTTCCGCAGATTCATTCGTAAGGACCTTGCCGTCAATGAGCATCCCTTTTTCCATCGGAACTTCATTGAGGTAGATCATGTACTCATCATCTTGCAGGTTGGGGGCGTTTGTCCGGACGTGAACCCCTGGAAAGCGGACCCCAAGATCTGCATAAAGGGCTGCACGCATTTTAGGAACCATCAGTTCAACGAAGTCTGCGCCTTTGCGCTCTTTCATCAATTGGGTCCCATATTTTCCGACCTCAAGAATCACCGGAAGAGTGAGAGCAAATTGGGTAGTTCCCCCTTTGATGAGTGAATGGTCTTCGCTCCCTTCAATCGCCATAGAAGAGCCATCGGCTGAACGGACTACACTGCGCGATTTTCGTTCATCCCACCATTTTTTTCCACCGATAGCACCAATGACACCTGAGATAGGGATGAATACGTAACTTGGAAAAGCAGGGACGAGTGCTAGCAATAAAAGGACAGCAGAGCTTAATAAAAGAGCATGCGGGTTTGCAAGCACTTGTGAGGAGATGTCTCCTCCCAAGTTGGCATCAGGTTTGTCCGATGAAACGCGTGTTGTGATAATACCGGCAGTCAAAGAGATCAAAAGAGAGGGAACTTGAGATACTAGGCCGCCTCCAATCGATAGAAGGGAGTAGGTTTTCGCGGCTACCATCCAGCTCATGTTGTGAACTGCAACCCCGATCACCAAACCACCGATGATGTTGATCATTGCAATCACGATACCGGCGATTACGTCCCCTTTGACGAACTTCATCGCTCCATCCATCGCTCCATAGAGCTGACTCTCTTTAGCAAGAGATAAGCGCAATTCGCGTGCTTGATTGGCATCAATCATACCGCTACGCATGTCGGCGTCGATACTCATCTGTTTACCGGGCATCGCATCCAATGTAAAACGGGCAGCGACCTCGGCCACACGTTCCGCACCTTTCGTTACAACGATAAACTGCACGATTGTGATGATTAAGAAAATCACACCTCCAACAATGAAGTTGCCTCCGACAACCATATTGCCGAATCCATAAATAATGTGTCCAGCATTGGCGTGGAGCAAGATTTGTCGAGTGGCAGAAATTTCAATTCCGAGACGAAACAGTGTTGTAATCAACAAGATCGAGGGGAAAGAGGAGATGCTGGTTGCTTTTGAGATGTACATCGAAACCATGAGCAACAAGATTGAAACACTCAAGTTGATGGCAATAAACACGTCGAGCCCTTCAGGAGGAATCGGAATGATGATCATCATGAAAATCACGACAACGAAAAGGGCAAGCATCATGTCAGTTGATTGACTGATAAGGCGTAGCATCGATTGGCTTCCTAAGGAAGCGCTCATTTTAGAAAGAAAAGTTTTCATTTAAAAATATTAACGTTATAGTCTTTTTCTGGTTTTTTCAAGCTGTTTACCCATTTCAATATTGCAGCGACCGCTTCGTAGGTATTTTCGGGAATTGCTTCCCCAATATAGCCCGTTGCGTAAAGTTGCTGCGCTAAATCGATATTTCGCATGATTGGGATTTCATGTTCAACAGCTATCTTTAATATTTCTTCTGCAACTAGGTCTGCACCCATTGTTGCAATTAAGGGGACATTTTTTTCAACAGCATCATATTCAATGGCAATCGCTATGTGTGTTGGATTGGAGATCACAGCACGTGCACGTCTTGTTGCAGAAGGTCCTTCAGAGTAGGCGATTTCGCGCGCAATTTGACGTCTGCGCCCCTTGATATGAGGATCTCCTTCGGTATCTTTATACTCTTGCTTCACTTCGTACTTTTCCATTTTCATCTCTTTGGCGAAGTTCATCTTTTGAAACACCAAATCCAAGACCGCGATTGCGATAAAGAAAAGTCCTACTCGAAACACCACCTTATATAAAAAATCTGCAAAAACCATTACCGCTCCCATGATCGGCATATGGATTGTGGAGACAATTTCGGTCAGGCTGTTGTTAATGACTGAGTAAATGAGAAAGCAGGCCCCCGTAATTTTAAAGAGCGATTTACACAGTTCAAAGAGTGTTTTCATCTTAAAAATATTTTTCAGGTTTGTGACTGGATTTAATTTTTTTAAGTCAGGTTTAAACACCTCTACAGAAAACACGGGTCCGATCAATAAAAAGTTGATCATTACTCCTGTTGATACGACCACACCTAAAATGGGTAAAGAGATTTGCATGATTGTCGTTACAGCAGCCATTAAAAAAGGGCCGCTAGCGTTTTGTAAATCAAGTCCCGCATTAATCCCATGAAAAAGTTGAAGGGTAAAAGCTACCAACGTTTCGTAAATTGAACGGGCAGAATACAAAATGGTGAAGATAGAAACGATGAACGTAAAAGCCGACGGGAAGTCTTGCGACTTGGCAACTTGTCCCTTCTTACGTGCATCGCGAAGCTTCTTCGGCGTTGCCTTTTCACTCTTTTCAGCCATTCCTTTCATTATAAAAGAAACGAGGGATATTATGATAGAGTCAATCTATAGGGGAATGCCTTAAAATCCCAATCCAGAGGTTTTTTATTTGATTAAATTTATGGGATTATCAAGGGGCGAACCCCTTGATTGGGGGTTAAGGGGGCAAAGCCCCCTTATTAGACCTCTTTCGAAACTCCATTTGCCTGTTAAAATTGCTCTTTTGGGCATCTTTTTCACCAACTTTTTCGACCATGTCTATGGACATGTGCTCAAAATTTGATGGAAAATCTGCCTCAAAATCCTCAATTTTTTCCAGAAAAGCGAGTTTCGAAAGCAGTCTATTCACTACCCGTGGAAGAAAAGAATGACGTCGCCATCTTTTACCGGATAGGTTTTTCCCTCAGTGCGAGCAAGACCTCGTTCTTTAGCGATAACGCGCGATGTGCAGGCGACGAAATCGTCGTAGCCAATCACTTCGGCACGGATGAACTTGGTCTCGAGATCCGAGTGGATTTCGCCCGCCGCTTGAGGAGCAAGAGTCCCTTTACGAATGGTCCAGGCGCGCGCCTCGATCTCTCCAACGGTGAAATAGGTAGCAAGACCTAAAAGGTCAAAGCTTTTGCGGATGATGCGAGCAAGACCTGATTCAGAAAGGCCACACATCTCAAGGAAATCTTTGGCCTCGTCGCCTGAAAGTTGGGAGAGTTCTTCTTCGAGCTTGGCCGATACGGTGACGCAGGCAGCACTTTCGTGCTTGGCGAGGGCCTCGAGCGCTTGAATATAGGGGTTATTGCCATTTTGAATATCATCTTCGCTGACATTCCCGACATAAAGTACCGGTTTTGCGGTGAGAAAGTTGTACTCCTTCACGCTTTTGGCCTCGTCAGGGGTGAGGGGTAAAGAACGTAGCGGCATCCCCGCTTCGAGGTGCTGCAGCATCCGCTTAAGAGTTGCTAATGTTTGCTCTTTGTCCTTGTTGGTTCGGACGAGTTTTTCAAGCTTCGGTACAATAGAAATGAGGGAGTCGAGGTCGGAAAGGACGAGTTCAAGGTTGATGATTTCGGCATCATCTTTAGGGCTGACTCGACCTTCGACATGAATGATGTCTTGGCTGTCAAAACAACGGACACAATGAAGAATCATGTCACAGTCGCGAATGTTGGTCAAAAATTTGTTGCCGAGTCCTTGTCCTTCAGAGGCTCCTTTGACAAGGCCTGCGATGTCGACGAAGGTGATAGTTGCGTGGATACGACGATTGCTTTTAGAGAGTTCTTCAAGAACATGAAGCCGTTCATCAGGAAGTTCTACGAGAGCTTCATTCGGCTCAATCGTACAAAACGGGTAGTTGGCAATTTCGGCTCGGTTGCGAGTGATAGCAGAAAAAAGAGTAGATTTGCCGACGTTAGGGAGACCGACGATAGCGACTTTTAAGTTCATAGAAGACCTTATTACAGTTGTTGCAGATGATTTTCGTAGCAGAATTCGGGGGAAGTTAATGTCTCGATATCAAGACACTCGTCGATTTTAAAACGACCAGAGCGGACCCGAGTGAGTGTTTTTACATGGCCGAAACAACCGAGCTGAATGCCAAGGTCGTGGGCGATGGAGCGAATATAAGTTCCTTTGGAGCAACGGACGAAGAGGGTGAGTTCAGGATAATTGTAGCGGACAAGATGTGTGTGCAATGTGACTTTTTGAGCTTTCCGTTCTACCTCAACCCCTTTGCGAGCAAGCTCATAAAGACGTTTTCCATCGAGTTTTTTGGCAGAAAACATAGGAGGTGTTTGTTCGCATTCTCCTTGAAAATGGGTGAGTGCCTCTTCGACTTGTTTGAGTGTCGGAGTTTGATCTGCATCCAGCTGTGATTGGTTGACAACGTCGCCTTCTAAGTCGTAGGTTGTGGTCGATGCACCCAATTGCACTGTCACTTCGTATTCTTTGTCGTCGTTGAGGAAAAAATCTGATTTTGTCGTATAAGTTTTGCCGATCAGCATCACCATGACGCCAGTCGCTAAAGGATCAAGAGTGCCGGCATGACCAATTTTTTGGATGCCGGTAAGCTTGCGCAAAAGATAAACAAGATAAAAGGAGGACTTGTTTAACGGTTTGTTGACCAACAAAATCCCATGGGAGTTATTCTTGAGGCTCATCTTGCAGAGTCTCTTTGCGTTGTTGTTGAATTTTATTAAAGACAGTTTCTAGGCGAAACATCTCATCGTATTCGTTGTCATAAACAAAACGAAGTTCAGGAAAAAATCGTAGGCACACCTCTTTCGAGCCTTTAACGGCGATGAAACCGCTCGCTTGGTTGAGGGCGTGAAGCGTTTTTTCGATCTGTTCCTTCGTTCCATTTGTCACCGTGAAGTAGACTTTAGCAAAGTGGATGTCGCTAGAACAATCCACTTTGGTAATGGTGAGCAAGGGTGCGATGTCAGTGTTCTTGACCTCTTTGCGGATCACCTCGGTGATCACTTCTTTGAGTAAAGAATTCACTCGCTGTATTCTTCTCGTTGTCATCTTATAGCTCCTGCGCTATATAGGTGACTTCGTAAGTTTTGATAACATCGCCCACTTCAACTAGGTCGTATCCTTTAAGAAGAATACCACATTCGTGTCCTTTGGATACCTCTTTAACATCTTCTTTCACCCGTTTTAATGAAGAGATATCACCTTCGAAGATGATCTCACCATTACGGAAAACTTTAGCGATATGGCTTCTTTTTACAGTGCCGCTTGTTACCATACAACCAGCGATTACACCGAGGTGAGACGCTCTAAAGATGGCACGCACTTCTACTTCAGCCATTTCAGTTTCAAGGCGAGTTTTGTCAAGAAGTTGTGTCATCATTGCCCGTGCATCATCGACAAGGTGGTAGATCACATCATGTAGATGGATTTGGATCTTGTGAGTGCGGGTAAAGTTTTCGATGCTTTTGTCGGTTTTGGTGTGGAATCCAAAGATCACTGCATGAGAAGTCATCGCCATTTCAGCATCGGTTAAGGTGATCATTCCAAGCCCTTCAGCAACGAATTGGATCAGCACTTTGTCCGTTTTGATTTTCATCAACGAATCTTTGATCGCCTCAAGAGATCCTTGAACGTCTGCTTTTACAATCACGTTAAAGATTTTTTTCTCGTGACGCGCTGCATTCTGTTGCAACATAGAACCGAGGTTAAACGACTGCTTGCGCAATCTTGTTTTTGTCGATTCGGCACTTCTTTGTTCACAGATTTTACGTGCTTCTTTTTCGCTTTTTACGACGATGAACTCACTTCCAGAAGAAGGGATGTCTGACAGACCAGTGACTCTCACGGCGTGAGAAGGGCCAGCTGTCTTCAATGATTTACCAAACTCATCTTGCATCGTTTTTACCCGAGCATAAACCTCGCCGAATACCAATGCATCAGAGAGACGTAAGGTTCCGTTTTGGATCAATAAGGTCGCAGAAGGCCCAAGCCCTTTCACAATCTCAGATTCAAGGACAGTTCCCCGTGCTCGACAGTGTGGATCTGCCTTGAGTTCGAGAACTTCTGACTGTAAGCCTAAAAGCTCCATAAGCTCAGAAATTCCAGCACCCGTTAGGGCAGAGCAATTCACTGTTGGAACGGTGCCGCCCCATGCTTCAGGAAGCAATTCATGATCAGCCATTTGACGATAGACTTTTTCAGGATCAAATCCCTCTTTATCCATCTTGTTCAAGGCAAAGATCATAGGCAATTTAGCTTCTTTTGCGATCCGAACAGCCTCTTCAGTTTGCATTTTGAACCCTTCGTCTCCTGCAACCACAAGAACGACGATGTCAGTTACACTAGCACCGCGAGAGCGGATGGTAGTGAACGCTTCGTGACCTGGGGTATCCAATACAGTGATGTCCCCGTTTGGTGTATGGCAACTAAAGGCTCCGATATGTTGCGTAATGGCACCGGCTTCTTTAGAAGCGAGGTTGCTGTTTCGTAAGGCATCGATCAAACTCGTTTTTCCGTGATCGACGTGACCCATAAAAGTAACAACCGGAGGTCTAGTGATCAGTTTACTTGGGTCAGTGAGAGCGATCTCTTCGATAACCGACTTGTCGGTGATGTCCATCCGATCTTTTTTGGTGGTATCGATTGTGATATCACAACCAAAGTCAGCACCGAGCAATTGAATCACAACTTCATCATCAAGAAGGTCGTTGAGCATGCATTTAATCCCTTGGCCCAATAATCTCGCGATCAATTCGCCCGCTTTTAACTTCATTTCTGAAGCTAAATCTTTTACGGAGATTGGCAGTGCAACCGCAATTGCTTTTGGACGCATGACCTCTTCTTGTTGTTGAGATCTATGAGACTTAGAGCTGTATCGACGTCTTTGGAAGCCTTCATCTGCATCGCGAAGACCGTGACGATCACGGCTATCGAATGATTTAGAAGGACCGTTTAATGTGCGCTTCTTTTTTTCATCGTCTCTAGAGAGGCCCGGTTTTGGTTTAGGGGCTACAGAGCGACGGTTCGTCGTTTCTCCAGCGGCTGGAAAAGCACCGCCACCTTGTCCAAAGGGGGGACGTTGTCCTGCGCCAAAGGTTGGACGGGGGCTGTAAGGACGGCTTGTGCCATCTCTTGGAGGATATGTCCGCGGAGCATTTGGGTCTCTTGGAGTGTAAGGTCTACGCTCACCGCCATCTCTTGGTTGATATGTGCGTGGAGCATTCGGATCTCTTGGAGTGTAAGGTCTACGCTCGCCACCTTCTCTTGGTTGATATGTGCGTGGAGGAGCATTCGGGTCTCTTGGCGGGTAGTTGCGCGGTGCGTTCGGATCCCTTGGAGTGTAGGGTCTACGCTCACCACCTTCTCTCGGTTGATACGTACGTGGAGGGGCGTTCGGGTCCCTTGGCGGGTAGTTACGTGGCGCGTTTGGATCTCTTGGAGTGTAAGGTCTACGTTCACCACCTTCCCTTGGCGGGTAGTTGCGTGGAGCATTCGGATCTCTTGGGGTATAAGGAGGACGTTCGCCCCGTTCATTCCCTTCTCTTGGAGTGTGGGGTCTACGTTCGCCACCTTCTCTTGGAGGGTAGTTGCGCGGAGCATTCGGATCTCTTGGGGTGTAAGGCGGGCGTTCGCTCCGTTCACTTCCTTCGCGAGGAGGGTAAGAGCGTCTTTCATTGCCTAAAGTTTCAGAAGGCTTAGAGTTTTCAGCTCGGTAAACAGATCGTCGTTCAGTGGAGGAAAAATCGCTCGGAGCCTGTCTTGGTTCTGCACGCCCTGACACTTTCGTTCTTTCTTGAAAAGAAGAGTTGGATTGTGTTTTGGTGTCATTTGAAAAAGAGGTAGGACGATCGAAGCTTATGCTTTTCGGTTGAAATCCGGTACGTTGAGTCTGGCCTGGAGAAAATGAGGTGCGTGACGAATGTTCTGAGCGAGGTGGGCGAGCAGAATGTTCTGAGCGCGCTGGTCGATCTGCATGAGCAGCAGAGCGGGCTGGATGTTCTGAACGAGCGGGGCGTTCTGTATAAGGGGTTGTAGGGCGTTCTGTGTGAGGAGAGCGTTCGGTTGTATGAGGACGCTCTAGAGTTTCAAATGATTTAGACACGGATTGTTGGGCTTCTTGGGCACGAGGTTTAGCAAAGGAGGCTAGCGCCTCTTCTTTGGAGTTTTCAATAGAAAAATCATCTTTAAAGATGCTTTTTTCGAGCTTAGAGATTTTGTCCAACGCGGGCGCTGGTCGATCTTCTTTCGCTGGTTCTTCTTTTACAGGTCGAGCTCTTTTTGGTTTTGGCGCCGTTTCACTGGAGCTTGCAGTTGAAGTTGATTCAGATGAATCACCCTCTACGCCAGCGGGTTTTTTCGCGCGCGTCGTCTTTTTAGCGGCAACCTTTTTAGGTGTAGGGCTTTCAGTTTCGACAACTGGTTTATCAATTGATTTGTCAACTGTTTTTGTAGATTCATGGTCTACACTCGCCGCCTCATCGGACACGTCTTTTTTTTGACGGATTCCTTTGAGGACTTGACTGAGTTGACTGTTCTTTACATTGATCTTTAGATTCTTAGCCAATCGAACTTCCTACGTGCTTGCGAATGCGGTCAATCGTGTCTTCAACGATTTCAATGCTCAAGCCTGTTTCGCGAGAGATCTCGGCAGCATTCTTTTGTAAAACTTTTCTTAATGTGTCCATCCCGTTTTGGATGTATGCATCGATGACCAACTGATTGATGCCAGTTAAGTCAGATAGTGGAGAATCTAAGATAGGGTCGTCGGAGAGAGCTAAACGTCGTTGCTCTTCAAACGCTCCTTTTTCAAATTCAGATTCTTTAAAAATTTCGACTCTTCTTTCGAGAAGGTCGGCGGTGAGACGGGCATTAGCTCCACGTCTTCCGAGTGCGGAAGGATACGACTCATCGGCCACAACGATCACATAATCGCCCTCATCGGTCTCATCAATACGACGGATGTCGCTTGGAGAAAGGGCGTTTTTGATCAATTGGATCGGATTATCGCTCCAAGGGAATAGGTCAACTTTTTCAGTTCCAAGTTCTCTCAGCACGTTTTTAATACGACTTCCACGAACACCAACGCAAGCCCCAACAGGGTCTAGTTTGATATCGTTAGAACTGAGGGCAATCTTGGTTCTAAAGCCAGGATCGCGGACAATCTTGCGGATTTGGATCACTCCTTCTGCAAGTTCTGGAATCTCTTGTTGCATCAAAGCGACGATGAAATCGGGGTGGCTGCGTGATAAAATCACCTCAGCGCCCCCATTTTCGTTGTCTTGTACTTCAAAAAGAAGGGCTAAAACTTTATCGCCGATCGCATATGTTTCCCCTTTAGGGTAAAAACGGGTCGGCAATAGGGCTTCAACCTTGCCTAGATCGACAATCAATGTTCCACCTTTAGAGATGCGGCGAATTGGGCCTGAAACAAGCTCGCCAGCTCTATGACGAAATTCTTCATAGATCACCTCTTTTTCAGCTCCACGGAGCTTTTGAGAGATGATTTGGCGTGCTGTCTGTGCTGCAATCCGTCCGAAATCTTCAGGGGTGACCTCGATGTCAATCCAGTCACCTAATTTAATTTTCGGATCGAGAGCTTGAGCCTCTTTGAGGAGGATCTCCTCTTCTGGGTACTCCACCTCGCTGACCACTTCTTTGTGGGCAACGGCTAGAATAGCACCCGTTTTGGGATTGACTTCGACTTCGACGTTATTCACGCCTTTGTTTTTCTTGCGTGCTGCAAGGGTCAGGGATTCTTCAATCGCCTGAATGATTACATCACGTTTGATCCCTTTTTCTCTTTCGAGATACTCAAATATGGCAATAAGCTCTTTATTCATCCGGTTGCCTTAAATTATACTTTTTTTCGATCAAGAACAATCGCATCACGGCTTGATTTATTCGATCCAAGTTCATGCTCTTTGATAGAAAGAGAAATCTTCTTGTGTTCACGATCGATTTTGATCACTTTGGCTTCTACGTCAGAACCGACTTTGACCACGTCTTCAATTTTATTGAAAGGACGGTCAGAGAGTTCAGAAACGTGAACGAGACCTTCGATTCCGTTCGCCAATTCTAAAAAGGCTCCGAAAGCTGCAATCTTGATCACTTTTCCACGAACAACGCTTCCTACAGGCATTGTATCTTCGATAGACTGCCATGGATTGTCTGTAAGTTGTTTCACGCCAAGAGTGATTTTTTTGCTTTCTTTGTCTACTGAAAGGATCACCGCTTCAACATAGTCACCTTTTTTGAGGACTTCTGATGGGTGGGAAACTTTCTTGATCCAGCTAAGGTCAGAGATGTGAATCAATCCGTCTACACCAGGCTCGAGTTCAACAAACGCGCCGTAGTTAGTGAGGTTGCGGATTTCTACTTTAACCGATTTGCCCATTTGGTAACGATCGTCGACGTTATCCCAAGGATTATCAGCTGTTTGTTTGATACCTAAAGAGATTTTTCCTTCTTCTTTTTGGATAGAAAGAACAATCGCTTCTACTTCGTCGCCACGATTGACAACTTGGCTAGGATCTGTAACATTTTTTGTCCAAGACATTTCAGAAACATGGATCAACCCTTCGATGCCAGGCTCGAGCTCGATGAATGCACCGTAAGGAACGAGGTTAACAATCTTACCGTGAACACGTGTTCCGATAGGATATTTTGCTTCGATTTCATCCCAAGGATTGTGGTCTTTTTGTTTGAGTCCTAAAGCAACACGTCCTTTATCTTTGTCGACACTGAGGATCATAACCTCAATCTCGTCGCCGAGTTGTACGAGTTCTGATGGGTGACGTACACGTTTCCATGCCATGTCTGTGATGTGTAGAAGACCGTCGATTCCGTCGAGATCCAAGAATGCACCGAAATCAGTGATGTTCTTGACCACACCCATGCGAATGTCGCCTGGTTGGATGTCGTCGAGCATCTCTGCTTTCTTAGAAACACGCTCGTCTTCGATGATTTCACGACGAGAAACAACAATGTTCTTTCTGTCGATATTGATTTTTAGAATTTTCACTTCGAAAACTTTGTCAAGGAATTCATCTACAGTTTTGATGCGCTTGTTGTCGATTTGTGAGCCGGGGAGGAATGCCTCAACGCCGATGTCAACCATCAAGCCGCCTTTAACTTTACGGGTAACTTTCCCTTTAACAATAGAGCCTTCAATACAATGGTTGACGATGTATTCCCAACGACGTTGCTTGATTGCTTTTTCTCTGGAAACAACAACTTGACCGTTTTCGCCTTCAGTTTGATCTAAAAGAACTTCGATTTCGCCATCAATGATGATTTCACTTGGATCTTCGAATTCAGCTAAAGGAATCAATCCCTCTGATTTAAGACCTACGTCAACGATAACAAAATCTTTAGTTACTAGGACGATACGTCCTTTTAGAATTTGTCCTGGCACCATTGAGCTGACAGCTGTAGTGTCGCCGCTATTGGTTCCTTTGACAAAGTTGGTGAAAAGTTCATGATCGGTTGTGCTGAAGTTTTCCTCGTCAAGAATTTTGCTCTCGTCTTGGATCCAAGCACGGTGTTGTTTTGTGGACATGTTAAAGGGTTCTCCTAGAGTTTTTACGTTTTGTTGACAAGTCTATCAAGAGAGTGTAATAAAAATCAACACTTTTGCTACCCTATTTCCATATGTCGAGTCAAAGAATCATTCTAAAGTTTGGGGGTAAGTCGCTGGCAACAGTCGAGGAGATCCATAAAGTTAAACAAATTATTTTAGAATACACGAAAAAACAATGTGAAATTGTCGTTGTCGTAAGTGCCATGGGCTCGACAACCGATACTTTAATCCATCTCGCTCACCAGGTAGCTGCAGTTCCAGACAAGCGAGAGTTGGACATGCTCCTCTCGGTTGGTGAGCGCATTAGTATGACACTTTTAACTATGGCGCTTCTCGATGCAGGAGCGGATGCTGTCTCTTTTACCGGTAGTCAATCGACAATTTTAACCACTAACGAGTTTACAGATGCTAAAATCGTAGACATTCGTCCTCAAAGAATTTTAGAGGCGCTCTCTCAGAAGAAAATTGTTGTCATCGCAGGATTTCAAGGAGTTTCTTTAGAGAAAGAGGTGACAACTCTAGGGCGAGGCGGCTCTGACCTTACAGCGGTCGCTTTAGCTGCAGCCCTTGAGGTCGATCGCGTTATATTCTATAAGGACGTTGAGGGGCTCTACGATAAAAATCCGCACCTTCACGAGGGAGCGACATTAATTGAGAGGCTTAATTACGTTGAAGCCATGCAAATTTTAAAAGAAGAGAGGCGCCCGCTCATTCATTTACGTGCACTTGAGTGGGCCGAAGCGCATCGCGTCCCTCTCCATATCCAAACTTTTCAAAAGAATGTTGGTACCATTATTTCTTTTTAAGCGCCTTTTCAAATCTGGAAAAACGTTTTTTAAACAAGCTTGTTTCAAAAAATAACTGAAAAGTGCTATATGTGACCAAAATGGGTAAATCACTAGATCTGTATCGTTCAACAAAACAGCGGATCATGCAACAAATTTTTGCCAATTGCGAGGATGCCAGACAGCTTCAAGAGCTTCCCTTGTTTTTTGTAGAACGTGCCGTAGAGCATCCTCTTGGTGTGAGCATCTATTTTTTAGCCAAAGAGAAAGAGGGGCTTGCCCACTATTTTTTTACACAATGTTCCACCGCGCTGATCCCATCAACAATGACTCCGCTAGAACGGTTTTTCGCTTCCAATCTTCGACTTGAAGGATTTGATCATCAAGTCACTTTGATTGAAGCATACGTTGTTTTTCGATCCGAAGAGGAGTTTGTTCAATTTAACGAACATCTTGATCGATTCATGTTTGAGGTCCGCCGCGGTTGTGAGCGAGATGATGTGATTGAACGGACTTTCGAAAGACGTCGCGGTGGTTTTTTGCAGCTGCAAGAGCTATTTGCTCCATTGCAACGGCGCGTTCCTTTTTCTAGAGGGCAGCTCGAGAAGTTTCTGCATCGATTTTGGGTCGAATTTAATGAAAGAATTGAGCCGCAAAGCGACCTAAAGAAATGGAGACGATGGTTTAGCCGTTTTGTCTTGTTACAGCATCAGTTGCAAGAACAAGAGGGTGATGAACACAAAATTCAGCTGTTTTTGATCGATCAAAAGGAAAAACCGGCCATTTATGGGCTTGCCTTATACTTGCCTTTAGCCCCGAACGAAGTGTTTGAGCTCGGTCATTTAAAAAAGTCGCTCAAGTTAATCCATCCGTCGATTGTGGTCGATGAGAAAAGTTTTGTTCGGCTCCATCAGAGCTCTATTTTCTTGGTCGAAATGCAAACGTATTTGGATCGAGAGGAGATTGAGAGAGGGTTAAAATTCACTTTGACATCATCGATTGAACGATACGTGCATCAAGTATTTATGCCACGCAACGAAGAAGATGTGATGCGCCGTATTGTCACCTTATGTAATGAGATTACTTCAAAAGAGGATATTCCACAAGTTGCTATCCATTTTGAGCGACAATATGAAACGTATTTAAGTTATCTAGTTTTGATTGTTCGTCCTTATGGTGCAACCCCAATTGAGCGGCTCACCACGATGCGTCGGCAAGGTTTTGGAGTTTGTTTAGAAAATTCACGTCGATTAACGCAACGATCGATTGAGATAGAGGCTTCGACTATTCGGCTCGACATTGACTTGACCGGCTTTATCCGGGCTGACCATTCGATCGATTCATTGAAAGTGCGTGCCCATGTCACAGATTTTATCCGAAAAATCTTTCCGAATTTTCGTGATTACAATGGGGGGATGATCTCCAAGCAAATCGATAATTTGCGTCTTTTTAAAACGCATCTTAAAGAGCATGAGGAGATGATGATTGAAAGCTTCTTTTTGTCTTTGCAGCCCCTGGAAATCCAGTATATGGCTACTTTGGAGCCGTTACTTGAGATGTTCCACTTTTTTGTTGAAGGGATGAAGCGATTGACTGGTGAATATTTAGTGAAGCAGGGAAAGGGGGGTGTTTTGATTTTAGCCTCCTTTAAAATTGCTTCTCAGATTGATGAAGCGGCGAAAAAATGTATCAAGACGAAGTTCGAATGGATTAAAAGTCCCGTCCTTATGTGGGGGCGTAGTTTTACCATTTTTTATCTTTATCAACCGAATCCAGAGACAATGGAAAAATTTGAAGAGATGATGAACCAAATTTTCCTTGAGCGGATAGATAAAGGTGTGGTTTCATAGTAGAGATGAAAAAACCAAAAATTTCAGCATCGATCATCGGTGGAGATCCTTCTCACTGGGCCGAGGCGCTTAAAAAAATCGAAGAGAGTGGAGCTGATATGCTCCATCTTGATGTGATGGATGGCAATTTTGTGAATAATATCACTTTTGGGCCCGAACTTGTCCGTTCTTTACGTTCACAAACGAAGATGTTCTTTGATGTCCATCTCATGATTTATCAAGTGTATGACTATGTAGAGCGCTTTAAACAGGCTGGGGCTGATCGCTTGACTTTTCACGTCGAGGCGACTGAATGGGTCGATGATACGATCAAGTTTATTCGCACTTGTAATATGGAGGTTGGTTTAGCGATCTCTCCTGAAACAAGCGTAGAATTGCTGCTTCCTTATTTAGCGAAAATTGATCAGGTGATCGTGATGACGGTGCATCCTGGATTTGCAGGACAAACTTTTCAAAAAGAGATGTTGGACCGGATCGAATTTTTGCGACAGATAAAAAAAGATCATCCCGAATTGAAATTTGAAATTAGTGTTGACGGGGGAGTGAATCTGGATAACGCAAAAACATGTGTCGATAGTGGGGCCGATATTTTAGTTTCTGCAAGCGCTCTTTTCGATAAACATCGACCAATGAAGGACGTTGTTAGCGCGATGCGGGGCCACAGTTGAAACGGATTTGCACCTTGGGGGGTGGAACTGGTAACTATGTTGTGCTGCGCGGGTTAAAAGATTATCCAGTTGACTTGACTGCGATCGTGACGATGGCTGATGATGGGGGGAGCACGGGGGTCTTGCGCGATGAATTGGGAGTATTGCCAGCAGGGGATGTTCGACAATGTATCGTCGCTTTGAGCGAGTCTTCTGAATTGATGCGCAATTTAATGAATTATCGGTTTGATGAAAGTTTTCTGTCAGGCCATGCGTTTGGAAATATCTTTCTTTCGGCACTGGAAAAAGTGACCGGGAGTTTTGAGACGGCGATCGAAGAGGTGAGCCGTGTTTTGAATATTCGTGGGAAAGTGCTTCCGGTGACGACTCAACATGTGCGTCTAAAAATGATTTTGAAAGACAATCAGGTGCTAGAGAGTGAAAAAGAGATTTATTTGTCAAAGCGGATCGATCAAGGTTACAATGCGATTTTTCTCGATCCCTATCCAAAGGCAAATCCTGAAGCAATCAGTCGCATTTTAAACGCGGATGCCATCGTCATTGGGCCGGGGGGGTTATACACTTCGGTGATTGCCAATTTTCTTGTTGATGGGGTGACAGAAAGTTTGCGTAAAACATCGGCGATTAAAATTTTTGTCGTGAATTTAATGAATCGACGTGGGCAAACGACTGGCTTCAAGGTGAGTGACTATATTCGAGAATTAGAGCTGTTTTTGGGCGAAGGGGTGATCGATTATATCATCGTTAATGAGCAGCAGCCTTCTCAAGAATTAATTGATCGTTACTCAGAAGAGGGGGATCTGGTAGAATGTGATCTTACCGATGCGCGGATTATTCGTGCTCCTTTGTTAGGGGCGCTTGATAAAGCGAATAAACGGGATATCTTAAAAAGAAATTTGATTCGCCACGATTCTGATCGGCTTGCGAGGATTTTGATCCATGTAATTGAGGAGGCGAAAAAAAATGTTGGTACTATTCGATCTTGATGACACGTTAATTGAAACGACCTCTTCGATTGTGGAGCCTCGTTTAGATGCGGCTTTAGAAAAGATGATAGAAGCAGGGCTTGTAATTGAGGATCGAGACGAGGCTTTGGAAGTTTTGGAGCGGCTGAATCGGACCGGTTTAAGTTCAAAAGAGGCAATTAAAGAATTTGTTTCTCTTTATTCTAAGGATGAAGACTTGGCTCTTCATGCTTTTGAAGTGATTAGCAATCCTGAATTTGTTGATTTTTTCCCAGAAATGGTCGTAGGTTCTGAAAAACTACTTTACGATCTCAAAAGTATGGCCAATTTAGTCTTGGTGACTCGTGGAGATGAGATTTTTCAGCATGCAAAAGTGAAAATATCTGGTCTTCCATATTCGTTATTTAGTAAAATTGAAGTCACTCACTCTTCGAAGAAGGGGAGTTATGAAAGAATTTTAAAAGAATTTAAAATGCCACCAAATCGGGTGATTGTAGTTGCTGATCGTATAGAAGATGATCTGGTCCCAGCCAAAGAGCTGGGGATGATCACTGTTTTATATCGGGCAGCGCGGAATCGCTTTAGCATTTTACCCGACTTATGTGTAGACTATGTGATTGAGGATATAGCTGAGCTTTATCCGATAGTGGAGGAAAGATGTTAACCGTACTCGTCCAGCAACTCGTTCCTGGAACAACAATTCGATTCGAAGGGAGAATCCTCCTCTTAGAGCAGATCATTAAAGTCACCTTGCCTAAAGGACCACCGTTCTTTAAGGCGACTTTAAAAGATCCCGTTTCTAATGAAATTTTCGAAAGAAACTTTAAGCCTGATCAAGAAATTGAAGAGGTAAAGATCTCCAAGCGGCGCCTTGAATACCTCTATCTGGAGGGAAGCGAGCACCTATTTTTGGATATCGACAATCTGGAGCAGATTCTTGTCCCGCAAGAGATTGTTAAAGATCGTTCTAATTTTTTGAAAGAGGGGATCGAGGTTCGGGCCCTTTTTTACGGAGATACAGTCTTTTCGGTTGAGTTACCACAGTTTTTAGAACTGCTGGTTGTCGCCGTCAAAGATCAGGGGGGTGGCCTTGTGGGGGGATCAAAAATGGCCACATTAGAGACAAATGCCGAAATCGAAGTGCCGATGTTTATCGAGGTGGGGGACATCGTGAAGGTCGACACATCGCAAAACATTTACATCCAGAGGGTTTAATGGACTTCAATCATATTCAAACGTTGATCGATCTTTTGCGAGCAAATGGGGTGAAAAAATTTTCTAATCAAGATATTTCCTTAGAGTTTGCCTCGTACGGCGAGCCGGATCTGATTACAGATGTGGGTCAAAAATATGTCCCGACGCATGCTCAGCCCTCTTCTGCAACAATTGCACCAGTGGCAACAACGTCAGGGACTGTCGTTTCTGCAGAAATGGTAGGGACTGTCTATCTTTCAGCGAATCCACAAAAACCTAAATTTGTTGAAGTGGGGGCAAAAGTGCGCAAAGGACAAACTTTATGTTTGATCGAGGCGATGAAAACTTATTTCGAAGTGAAGGCGACTGTTGAGGGGACCATTGAAAAAATTTATATCCAAGAAAAGGATATGGTTGATTTTGGCAAACCACTCTTCTCCATCGTGTAACGTATAAAGGATAAAATGCATGAAAAAGGTATTGATAGCGAATCGGGGGGAAATTGCTGTTCGAGTGATTCGTGCCTGTAAAGAGCTCGGTCTGAAAACAGTTGCAATCTATTCGACAGCAGACAAAGATGCGTACCATGTACTTTTAGCTGATGAAGCTGTTTGTATTGGTTTGCCTCCTGCTTCTGAATCTTATATCAATATCCCGCGCATTTTAAGTGCCATTGAGGTGACAGGGGCCGATGCGGTCCATCCAGGTTATGGCTTTTTATCAGAAAATGCTCATTTTGCACGCCTTTGTGAACAGGCGGGGATTACTTTTATTGGTCCATCTTCGGATGCGATCGATAAATTGGGTGATAAAATCGAAGCGAAAAAAATCGCACTGACAGCAAAAGCTCCCGTCGTTCCAGGTCGCATCGAAGCTTTTTTTCATCCTGAAGATGCTCTGCAAGAGGCAAAATCGATTGGTCTTCCTGTGGTTTTGAAAGCCCGTAGTGGTGGCGGTGGCAAGGGGATTCACATCATTCACTCCTTAGAAAATTTCATTGATCGCTTTTATCAGGGACAACAAGAGGCGAAAAAAGCGTTTGGTGACGAAGCTTTGTACGTTGAAAAGTTTATTGAAAATCCACGTCATATTGAAGTGCAGATTCTTGCTGATCATCACGGAAACGTTCTTCACCTATTTGAACGAGATTGTACGACACAAAGGCGCCGTCAAAAATTGATCGAGGAGGCACCATCTCCTGTTTTGACTCCTCAAGAAAGAGACTTTGTGACCAGTGCTGCGGTCCGTCTTTGCAAAAAAGCGGGCTATAATTCGGTTGGAACAGTCGAATTCTTGTTTGATCAATCGCGCACTTTCTTTTTTATGGAAGTCAATACTCGTATTCAGGTGGAACACTGTGTGACCGAAGAGCTGACGGGAGTGGACCTCATTAAGGAGCAAATTCGTGTGGCGATGGGGCAACCACTCACGCTTACGCAAGAAGATATCCAGATGCAGGGAGCTGTAATGGAGTTTCGGATTAATGCTGAAGATCATACGAAAAACTTTATTCCGTCACCTGGAGAAATCAAATTCTTTCATCCTCCGATGGGGCCGTCCATTCGTGTCGATACACATTCGTTTGCAGGTTATGTGATCCCTCCATTCTATGACTCAATGATTGCCAAGCTAATCGTGAAGGGAAAATCTCGTGAAGAGGTGATTGCCATTTCAAAGCGGGCGTTAAATGAATTCCATGTCACGCCGAATAAAACAACAATTCCTTTCCATTTGCAAATGCTTGATTACGCAGAATTTATCGAAAATCGACTCACGATTAACACGATCGATCAGCTTATCGAAGAAGGGGCTCTCGAAACGACCAATGCTTAATAGGCTTTTTTCGAAAGAGGTCTATTGCGGGAGAATATTCAACTTTTTGTGATTCTTAGTGGTGTGGACTTTGCGAGGGGTGCGGCCCGACACAAACTCGTGCAAATCCTGGATGGTGAGAACAGCGGCTGGGTCAATTCGAACAACAAGCTCTTTTAAATCAGCTAGGTTGAGACGTTCAACAACAACTAGGAGAATCTCTCGATTCGTCTTAGAAAAGCCGCCACGGCCGTAAAGAACCGTAAGGCCAAGGCCAAGTTCTTGCAAGATCACATCGCAAACTTCTTGAGGTTTGCTAGATATGATCATTACAGACTTTAATTCATCAAGACCTGTGATCACAAGATCCATCATTTTAAAGGCAACGACGTAGGTGAGGAGTGATCTGAGGGCGATATGCCAATCCTCAAAGATAAGACCGTAGGCGCCAAAAACGAAGAAGTTCATGAAAAGAACGACTTGCCCGACGGTGTAGCCCATTTTTTTATTGATGATGATTCCTAAAATCTCAGTTCCATCTGTGCAACCACCAGCTCGGATGATCATACCGGCACCAAAACCTAAAAGGGCACCTCCTACAACGATGATCTCAATCGGATCGCCGATAAAAGGGGGAATTTTTGCGCAGATGAATAGGGATATCGCAAATAAAATCTCAGCCAACGCAAATTGAATCACGAAGGTGCGACGGATGAATTTCGAGGCAAGGATAATAAAGGGGATATTGAGTATAATAATGTAGAGAGGAATCAACTGCTCGTTAAAGAGTCGTCCTAAAATCAAAGAAACCCCGATCACGCCACCGTCGATTAGGTGGGCAGGAATGAGGAAAACCTCGATAGCGAAGGCTGCAATAAAGGATCCGACCCCTATCAGAAGCGTGTTTAAAACAATTTGAGATAGTGATCTCTTTTGAATCGGTGCTACAGCCATACTAACGGGAGAGACGGGACTCGAACCCGCAACTTCTTGCGTGACAGGCAAGTGCTCTAACCATTGAACTACTCCCCCACAATGGGAAATGGGCACAGCAGGACTCGAACCTACGACCACTTGCTTGTAAGGCAAGCGCTCTACCAACTGAGCTATGTGCCCCCATTTGGAATGTAAGTAGCGTAGCATCTTGCCGAATTATAATCAAGGGGTTATCGTAGATTTTATGCGCACACATCTTTTCACCATTGTACTTTTGTTAGTCTCCTGTGAGACTTTTACGAAAACGGCATCAAAAAAAATTGAGGCGGTCAGTAAATCTCTCGTAGAAGAGCTTCGCGAAGTTCATTCTAAGGAAGATTTCGTAAAACGCAAAGAAAAAATTAGAACCCTCTATTTGACATTTGCTGACCTTTTGATCGAGTCGGCAAAGCAAAGAAAAGAGTTTGGATTTAGCGCTTATGATTGTCTGTATACCCGACTTTTGCAAGAGGAGGCAGAGCGGGTTCGTTCTTTAGACGGTTGCAAGGAGTTTCTCGAGCTTGTCCAGCGTGACGCAGTTCACAAAATAGATATTTATGATCGAAAATCTGAAAAACAGGAGCCGTATCAGGCTTTCACTCCCTGGATTTCTCCGCTACGTCGCTAATTTTGCCTTTTCAAGTCCAAAGATGGTGGCAAGGCTTAAGCAGAAAGCGGGAATGAGTGCGGGGATTTCTAAGGAAACCAGTGAGAAAATAAGTGGATTCAACAGTGGGAAGAGGGCGCTGGTGAGGCCGCCGACAAGAATGCCTCCGTAGGCGCTGTAACGGTGAAGTTGTTTTTTGATGAGGCAAGCGATCACGAGGGGGCCAAAAGCGGAGCCAAGGCCAAACCAAGCGTAGGAGACAAGGCCGAAGAGGGTCGTGAGCTGAAGCGACGCAATCCCGATTGCGATAGCGGCGACAAAAAGGGTGGCGTAGCGGGTAATTTTCACGACTTCAGCATTCGTTGCTTCTTTGTAAAATAGTTTTTTGTAAAAATCTTCGGCGATGGCTGATACAACAACAAGAATTTGGGCTCCAGTGGAAGTGATTGAAACGCCGATCATCGCAGATAAAACAAATCCTAGAAGAAATGTGTTAAGCGTGAGTTTGGAGAGTTCAATAAAAAGCAGTTCTGGATTAACAAGTTGGGGGAAAATCATTCTGCCGATTAGGCCGATAGAGGTAGCGGCAAGCAATGCGATCGTTTGCCAACTCATTCCAACCAACATCGATTTCGGAATTTGTTTCGGGTCGTCGATTCCCATGAATTTTGTCAGAATGTGTGGTTGACCAAAGTAACCCAGGCCCCAGCCAGTCAGTAGCAATAGGGCGGTAGCCCAAGAGAGAGATGAATCAGGGTAAAAGTTATCGATCCCGGTGTAAAGCGGCTCAAAGGAGGCACTCTTTGGGATGTGAAGCCACCCTAAAATGGGGACAAGGCAGATGATGACAAGCAGAAAGAGCCCTTGCGTCAGATCGGCAAAGGCCAGTGTGACGAATCCTCCCAATAACAAGAACGGGATGATGATGAGCACGCCCAAAAAGATGGCGATCAGGTAGGGGATGCCGAGTAAACTTTGGACGAGAAGGCCAAGTCCCATAACTCCTGCAGAGATGTAGACTGAATAAAAGAAAAACGAAATCACTGCGGTGAGTAACCGGATGCCGCCGCTTGTGTCTTTAGTGACACTTTCAAAATAAGAGAAAAGGGTCAGGCTTTCGAATTTGGCTGTTTCTCTTCGTAGCGGAGCTGCGATGAATTGCCAGTTCAAATACATAAACAAAATCAGTCCGAGCGCAAGCCAGCTGTTTTCTAGTCCGCCTAGATAGATTTGTGCCGGGTAGGCTAAAAAAAGCCAGCTACTCATGTCGCTTGCGTGGGCAGCTAATGCGGTGACAAAGAAGTGCATTTTGCGGCCGCCAATAATGAAATCGGCTGAGTCTTGATTTTTTTTGTAATGAAAAAGTGCGCTACCAAAAAGAAAAAGAAGATAGCAGACGAGCGCAAAAATTTCGGGCGAGAATAAATTCATGGAATCATTTTAATCGAGAAGGAATTTTGGTGACAGAGCTTTTTTTGTCCCAAATTTAAACGACGATTCGCTTAAATTTTCAATGGCGTTCGGGAATTCTTCTTCTAATATTTTGAGCAGATCCTTAACTGATCTACGTTTTGAGACTTGACCAACAGGACATTGACACATCACGCGTAAAAACCCATAAATTTCAGAAAAACTTAAGATGTCTGCCTCTTTGACCAATATCAGTGGGCGGATAATCGTGACTCCGTAACGAATCATTGGAACTTTAGGTTGCATCCCTTCAAAAGAGGCGATGTGCAAAAGATTCATCAAAAGGGTTTGGACATTATCTTCTTTGTGATGGCCAAACGCCAGTGTGTCGATCCCCAATGAAAGCGCTTTGTTAAACAAAAGCTTACGTCTTTCGCGCGAGCAGCTATAACACTCTAGTTTTTCTAAAGTTTGTTCAGAGTGTAAAATGTGCAAAGGGACTCCGATCTCATCGCACGCTTTTTGAATCATTTTTTCGGCCATTGAGGCGCCACAAGAAAAAGCGCCGCTTACATGAAATGCTTCCAGTTCAAATGGGGGAAAACCTCGTCCGCTGATCGCCTTTAACATATAAAGAAGCGTCATCGAGTCTTTTCCGCCGCTAAGAGCGACTCCAATCTTTTTTTGATCGCCAATCAAGGAGAATTGACGCGCTGCTCTACGGACCTGCCCCTCGATGTAGCGGCCGACCTGAGTCCAGGGGGGTTGGGCGAGAGTTCGTTGCATTTATTCTCTTGAGCGGTTAATCTTGGATTGTTTATTTTATCGATTTTAACAGTAGATGGCAAGTATGAATCAAAAAGCAGGACGTAACGATCCATGTCCTTGTGGCTCTGGGCTCAAATTTAAGAAATGTTGCGCGCTCAAGACAGGGATGAAGAAGTACAAGGCAGAGGTTCTAACGGGTGGCTCAAAAATTCAAAGCTTGCTCGGTCGCCTCCATCCAGCTGTGAATCCTAACGACCTCAAAGAAAAAGAGTTGCCTGAAAATCCTGAAAACTGATACTCTTGTGGAGTATATTTTGCCGCTGTAGCTCAATTGGTAGAGCGCCCGACTTGTAATCGGATGGTTGAGGGTTCAATTCCTTTCGGCGGCATCACTTTCTGGGGAGGTCGCATAGTGGCAATTGCAATGGACTGTAAATCCGTCGACTGAGGTCTCCGTGGGTTCGAGTCCCACCCTCCCCAACCTTCACTGTTAGATAAAAGAATTATTTCGCAAAAATTCCTTTTTATGGAAATGGTCGGCGTGTTAATATTTTGTTAAAAAAGATTGAGTTTCTAACATGATGCATGTTCGCAGTAAAAATTTATATCCAATTTCAATGATGACAGTAGCTGCTTCTGTGGCTTGTATAGCAATGCCTGTGTAGTTTTTAAAAATTTTAGGAGTGACCGTTCTCACCGGAATTGGTTGTGAAATTGCTGCCTCTACATTCGAATATGGGATCTGTCCCGAATATTATACTATTAATCATCGGCATAAAGGTAAAAAATTACTTGAGACAGAAAATTCTTTAAAAAATGGATTTGTTTGGGGTGTACTAAAAGCCTGGAAGCCCTGTTTGATAGCTGGATCAATCATAGCTTTTGCTGCAAGAGCACCGATTCCCAAAGCTGTAACTACCGTTTCTTGCGGGCAAGTGTTCAATTCTATTTGTTTAGGAGGGGTGATGATTTCTGCTTTTGCACAACTAAGCGGATTTATAGCCCGTTTCAATGCGGAAAGTCATCGTTCGCAAGATAAAAAGGTTGCATTTAAGGACTTCCCAACCGATCTAGATAATTCATATGTTGTGACTGCAGCGATAGGTTGCGAGGCGCGTAGTCGTGCAGTTAGAGTAGGTTTGAATCTAGGCTGTATAGCTCTTTGTGTTAAAATTATGGCACAGCGGGCTAGAATTTAATTTCATGGAAACCAATTAGATTTTTACGAGGTTTTCTAAGAAGCGGCTAATGCTCTCTTTGATGGAGAAGCGGTCGGCTTCTTGATGACAATCGATCGGATGGAGTGAAAGGGCCTCAAGGCAAGCTCGTTTAAGGTCCGAGTCCATGACGCCTGACTTATGATTCGTGATGATCTCTTCTGGGCCAGCCTCATGAAAGGCTGCGACCGGGACGCCAGCGCTCATTGCTTCGACGAGGACGATTCCAAAAGTGTCGAAGGTGCTTGGGAAGACAAAAACGTCGCTTTTTTGTAAAAGTGCATTGATCTCTTCTTGCGAATGGACTTCTAAAAAGGTGGCTTTCTCCCCATACTCGTTTTTTAAATGGTCAAATTCACCACCACTTCCAGCAATGATTTTTTTCCCCGGTAGTTCGAGTTCTAGAAAGGCTTCGAGATTTTTTTCAATGTCGATCCGTCCAAAATAGATGAAAGTGGGATTGACCTGATCAATTTTTTTGTCTGGATTGAAGGTAAAGCGCTCTGTATGAACACCTGGATGCCAAACGCGAATGGGTTTTTTAAATCCAAAGCCTTCTAAAAGTTTTTTAATTCCTAAAGAGACGGTCATCGTCGCATTTCCTTGATGAAACCAACGCAAAAAGATGTTGGTGATCCAAAGGGGGACAAAAAATCGTTTTTTTAGAATCATATCGAGGCGAGTTAGGTAAGAAGTGGTGAAATTGAGATGACGTTTTTTGCAATAGTGACGCATATAGATCCCAACACCACATTCAGTATAAAGGTGAATCGCCTCAGCGTGAAAGTCTTCGATTTTCTTGAGCAAATGCTTTTTGGGATAGAGCGCGAAATGGAATCCTTTGTGGATGTGATCGGAAGAGACCGAGTAAAAATCGGTTGGGTTAATGATCAAAATTTCATGGCCTAAGGCCTTTAGCCCCTCGATCGTGCTATTCAGCTGTGTGGTCGCACCTGAGAAGAGATCCAAGGAGGTATCTGTAGCAATCAATATTCTCATAAAGTGATCAATCAGTGGCTCTTTTAAGGTTCTCTATGTCCTTTTCGACAAGCCTCTGCTTGTTCGTGGAGGGGTGAGCTAGATATTCTTTGGTATCGGCACTCAGTTGTTCTTTCATTTTCTTCAGTTCTTCACTGGCCAATCCGTTGGCGGCATCACCCATTGCGGTGAGAGCTGCGTGCATCGCCTTCGTATACTGCTCTTTTTGAGGGTTGAAATCAGATTCCACCTCTCCATGAAAGCTCTTATTAAAGATCTCGACGCTCTCTTTGAACTCTTGCTGGTAAATAGATCGATTTTCTGGATCTGGCCGAATTTGCATCGTTTTTCTACCTTGAAAATAAACTTTTCCATATCATGTAAAAAAAATTAGGGCAATAGGTTCATGAACTTTTTCTCGAAACAATCCATAATATTCGTTGTTATTTTGTTTTCCGTAACGCAACTTGCTGCAGCAGAATACGATGCGATAAAATCGCCGCAACAGATTCAAAAAGAGCTCGACGAGGCTGAAAATGACTTCGAGATTGCCCAAAAAATGTTCATTCCTTGGTATACAGGACCGTTGATCACAGGCTCTTCTAAAAATACCCCTAAAGGGCACATCAACATCCAACCTTATCTCTTTTTGAAGTGGAGTTATGGAGTTTATGACAATGAAAGGCACTACTCTTCTGTGGCGGATACCTTTACAGTGAATCCTCTTCTCGTTTTTCAACGGGGGATCCTCGATTGGTTGGACATTACGATCCAGCCGCAAGCCTCTTTTAAGTACAATCAAGGAGCCAGCGGGGCAAGCTTTAATGATTTAGGAGTGACCCTCGGGTTTCAGCTTTATAAGGAGACCCCCTATATTCCTGGCGTTCGCTTCGTTTATACCGAGATTTTTCCGACAGGAAGCTTCACAGATCTGCAAAATCCTCTCGACGGGGTCGGTTCAGGTGCTTTCCAAAGTGTTTTGGGGCTCAATTTTGGAAAAGTGCTTTGGTTTTTGCCACTTCATCCAATGGCTTTACGTTTGACGACCAACGTGCAGATTCCGACAAATCGGGCTAAGGTTTTCAATGTGAATGCTTATGGTGGTGGCGAGGGGACCGATGGAAGTGTTTTGGTTGGCTCCAGCTTTAATATCGATGTGGGCTATGAGGTGAGTTTAACGCAAAAGTGGGTCGTTTCATTGGATGTGGCCTATTCATTGTCTGGGAAATCGAGTTTTCGTGGATTCACGGGTGTTACTTCAAGTGGGTTGCCTTTGCCTGTCGGTTCCCCGGTCTCTGATAGCCTCTCTTTGTCGCCGGCGCTTGAATACAACGTCTCGGATACAGGCGGTTTTATTGGCGGTGCTTGGTTTACTGTTGCAGGACGCAACTCTTCTGGATTTGCAGCGCTGGTGCTTTCCTACACCCAATTGTTTTAACTGAATTCAGCGGTTGAAGGGGTTAACTCAACTTGCCAGTTATTGTATATTACCTGCCGACCTCACCCGTGCGGGCTGAAATCGTATGCTCGTCGGTGGGGGGTACCCTTGTACATCCCCACTTTCACCCCTGCGGGGCGACTCAAGCCACGATTTCTAGCCACGCTTGGAGCAGTCTCAAAAATCCAGATAAAACTGGATTTTGATTAAGCGCCCTTAAACGGGCGAGAAAATATTTGCGAGTAAATTTATTACTTGAATTGCGCAGCCTTTACGAATTCGTAAAACTTAACTGGCAAGTTGGGTTAGGTTAATATAAGAGGTAGTAACTCATCTTCATTAACGTGCACAACCTTTTCAATTTTAAGGCGATAAATCCTTTTGTCTTCGACGAAGTGACAGTCAAAAGTTTGCCCTAAACCATTGCGAAGCGCTTCGCTATCAAAAATGTGATGATTGCGGCAAATGAGGGGAAAAGAAAAAGTAGCAAATGTCCCTTGAAGGTACTCTTTAAGTTGAAAAAAATCCCAATTTGCTGGAATTAACGCTTTGAATTGAACGGCTCCTTTTAATGAGATTCTTAAGGATTTAACGTAATTTTCTTTACAAAAAACAGTCATAAGTTTAAATTCTTACGGTTAAAGTTTTTAAGAGATTTAAGTATGTGTATTAGTCCTATTTTTGAGAATAGAGAAATCCCTGTTTTTGAAGAAGCGCTTTTTGTTTGCGCACCTTTAGGACAGTTATTTAAAAATAATGAAAGAAAAGATGTTTTACTTCAGGCAGATGCACTTGCAATTTTTTTACAGAATTATCCGGACGAGCTTTTAGAAAGCGAAGTGACGCGATACATCAATCCTTTCTTAATGCAACGAATCGATACTGGAATGACCCTTTTTTCTCATTTATATTCTATAGGACATCCGGTTATTACTTCTTTAAAGGATAAATTAGGGGGGCAAATATGGGAAAAAATCATTTATCAAAATAATGGAAGATATCCATTGGTTGTTCAGGCGATCAATCATCTTTTTCAGACTGCAGTAGTAGAATTTCCCAAAGAAAATAATATTGATAAATGGGATAAATGTCTGTATCACTTATCACTGGTGAATGATAAGTTAATGACGTTATTTCTTGCTCAAATAGCTCTGATCAGTGGGGAAGACGCCGCTGCAAAAGAAATGCTAGCAAAAATGGACGAAGATCATTTTCTTTTGTTGACAAGACTTCCGGGTGTACAAAAACTTTTTTTCCAAAAAATTTGCGAATCTTTTTCTGAAGCTGTTCAAAAAAACCTATTAAATATCGTAGAATATCCGATTTTTTTTGCGGAGGATAAGGTGCAAAAATCTGCAATACAAGAGCTCTTTAGTCCGGTCTCTTTTTTAAGAGATCCTAATTTTAATATAGTGTTTTCTGTTGTCGCTCCTGTATATTTTTGGCATTTCGCAAAATCAAACAACCCTATCGTGCATCAGGTTTTAGGGATGGTTTTCGACCAATTAACCTATATGCAAAAGCAAATGTATTTAAAAGCGCTTGTTCCTACGATGTTTCCTTTTTTTGTTAAATCTTTGCGCCCAGAAAATTTTGCTGAAGTATTGAAAATTCTTCCAAATAACCAATTAAAATTTTTTAACCACCACCATTGTACTGTTCGCTTTCTTTTAAGTGAGGACGAAGGGACTATACTAAGTCGAGCTGTCCAAAATAAAGAGCAATCAGTGGCGATTGCGTTAGTACTTTGGGTGAATCCTGGGATTAAAGAGTTACAAAGATGGGTTCAAGCATTAGAGCAAGTAAAAGAAGATAAAGCAAGGCTGGTTGCTGTCTTGAAAACGAAACTTGAGAAAAAACTCAACTTTTACAGAAGAATGAATGAATGTTCAAAAAATTGTTTAATCGACATTAGAAATTTACAAGTCGATTATTGTCAGATATCTGAAGCAATTCCTGAAAGTCCAATATTATTAAGTGGGAAAATTTTTGATAAAAGCAGTTTAATGGAACAGCGTCCGCTTGTAAACCCTGTTACAGGGGATAAATTTAGCTTTTTTGATCTAACCTATCAAGGAACAGTTGAATGGAGAAACGATTGTTTAAGGACTCGGGTTTTTAATGAATTGCGCAGCTTGAACCAAAAAGTGCAACTGCTGAAATCTCAAAGAATTGGTTATATGTGGTCGATTAAGGAATAGGTCTTGGTCTTCTAATGCAAAGGCATTGAAGTCCTCTGTCGTCAAAAAAGGAGCGAAGGAGGAGGGAAAAAGTAGTCAGTATGGCCTGTAGATACTCTTCAAGTTGGAAAAAATTCCAATTTTCTGGAATTAACGTTTTGAATTAAAAAGCCCTTTCCGATGAGATTTAACACAATTTTCTTTACACGAAACAACCTCAACTTTAAACTATCTATATTAAAGTTTTTAAGATATTTAGATATGTGTATTAGTCCTGTTTTTGAGAATAGAGAAATACCCGTTTCTGTAGAAGCGCTTCCTGTTAGAGAGACTTTAGAGCAGTTCTTTAGAAATACAGAAAGAAAAGATGTGAGATCTCAGGCGGATGCGCTTGTAATTTTTTTACAGGAGCAGCAAAAAGAGCTTTTAGAAAGTGAAGTAATGCAGTACATCAATCCATTTTTAATGCATCGAGATGATGCTGGGTTACCCGTTTTTGTACGCTTATATTCTAGAGGACATCCGGTCATTGCCATTTTAAAGGATAAATTGGGGGAGAAAATATGGGGAAAAATCATTTCCCAAGATAATGGAAGATATCCATTGATTGTTCAAGCGATCAATCATCTTTTTAAGGCTGTAGCAGCAGAATCTTCTAAAAAAATTGATAGTTATAAATACTATAACCAGCTGAATTACTTATCAATGGTGAATGATAAGTTAAATAAGTTATTGTTTATTCAAACGGCTTTGATCAAGGAGAAGGATGTCGTTGCGAAAAGGATATTGGCAAAGCTGGGAAAAGAGCATTTTATTTTGTTGACAAGATTGCCTGCTTTGCAAAAACTTTGCTTTAAAAGGGTTGGTGAATCTTTTTCTGAAAGTATTCGAAAAGATGTATGCAATATTGAAGGATATCCGATATTTTTTGAGGATGATAAGGTACAAGAATGGGTAATACGAGCACAGTTTAGCCCGGTATCTTTTTTAAAAAAGCCTAATTTTAATGAATTGTTTCATGTTGTATCTCCGGTATATTTTTGGCGTTTTGCCAAATCAAACAACCCTATCGTGCATCAGGTTTTAGGGATGGTTTTCGATCAATTAACCTATATGCAAAAGCACATGTATTTAAAAGCGCTTGCTCCTACGATGTTCCCTTTTTTTGTTAAATCTTTGCGCCCAGAAAATTTTGCTAAAGTATTGAAAATTCTTCCTGATAACCAATTGGATTTTTTTAACCCCTTTGATTGTACTGTCCGTTTTCTTTTAAGTGAGGACGAAATGACTATATTGGGTCAAGCTGTCCACGATAAGAACTCAACATTGATGATTGCATTGGCTCTTTGGGTGAATCCGGCTGTTAAAGAATTGCAGAGATGGATTCGGGTATTAGAGAAAGTAAAAGAAGACAAAAAACAAACAGTTGCTTTTTTAAAAACGGATCTTGAGGGAAAGTTTGATCTTTACAAAAATATAAATAAACATCAAGAAAATTTTTTAATCAAGATTGAAAATCTAAATGTCGATTATTGTCAGATGTCTGAAGGGCTGCCTGAAAGTCCAACGTCATTGAGTGGGCAAATTTTTGACAAAAGTAGTTTAATGGAGCGACGCCCACTTGTGAACCCTGTTACAGGTGGTGGATTTAGCTTTTTTGATTTAACCTATAATGGAACAGCTGGGTGGAGAAATCATTATTTAAGGACTCGGATTTTTGATAGACTGCGTAGCTTGAACCCAAGAATGAAATTGCAGAAATCGCAAAGAATTGGTTGTGGTTGGACGATTAAGGAATAGGTTTCGATCTCCTAAGGCAAAGGCATTGAATTCTTTTGTCGTTAAAAAAAGAGCAAAGGGGAGGGGATTTGTGGTAGAAAATGTCACACAAATTTCCTCTAATGCTTTTTTGTAGATGGAACTCGTTTTCTTTAATCGTACACCTAAAAACAGAAGATAAAGAAGGGGAAGAATGAGAAGGGGGGGCCAGAAAAATGCAATGCAAATTCCAATCATGCAGAGATTGGCCTCATAAGCATGAAAGAAAAGGGGGCCCAAGGTCTTTCTCAATCCTTTTGAGGACTCAAAAGCCAAAAATTCCTCGAAAACCGATTCTGGAAAAGGGGCGCGGACTGCGTGGATGAGTTCATGGTCGATGACTTCATCAGGGGCATTGCAGTGGATCTTTATTTTTGGGATTGGGATCTCATTTTCATAAGAAAATTCTGTGATGGCGGCAAACCAGGGAAGAATCGGCCTCTTTTTTTCATATTGAGTATAGGCTGAGCTGATTTTAAATCGAGAATTTTTAAAGGGGATAGCTGGAAGTTTTTCGTAGATACGAACTCGCTCTAAAAAACTCTTCTCATCCTCGTCTGGAGCTACAATTAGCCCCTGCTCGAAAAATTTGACAAGGTTTTCTGGTTGTAGTTCGTCGTTAGAATTGTGCATGGATGCCAGCACGGATACCCAATTGTTGGATTTCCGTTTTTGTTTCGAATATGGGGGCAAAGGGGGGAGCGCCAAATGAAATGTATTGATAGGTGGGGGCGACTGTAAGGCAGATATAGTTATAAGGATCAAGAGCCAAAGAGAGTGGCAGTTCAACACGGTATCCTAAAGATGCAGGAATTTTCTCGAAAAAACCGACCGTTTCCGATTCTCGTTGTGTATACATTTGAGTGAGGAGCGTTCCTATCATAGAAAAAGTGAAATAAGAGCCGAAGTGGTAGTCGATTCCTAAACCAATAGGAAGATACAAGGTGTAAGTGCGGTCCTTCGTGAGCAGTTTTTGATAGTACATTCCCAAGCCTGCAAACGGATTGAAACGGTAGATGTCCCGCCGATTCCACGGAATGGAATAACCGATCTGTCCTTCTAACGTCGCCTGATAAAAAGGGGCCTTTGGCTCATCATAGTGAAATAATTTCCCTTTTGAAAGAGAGAAAAAAGCGTTTACATACGGTTGCCAGATCTTTTTTTCTTCTATTCCGACCAAAATCCCAGGGCAAGTTCCGTTAAAGCCGAGAAGGTCTTCTTCTAATACAAGATTTGTGTCGACGAAGTAAGGTTCGGCATTAAAGGAGAGGCTAAAAAGGGGCAGTGGAAGTAGCCAACGCAGTAGCTGCACAAAAAACTTCATTTAGAACTCTGCTCCATAAGAAAACTCGAGTAAAGTGGAGGGGTATGTAGAGTCTGCCCGTGCCTCGGCTGGAATGATAGTTCGAATGGATTGGGTAAAATCAACCTGGAAAATATGATTGGCATTCGTTTTGGTGGCATACTCAACTCCCATCGAAAGACCAGCTTGTACAGCGCGCGCAATTTCGTTGGAGAATCCGTTTTTCACTCCACTGTAATTCATTCCGGCCCCAAAAAATTTCGAATTTACTTTTTTGTACATCATGACTTTGGGAAACGAAAAACAAAAAATCGATTCCTTCACTCCGAGAGGTTTTTTGCTCATCCCTAAGTTGATGGAAACATCTAACATTTTCGATAAATCTTTTGTCTCATACTGAAATCCAGAGGTGATGTGAGTATGTTGTAAAAATTCTTTGGAGTAAATCTTTTTTTCAGGAGGCATTTCTGCGGCACGAATGGCTGGATAGGTCGAGCGTAAAAATTTTGGGGTAGCACTTGAGAAGTCAAAACTTATATTACCAAATAGGGTAAACGGAATCAAAAGTATAAATAATTTCATAAGTATTTGAATTCTAACCAAAAACAGGACTCAAAGTCTAGCTTTTATTTTTTTAGAAATCTTTGTTAGACCTTTAGAGGGTCTTACTGTAAACTATATTGCATGATAGAAGTAGATATTCACGATGTGAGTTCAGAAGGGCTCGGAGTAGGGCGAATCAATAATAAAGTGGTGTTTGTCACCGATGCATTGATTGGGGAAAAAATTCTTTGTGTGGCAACGCGCGAGGGGAAAACAGTTGTCGAGGCAAAGCTTGATAAAATTTTAACCCCGTCCGCACAAAGGGTAGAGCCAAAATGTGCCCATTTTGCTACCTGTGGCGGCTGTCAATTGCAACATTTATCCTATTCTGGGCAGCTTGAAGTGAAACAAAAGCGGGTTCAAGATGCGCTGCAGCGGATCGGAAAATGTACCAATGTCACTGTTCTACCTGTGAAACCGTCACCAGAGTTCGGTTATCGCAATAAACTGCAACTTCCAGTAAGAAAAGGGAAACTCGGTTTTTTTGGTGCTAAGAGTAATGATTTTGTTCCGATTGATCACTGTCATCTCCATCTACCTAAATCTGAAAAGACGCTGAAGCAAGTGGAAAATTTGGGTATTCCGGCAAGTGTGGATACCCTTGTGATGAAAACAGCTTTTTCATCTGACGCGATTCTCATGATTCTTTGTAGTTTTGGCCGTATCACAAAAGAGCTTCGAACGTTTGCGCAACAAGTTCTCGATTTGCAAAAAAATGTGCGTGGTATCTACTTTACGCAACGTAGGCCCGATTCTAACTTTGTTTTTGGATCCGAATTTACACTTCTTGCGGGAGAGGAATCGATCAAAGATACCCTCCTTGGTCTGAAATTCTCGATTTATAAAGATGCCTTTTATCAAGTGAATCCTTATCAAGTGCCGCACCTTTACCAGTATGTTCTAGATCTATTGCAGCTGACGAAAAAAGATCGTGTTCTGGATGCTTATTGTGGCGTCGGCACAATGGCTCTTTTGGCGGCACAATATTGTCAAAACGCAATCGGGATAGAGTGTGTAGCAAGCTCAATTGAAAGTGCGCGCAAAAATCAGTTGTTAAATCAGTTGCAAAACGTCACTTTTTATCATGCTAAAGCGGAAGAGAAAATTCGTTCGCTACCTTCTTGCAATGTTGCGATTCTAAATCCGCCTCGTAAAGGATGTGAGCCAGCGCTTGTGCAAGCTCTGATCGAACAAAAGGTCGAGAAAATCGTCTATGTTTCTTGTGATCCTGCGACTTTTGCCCGCGACATTCACATTCTTTCATCTCATTACGAACTGCATTCGGTGCAGCCTTTCGATCTTTTCCCCCAGACAGTACACGTAGAGACAGTCGGCTATTTGACCAGAAAGTCAACTTAGGATTATCTGTATCAAAATCCAGTGACAACTGGATTTGTGGTGTTGGTAGATAAAATTAAAAATTTTATCCAGCATCACTCCAAACGAGGAACTTGGAGTGGATGCCGAGGATGATGGCTGAGAAGGCGAGGATTGGGGCGAAAAGGAAGAGAAACGGGGGGTAGATGAGGACTGCTGCCATCCAGAAGAAGCGGTGCATTGAGTGGCCGAAACTGAAGGTTGGGGTGTGAGTGGAAAGAATCCAGCTCGCAACCATCCATAAAAATACGTAAGGGGCATATTCAGGAAACAGCGAACCGATGCTCAACAAAAATGATTGCTCGATAAAAATCGCTGCTTGAGCTTTTTTCGGCCCCACAAGGAAGAGAAAAAAGAGCAAAAGGATTGATATGGTAGGAATTTGCAGCGCAATCGCCGGAAAATTTAAAAGCGGTAGAAAAAGAGCGAGCTTTTCTTGCTGTCCATTCGTAAGAGGAATCTTTTTCTGATTGCGTTCAAACGCGCTAGACACCATTTCAGGGAGCGTTAAGATCAGTTCGATCTTGCAAAGTAATTGATCAATAAGCCACATGCAACCAGTTTACTAAAATGGCAACTTCTTAGAAAGTACATTTAGTACTTGAGTTTTTGCAAGAGTTTGAGGTTTACTCTTAGTTAAGATGAAAATAACTGTTCTCGGAAAGGGAAAACTTGGGTCTGCAATCGTTCGTTATGCCTCTCAATTTGGGTGTGAAGAGGTTTCATTCGAAGAGTCTGATGTCGTAATTGACGCTTCGGCTCCTGAAGTGGCGCGCAAGCACATTGAGCGGGCATTGAATGCAAATAAACCGATTGTTGTCGCAACAACCGGTTGGTACGACGCAATGGATCAGGTCAAACAACTGGTGATAGAGAAAAACGGCTTCTGTCTTTATTCCTCGAACTTTTCTTTACTCATTCAAGATTTGCTTAAAATATTGCCCCAAATTCAATTGACGAACTTTGATTGCTTTATCGAAGAAACCCATCATACAACAAAAAAAGATAGCCCATCAGGCACGGCACTCTCTTTAAGCCGCGCTCTTCAAAATGTGCCGATCCACTCTCATCGAGTCGAGGATGTGGTTGGAATTCATAAAATTGTGATTGAAAACAGGATGGAAAGGCTGGTGATCGAACATCAGGGTCTTGATCGAGGAGTCTATGCGCAGGGGATTTTACAATTATTGCCTCAAATTGGGGATAAAAAAGGGATGTTTGATTTGAAGGAGTTTTTGTGCTCATTACCGCTTTAGCAACACCATTGAATGAAGAAAATCATCTCGATATGAAAAGCTTTCATCGCCTATTGCAGCACCAAAAAAAAGGGGGTATTGATGGGGTAATTGTCGCAGGAACGACTGGGCAGGGTTCTTTGCTTTCATTGCAAGAAAAAGGGCAACTTTTGCAAGCAACACTCGATTATCCATTCAATCGTGGGCTCTGTATTAGTGATGTTTCTATAGCGCGCGTCTTTGATAATATGGAAATCGCGGCAAAGCATGGAGCACAGTTTTTGCTCGTAACACCTCCCTTTTTTGTGAAGCCGACACAAGAAGCAATTTATCAGTTTTTTCAGAAAATTTTAGATCAGAGTTTATGCCCCGTGATTTTGTATAATAATCCCTCCCGAATCGGTGTAGGGATTGACAACGGTGTATATAGCGCACTGAAAAGTCATCCAAAACTTTGGGGGACTAAAGAATCTGCTGGAAAAAAGTCGCTTGCTGGGATTGAAATTCCAGTGTTTTGTGGCGATGACGAAAATATAGAAAGTTACAAGCAACAGGGTTCTGTCGGGGCGATTTCGGTGCTTTCAAACTTATTTGTGAATCTGGCAATCAAAACCGTCCCTGTTCATGCGGTGAATCCGTTGCCGATTCAATATCTTTTACAGTTGGCTAAAATTTTCACCTTCTCTCATTTGCGTCAAGAGATCGGAAGTTTGACATCAGCACAACAAAAAATCATTGAGGATCTGTGGGTAGAGTCTATGTCGGCATTTTAGGGGCCACGGGAGCGATCGGAGAGTGTTACCGTCACTTGTTACACAATCACCCCCATTTTGAGGTGAAATTTCTTGCCGCGTCTGATAAAAATATTGGAGTCATTGTTGATGGAGTCGAACTTTGTTCTGTGAAAGACTTTGCGCGAGCCGGCCAGCTTGGAGTTAAAATCATTTTTTCAGCTCTAGATACCACAATTGCCGCCGGAATTGAACCTGAGTGGGCCGCAAATTTCCTTGTGATCTCTAGTAGTAGCGCTTTTCGACAAAAAGGAAAATTGATCATTCCTGAAATTAATGGAGAGCTTGTTCTGGGGAAAAAAACAGGCCTTTTTTCAAAGTCCAATTGCACATTGCAGCCGATTGTTTTGCCCCTTTTTTGGTTACAACAGTGGGGAATTGAGCGAGTGGTGGCAACCACATTTCAGGCAGTAAGTGGTGCTGGAAAAAAAGGGCTCGGTGCAATGGAAATTTTGGATAATGTGATCCCTTATATTGCACACGAAGAGGAGAAAATTCAGGAGGAGCTCGGTTTTTTTCTCCATTCTACACCTCTTGATATCACCTGCTGTCGCGTTGCCGTGACCGATGGGCATACAGTTGCGCTTACTATCGATTTTACACAAAAAATAACGGCAGAAATCATCGAAAAACGATTTCAAGAATCCACCACATTTCATCTGTTTCAAGAAAAAAACCGTCCTCAACCCCTTTTGGATCGACTTCTTGGTGGCGGGATGACGATTGGGGTGGGGCGTGTGCGGCAGGGAGGGGTCAAGGGGGGGGCAAATACGATACAAATGGTGACCTTAAGTCATAATCGGGTTCGAGGATCGGCCGGAACAGGGATAAAAATAGCAGAGATTGCATATGGTTTTACAAAGCCCGGCTTTTAATTTAAAAAAAGAAAATATCTTTCAAGAGGTGATGCGCCGGGCTGGTCAAAGAGAGGATGTGATCTCATTGGCGGTTGGGGATCATCCAGGACCTATCGACAGAGTTGTTTTAGATGAGCTGATCGAGGAAGCTCTTTCAAGTCATAAAGGATATCCACCCGAAGAGGGAACTGTTCTTTTAAAAGAGTGGATCAATCAGGTGTTTTATCAGGGGCAATTTTCGACCGAAGAGATTTTTATATCTGACGGAATTAAAACCGATCTATTTCGTCTCCAAACTTTTTTTGGTCCTAAGGTCCGATCGGCTTACTTTGCCCCGGGTTATCCAACCTATAAAGAGGGGTGCCAGATCATCGGAGGCGAAGTCACTCCAATCTATCTCGATCCGGCAGCTGATTTTATTCCTAAATGTAAAGAAATCCCTTCATTCGATCTGTTTTACCTATGCTCTCCGAATAATCCAACGGCAGTTGCTTTGGACGTTACCCAATACAAAGAACTTTTTGCTTCGCAGCAGCTGATTATCCACGATGCCTGTTATAGCCCCTACATCCAGACGCCGGGCAAGCCAAAAACAATTTTTTTTACACAACAGGCGCGCGCCCGGGCGATTGAGCTAGGCTCCTTTTCGAAGTGGGCGGCCTTTTCAGGAATTCGTCTCAGTTGGGCTGTGATCCCAAAAGAGCTCACCTTTTCTGATGGTACGAGCATCTTGAGGAAATATAAAAGTTTTTTGAACGCAACCTACAATGGGGTAAGCTGGCTTTCGCAACGGCTAGGTGTCGCTTTTTTGAAACGGCCTGAGTTGCTCGATTTTGAAATTAAGAATACGATGCGAAAAACGGCAAAAATTCGCCAAATTTTCGAAGAAGGGGGCTTCGAGGTCTTCGGGGGAGTCGATTGTCCTTATCTTGTGGTTCGTTCCGACCTTGATTTTTTAGAAAATTTTGGAATTTTGACCTTGCCGCTTGATGCATTTGACACTCATTATCAAGGGTTTAGCAGAGTCTCTGGCTTCGTCGGAGAAAAAGTTTTGGAAAATATCACATCTAGATTGCAAAATTGTTTCAAAAAGCTCTAAAATTAGGGCGAAATTACCCAATGAAGCGCCATGGAGTTTGATCTTTTTCAGGTATTGCAGGAGGTTGATGCCTTTTTTTGGGGATTCGTCGCTTTCTTTCTTATTCTTCTTTTAGGGCTCTATTTTACGTTTCATACAAGGGCGTTTCAAATCCGAGCGCTTGCGCAGATTGTTAAAACATTTGCTCACTTTGTGAGGCATCCGATAGCTGATTCAAAAGGAGGCGGGATCCATCCGATTCGTCTCTTCTTTACCTCGGTCGGTGGGATGGTTGGAATCGGCAATGTCGTTGGGATTGTGACGGCTGTCCAATTCGGTGGGCCCGGGGCTCTTTTTTGGGTTTGGGTGACGGGGCTGATCGGTTCTGTAATCAAGTATGCTGAAATCTACCTTGGGTTTAAGTATCGAATTCGGAAAAGTTGTGGAAATGGTTATCAAGGTGGGCCAGTTCACGTCTTAAGATCAGCCTTTAAACATCGCATTTTTCCAGCGGCAGTAGCCGTATTCCTATGCCTTTATTGTGCCGAAGTTTATCAGTACACTGTTATGGTGGAGAGCATCTCGTTCAATTATGGGATTGATAAACCGATCGCTGCTTTTGCACTCTTATCGATGATTCTTTACGTCGTGATGGGGGGAGTGGATCGAGTAACGAAATACTGTATGTACATCAATCCGATCATGATTTTCCTCTACTGCTTCATGTGTTTTTGGGTGATTGGCTCTCATTTGTCAGAGCTTCCGGCGCTATTTAAGACAGTTTTTGCATCAGCTTTTACTGGCCACGCAGCAGTGGGAGGCTTTGCGGGAAGTTCGATTCTGATGACGATCCGTTACGGCGTTTCAAGGGCCGCTTACTCTGCCGATATCGGAATGGGATATGATTCGAGTATGCAGGCTGAATCGCGCGTTAGCCATCCAGAAAATCAGGCAAAACTTGCGATCTTTGGCGTCTATCTCGACAACTTTATCTGCACTCTCACTCTCATTGTCGTTTTACTGACTGGTGTTTGGAAACTTTCCCCGATGGTCGAGTCGCCTCTTGCAGTCCAGGCAGCTCTCGATCCTTATTTTCCATTCATCTCCGCGATTCTTCCCATTTTCTTCTTTGTCGCCGGCTTCACCACTATTGTTGCCTATTTTAGTGTTGGCCTTAAAACAGCCCAGCACATTTCAGCCGATCGGGGTAAGCCGCTCTATTTGGCCTACGCACTAAGTGCCATGCCACTTTTCAGTTTTTTGGGAAGCTCAGCAGCCTTGACTTTGATCTCGCTTTCAGGTGCGGGTCTTCTGATCCTTAATCTGATTGGGATTTTCCGTTTGCGCAAGCAAGTGGTCTTCATCCCAGACATTCGCAAAGGTGATGCTCCTATCACATCGCTGCAAGATCAACTCTAGCCCTTTTTTGGGTAAAGAAGTAGATGCGATGCCCATGGTCCAATCAACGGAACGATCAATCCCACAATAAACAGATAGGGAAGAATCAAGGGAAAGGAGACTGGCGGAATCATTGAATAGATTAATGAAAGCGCTCCAATCGCAAAGAGTGTAATCACACCATTCGTCTTTTTTTCTGCAAAGGGGAGAGGTAGGTAACTGCGTATTGCCATCGCTGAAAATATTCCGAGCGTAAGAAAGTAGAACATTTCGAGCTGTACTGTTTTGGGAAAATAAAAGTAGAGCAACATTAGAATGAAAGAGCCGATTAAAAAATGGGTAAATGGAGCCGTTTTTTCGAAAATAGTGAGGATTGGATCGATCGATTCGAAATAGATAATTAAGATTGTGAGTCCGAGAAGAACACCTGCCAAGACATCGAGAGGGAAGTGGACCCCTAAATAAAGGCGGGAAAAGGCGTTGAGGAAGATCAGTGAGCCGAGCAGGAGACGCTGCCAAGTTTTATTGCACTGGGTGATGAGAAATCCCAGGATGACAGTCATGTTGGCGGCGCCGCCCGATGGGAAGCTTGAGTAAGAGGGGTGAATCATCCAAAGTTGTTCGGGGGGCCTTGCTACATTAAAGGAAAATTTTAAAAAGAAGACGAGGGTGTAGATCGAAAAATAGAGGCAAAAAAGATGAAATCCTCTCATTTTGCCCATTCGAAGCCAGCAGGCAAGGAGAAGCAAAAGGTAGCCCCAAAAAGAATCTAAGAGATTGAGCGCCAGAAAAATTGGGTCTAACCAAATCTTACGATGCGTGGCAATTATCTCCAAAAGAGCGACCTGTTGGTCAAAAAGAAATTCAGTTCCCATATCTTAAGTCTAATCAAAAAAATTGATTATTTTACACATATAACTACTGTGTGGTAAAATGTATCCCTTATGAGTAGAAAAATCATGGGCAAGAACACCGTCGAAGAGGTGGCTCGCCGTCAAAAAAAACGTATTATCTCGATTGCGACAACGTCAAAAATCTTATTAAATGACTATAGTCGTCAAGGGCTTCGAGTAAGACTTGTGGAAAAAGGGGAGTTGACTCGTTTAGCAGGGTCCGATTCACACCAAGGCGTTATGGCTGAGGTGATTGAAGAGGAATTCTCTATGAAAGACTGCTTTAAGCAGTTAAAAGAGCAAAAAAAAGCTGTCGTGGTCCTTCTTGATTCGATTCAAGATCCACAAAATATGGGTGCGATCATGCGCGCTTGCGAATGTTTTGGGGTCGACTTTATCTTTCATACACGAAATCGTGGTACGCCGATCACTCCGGTTGTTTCGAAAGTAAGTATGGGTGGTTCTGAAATCGTCCCTCGCGTCGAAGTCTCCAATAGTGTCGATGCGTGCAAAAAACTTCAAGCAGAAGATTTTTGGATCGCAAGCCTTGAGCTTTCTGATCGGGCTGAATCGATCTATAAGTTCGATTTTCCAGACAAAATTTGCTTCGTATTTGGCTCTGAAGGGGACGGGGTGAAAGCTCTTCTTTCTAGAACTGCGGACCATCACTTGATGATCCCGATGATGGGGCAGATTGATTCGCTGAACGTCTCTCAAGCTACCAGCGTTGTTCTAGCACTCGTTCGAAGTCGCGAAAGCTAGACCTTAAATCCCATCTCTTTGAGGTGGGCGCGGATCTTATCGAGATGATTGCCTTGAAAAAGGAATAGCCCATCTTTATAAGATCCACCGCAGCCAACCTCTCGCTTAATTGTTTTGAGCAAGGCCTCGCCCTCCATCGGCATAAGGGTGAGCCCCTTGATGAGAGTTACCTCTGAGTTGCGTCGCTTCTCGATAAGGATAACGGGTTTTGTTTTTCTGGTTGTTTCTGAAGGGTACCAGTCTCCTCCGATCGTAAAAGGCATAGAATCTACGGTTTTTGTTTTAGAAAAGAGACTTCTTTCGAAGCGAGTCTATTAGAGATTGTAGCTGAAAGTGACATCAGGAATAAAGAAAAAAGGCTCTAATTTTCATTAGAGCCTAACTTTTCGCAATCGAAAAATTTATTTTCTAGTGTTTCTTATCTGAACAGCATGACCAAGGACGTGCAGTTAAGAACCAGAAAAGGATCTCCCCTACAGCTGAAATTCCTATAATCCAAAGAACCACTCTATAGATCATTCCGTCTCCGAAGATAAGGGATAATAGATTGGAATCTTCATTGATGCCAGATAGACCTAAGCTTAGGCCACCGATTACTAGTGAGCATATAAATACCCATTTAATGAATTTAAGCATGTTTTCCTCACTTTGTTTAAACTCTACTGTCTTCATACGTGAAAAAAAACCCCATTGCAAGGAATTTTTTCTTGGGGTACTATCTTTTACACGATGGAGCTTTCGATAGAACAGATAGTTATTCTTGCTTTAGGGGCGTTATGTGCCTTTTTTACCGTTTTCGGCTTCTTTATTTTTCGTCACTCAAAATGGCGCAAAAATGTCTTTTTAGAAGCCGGAGCTGTCCCTGTATATTTGCTTGTCTGGTACTTTTTGTTGATCGGCGTTCTCGATCAAGTCCATGTTTTGCAACGCTATACAGCGACATTAAATCAAATTGGAATGGTATTTTTCTTTAGTTTCTTTCTTTATCGGTTGATCGGTGGGGTAGAGAATCGTTTTATCACGGGAAGCTATCTTTTTACCCATGTAGACATTACCTCAGTGAGAGCGATCGCACGGATTGCTAGAGTTATTCTTGCCTTTTTTTCTACCCTTCTGCTGTTGTCAGTTTTCCAGATCCCTGTATCAGGAATATTAGCCTTTGGGGGAGCTGCAGGTATTGGGGTCGGTTTTGCAGCTAAGGATATTCTCGCAAATTTTTTCGGCGGTTTTACAGTTATGCTAGATCGCCCCTTTAGCCTGGGGGATAAGATTCGCTCCATTGATCAAAATTTTGAGGGTTATGTAGAGCACATCGGCTGGCGCTCTACGCGTCTGCGAACAGATGAAAAACGGCCTCTTTACATCCCAAACTCCTCTTTTTTAACGATTGCACTTGAAAACATCACGCGCACCACCTCGAAACGGATCGAAAAAAGCTTTTTTATCAATCCAATGAAGATGGGAAATTTGCGAGAAGCGGTCGCACTTCTCACGCAAAAAATTAAAGGGCATGAGGGGGTCGATCAAAAAGAGCTAATTTCGGTGCATTTGCATCTGCTCAATGGGATTGCGCCACAGGTTAAATTTCTTTGCTTCACTAAGCGGATGGATCAGGCTGAATACGAGGCGCTTGTCCAGGATCTGCTTTTTTTAGCGATGGCTACTTTTCAACAAAATGGAGTCGAGCTGCAGTTTAACCCTTTCAGCTTTTCTACCGTTTAAGATATAATCTTAACTATGGTCAAGATTGCGTATACACTACTCATCTTCCTCTCTCTCGTCTTTGTAGGAACAAAAGGGAAGACGCGCGTCGTTGATAAACAACCTATTGCGCCCTTGGTGGTCTCGATGGATTGGTTAAAAGAGGCATGCGATCGTTATCCTGAAATGCAATGGTTGGCTGACGATAACGTCTTTAGATCTGAAGAAAATGTGGCTATTGAGTCAGATCAAAGTTATTCACTTTGTCTTTACAAAAAATATTATCCTGAATTTGATCGAACAGCTCTTTCGCTAAAGGCTTTTAAGACCTTTTACAAGGGAGACTACAAAGAGTATCTTCTTTTCACCTATAAGCAAGACCCCATATTTCGCTTAAGTTATAAAACCTTTAAAGAGATTCAACACTTTTTCCAAACAACACTGGGAAGTCTTAAAGATCTCGATGAGAAAGGGAAAATTGAATTGATGGAATGTCTGATCTTGTTTTGTGATTTAGGAAAAAGCTCGATCGCTCAAAATCTAGCGACGGAGATTGGAATTTGTGAGCCGAATCACAATCTTTTCTTTTCCAGAGTCATCCAAAAACGTCCTGACCTTTTTCCTTCGTATGCCCATCTTTCAACCCTTGCGAAACAACATTTGATCGCCCTAGCTAAGCAACCTCAATTCGGCTATATGACCCACTTTGAAGGGGGAATTGAGTTATTTCAACGATTAGAAGAATCGAATTTTCTTGATGAACCAGAACTGGTCAATTTTGCATTCATGGCTCATATTTGTGATGTGGCAGGAGCCCAAGGACATGTGGAACCAACCTCCTCCATCAATTATAATGAAAAAACTCATCAATTATTGATGGATATTTTTGGGGCGTGCAACGACATTCCTCAAATAGGTTCTTCGAAAGCATGGAATCGTTTTTTACAAAAACGGAATCGTGCTCTTGAAATACCTTCTGATGGTGTCCTTGATCAAGTGATCTTGCGTATCAGCTCGATGATGCGTTTCACGATTCCCTACGAAGTCTCTTGTTTGAAAAAAGCGCTATTCCAGATGCCGCCGGAAACTCTTGAACAGATTATAGACGCTTTTTCGTGGGAAAACAGAATTGATACTCGCTATCTTCCTGCGGTGATGTTGAATTTGCTTTGCAATCCGGCGCTGGGAGAGTCTTTCCATGAGCGGCTTGATCAGGCAGTGTTTATTGGTCTGCCGTGTCTTGCTAATTCGATTCATCGATCAAAAAAACTTTCACGCCTGAACTTCAACCCAATTGCCAAAATCGCTAAAGAAGACCCTCAAGCGCTGCGCAAAACAACTTTTATTGATGAAAAAGGCTTCGTCTTCGCTCATAAAGCAAATCACTAGAATTTTTCGAGGTCACGGAGCCGTTCATCTTGAGTCATGCTCAGGAAACGATCAAGATCTGTAAAGCTATCTTTCATGACGAGAAATTCCTCTTTAGGAATCGCAATTAGATCGGTCGGTTCTAAACAGACCACTTTAGCGGTCCTAGTGATTTCTTTAGTGAGGGCGATTTCACCGAAAAAATTTCCTTCAGAGAGTTCTGCAACGACTCTTTCTTTTTTTTCGGGCCCTTTTTTGATAATTGCGACACGCCCCTTCAAGATGATGTAGAGATAGTCGGCTAAATCACCTTGGTCGAAAACCATCTCGGAGGCTTTGAAATGGAGATGATGCATCATTTTACTGGAATTGACATTCAAGACGACGGGCTCAGTTGGAATGAAAAGATCGAGAATCCAGGTAAAAAGAACTTTTAATTTACGCGAGATCCCAGGCATTTTTGACCAGTAGATGGCTCTCCACATTAACCAGGCAAAAAAACCAGAAATTTTAATACAGCCAAAAAGCTCGCCGACCGCTTTGCGATGGCCGAGTGCAGCGAGAAGTCCGAGCGGTTTAAAGCAAAAACTTTTCATGGGTTTGTTGGCAAATTTCGCAGCGATGTTCTCTGCGAGAGTTTTCGCTTCACGGACTGCAAATTGTGCTGTCGGGGGAGCGAATTTTCCGTCGGGTAGAGGAATATCAGCTGTATCGCCTAAAGCCCACACATTGGTGTAGCCTTCGACTTGTAGGTTGGGGTGTGTTTTGATTTTGTCATGAGAAAAAGGGAGATGTTTTGTGGCGGCGAGGACTAAATTCATATTGGAGGGGGCGGTTGAGACCACTGTTTTGGAGGCGATTTTTTCATGATTGCTTAAGATTGCGTGGTGAGGTGTAACCGCCTCGACTTTCATTCCCATCCGCAATTGCACCCCTTTTTTACGCAGAAGCTTCATTGCGTAAAGACCCAAAGAGGGGGAAAGCTCGTTGAGAATAGTCTCTTTAGAGTGAACGAGGTAGATGCGAATCTCTTCTTTTTTGATTCCGGTAAGTTTTTTAACCATTTTTGCGACGAAATCGGTCAATTCAGCAACGACTTCACTTCCGGTAAAGCCAGCGCCGGCCACAACAAATGTGCAAAGGGCCTGTTTTAAAGAGGGGTCTTTTTCGGTGGCTGCGGCTTCAAGGACGCGGATAATGTGATTACGTAAAATGAGAGTATCCGAGAGATTTTTAAATTTGAGCGCATGTTGACAAACCCCATTTTCTAAATGGATAAAATCAGTTGCATTGCCTAATGCTAAAACAAGTTCGTCGTAATCAAGGACGATGTGCTGCTTTTTAAAGGAAGAAACAAGAAAGACCTGTTTGTGTTCGAGGTCAATTTTCTCAATTTCATTAATAAAAAGCTTTGTTTTGGGTAGCAACGAGCTTAAAGCGCTGACTGTATCATAGACTCCGAGGGCATCTCCGATCACCTCGGCGAGCATCGGCTGAAATGTCATATAGTTGTCGCGATTGACGAGGCAAATCTCGACTTCGGTCTCTTTTAGAAGTTTGTGAAGGTAGCGCGCTGTGTAGACTCCGGCAAAGCCTCCACCTAAGATCACGATTCTGCGCCGTCTATTTCCCATAGACTTAACATAGTTATTTATAATTAAAATTACAAGTTTGCCGTTAAGCGGTTAACGATCAATGAGATGAGCTTTTCTTCGGCATGTTTAGCATTCTCAAACGAGGTCGTTAGATAGCTTTTTTTGAGCTCAGGCTCATTCGTTAAAAGAAAGCTTGCCAATTGCTTGATCGAACCAAGTGGGTTTCCCCGTTTTTGGATCCAGAAGAAAAAAGTTTCAAGCCCCTGAAGAAGAAGGGTCGTCTCGTCTAGAGGCGATGTTGCCCGAATTTTATGAAAAATAAGTGGGTCACGGGCTGCTTGGCGACCGATCATCAAATGATCACAACCTGTTTGTTCCAACATGTCACGGGCGGCTTGTGGAGTTGTGATATCTCCGTTGCCGCAAACTGGAATCGAAAGTTCTTGCTTTGCAACTTTAATATATTCCCACCGAGCGGGATGGGTGTAACCGTCAGCTTTGGTGCGTGCGTGTAGGGTGATCATTTGGCAGCCAGCTTTTTCGACGAGATGGATGTTCTTTAGGAAGTTTTTATCGTCATTAACTCCGATGCGCAATTTTGCGGTGACGGGGGCTGGGCATTTTTCGCACATTTCACTCAAAATGGCGTAGAGATTTTCTGGGGTGTCGAGGAGGCTAGAGCCGGCCCCTTTCCCAGTGACTGTATTGGATGGGCAACCGCAGTTAAGCTCGATTCGATGTGCCCCTTTTTGGGCGAGCAGAACGGCGGCATCTGCGAGATCTTTTGCGTTGACGCCCATTAACTGAACCGCTTGAGGGACGGGGGATGTAGCGAGCGGATCAAAATCTTTGACGAGGCTCGGTAGGTGGGGGTTCATCGGAATCCGGATAAATTCGGTGCAACATTCGTCAAAGCCCCCAATGACGGCAAGCATTTTTCGAAACTCAATGGCTCCAAGCCCCTCCATCGGGGCAAGATATAGGCGGGGATTAAGAGTCTTCTGCATTTTCTAGCGATGTTTCAGTTTCATTGATGATTTCTAACGGTTCTGGAGCTTCATCAATAAGGCGTGCTCGTTCTTTCCAGCCGGTACTTCTGTAGCGCAGGTAGATTGGGAAGGTCGCGGCGATGCTATAAAACAGCCAGACCCAAAAGGCGTGAGTGACTTCTGCCTGTTTGAGATAGACGAAAATGTAGGTTGGGAGGATTAAAAAGCCCCAAACAGAAAAGAAGCCGGAGAGCATCATGAAAAAAGTGTCGCCTGCTGCGATGAGAATTCCCCCGAGGAGCCAGCGGAAATTTTCAAAAAGGAGGTAGACGACAAGAAGGGGAAGTATCCCTTTTATTGTTGTTCTTAGGAGGGCAACATCGATTTGAATGGATTGTTCGTTAGTCAAATTTTGGATCAATATATCCGCGCCGAAAAAGAGTGAAATGCTCACGAAGAAAATAAAACCAAAGGTGAGAATGACTCCTGATTTGGCAAGATTGGATAGAAATTCTTTTTTGTTGGCGCCGATCAAATTTCCAGCGATTACGGAAGCACCTTTTTCCATGCCACAACCGAAGAAAAAATAGAGGAAAAGGATGCTTTGCACGATATTTGCGGTCGTAATATGGAGTGGAGAAAGATCTGTCATCATATGATAGAATAGGGCCCAACCGGCAATTTCAAAAAGAATGAAAACTGCAGGAGGTGAACCGATCCGAAGAATTTGTCGAAATTGTTCTTTATCGAATTTGAAGCGGTTGGTTCCAAATTCTTCTCGATTTTTTTTCGACATAAAGAGGGTAAATAAAATAAATGCCTGAACTAAAGTTCCAATTCCTGTGGCAATGATGGCCCCTTTTACTCCTAATGAGGGGATAATATCTTTGTATCCAAAGATGAGAACGTAGTCGAGAACGATATTGGTTGCGTTTCCTAGAAGGGCAAGCCATTTAATAATATGAGATTTTCCTTGCGCCACATAAAAGGCAGTGAAGGCGGCAAGAAGAAAATAGGCGGGCCCACTATAAATAGACCAGACGAACCACTCTCTATTATAAGGAGTAGGGTGTAAAATGAGCTCGGCAAGATAGGGAGCTATAAAGTAAAGGACGGGAGTCACCATGAGGCAGAGGTAGACCATTTGCCAGGGGGTGGAGCCGAGCGCACGGTATTGGGCGGCACCATTGCGCTGCGCGATGATCACTTCAGACATAGAGATGAGTGTTACGATGGCAAATAAGATGGCCCAAGCGGGGGTCCCTGCGGTGGTTGCGGCTTGCAGCGCATCTTGAGAATATTTTGCGAGAAATATCCGATCGACAAAAGTCATAACGAACATAGAAAAATAACTAATGGCGAGCGAAGAGGTGACGCTCCACAGTTCTTTTATAGAGCCTGACTGGAAAATCTTTTTCATTTTGAAAAAACCTAGAAAAGTATTAAAAATTTTTTAGAAAACAAGAAGTCTACAATAAGAATAGAGGTGAAATGGGACTTAAAGTGGACTTAATTTTCTTTATGGAAACCATTCTCTCACACCTATTTCAAGAGGGTCAAGAGAAAAAAAACAAAAGGTGTTGCGTTAAATTCAGCCAGAGTGTTATTGTGTTGTCATCTTCAACGAACACGACGAGTGTAAGACGAAGAATAGCAGCGAGATAGCTGCACTGATGTGCGTGTTAAAGCGTGCAAGTATGACAGTGATAATGAAGTGACGAGTAGTGGGGAGTCTGTGACGAAAGCTTATTAAAAGCAAGTCGCAAGACTTCTCAAGTACAATAGTACTCATGTCGTGGTTCCTT